>Ga0207933_1000126_pt1 | contig 77907 bp, 61 predicted proteins | sample NGESurdeep092012_4_FD_184488 | JGI IMG/M metagenome (GOLD analysis project Ga0207933, IMG submission 184488) | Arctic peat soil microbial communities from Barrow, Alaska - NGEE Surface sample F53-3 deep-092012 (SPAdes) | ecosystem: Environmental > Terrestrial > Soil > Wetlands > Peat ...
TTGGCCGTAAAAAGCCCCGCTTGGGTTACGCAAACCTCCTGTAATCTGCGGTTTGCATCGATTCTGCACCCCATCCCACCCCCGCACAATCCTACAAATATCCCGCACAATCCTACAAATATTCCGCACAATCCTACAAATTTTTAGCACAATCCTTCAAATATTTAGCATAATCCTTCAACAAATCGGAGCCAAAGTCGGCTCTTTCGTCTGTTTTGCGCTCGGGTTTCAGGGCGAAATCATCGAATGGTGCCAGTGCGAGCGCATCGACAGAATCGCCAGCCTGACTCGGCAGGCTGGCGATTTTGTTGCGGCAGCGATGCGGATGAATTCCGCCTCAGTGCCGGTCGTCTTTTCTCGAATCGAGAAATCTTGCCAGCACTCCGTGCCTTTCCGTATCCAGCGGTGGCGGGGCTCCCATGACGACGTAGTAATTGAGTGCCGCGCGTGGATCAGTTGGATTGATTTGATTGTACGGATAGACAGTCTGACACCAATTCAGCACCTGGCCGGTGTTGCCGGCGCAGTCGATAAACTTGCTATTGGCCGCCTTCCGCTCTTCCGGCGTCGGATACGGATTGCTGGAGAAGCCGGACGGCAGGCCCTTTAGTTTAAAGAGATAAACTCGCCCCTTGCTGTCCTTCATTGAGATCGTACAGTGGAGGATACTGCTCGACGTACCTACGATCCCTCCGGCACGGGAAAACTGGTGAAATAGGAAACCGTCGGCGTGTTCGGGGTTGACGTGCAGCGCCCGTATTCCGTGAAACGAATCCCACCGTCATAGGATGAAGAATATCCAAATGGAAAGTTGACGTTGGGAGTAGCGTGGTCCGGATTGGGCAGGTTCTCCGTTCCACCCACCGCAATGATCAGGCCGGTGCCATCCGTCTGCATATTGCCTACCGCGTCGTCGACGGAATATGCATACGTGTATGGCGCATTGAGGTAATCCGGGCCATGGACCAGTGCGACATACGGGTCGAACTTTCCATATTCGCCCCGCAGAACATTCACCCAGTACTGGAGTTGGTCAAAATCGGCCTTGACAACTTCATAATTCAGCGGCTTTTTCGGATCCTCATAGCCAGGAGTGTTGTAAAGCTGGTTCGCTTGTGTGTTTTTACAGTTCTCCAGGAACGGAGTCCAGCCGTAAAGGTGAGCCAGGAATAGCTTCTCGGTCAGCGGCACTGGATTGCCCGTGCATTGCCATTCGTCCTTCCATTTCTTCGGATGGTTCTTTCCTACAAGTTCGTAATTGTTGTAGTTGGCAAGAAGGAGACCCGTAACGGCGCGGATCAGTGGACACTCCGCATCGCCGCCATTCTTGTTCAGGCAGGCATCCAATGTGTGGATCATGGCGAGGATCGGCTTCGACTGCGCAGGTGCTGGAAGGAATACGTTCGTGTTGTCGAAGGCGGCGGAATTCAGGAAAATCTCCAATGCCGAAGGGATCTTGCTTTCGATCGTCGTGCCGTCGCTACGCTTATAGAGCGGCCAATCGGTCCCCAGAGGCGAGGCATACCAGCTTTCGATCGCCTTGTTGAAATCGCCAATGCGGATCGGCGAACCGATATAGCCGATGAGCGGATTTTCGACTGGCTCCATCACGGCCGGCATGTAAACGTAATTCACGTACGAAACGTCGTAATCGACGTTGTCTGGCACCCATAGACGCGCCGGTTGTCCTGGTTTCGTATGGTCGGGGTTAATCGGCTGCGCGCCCAGGGTATATTCGGTTAACTGCTGGGGGTCGTTATTGGGGATTGAGGCGGGCGCCTTGAAAAAATGCAACCTGCAAGCGCCGCCGCATGTCGGCGGGTTGTTGGTCGGCTTCACTTCGTTGCCACTCTGGTCGGCATCCCAGTGCTGCTGCAGCACCTTTGGCGGCGACGTATCCGAGACCGGGCTCCGATAGAAATTGACGCCGCCTCCTTGCCACCAGTCGATTAGTTGGCCAGACTGCTTCGGATTGATCGAGCCAAGCAGCGGCGAGTATAGCGGCAGAGTGATCCTCACTGAACCACCCGGTGGAATGCCGTTCTCTCCGTTGGAGCAGCAATTGATATACATGCGATATTGCGTGGCCCTCGGGTACGGGTTAGCCCCGAGTTGCGCATCGGTGAGCTGAAAACAGGCTTGCATCCAGGTATCTGTATCACTGGGTGCGCCGGCGAACAGCACCGGGTAAATGTTGTAGTGCGTGGAATTGTTGTAAATCTCGAGCGTCATGTTCGGGGTTCGCCCGTTCGTGCAGTCGATTTTCGGAGCGGGAGCTTGAGCGTTTGCGTTTCTTCCGCCAAACGCGAGGGTCGCGAGCGCGATGAATGCGGCGAGCGCCACATGGTTTAAGGTACGTGACTTCAACAAGGCGATAGTTCTACCAATAACCAGGTTTCCCAAAAATGCGCTTCTTCTGCTTTTCATTTTCCCCTCGGCAGGATCGTATTCTTATTCACGGGGGACCTCAGGATAGCACTTCTCCTCAGAATGGCGATCGGGAAACTCCCGCTATTTCGCTGTGGTTACAAAATTTTCTCCACCAGTTTCCACATTTCACCGAAATCGATTACTAACCGCGTCCTGTAGCGGATTACGAAAGACACCTTTCGCTGAGACGGAACAATATCCATTCATCTCGCCCTCACGGATCTCGCGCTCTTGAAAATCACGGAAACTGGAATATGAGTTGAATGAGCTTTCAAGCTTTCGTCTATTTCGCGCTTCGACTATAGTCACTTACGAGCTATATCCGAGTCTTTGAGGAGCGCTATGAAACGTGTCCCGTTGTACTCCGTTGTTCTTTTGTGCGCTGTCAGCGCCGGTCCCATCCTCGCCCAGGCGAAAAAAGTCGTCCACACCGCGGCCGATCTGCCGCGCTTCAGCTTTCCTCTGAACCAGCCCGCCAGTCAGTTTCTGACCGCCGATGACGCGACCTTCAACGCGTTCGTGAAGAAGGTCGAGGCGGATGTGAACCAGGTCCTGTCGGACTACACCATCACCGATAAAGCCACGTTGCGGGAACTGCTGGCGACGCGGCTCAACGCACAGCTTCTGCAGGGAGACATACAGGGCGCGCTGGCGACCTCCAATCGCATCCGCGATCTGCAGACCAAGCCGGCGGCAAAACTCACCTCCGGCCTGCTGACGCGCGCCATGGCCAAGGCGCACCAGGAGAGCGGCGCCACCAGCGGGCCGGCGTATGAGCAGGCCTTCCAAAAGAGCTTTGCCGCGGAGATCGACGCGCTGCCCTGGGGGCCCACGCAGGACACGGTGAAAGGGATGCGAACCAGCTTCGAGCTTCTATCGCCGTCCCTGCTGCAGGGCTCCGCCAAGGAGAACCTCGACCCGCAGGTGGCGAAGACGGGCGCTCTGGACCTGCCCGGAGCGGAGAGTCTGATCGGAATGCGGGTGGGGGAAAAGCTGGAGATCCCGCTGGCGAAACCCGCACTGGCCGCGCTGGAGCCCTACATCGCCAAACATAACGTGAAAAAGCCGGACATCTGGGCGGCGCGCGATGTGACTCTGACGGCCGCGGACAAGCTGACCCCGGTGCGCATCGCCATCTTTGATTCCGGCGTGGACACATCGCTCTATCCGCATCGGCTGTTTGTCGATCCGCACCCCGACGGCCATAGTCCGCATGGGCTTGCATTTACCAAACAAGGGAAACTGGTCGACCGGACGCTGCAGCCGATGACCGCCGCGCAGAAGGCCGCCTATCCCAAAGTGCTGGACCTGTTTCAGGGTCTGGACGACCTGCAGAACGGCATCGACTCCCCGGCGGCGGCGGACGCGCGCAAGACGCTCTCGAAAATGCCGCCCGATCAACTCGCGCCCTTTCTCCGGCAGGTCACCTTTTTCGGCCAATACATGCACGGCACGCATGTGGCCGGCATCGCCGTCCGCGGCAATCCGGCGGCGCGGCTGGTGGTGGCGCAGTTCAACGACGAGCTGCCGTTTATGAAGTTTGCTCCGACCGTGGCCTGGGCGGAAAAATTCAAGGCGGACTTTCTTCAGGTCGGTGAGTATTTCCACGAACACAACGTCCGCGTGGTGAACATGAGCTGGGGCGACAGTCAGGGCGAGTTCGAGCAGTGGCTGGCCAAGACCAGCACGGACAAGAATCCAAACCAGCGCAAGCAACTGGCCGCGCAAATCTATAAAGTGTGGCGCGAAGCCATCGCGGGCGCCATCCAGGCAGCTCCCAACACGCTGTGGGTCTGCGCCGCGGGCAACTCCGACAGCAACGCCAGCTTTCTCGGTGATGTGCCCGCGTCCCTGCAACTGCCGAATCTGATTGCCGTCGGAGCGGTCGATCAGGCCGGGGATGAGACCTCCTTCACCAGTTATGGGAAGACCGTGGTTCTCGATTCCGACGGCTATCGCGTGAAGAGCTATGTACCCGGCGGCAGGCAGATGAGATTTTCCGGCACCTCGATGGCGTCCCCCAACGTGGCAAATCTGGCGGCCAAACTGATTGCGCTTGATCCAAAGTTGACGCCGGAACAGACGATCGCGCTGATGAAGAAAGGTGCGACCACGAGTAGCGACGGCCGTCTGCATCTGATCGACCCCAAGGCCACGGTGGCATTGCTGAAGCAGCAGCGGGCGTCGCAGTAAACGCGAAGATGGTATATGCTGAGCAGTCTTCCGGTTCTGCCCTGTGCCTATGACTGCCGACGCCGCTTCCGACCCGCTTGCCAACGTCCTGCCGTCCGCTTTGGACACAAGTGGTGAGCGGTTTCGCGCCAACTCCGCCGCCATGCGCGAGATGGTCGCTGCCTTTGAGGCCGAGCAAGCCGTCATTCGGCAGGGCGGCGGCGCCAAGGCGATCGAGTCGCAGCACAAGAAGAAGCGGCTGACCGCGCGCGAGCGGCTGGAACTGCTGCTCGACCCTGGAACGGAGTTCCACGAGCTCGGCATCTACGCCGCCCACGGCATGTACGAGGAATACGGCGGTGCGGCCGCCGCGGGTACGGTCGCCGGGGTAGGCCGTGTGTCCGGGCGGTTGACGATGATCATCGCCAACGATGCCACGGTAAAGGCCGGCGCGTTCTTTCCCATGACGGCGAAGAAGGTGCTTCGCGCACAGCACATCGCCATGGAAAACCACATCCCGACGCTCTATCTGGTGGACTCCTCGGGAATTTTTCTGCCCTTGCAGGAAGACGTATTTCCCGACCAGGACGATTTCGGCCGCGTCTTTCGCAATAACGCGGTGATGTCCGCGCGCGGCATTCCGCAGATGACCGCCATCATGGGGATGTGCGTGGCCGGGGGCGCATATTTGCCGGTGATGACGGACCAGGTGCTGATGACGGAAGGCAGCGGACTGTTTCTCGCCGGGCCGGCGCTGGTGCAGGCCGCGATTGGCCAGCAGGTTTCCGCCGAGGAACTGGGCGGCGCCGCGATGCATGCGGAAATCTCCGGCACCGTCGACTTCAAGGAGCCGAACGATCATCTCTGCATCGCGCGGTTGCGCTCGCTGGTGTCGCGGCTTGGGTCCAGACCCGGCGCACCGTTCGATCGCGTTGCCTTTGACGCAGCCAAGGACGCGCCGAAATATCCCGCGGAAGATTTACTCGGCATCATGAATCTCGATCCGGGGAAGGCCGCCTCCCACAGCTACGACATGCACGCGGTGATTGCCCGCCTGGTGGACGGTTCCCGCTTCGATGAATACAAGCCCGACTATGGACAGACGTTGCTCTGCGGATATGGGCGCATCGGCGGCTCTGCGGTAGGCATCGTCGCCAATCAGAAGACGCACCAGATGCAGACCAGCCAGACCGGCGACAAGCACATGGAATTCGGCGGCGTCATCTATCCCGAGTCCGCCGACAAGGCCGCCCGCTTCATCATGGACTGCAACCAGAATTTGATTCCGTTGATTTTTCTGCATGACGTGAACGGATTTATGGTGGGTCGCGATGCGGAATGGAGCGGCATTATCCGCTCCGGGGCAAAGATGGTTTCCGCGGTCTCAAACAGCGTGGTGCCGAAGATTTCCGTCATCCTCGGCGGCTCCTTCGGAGCAGGGAATTACGCCATGTGCGGCAAGGCTTACGATCCGCGATTCATCTTCGCCTGGCCGACGGCGAAATACGCGGTGATGAGCGGCGCCTCCGCGGCCAACACACTGGTGGAAATTCGCATCAAGCAACTGGAACGCGGCGGACGCCAGTTGAGCGCGGAAGAAAAGAAGGAACTCTTCGACTCAACCAAGCAGACCTACGACGAACAGACCGATCCACGCTATGCCGCCGCACGGCTCTGGGTCGATGCGATCATCGATCCACGAAAGACCCGCGATGTGCTGATCATGGCCCTGGAGGCCGCCGCGCTGAACCCCGACGTGCCCCGCTTTCATCCGGGCATTCTGCAGACGTAGCGCATCGGGGGAGTGAAGCGGAGTGGAGGGGCCTGCAGTTCTGTTTCACTTGGAAGAAATTGCGAGAGTAAATCATGCAGCGCAGAAAATTTCTCCAGGCTTCGCTCAGCACCCTGGCCGCCGCGACTTGCGCGAGAACCTGCTTCTCTCAATCACCATTCCAAGAAGCACGCCGCATCCTTTATGTCCTGGGCCAATTCTCCCGATCCACGCCCAAGGGCATGCAAGCCGTTGTCGAGACCATCGGCCGCAGCGGGTTCAATGTCATCGTGCTTTCGTTCCTGCAGGCGCAGGTCGCCGGGGGGAAACTGACGCTGCTCTACGACGGAAACGAATTTTCCGCTCTCGCGCCGCAGGTCCCCGCATTGCTGGCTCGACTTCGTTCCGGCTTTGGCGACCGCAAGCGGGTCATGCTCTCGATCGGCGGTTGGCAGAACCTGCCCACCTTTCAGGCGATCCGCAGCTTTGGTGTTGCCGGCTTTGTGCGACAGTTGACGGAAGAAGCGATCGCACCGCTCGGGCTGGACGGTATCGATCTCGACCTGGAGCCACAGAGCGGCGGGTTGGAACATTGGATGGAGGCGCAGACTGAGTACGGCGCCACGCTGGCCGCGCTCACGAACGAATACAAGCGCGTGCATCCAACCCATATTGTCACGCATGCGCCCATCTCTGCCGTCGCGGCAGAAATGTACGTGAAACCCGCGCCGCTCGCCGGCCTGCAAGGCGGTCTGCTTGCGGCTACGCGTGCGCGACACGGCAACAATATCGACTGGCTGAATGTCCAGCTCTATGAAGGTGGCGTCGTGCGGGGGCAGAGCATCGCCGCGTATTATCGCAAGTGGCTGGCCGGGCCGCTGGTCGGGATGCGCGCGAGCTCCGGGGTCGCCAGGCCGCTCGAATTCCTTACGCCCGTGTTTGAGCCGCAGGCACAACAGCCGCTGGCGTTTTGCCGGCAGACGATCAAGGCGATCGACGCCGGCTGCGCGGACCTGCACGCAGGACGAGTCAACGGCGCCGGTTTGTGGGATTACAGCCAGATCGCGAACTCGATGGGCGACTGGTCGGAGGGGTTTTCGTCTGCGCTCGACCCGGCATCGAAAGGCTTATGAACAGCGACCCAGTAAAAATCATTGAATGTCCGCGCGACGCCTGGCAGGGATTGCCCAAACACATCCCCGCCGAGGTCAAGGCGGAATACCTTCGCAACTTGATTGAAGCCGGATTTCGCCACATTGACGCGGTTTCCTTCGTGTCGCCGAAAGCTGTCCCGCAGATGGGCGATGCCGAACAGACCCTGTTTCTACTGCAGCCGCCCGAAGAAGTCGAGATCATCGGCATCGTAGTGAATGCAAAAGGCGCGGAGCGCGCCGTCGCGACCGAAGCGGTGCGGACACTCGGGTTTCCGTACTCCATCTCTCCCGGATTTCTTGAACGGAATCAACATCAGACGCCGGAAGAGTCTCTCGACGTGCTGGACGATGTTGCCGAACTGGCATTTAAGGGCGGGCTGAACGTCGTGGTCTATATTTCGATGGCGTTCGGCAATCCTTACGGCGATCCGTGGAGTCTGGATGAAGTCATCGAAGCGTGCAGCCTGTTGGAGGAGATGGGCGTCAGCGAGATTTCTTTGGCCGACACGGTCGGCATGGCAGGTCCGGAGCAGATTGGCGCTCTCGTCTCGGCGGTTGCGGGCGCGAATCTGCGCGCCGAAGTAGGAGTCCATCTCCATGCCCGTCGCGACCAGGTGCAGGCCAAGGTCCTGGCCGCGTACAACGCAGGCTGCCGCCGCTTCGACATGGCGCTCGGCGGGCTCGGAGGCTGCCCCTTCGCGCAGGATGTGCTGGTCGGCAATATCGCCACCGAACTCGCGATCGAGGCTCTTCGCACCGTCGGTGCGGAACTTCCGGCTCTGAGTTCGATGGACGGGCTGCTCCGCCAAAACCGCCAGATCGACCGTGACTTCGGCAATACCGTCCAGTAGGGTAGGACTCCGAATATATGTCGTGCTGCGATATAATATTTCCTTAATGAACGTCACCGTGTCCGAGGCGTCGAAGCACAATCTGCATGGATCTCTGGCGGAATTTCGCCATCAATTGCGGATGTTTCTCCTCGCCAGCGAAAATGCAGCAATCCGTGAAGGGCTGCATCCGCAACAGCAACAATTGCTGCTTGCTGTCTCGGGCGCGCCTGCCGGTGTCTGCCCCTCCATTGCCTATGCGGCGGAGCGGCTGGGGCTGAAGCATAACAGCGCCGTCGAGCTGGTGGACCGCTGCGAACAGGAAGGTTTGCTGCAGCGCTCTCATGATCGCGAAGATGGCCGCCGGGTTTGCCTGCGCGTTACCCGCCGGGGACAGAAGTTGCTGGACGATCTGTCGCACGTTCACCTGCGTGAACTGTATTCACAGGGGCCCCGACTGATCGAGGCGCTTCAAAGGGTGCTACAGAATGAAATCCAATCCACGTCGCATTCGCGAGTCTCAAAAGGATAAGGAAAGTTCCTCATGGCCCGCACAGATGCAAGCAATCTGGGAATAAAGCTGCGCGACAGGGTGCTGCAACATCGGCTCTTGAGCAGATATGCGCCGTTGGTTCAAGAGGACCTGACGGCTACCTACGCTCGCGATCTTTATAAATGGCTGCTGATCGCGCCGGTCATCGGACTGGTAACGGGTCTGGTGGTCACCGCCATTGCAGTGATTATCCTCAAGGAGCTGTGGCCGCTGTTGCTGCATTATTTTCTGGGTCACATCTGGGCCATTGTGCCGGTGATTACCGCTGCATTTGCTGTTACCGGCCTGATCATGCAATTCTTCACCGCCGATCCCGACGAGCACTCAACGGAAGAAATCATTCGCTCCTATCACGAGCATCAGGGCGATATCGACTTGCGTTCCTTCTTCCCGAAGATTGTGGCCGCCATCACGACGGTTGGGTTCGGCGGCAGCGCGGCGCTGGAGGGGCCAAGTATCTATGGCGGAGGCGCCATTGGTTCGTGGCTGTGGGGGAAACTGCGCCGCTTCAAACTTGCGCCTCGCGACCGCCGGATTATGTTGATCAGCGGCGCGGCGGCCGGCATGGCGGCGGTGTTCCGCGCGCCGATGACCGGCCTGGTGTTCGCGCTCGAAATGCCATACAAGGACGATCTTGCGCACGAGGCCTTGCTGCCATCGCTGATCGCGTCGGTCGTCGCCTATGTCACCCTTGCATTCTTTTTGGGGGCGACCCCGCTGTTCGACTTTCCCGCCCCGGAATCCTTCACCGGGCGCGACCTTTTGTGGTGTGCGCTTCTGGGTGTTTGCATCGGGTTGATTTCTATGGCATTCACCATCACGTTTCGCCGGGCGCGTGTTTTTATGGTGCGGTGGAGCATTCCCCATTGGCTCAAGCTCACTCTGGGAGGTTTCCTAACCGGTGTCTGCGGTTTCGCATTCCTCTCGATGTATCATGGAGCGCTGGTTCCGCTGGGGCCGAACTACGAAGCGGTCGGAGAAATTCTCAATCGCCACCACAGCAGTCTGGAGCTTGTCGTTTTCGCGGCGTTGAAACTCGCCGCAACCTTGTTTTCCCTCGCCAGCGGCGGTGTCAGCGCCATGTTCGTGCCGCTGTTTCTCTCCGGCGGCAGCCTGGGGACAGCCTTCGCGCAGTCCATTGTCCACTCCAGTTCCTTCGAACTGTACGCCGCGGTCGGGATGGCGTCCTTCATAGCGGCTGGATACAAGACCCCGCTGGCGGCGGTGATGTTTGTGGCGGAAGCAACCGGTGGTCATGCCTTCATCGTGCCTTCGCTGATTGGCGCCGCAGTGGCGTATGCCATTTCCGGCGAAGCATCCGCCTCCGGCGACCAGCGCCTGCATGAAGGTGTACGCATTCATGAATTAAAGCACATCGCGGTGGCGGAGGTGATGCAGCAAAACGTGGTTTCCGCGGTGGCTTCCTCCACTTTGCTGGAATTTGCGGACAGCATTTGCGTGCATCACCGGCATATTGCATTTCCGGTTTTGAAAGATGACGCCATTGTTGGAATCATGTCGGTTTCCGCGCTGGGTCGTGTCAGTCCCGAGGAGTGGAAGTCGAGACGAGTTGAAGACCTGGCAAGAAAAGATATCAAGAAAATTTCGCCCGATTGCGACCTCTCGGAGGCGTTGCGGCTTCTGCTCAGCGAGCACGACTACCACATGCTGCTCGTGGTTTCCGAGGATGGCCGCCTGATAGGTATTTTGACGAAGACCGATATTTTGTCCGCGTTAAAATTGCGCGGTGGCGTAGGAGTTAGCGAGCCGACGTATGACACCTCCCTGGCTTGATTTGAGCGATTGTTGCGGCTAGCTGGCAGAACGATACGTGCTCGTTGGGAAATCTATACACTTTGGAAGAGTCACGACGAACGAATAGAAAACCCGCTTCAGCTCGATGGATGAAGGGCTCTGATGGCCAACTCACCTCACTCCGATGTCTCGGCTCTGGCCGAAGAGAAGCTACCTAAAAAAGGCCAATTCGGCAGCGCGCTGGAGCCGGAGGTGGTCAAGATATGTGTTTTCGCTCTCTTGATCGGATTTGTCGGGGGCCTTGTTGCCCAGGGCCTACTGGAGCTGATTTACTTCTTCACGAACGTTTTTTTCTATGGGAAGTTTTCCTTCGCCATTACCGATCCAGCCCATAATCATCTTGGACTCTGGGTCATCCTGATTCCTCCGATTGGTGGACTGCTCGTAGGCCTGATGGTGCATTACTGGGAGCCGACACTGAAGGGCCACGGCATCCCGGAGGCCATGGAGGCGGTACTGTTCGGACACAGCCGGATGCGACTGCGGGTGGCGATCTTGAAGCCGCTGGCCACCGCATTTGCCATCGGCACCGGCGGACCGTTCGGCGCGGAAGGCCCCATCATCCAGACGGGCGCGGCGATTGGATCTTTGTTTGGGCAGGCCGTAGGGCTTACGCCATATTATCGTCGCGTTCTTCTGGCGGCGGGTGCGGCGGCCGGCATGGCGGCCACGTTTACCGCACCGCTGGCGGGCATTCTTGTCGCTGTGGAGCTTTTGCTGTTCGAGTTTCGCGCCCGCTCCTTTATCCCGGTGGCTTTGGCGTCCGCGGTTGCGACCGCTGTTCGCATCTATTTTGTGGGCCCCGCGCCGCTGTTCCCCACCCCGGCATTCAAACTCATCAATATGAATGAGCTTTGGCTGTTCGCGCTGATGGGCATTCTGATGGGGATGGTTGGGATTGCCATGATCCGGGTGCTCTTCCGGCTGGAAGATTTTTTCGATCATCTCCCGGTTCGCCGCGCTCTCGTCTGGTCGCCGGTTATCGGCGCGTTTGCTCTGGGGATTATTGGATACTTTTATCCGCAGGTATTTGGCACCAGCTACGACACCATTCGCAACATGCTCAATGACCGACTGAGTGTGGGGGCGTTGCTAGGCATCTCCGTGGCAAAGTTCTGGGCACTGACAATTTCTCTGGGCTCGGGGACGACGGGAGGTGTGTTTGCTCCGTCTCTCGTGGTGGGTGGAGGGCTGGGAGCCGCATACGCGATGTTCTGGCACCATTTCTTTCCGCACTTTGTCAGCGATCCCGCTTTTTACTCGCTGGCGGCAATGGCCGCCGTGTTTGCCGGCATCGCGCGCGCTCCGTTTACAAGCATCGTGTTCCTGTTTGAGCTCAGCCACAATCCCAACTCGCTGTTGCCACTTATTGTCTGCGTGATGGTTGCCGATGGATTCGTCCGCCTGTTCAGCACGGACTCCATCATGACCGGAAAGCTGGTAAAACGTGGCCTCATCGTGCTGCAGGATTACTCGGTACCGGTGCTGATGCGCTCGCGTATCGATCAAGTCATGCGAAAAACGTTCAACGTGATTCCCGCCGATGCGGAACTGCGGACCGTCCTGCGGGATTTTTCGCATGAGGGCACGGAATTGATGCCGGTAGTCGACAAGGAAGGCTCTATCGTAGGCATTGTGGAGGCACACGATCTCCTACAGCATGAAACTCCCGACCATCACTTCAAGATGCGGGAGCTTGCGCGGCAGGATTATGTCCTGGCCTATCCCGGCGAATTAATCGACCGGGTCAGCCGTGACATGATGCTCCAGGATGTCGAAAATATCATTGTTGTCGAACCGGACGGTCACGGGAAGCCGATTGGAATTGCCCGTGCCAACGATATCCTGCAACTGCGCCGCTGGCTGATGGATGAGGAAAGCCACGAAGTGGCGATTCCCAAAGTGGAGAAGCCGGCGGAGGATGACGCCCCATGACGGATTCTGCCGCGTGGCGAAGCTGACAGTAACTCAGCCTGTATTTGCGTACAGGTGACGCAGACATGCGCCGCCAGCTAAGATAGTGCGTTTACAGATCTGATACTCCGGAAGGCCACAGTGACCCAAGAAACGCTGTATGTGACGGAGACGGGGAGCATCGTCACCGTCACGCTGAACCGTCCCGCGCGCCGCAATGCGCTGAATCCTGAAATGGTGGAAGAACTCCAGCGGGTCATCGATGGCATGGGCCGGCGCAGCGGCGGGGTGATGATCCTGACGGGAAGTGGGGCGGCCTTCTGCGCCGGATTGGATCTGGAACATTTGAAATCCCTGGCGCACAAGTCGCCGGCCGAACATCGCGAGGATTCCGAGCGGATTGCGCACCTGTTTCGCAGCCTGTACGATCTGCCGCTGCCGACGATTGCCGCGGTGAACGGACATGCCATCGCCGGCGGCACGGGTCTGGCTACGATTTGTGACCTTACGCTGGCCGTGCCGGAAGCCAAATTCGGCTATACGGAGGCACGCGTCGGATTTGTTCCGGCGCTCGTGTCTTGCTTTCTCTCCCTGCAGGTGGGAGAAAAAAAGGCGCGAGACCTGCTGTTGACAGCGCGGTTGATCTCCGCCGAAGAGGCGCGCCAAATGGGTCTGGTGAATGAACTGGTCGACGGGTCGGGTCTAATAGCGCGGGCGGAACATTTGGCGCAACAACTGTTACAAAATAGCCCGGAGTCTCTGCGCGCGACGAAGCTACTGCTCTCGAGCCATGCGAAAGTTAAGCTGGATCGGGAACTGAAGGCTGCCATCGAAGCGAATGCAGCCGCGCGTGACACGGATGATTTTCGCGAGGGCATCTCCGCGTTTCTGGAGAAGCGGCCGCCCCGGTGGCTTCCTCACGGAAATGGAGCCGCAGGAGACAAGAAATGACAGGTTTGACCAAGGCGTCGGCCCAGAGGGCCACATCCCCCGGCCACGCGCGGCTGCGCGTTCGCTATGCGGAAACCGACCAAATGGGCGTGGTCTATTACGCGAATTATCTGGTTTGGTTTGAGATTGGCCGGGTGGAGCTACTGCGCCGGCTTGGTTTCGACTACAAGCAGATGGAACTCAAAGACGACTGCTGGATTCCAGTTGTCGAGGCGACCTGCCGTTATAAGGCCCCGGCGCGCTACGACGACGAGCTGACTATTGAGACCGAGGTGGCTGCGATGCGTGCCTCCGTGATCAAGTTTCGCTACCGCGTGGTGCGCACGGTCGACCAGCAACTGCTGGCCGAAGGAGAGACCACGCACGTGGTCACCGACAGTCAAATGCAGAAGCGGCCAATGCCGGAGAAATACTCAGCGAGCCTGGCCGGCTGCCTGAGCGCGAGCAAGTCTGGTTCGCGAGCCTGAGTCGGGTTTGTCGCCGGGTTATGCTGTAATGCCGCGGGGCTTCACGTTGTTGCGAATGAAGTCCACCGTGGTTTCGAGCGCGGTTCCCGGGCCGAAGATGGCAGCGACCCCCTGCTGCTTGAGGAAATCGATGTCCTGGGCCGGGATGGTCCCGCCCAACACAACCAGGATGTCGTCCGCGCCGCGCTCCTTCAGCAGCGTCATCAGTCGCGGAACGATGGCATTGTGTGCGCCGGACAAAATGCTCAATCCAATGCACTGCACGTCCTCCTGGATTGAAGCGTTGACAATCATTTCCGGCGTCTGGCGCAGGCCGGTGTAGATGACTTCCATGCCGGCATCGCGCAACGCGCGCGCAATCACCTTTGCGCCGCGGTCATGGCCGTCCAGGCCCGGCTTGGCGACCAGAACGCGAATCGGAAACTTGCTGGGCTTGCTTTGGGGCGGTGTTGTCACTCAGGCTCCTTGCGATCATTCTTTTCAGCAGGCTCTCCAGGTTTTTCCAATTTCACGTCCAGTTCGCCTCTTCATAGGTTCCGAATACATCGCGCATGGCTTCGCAGATTTCCCCGACCGTCGCGTAGGCACGCACGCAATCCAGAATATACGGCATGGTGTTAGCGTCGGCGATTTTTCCCATTGTTGCCAACGGTTCCCGGGCCGAGGCATGACGCAGAGCGGCCAGACGCCGCTCGACTTCTTCGTTTGAGCGGCGCGCCCGCAGGCGATGGAGCTTGGCCGTCTGCGCCTCCCGCACGCCTTCGCCGATGTAGAGAATGTCCGGCGAGGCTTCTTCGACGGCAAAATCGTTGACGCCGACAATGATCTTTTCTCCCGCCTCGACCGACCGCTGGTACTGATAGCTGGACTCGGCGAGCTCTTTCTGCGGGAATCCCTGCTCGATGGCCCGCACCATGCCGCCCATCGCATCCAGCTTGTCGAAATAATCGAACGCGCCCTGCTCCATTTTCAAGGTTAGATTTTCGACGAAGTACGATCCGCCCAGTGGGTCGACTGTCTGCGCCACACCGGACTCATAGGCCAGAATTTGCTGGGTGCGCAACGCGATGCGCGCGGCCTCTTCTGTCGGCAGCGCCAGCGCCTCGTCGTAGGAGTCGGTATGCAGCGACTGCGTGCCGCCCAGCACTGCGGCCAGCGCTTGAATCGCGACCCGGGCGATGTTGTTCATCGGCTGCTGCGCGGTCAGCGAAACCCCGGCGGTCTGGGTGTGAAAGCGCATCAACTGCGAGCGAGAAGTTTTCGCGTGGAAGCGCTCCGACATCAGGCGATACCAGATTTTTCTCGAGGCGCGGAACTTGGCGATTTCTTCAAAAAAATCGTTGTGCGAGTTGAAGAAGAAACTGAGCCGGGGCGCGAAATCATCCACGTCCAGGCCGCGCCGCAGCGCCCACTCCACATATTCCACGCCGTCGTAGATGGTGAAGGCCAGCTCCTGCAGCGCTGTCGCGCCGGCCTCGCGAATGTGATAGCCGGAAATGGAGATGGGGTTGAATCGCGGCGTGTGCAGCGCCCCGAACTCAAACGTATCGATAACCAGCCGCATCGAAGGCGCGGGCGGATAGATGTACTCCTTTTGCGCGATGTATTCCTTCAAAATATCGTTCTGGAGGGTGCCGGAAATTTTCTTCCAGTCCGCGCCCTGCCGCTTCGCAACCACCAGGTACATCGCCCACAGGACGCTGGCCGGGGAGTTGATCGTCATCGAGACCGTGGTCTTCTCGAGATCGATGCCGGAGAAGAGTATCTCCATATCCTCCAGCGAATCGATGGCGACGCCGCACTTGCCCACTTCGCCCTCGCTGTTGGCGTGGTCGGAGTCGTACCCCATCAGCGTCGGCAGATCGAACGCGACCGACAAGCCACTGCCGCCGTTTTCCAGCAGGTATTTATAGCGCCGGTTGGTTTCCTCCGGGCTGGCGAAGCCGGAGAACTGCCGCATGGTCCACAGCTTGCCGCGATAGCCGGTGGCATGGATGCCGCGCGTGTAGGGCGGCCGACCGGGCTGGCCCAGATACTTCTCGTTGTGCTCATCCCAGTCGGCGGGCAGGTCGGCAGGCGTATACAGCCGCTCAACAGGAACACCGGAAGTCGTTGTAAAGCGGGCGGTGCCGTCATCGTTACGATTGGTTCCGGTGTTCGCTCCAATGGGCCGCTCCGGAGATTTCGCCAGCGCTGGCGTCAGCGTACGCTGCATCCATTCCTTCTCGGCCGGGGAGGTGTGGCGTTCCGGAGTGGGCGCTCCGCCGACGGGATTGGAAGGATCTTCTGCGGCGGTTCGCGGCATAAACGGCCCTCAGGCTCCGGGGAAGCGATGCGAAACCTTTCAGAATAGGGTATGGGACACCGGATCGGCAAACGCCTCGGTTGCATGCGCCACGCCTACGCTCTAGCTCTTCCACTCCCCCAATTGCTTGCGTAGCATGATCAACTGTCCCAGGTGATAGCTGGTGTGGTCGCCGGCCAGAAGAATCTCCCGCAGAACGGTTTGGCCGTCGCCCCAGGGAATTTTTGCGAAAAGATCGACACTGCTGTCTTCGACGATCTTTTCCAGATGGCGGAGATCCGCGCGAAGCGCTTTGACCGAAGCAGTCCACTCCGCGGGGGATGCGGGCGCGTCATGCTTCGGCCAATATCCCTCCGGCCAGGGCGGAGCGCTGTAGTTGGGGTCGCGGCAGAAGTCCACCAGATCGTGCAACGTGATGCGGATGTGCTCCAGCAACTGCCATGCGGTGTGCGGTGCGCCTGCCGGCTTTTCCCCATAGAGCGCAGCGGGGAAGTCTTTCACCGCGTCCTGCAGGCTGGCGTGCGCGCTGGCTCCCTGAATAAACTCCAGCAGAGCTTTACGAATTACGGCTTCTTCCCTCGGCATCCTGGCCTCGCTTTCTTCCTCTTCTGGTTGGATGCAGGCTGCAACGGGGGATGAATCCTCGGTCCCGTTGCCGGCTTTTGTACAATAGTCCCACCCATGCACACAGAGCGATCGGAACGACGTTTCGACAAAATGATGCTGGCTGGCAGTTTCCGGTGCGCACCGGCGCGGGGTAAGCTCACGCAGCTTCTCGCCTATTTTCTGGCTCCGCTTACTCTGCTGTCCGGCTTCCCGCAGCCGGTGCGGGCCTACTCCTTCCTTACCCATGAAGATATGATCGATGTTGCCTGGCGAGGCTCGATCCGCCCCCTGCTGCTGGCGAGGTTTCCCACGGCGACGGCCTCTCAGCTACGAGAAGCCCGCTCCTACGTCTACGGCGGCGCCACCATCCAGGACATGGGCTACTATCCGTTTGGCCATCAATTCTTCAGCAATCTTACCCACTACGTCCGCTCGGGTGAGTTTGTCGACCGACTGCTGGTCGACTCTCAGACGGTGGATGAATACGCTTTCGCCATCGGGGCGCTGTCGCATTACATCGGCGACTGCGACGGGCATCGCTATGCCACCAACCCTTCGACGCCCATCGAGTTTCCCAAGCTGGGAAAGCGGTACGGCCCTATCGTCACGTACGATGAGTCGCCGCACAGCCATGTCCGTACCGAGCTTGCCTATGATGTCGAGCAGTTGAGCCAGCAGTGGTTCGCTCCTGCCGGTTACATGCACACCAAAGGATTCAACGTGCCGCGGCGATTGCTGGAGCAGGCTTTCTTTCAGACCTATGGTCTGCCGTTGCGCAGCGTACTGGGTCGTCCGTACCCCGCGATTCAGAGCTACCGCTCCTCGGTTCGCGGCATTCTGCCGGCCGTCGCGCAGGCCGAGGTGCTGGTTCATCACAACGATTTTCCGCGGGAGCTCAACACCCCGGCGTTTCATCAGTTCGCCACGCGCCAACGCCAGGCCGGGATCGACAATGGATGGTCCGGTTTCAGCCGCAAATCCAGGTTCAAGGTGCGTGTCATTGCCGTTGTCATTCGCATTTTGCCGAAGCTGGGCCCGCTCTCAGACCTGGCAATTCGCGGCCCGAATGCGGAAACGAATCGCTGGTACATCGAGAGCGTCAATCGCTCGATCGACGACTATGAAGAAGACCTGAGCAAGCTGCGGAAGCATCCCCGCAAGTCGCTCGATTTGCCGGACCGCGATCTGGACACTGGCAATCTGGTTGACCCCGGCGCCTATCGCCTGGCGGATGCGACCTATGCGCAGCTATTGAGCAGGTTGACGGCGCGCCCATCGCGGGTGGTTCCCGCGGGTCTGCGTCGCAATGTTCTGGCGTATTACGCGGACCCTAACGCGCCGATCACCACGAAGAAAAACGCAAAGGCGTGGAAGCGCGTGCAGAAGGAGTTGCCGGTGCTGCGCGGGATGAAGGTCACCGGCCAGGCGGGCTGACCGGGTTTGGCGGAGAAAAATTGTCGGTTGGGAACATCGGCGCGCAATCGGGTTGACGCCGACCCGTCCCTCGCCGAACAATACTGGAATGAATGCATCTTCCCCTGCAGCCAATGTTGGATTGCTGGTGCTGCGTATTTTTCTCGGCGTCAATCTGTTTCTGCGGCATGGCCTGGAAAAGATCACCCACTTCTCCGCGATGTCCCGCCATTTTCCCGATCCCATCCACATCGGTTCCCACTGGAGCCTGATTTACGCGCTGATCTCCGACGCCATTTGCTCGGTGCTGGTGCTTTTGGGTGTGGGGACGAGAGTGGCGGCGTTCATCATCTTCATCAATCTGGCCGTCGTCTTTTCCCTGGTGGAGCATTATCCGTTTTCGACCGGGCACGGCGAAGGCATCCTGCTCTATATCGGAGGATTCCTGGCGCTGATTCTCACCGGCGCGGGCGGCTACAGTCTCGACCGGAAACTGTGGGGCCGCCGATAGGCCTGGGGATTAGAAGGGAATATCGTCGTCGGTAATTTCCGTGGACTGCGCGTAGTCCTCCGCGCCGCCGCGCTGGTCGAACGACGCCGTGTTCGACTTGGAGTAGCCGCTGCCGCCGCCCTCGCCACCTTCGCCGCGCCCGGAGAGCAGCGATAAATCGTTGACGATGATCTCCGTCTTGTACTTCTTCTGGCCGGACGTTTTATCGTCCCAGGAAGAGGTGCGCAGGCTGCCCTCGATGTACAGCTTGCTGCCCTTTTTGACGTAATCGCGGACGATTTCCGCGGTGCGCTGGAAGGCGACCAGGTTGTGCCATTCCGTGCGGTCCTGCCAGTTGCCGTCTTTGTCTTTGAATCGGTCGCTGGTGGCGATCGAGAAACTCGCGACCGGCGTGCCGCCGGAGGTGGCCCGGATCTCCGGGTCTTTCCCTACATTGCCGAGAAGAATTACCTTGTTGACGCTCTTTGCCATCTCCTGCCTGCTCCCCCGAAAAATGTCTTTCGCATACGATAGCAGACCCGCGGGCGGGCACGCCCCACTTACTGCGCGACCACCGGAACCCAGACGTCTGTCTTCGCCCAGCGGACGTGCAACTGGGTATGGTTGCCGTTCGTGTTCTCAAAGCTGATGCTCATATCCTGTTGCGGGCTGGAGAGCATCTTTTTGTGCATCTCGACCCGGGCCAGGTCACGCGACTGGTTATACACCGTGCCCCATTGCCCGGTCTGCTTGTTGATGATCAGCTTCCAGGTGCCTTCCGACGGCAGCGTATACAGGGTGTAGGTGCCGGCGGGAACATTCGCGCTTCCAATCTTGAGTGCCGTGGCCGTTTTCAGCGTGGTCGCCGGATTGGCGCCTGTCCGCCACACCTTGCCGTAGGGGACCAGTCCGCCGAAGATCTTCCGTCCCCGCATCCGCGGCGAGTTGTAGGAGATATGGACATCGCCTGCGGTCAAATGGACCTGTGCGGTGGCCGCAGGACTGAGCAGCGGCTTGTTTCCGTGATGCATGCCCGACATCTGGGCGGAGGCGACGGGCAGCACCGCAGCCATGGCAACGAGTGAGAACAAGCGCGTATACAGTTTCATGGGAATGCTCCTTCAGAATGGCGATTTCCAGGCGAACCCATTATAGGCCGTAGCCGGGCCTATTGCCGATGCAGGCGTCGGTTGCGCAGCCATTTTGCCCCGCCCAGCGCCAGCAGCAGCAAGGCGAACGGAATCCCCATCATGGCGAACATGAAGGCGAGCCAACCGGCGTTCGAGTGGGGGCCGTCGATGCCGATGCCGCCGAACAGGATCTCCGTCGCCACCAGGCACAGGACCCCGATCAAGATGATCCACAAGCCCGCCCGCAGCAGCATGCGCGTGCCGTCATCCGCCGGCGGAGGTGAGGGCGCGCCGCCGCGAGGATCGCTTATGGCCGTTCTGCGCTCCACGGGAAACTTAGCCGCCAATTTATCGACTACAGGCATCGTGTTCCTCCAGCTTCCGTCAGCGGGCGCTCGACAGCATGGCGTAAACCACCACTCCGGTGACCGACACGTACAGCCAGATGGGGAAAGTATAGCGGGCGATCTTTCGATGCTGCGGAAAGCGTCCGCTCAGAGAAAAATAGAACGTGATCAGGATTATCGGCAGCGCCACCATGGAAAGAATGATGTGGCTGGCGAGGATGGCGAGGTACAGCGTCCGCACCGCGCTGTGGCCGGGGTAGAGGATGTCTCCGTGCAGGGCGTGGTCGGTCAGGTAGCTGACGATGAAGAGGCTGGAGAAGATGAACGCCGTAATCATTGCCGCGCGGTGGCGCGAGATTTGGTGGCGGCGGATGAAGATGAAGCCGGCGACCAGGGCAATCGCGCTCAGGCCGTTCAACAGGGCATTGAGGCCGGGGAGAAACATCAGGCGGTTGGCAAACTGCTGGGGCGCGTGGTGGATGTAGATGAGCCACAACAGGAACAGAATGGCGGCCACGCTGAGGGCAATCAGCCCGGCGATGGGAGCACGGATGCCGCTCGGCGGATTTTGAGTTGCGGTCGGCACCTGGCTTCTGCTTCCCTTACGCCGCCGGTTTGTTGGTGCGGCGGTTGACGATGGCCCACGACCCGGCAAACACGACCGCGCAGAACGCCAGCGTGACGATCAGGTTGATCTCCGGGGAAAACGTCGTAATCTCGGTGGGGAACAGGCCGTTGCGCAGCGCATCCACGCCGTAGGTCAGCGGGTTGATCAGCATTAGCCAGCGCAGCCATCCCGAAGCGCCGCTGGCCGGGAACAGAGCCCCGGAGAGCAGCCACAGGGGCAGCAGAATCAAATTGATGACGGCGTGGAAAGCCTGGGTCGAGTCCATCGGCCAGGCAATCACGAACCCGAGCGCCGTAATCGCGAACGAAGTCAGAACGATAATCAGCATGCTGTAGAGAATGTCGAGCGCACCGACATGCACGCCGGCCAGCGGGGCGAAGACCAGAAACATCCATCCCTGGATGGCGGCTAGCGTCGCTCCGCCCATCACCTTGCCCAGTACGATGGCCGACCGGCGAATCGGCGCGGCCAGCACCGAGAGCAGAAAGCCTTCATTGCGGTCCTGGATCAGCGACATCATGCTGAAGATGGCGGTGAAGAGCACGATCAGGATGATGGAGCCGGGAAAAAAGTAGCTCAAATAGTGCGAGGACATGACGCTGGCGCCGCCGGCACTGTGGAAGGTGGTCGAGAACCCGGCGCCAAGCAGCAGCCAGAACAGCAGGGGCGATGCGATCACCCCGACTACGCGCGCCTTCTGGCGATAGAAGCGGACCAGCTCCCGCCGCCAGAGGGAGTAAGCCGGAGTCCATAGGCTTCCGGCCGCGGACTGGGCGGGTGGGGGAACGCGGGTGGGGATAGTGACAGTTGCCATTACGATTGCTCCTGATTCTTATCCAGCCAGAAACGATGCCCGGTGCGCTGGATGAACACGTCTTCAAGGCTGGGCTTCGAAACCGAGACCGATTGAATCGATCCGGGGAAGGCTTCAACCACTTCCGTCAGAAAGCGATGGCCCTGCTCCCGCTCGACGCGCACCGCGTTGCCGACGACGTTGGGAGTCACCGCGAAGCGAGCGGCAATCCGAGCGCTCAAACTCGCGGCAGCTTCGTCATCCGCGGTTTCAAATTGCACGATGTCGCCGCCAATTTCCGCCTTTAACTCCGCCGGACTGCCCAGCGCGACTCGTTTCCCGCTGCTCAAAATTGCCAGCCGGTCGCAGTATTCCGCTTCTTCCATCAGGTGGGTGGTCAGCAGAACAGTCACGCCCTGCTCGTCGCGCAGGATGCGCAGGTAGTGCCACAGATCAATCCGCGCCCCCGGGTCGAGGCCGGTCGAAGGCTCGTCGAGCAGCAGCACGGAAGGGGAATGGATCAGCCCCTTGGCCAGCTCGATGCGGCGCTGCTGACCTCCGGACAGCGTTTCGACCAGATCTTTGACGCGGTCCGTCAGGCCCACGCGGGCCAGCACTTCCTTCGACCGCGCCGCCAGGCGTGCGCCGCGGAGTCCATAGAGATGGCCCTGGTGCATCAGGTTTTCGCCGACCGTCAGCTTGATGTCGAGGCTGGTCGCCTGGAAGACGACCCCGGTATGCTGGCGCACCCAGTTCGGCTGGGTGGCCACGTCGAACCCGGCGATGCGTGCGTGGCCGGCGGTGGGCACCATCAGGGTGGAGAGAATGCGGAACAGAGTCGTCTTACCGCTGCCGTTCGGTCCCAGCAAGCCGAAGATTTCCGCCGGCCGGACCTGGAAGCTCAACCCGTCGAGCGCCAGCCGGGAGCCGTAGTCGTGGCTCAGTCCGGATAGTTCAATCGGCGCGGGACCGGTGAATCCGGCGGATTCCAAAGCGCTGTTCGAGGCAGGGGAAGTCTGTTCCAGGGTGGGCAAGGCATTAACTCCTTTTGGCGTTCAGCATCAGCACCGCCAGCAGCAGCGGCAGGTAAATCACGCTCACCTTCAGTAGCGCACGGGCGTAGGTGCGTGACTCGCTGACGGAACATCGGGTGATGCGGGAAAAGCGAATCGTATAGAACAGGTAGGCCGCGCCCAGCAGAATCGCCGCGGCGAAGTAGAAATTTCCGGCGATGTGGAGGTACCAGGGAACCAGGCTGACGGGAATCATCAAGACGGCGTAGACCAGCGCCTCGGCCGCGGTCGACCAACCGTCGGGCTGGACCACCGGCAACATGCGGATGCCGGCGCGGCCATAGTCCTCGCGATAGAGCCAGGCGATCGCCATAAAATGCGGGAACTGCCACACGAAAAGAATGGCGAACAGCGCTACAGCCGGCCATTCAATGCTGCCCCGCGCGGCCGTCCAGCCGATCAGCGGCGGCATGGCGCCCGGGAATGCGCCGATAAATGTCGCCAGCGTGGTATGGCGCTTGAGCGGCGTGTAGATGCCGACATACATCACCGCAGTCAGCAGGGTGAGCGTGCCGGTGATCGGATTGGTGCTTACCATCAGCCACAGCGAACCGGCGATGATGGTCCCCATGCCGATCAATACGCCGTAGCCAAGCCCCAGCCGTCCCGCCGCCAGCGGCCGCTGCGCCGTCCGCCGCATGAGCGCATCCGTCCGTCGCTCGTATACCTGATTCAGCACACTGGCTCCGCAGGAAACCAGCGCCACGCCGAGCAGCGTGTTCCACAGGGTTAGATTGAAGGAGCTGATCCCGGACTGCGTTGCCCCCATGTAATAGCCAGCCCACGCCGTCATCACCACCAGGGTCGTCACGCGCAGTTTGAAGATGGCGATGGTGTCGAGTACAAACCCTTTGCAAACCCGGACGAAGCGGGCCCGTGGCGTGGTCTCGTCCACAACAGAGACGGCCGGATCGCCGTGCTCGATCTCCGAGGGCGCGTGAATGGCGGAACTCACCATTGCACCTCACTACGGGGAGCGGAGAAACAAGCCGGCATTGAGGCTGGGTACATAAGACTGGGGAAACCTGGCAGGCGATCCCGACGATCCCAGAAATGGAGGATGGGCCCGAGGAAAAAATGGAATCGCGCTACGTCCCAGCATAACAAAGATGTCGCGGCATTCCGGGAGACCGGGAAGATTGCGGTTGCTTTCGCCGCCACAAACGGTTGCTCTCTCGACCAGCCCATGCGAAGCCGGCGATGGCTATTAGTTGTTGTCTCCGCCTCCGCCGCCCGCAGCTGCTCCAGCGGCTCCTGCTCCGCCGCCGTTCAGATTCCACGACGCCGAGAAGACCTTCTGGCTGCCGGAGGGGAAGGCTTTCAGGATAGGACCGACGCCCGCCAGCAGGGTGACGGCGTCGGCCGAGTCAGGCGTTCCCTGGGTGGCGACGATGATGATCGCGTCGCCCTTATGAAGATCGGACAGGGCCACGGTCGGCGTGCTCTCCAGCATTTGTGAAAGATGGCTGCTGCGCTGCCCGCTGCCCGCCTGTTCGGCCGGTTGTTCGGTATTGGGCCGCCGGGGTGGCGCGCCGCGGTGTTTCAGGCGCTTGGCCAACTCCTCAGCCATTCCCGAAGGAAGCTTGTGCAGTTGCGATTCTGCGTCAATGTGGATCGCGATCTGCTTCTTCGACAAACGATCCATGACGGTAACAGTGTTTTGACCCGGGTCGGTAGAGAGAACAATGCCGGCGATATTGCGGAAGGTTCCAGCCACGATCGCATCGGCGGTAATTTCCGAGCCGTCGGGGTTGCGCTGTCCGCGTACCCGCAACTGGTCTCCAGGACGGATTTCAGCCAGGCTCGAAGGTTTGGCGTCCGCATATCGAGCGGAGTTCGGGCTGTAGCGGCGAACGTGTGTCTGGGGAGTGGTGTGGATGGTAATGGTGCGCGCGCCGGAGCGGATGGTGACCGTGCCGGCGGCAGCATCCACCGCCTTGACCAGGCCGCCTGCGCCTTTCTTCCATGCCGCGGCCTCGGCTGCCTGCCGTTGCTCGATGTCGGAGTGCTTCATGGCAACGACGACGGTTGCCTTCCCGTTTTTGACCAGCGCAAGCACGCGGTCGCCTACGGCCAGATCGGAAAGCGCGATCGGAGTGGCGCTGGAGAGCTTTTTCGCCCCGGGTTCGGCCCGCAGAATGCGCGCGCTCTGGCTTACCGTAACGCTTGCCGGCGGTCCAGTATCCGGTTTGATGGTGAGCATTTGCCCGGAAATGGCGGTGATCGACCCGACGACGCGGCTCGATGTTTGCGCGGAAGCAAACGTGAGCGACAGGCTGAAGAAGAACGCGAGGGCGAGAGTGACTGACCTGGACTTCATGGCGAATTCCTGCTTCCCGGACGGCATTTGTGCCGTCGATCAGCTAGCTTACCGCAATTGCGTGCCGGCGGCGGAGACGATCTGGTGCTCCGCGTCCCCGTCGGCAGGACGGATCACATATTCGTCGACCAGCACCGCCACCAGTACGGCGGAGGGAACGGCCACCAGGACCCCAGCAATGCCGGCCAGAGCGCCGCCGAGCAGCAGTGCGATAAAAACGGCCGTGCCGGCCAGGTCGACTCGGGTCTGCATGATGCGCGGCGTCAGGTACCCGTTTTCGATCTGCGCATACACCAGTTCGAAGATCAGAACCCCCAGCACCTTGCCCCATGAATCGGTGGCTGCTACGAGCATGGCGATCGCCGTCGAGACGAGCGCGCCGACTACGGGCACGATATTGAAGGCCCCCATCAGTACCGCCAGGGCGAACGCATAACGCAGGCGCATGGCTTCGAAAACGATGCCGCTCGCGACGCCCAGGATCAGCATCAGCGCGGCTTGCCCCAGCAGCCAGCGTCCCATGCGAGTGCCGGCGCGCTGCAGGGTTTCGTCCAGCCGTTCCCGACGCGCTACCGGGACCAGGGAAAGAAACCAGTGGTAGACGTGTTCGCCCTCAGCAAGGAAATATACCGTCAGGATGATGCCGGTGATGATCTCGAAAAACTTCGCTGCCCAGCCGCTGATCGAGGTAAGAAAGGTGCCGACATGCTGGGCCGTTTCCTGGTTCAGCTTGGCTCCAATGCCTTTGAGGTCCAAGTGGCGCAGAATCGGTATCCGCTGCATCTTGTCCATGAAAGCCGGACTTTGGCCGGACAGTCCCTGCACAAAGGCCTTGACCTCACGCACCACCGGCGGCAGGGTGAGGATCAGGAATCCAGCGATGCCACCCACCACTACTACAGTAATGATGAGAATGGCCACGCCGTGGCTGGGATGACGCTTCCCGATAGGGATCCGCTGCACGGCGCGTACCACGGGCATGAGAACGACGGCGAACAGCGCGCTCACATAGAGCAGCACCAGAACGTCTCGCACCAGCCAGGCCACATACAGCGCGATGGCGATGCCGAAAGCGAACAGGATTTCACCGCGCACATTCGCGCGGGATCCGGGCTCAGAGCGAAAAAGCGGGCTCATTGTCGCAGCCCCGCGCAATGTTCTTTTGACCGGCTCAAAATCATGCGGACAGTTTCATCGATGTCGAGTTCCGCGGTGGGGATGGTGCAATGGGCCGCCTGGTAAAGCGGCTCTCTCACGAGAAAGCGATCGGCCAACTCGGAACTCCGCTCCAGCACCGGCCTTCTCGCCGTTTCCGGCTGCGTGCTTTGCTGCCGTCTGCAGCGGGCGATCAATACGTCGAGCGGCGCTTCCAGATACACCAGCCAGGTTTCCGGATGTTCGCTCAACAGCTTGCGGTTGGCCGCGGTTTCGATCGCCCCGCCGCCCAGCGCCAGCACCATTTCCTCGCGGTCCAGCGCAACCGCCAGCGCGCGATGTTCTATTGCCCGGAACTGCGCTTCGCCTTGCATCTGAAAGATCTCCGCAATGCTGCCGCCTTCGGCGCGGACAATCTCCTCGTCCAGGTCGACGAAGCTCCATTCCAGTTCCCGAGCCAGGCGCACCCCTACGGTGCTCTTGCCCGCACCCATAAATCCGGTCAGGACGATGCGTTTCGGCAAAAGGGGTGAGTCGTCTGTTGGGTGTGGAACCTTAACCGGAAAACCTCCAGCAATCTTTGCTGGATTCTAACCGAGACAGCAGCGCCAGCCGACAAGTTTTCTCGAAAACAAACTTGCTACGAGTGCTCGTCTCCATTGCCCGGCTCCCGGGAAAGCGCGTTGTGGATGTTCTGCCACACCGCCGGGCTGGGGTCGTGGATGGGCAGCAGCAGCTTCGCCTGTGCGGCAATATATTCCAGGTCTCGCACCAGTGCCGCGCAGTTCTCGCAGCTCTTCAGGTGCTCCTCTTGGCTCAGATCGGCGCCGGAATCGAACAGCTCGGGCAACTGCTCCTGGAACTGGTTGCACTGCTGTGGCGTGTATTCACGATCGGATGTCATGCTTCCGCCCTCCGGTCCCCGTCGTCGCGCAAAAGATTGCGCAGCCGCATACGTGCCTTGTGCAGTTGCGATTTGCTGTTGCCGATCGAGCATTGCAGCATTCCGGCAATTTCATTATGTTCATAGCCTTCCACGTCATGCAGTACGAAAACCATGCGATACCCGGGCGGCAGTTCCTCGACTGCTCGCTCCAGCGTTACCCGATCGATGGAGCCGGACAGGGTCAAGTCGCGGGTGCCGAAATCCTTCCGCGGCCCGTCATCCTGGCTGGGCTCCAGGGTCTCTTCCAGGGAGACAAGCGGAAGACCCTTCTTTCTGAGATGCATCAAAACCACATTCACAGCCATGCGATGGAGCCAGGTGGAAAACGCGGAGTCGCCGCGGAAGGTTGAAATCTTGCGATGCAGTTGCAGGAAGGCTTCCTGGGTCAGGTCTTCCGCCTCGGCCACATTGCCCAGCATCCGCAGGCAGAGTGAATACACCCGCCTTTTGTGCATGTTATAGAGAATTTCAAAAGCCGCCCCATTGCCCTGCTGGGCCGAGGCGATCGCCGTCAGCTCGCCAGCGATGGGAGGATTGCGGCGCTGCTGCTGTTGCACGGGGCGCGCCTCCTTGGTCAAAGGCTGGACGGGTGCTGTGGGGGTCGCTATCTCAGTGGTGCGCAAGGTATTTTTCATTCTGGAATTGCAATTGCTGCGGGTTCCGCCCTTCTTCGAGAGTTTCTTTGAATCTTCCATAACAGTTTTCGCTTGTATGCTCCGTCGTTTAGAGGGCGATGCTCCGGCGCGAGTTGCCCGTCGGGCTCCTTAACTGCCGATAAAGCGAGAATACAGGCTGCGCGCCAGCCCAACGTCCGTGGTGCCCTGCACGATGGCGCGCCCGTCGGTGAATACGGTGATGCGATGTTCACCGCGGTCGAACCGAAGCAGCATCTTGTTGCGCAGGACTGTACCGTGCGGCGACAGTCTTCGTTCCAGTTCGGCCAGGTCGACGGGCCGATGATGCTCATGGATCTGTACCGAATTGCGACCGCACAACGTGATCTGGGGCCGCGCCCGGCCCGCCAGATGGACAAACTGCCGCCCCCCGCACACCTGGCAATCCGCGCGCGGGCGACTGGTGTTGACCTCCGACTGCTCATTGCTCCACACATCGCGGGAATACAGCGTGCGCCGCATTTCGACGCCCACAATCCACTTGATCGCCTCGATGGCTTCCATCGAAGCCGCCAGGTTCACCGCCGGATTCAGAATGCCGCCGGTGTCGCAGGTCTCCACCGTCCCGGTGGGAGGATGCGGAAAAATGCAGGCCAGGCAGGCCGTCTTTCCCGGCACAATGTTCATCGTCACCGCGGTTGCGCCCACCGCCCCGGCGTAAATCCACGGCTTATTCTGTTCGACGGCATAGTCGTTCAACAGGTAGCGCGTCTCAAAATTGTCGGTCGCGTCCAGCACCAGTTCGGCTTGGTCGAGCAGGGTACGGATATTGCCCGGAACCAGGTCGGCGACCTGGGCGTGGACCTTGGTCTCCGAGTTGAAACGGGCAATCTGGCGCCGCGCCGCCTCCGCCTTGGGCAATGCTTGCTCGGCGTCCCGTTCGTCGAACAGCACCTGCCGCTGCAGGTTGCTCCACTCGACGTAATCGCGGTCGATCAGGGTAAGGGTGCCCACCCCGGCGCGCGCCAGCAGCCCGGCCACCGCCGCGCCGGTCGCGCCGCAGCCGACGATGGCGACATGCGCCGCCCGCAGTTTGCGCTGGCCTTGCTGGCCGATGCCGGGAAACAGAACCTGGCGCGAATAGCGGTCCTCGGCGATCGGCGGATTGGCGGTCGAACTCATGCAGTTCCAGTATAGGGAATCGCCGCGCTCACCCGCTTTGCATTCCCAGGTTGCGCGATGCTACCTTAGGGAGGAATCGCACCGGGCTTTTTCTATGCGTTTCGCGCGGGTTCTATGCGTTTCGCGCGGGCCACTGGTTTGCCCCGCTTCATGCTCTCGCCTCCGGGGGATCATTCGCAAGCGCCGACGTAGCTCAGTTGGTAGAGCAGCTGATTCGTAATCAGCAGGTCGTCAGTTCAAGTCTGACCGTCGGCTCCATCGCGCAATTTCCGAGCGATCTGGTTCTTCCATTATTTCTTGCCCTTCGAAAACAGCAGCCGCGGCTGACCCATCCAGAAACGATTGCTGGCCTGGGCCAGGATGCCGGGATGGGCTTTTCCAGCAAGCCGCGAGCGGGCTTCCAAATATGGCCCCACCAGCCGGACTGCGGATGGCAGTCTGCGATAGACCCGGGGCAGCCACCGTGTGGTGCGGGCCAGCGAGCGCTGCTCCGCCGGGCCGAATGGAAGCGCGAACTCCTGCCGCAGTCGGAGCGGCATCCAGTGCGCAGTCAGAGCCCGATACCATGGCGGCGGATGGACCCACGATCCGGCACCCTGGAGCAGACGGTGCGCCATGTTTCTGGAGGTGGCGTTCACCCCGAGGATGTCTGAGGCCCACATTTGCCGGTTGTAGGCGGCGAAAGCGGTCCAGTCCTCCGGCAGCTCGGCCGGAGCGATGCCGAACAGAGCCGCCATCCACTTGCTTTCGCTGTAGTAGGTCTCGCGCTCGGCGGCGGTGAGCGGCGGCAGGGCGAAGTCGTGCGCCAGCACCGCGCTTTCCACCAGAGTTGCATACACCCATCGCAGCGCGTCGAGCTCATTGGCTTCGTAATGGCTCCCGGCATCGTAGGCCGCGACCGGCTCCGGCAGCTCGCCGCGGATGCGGGTGTGCAGCGTGTACAAGGAGCGGGAAGCGGCGAGCGCCTGGTCCAGTGTGCCGAAGATCATGGTGTAGATGACGCGAAAGGTATGGTGGAAGCGTCCGATGGGATCGGACAGTGTGGTGGAATGCTGGGCAAGCGCGGCCGTCACCCAGGGATGGGCAAGCTGCAACAGCGCGGCCCGGCCCGCGCCGAGAAAAAGCGCCGCCTCGCGATTGATCTTCCAGCTCACCGATTGCGGGCCGAAAATTCCGGCTACGGGATCGCGGGTCCTCTGCCGCGCTGCTTCGAGAAGCAACTCGATTTCCGGGCGGGAAACAAGCTGCGCAGCGTGCGGTTGGGACAAGAACGTCATGGTGTGAGTAGACGCCAAAGGGAACGGCTTCGTGGCCTGTGCTGGAACCGCGCGCGATTTTTTTCAGCGTTAGCGGGAATTCCGTACCGGGTTTTCCTAGGGAAGTTGCGGAATCTTCTTGTAGTGGTCGCCGCAAACCCTGCATAATCATCACGAGAGACGGTACCAGCGAGCACTGATCCGTGACCCGATATAACCGTCAGGATGTACTGCGAATTCTTCAAGTGTCCGCCCGGCAGCTACAAGGCTGGGAGCGGGCCGGGCTCATCGACGTTCTCGAATCCTATACATTTCAGGAACTTTCGCAGCTCCGCAAGCTGCGCCTGCTATCCTCGCAGCGCATCCGCAGTTCCCGCATCTCGGCCTCGGTTGCCGCGATGCAGCGGGTCTCCGGAATGGCCAATCCGCTGCTCGAAGCCGGCATGGTGTACTCCGGGTCGCGGGTTGTCTTTCGGCATCAGGGAGCGATCCTGGATCCGCTTTCGCGGCAGCTCGTCTTCGACTTTGACGCCCGCAACGTTGAAGGCCCATGCACCGTGGTCGGCGGCGCCGCAACCCGGAGCTATCGAGAATCGCAGGCGGCACAGCTTTTTCACGAAGCCGTGCGGCTGGAGGACGAGCAGGGGCCAGCGCGCGAGGTGATCGATTTGTATGTGCGGGCCATCGAACTCCATCCCACCCACGCCGCCGCCCTCATCAACCTGGGAACCATCTACTACAACCAGCGGCAGTACCTACAGGCCGAGGCCATCTACCGCCGCGCCGCCGAGGCCGATCCCAACTACGCACTGGCCTTCTTCGACCTGGGAAATTCGCTGGATGAATTGCAGCGGCTGACGGAAGCCATCGAAGCCTACCGGGCTGCCATCCGCCTGGCGCCGAAATACGCCGACGCCCATTACAATCTCGCGCTCGCCTATGAGCGGGTAGGCGAGCACCGCAAAGCGCTGCCGCACTGGATGAAGTATGCGCGGCTCGATCCGCTCGGTCCCTGGTCCAGCCACGCCCGCGGCCAGGCGAAACGCCTGCTCGAGGGCGATCATTTGCAGATTGTGGCGCGCAGATAGCGGACTGCTAGAATCGAACCTTGAGGGCGTTCCCGTGATTTTTCATGTCTCATTACAGAAGGCGGAAGACGGCTGGATTGTCGCCGAATGCCCGGCCCTGCCCGGATGCGTTTCGCAGGGCAAGGACGAAAAAGAGGCTCTCGAAAACGTGAAGGAAGCCATCACCGCATGGCTGTGGGCGGAAGATCAGAAAGCTGCCAGTAGCATGTCGCCGCAGGACCCTTCTTTTGTTGTCGCGGTGTAATCTCTCGAAACCTTAAGTAGTTGACCGATTGGACGAATGAGGGCCGGCTTTTCCGGCTATTGACCCTCTTTTCCACAGGCGGGCATTGCACCGCTTGTGCGTCAATAGATGCATGGGCAAGTTGGCCAACCTATCGGGAAAGGAAGTCGCCAAGGCCTTCGCGAAAGCTGGCTGGAATGCCGTGGGACAGGTCGGAAGTCATCTGGTGCTGTCTAAGCCTGGCGAACGGGCAAATCTCTCCATCCCTCAACATAAAGAGCTTTCGATTGGAACAATCCGAGCCATTATTCGATCGGCTCGGATGACTGTAGGCGAATTCCTCGATCTGCTGTAACTCAGGGATTATCCCCAAACGCCTGTTCCGCCCCCTTTGCTAAGATCGAAGCTGTCATGCCCTCAATCCCAATGCTTTCTCCAGAAATCCTCGCCACAGGTAAATACGAGCCTGTTATCGGCTTGGAAGTTCATGTCCAGCTGCTGACGGAGACTAAAGCCTTCTGTGGTTGCTCCACGCGCTTTGGCTCCGCGCCGAACACGCAGGTTTGCCCGGTGTGCCTGGGACTTCCCGGCGCGCTGCCGGTTCTGAACCGTCGGGCAGTCGAACTCGCCGTACTGGCTGCGATGGCGCTCAATTGCAAGGTGAGCGAGACGTCCATTTTCGCGCGCAAGAATTACTTCTATCCCGACCTGCCCAAGGGCTACCAGATTTCGCAGTTCGACAGGCCGCTCGGCGAGCATGGCTGGATCGACGTGCCCACGCCGCAGGGGACCAAGCGCATCGGCATTACCCGGCTGCACATGGAGGAGGACGCCGGCAAGAGCATGCACGACGGCTTTCACGATTCGCGCGAGCGCACCTATATCGACCTGAACCGCTGCGGCACGCCGCTGATCGAGATTGTCAGCGAAGCGGACATCCGCACCGCCGACGAGGCCTACGAGTACCTGACGCGCATCAAGGAAATCCTGCTCTATACCGGCGTCAGCGATTGCAACATGGAAGAAGGTTCGCTGCGCTGCGACGCCAACGTCAGCGTGCGCTTGCAGGGCGCGAAAAATTTCGGCACCAAGGTGGAAGTGAAGAACGTGAACAGCTTTCGTTTCATCCGCGCGGCACTCGAGTACGAAATCAAGCGCCAGGCGGAACTTGTCGCGTCCGGCGGCCGCGTGGTGCAGGAGACGCGCCTCTACAGCGCCGGCGAGGGCCGCACCTATTCCATGCGGTCGAAGGAGCAGGCGCATGACTACCGCTATTTCCCCGAGCCGGATTTACCGCCGTTGATCGTTTCTTCCGCCTGGCGCGAGGAGATTCGCGCGGCCATGCCCGAGCTGCCGGAAGCACGCCGCCGGCGCATGGTCGCCGACTACGAAATCACCGAACAGGACGCGCATGTGCTGACCGGCACCCGCGCCTTCGCCGATCAGTTCGAGTTCGCTGCCAAGGCAGCAAGAAGTCCGAAGCGCGTCGCCAACCTGGTGCAGGGCGAGTTGCTGGGTCGGTTGAAAGCCGCCGGGCTGGAACTGAATCGGTCGCCGATTTCCATGCCGGGAATTGCGCAGGCCGCCGATCTGGCCGAGAGTGGCGAGTTGTCGAGCAAGATGCTGAAGCAGCTCTTTGATCGCTGCTTTGAGACCGGCGAGGATTTCGGCGCGGTCTATGAGCGTGAAAAACCGAAGCAGATCAGCGATTCCGGAGCCATCGAGAAAATGATTGACGAGGTGATCGCCGCCAACCCCAAACAGGTGGAGCAATATCGCGCGGGCAAAAAGACCGTCTCGGCGTTTTTCGTCGGCCAGGTGATGAAGCTGTCGAAAGGGCAGGCGAACCCGGCCCTGCTCAACGAACTCGTGACGAAAAAGCTCGATGGATAATCGGACCGCGAACATTATAGAAGTTGCGCCGGAGGACACATCGCGCACCTATGCCGCGTTCTGCGTCCTGCGCCAGGGGCGGCCGGTCATGGCCTCGGTGGAAACATTTGCGGAATGGATCAATTCACGCCAACGACCGGAAGGATACAGGATCGTCGCGGCCTTCTTGACGGGAAAGCCCGATGCGGTGGCCGCGGCGGGATTTCGCATCCTTCATCAGCTTTCCAAAGCACGCTATTTATATGTGGACGATCTGGTCACGCTGCCCGAATTTCGCGGCCAGGGTCATGCCGACCTCCTGTTTGCGTGGCTGCTCGCGGAGGCTCGCAATCAGAATTGTGAGCAGTTGCACCTCGACTCTGGCCATAGCCGTTACGATGCGCATCGTTTTTACCTGAAGCATGGGATGCGCATGAACGCGCATCATTTCAGCATGAACCTGGGCTAAAGAATCGACCCGGCTCGGAGCCCCGTCCATCGATATGGACCGGCTATCCAACGACAGCCACCGGCGGCGGGACTGCGATTTCTCGCCGTGGCTCCGCGTCTTGCATCTATCCTAGCGAAAGATGACTTCCGCTCCCATCAAGCATTTCCGCGTCCGATTCCAGCGCCTGCATCGCCTGGTGCGCGGACGCTACTGGTTTCCCCATGTGCTGCTGGCGATCCTGCTGGCCCTGGGTGGGTTCTGGCTGCTGCGATCCAGTTTCGGCGCCCACTGGCTCGCCGATGCCGAGCAGGTGGTTGCGGGCCAGTTTCACCTGCAGCTCCGCCTGCTTCCCACATTGCTGATTGGCGGCGGCATGCTGACCATGGCGCTGGGGCTGCTGTGGCGCTCCCGGCTGGCGTGGCTGATGGCCGTGCTGCTGGCGACCACCGGCACCGTTAACACGCTGCTGACCGGCCATCACGGCGAAGTACTGCTAGCGTATTTCGTTTTTATCCTGGTGGCGCTGTTGCTGGCCTGGCGGTATTTCGACCGATCGAGCGTTGCCGCCAGCACTTTGTTCGCGCTGACCTCGATCATCATGCTGCTGCTGTACGCCACCTTCGGCTGCTATTATCTGGGAGCGCAGTTCAAGCCGCCCATCAAGGATCTGGTCACCGCGCTCTATTACGCCATGGTGACGATGAGCACGGTCGGCTATGGCGACATTACCCCTGGAACCGCTGAGGCAAGGCTGTTCGCCGTCTCGATTATTGTGCTCGGCGTGGCCGTGTTCGCCACCTCGCTGACCGCCGTCATCGCTCCGTTGGTGGGCCAGAGTCTGCAACGCATCATCAACCGCAGAGGTACTGGTATGAAACGAGAAGACCACTTCGTCGTCATCGGCAACACTCCGCTGGCCGTCAACACCTGGCGGGAGCTGGCAAAACGCGGGCGCCCGGTCACCCGCATTTTGCGGGAAGCGCCGGCGGAAGGCGAAATGAAAGATGTTGACATTGTGGTCGGCGACCCCAGCATGACGGACGTGCTGCGAGAAGCCGGCGCCCACAAGGCCGAGGCCGTGCTGGCCATGCTGGCCGACGACTCTGAAAATGCCTTCGCCGTGCTCGCGGTAAAGGAGCTGGAAGGGACCGCGAAAACCGTGGCCGCGGTCAACGACGCCCGCCATCTGAGCCGCGTCAAGCTGGCGCAGCCGGACGTGGTGATTGCACCCCAGGTTCTTGGCGGCGAACTGACCGCCATGCTGCTCTCCGGCGAACAGGTCACTCCGGATTTCGTCATGCAGAGAGTTTTCCAGCAGACTCCCAATACTCCGGCGGCAGGGAAAGCTTAAGCCTCTAATTGTGATTCGCCGCGCGTCGAACAGGCCAGTCGCCGTGCGCCGCGGCGCGCACCAGATAGATGGCCAGGCCGGTGAGCAGCAGCACCGCCGCGAATTCGATTTCCTTCGAGAGGTTCGCACCGTGAAATAAAACGAACAAAAATCCCGCGATGGCCAGCAGCGCAGGGATGGGATAGAACGGCATGCGGAATGGATTGGGTTGCCCGCCAAGGCGCTTGCGGAAGGCGATCAGTCCGATGGCCTGCAACAGGAACTGGAACACAATGCGAGTCACGATCAGGGCCGCGATCAGATCGGCCAGCCGGAGCAGGCAGAAGAGAATGGAAATCCCGCCCAGCACCAACAGCGACACGGTCGGGAAGCGCTTCACCCGGTGCAGCGCGGCGAACCCGGAAAAATAATTTTTGTCCACCGCTGCCGCATACGGCACGCGGGAGTAGCCCAGCAAGACCGCGAACACCGATGCAAACGCGGTCCACACAATCAAGAGAGCCATCAGCTTGCCCGCCCACGCGCCGTAGAGGCGCTGCATCAGTACGGCAATGACGGAGGTGCGGGTGGCGATCGCGCCGGGCTGGATAAACTCCTTTGCGGGAATTACATCGAGCACGCTGACGTTCAGGAACACATACAGCACGGCGACGATGACGATGGACCAGAAGATCGCCCGTGGAATGATGCGGCGCGGATCCTTCACCTCGCCGCCGAGAAAGCAGATGTTGTAATAGCCGCCGTAGTTGTAGATGGCAATCAGCAGGCCGGCGCTGAAGCCGCTCAGTCCATGCTGCGGACCGGTTCCGGGAGCGGACGCAACCCCGGCGTGCATGTGCGTCAGCCCAGAGACGATGACCCACACGATCGCGAGAATCACGCCAACGGAAAGCACACGGGAAATGCGGCCTACGGTCTGAATGCCGCTATAGATCAAAAACGTTGCCAGCCCACAGGCCGCCATCGCCACCAGAGCCGCCCAGTGGACGGAAAAATGTCCAATCGCGAACCATGAGACATGCAGCTTCGGCCATAAGTACGCCGCGTAGTCCGCCAGCCCGACTGCGCCCGATGCGGTCGAGAGCGGTGCGCTGAACATCAGTTGCCAGATGTAGAGAAACGACAACAGGCGGCCCCAGGTCTGCACTCCATATAGCCGGTTCAGGTAAAGGTAGCTCCCGCCGGACTCCGGAAAGCGCGTCCCCAGTTCGGCCCAGACCATGCCATCGCATAGCGCCAGCACCGCGCCCAGGATCCAGCCGAGAATGGCGCGATTGCCGAGTGCGGCGACCATCAGCGGCAGCGTGATGAAGGGGCCGACACCGATCATGTTGAGCACGTTTAGATTGATTGCTGTGGTGAGGCCGATGCCGCGAACCAGCGCGGGTGCGCCGGTGGCGGGACTGCTGGTCGGCGGGGGCGTGGGCTGCGGGCTCATGGTCGGTTCAGAAAACGGGCGGAAGTCTGAGATGATTTAAGGTGAATGTTTAGCCATCCCAATAAAGGTCAGGAATGAATCGACTTCAAACCGTCAAGTCCATTGCGGGCGTTTTGATTGCGCTCGCCGCATGGATCACGATACCAGCTTTCGCGCAAAACTCCGGCGCGGCACAGGCCAATCCAAACGCGCATAAGATCGCTGTGAACCGCGGCGCGGCCGAGCTATGGCAGACTCTGCGCAAGCTGCACACGCGTGCCAGCCTCATTCTGTTTACGGCCCACCCGGACGATGAGGATGGCGGCATGTTGACCTATGAAAGCCGTGATGTGGGCGCGGATACTACGCTCTACACCCTGAATCGCGGCGAGGGCGGCCAGAATGTGATGTCGTCGGATTTCTGGGACCAGCTTGGCCTGGTGCGGACCCAGGAACTGCTGGCGTCGGACCGCTACTACGGCGTACATCAATATTTTTCCCGTGTAGCTGATTTTGGATTCAGCAAGACGAAAAAAGAATCCATGCGGAAGTGGGGCTATGACCGCGTCTTGTACGACTCGGTGCGCGTGGTTCGCATGGTGCGGCCCCTGGTCGTGACCTCCGTATTTTCGGCCAATGTTTCCGACGGCCACGGGCAGCACCAGGTCGCTGGACAAATGGCGCAGGAGGTTTACAAGGCCGCCGCTGATCCGAATGTATTTCCCGATCAGATTCGTGTCGGTCTGCGCCCCTGGGCCCCGCTGAAGATGTATGTTCGCCTGCCGTTCGCGCCCGTTACCGACAAAGGTGTATACGACTACGCCACGGGTCACTGGGCGCCGGCGCGCTTCCGCAACTTCATTACCGATTCATGGATCGAGGGAAGGCCCTCGCCCACAGTGGAAATACCGGAAGGAAAATTCGACGCGACGCGCGGCCTCTCCTATATCCAGATTGCCCGGCGCGGACTAAACCAGCAGAAGTCGCAGAATGGCGGAATCGGAATTCCCCCGGCCGGGCCGGACTTTACCGGCTATCACCTTTATGCTTCGCGTGTTCCAAGCACGCCGAAAGGTGCCGGTTTTTTCGCCGGTATCGATGTAACCCTGGCTGGAATTGCCGACTATGCGCCCGCCGCCCAGCGGGGATGGATTCGCAACCGCCTGCTATCGATCAATGCACTGGTCGAAAAGGCGATGCAGAACTACCGTGTCGATGCGCCGCAAACCATTGCACCCTACCTGGCTGCAGGACTTATCCAGACGGAAGCGCTGATGCGGGAAATTCAGCAGAAGCCATTGCCGGAAGATGCCCGCTACAACATGCTGCACGAGTTGGCGACGAAGCGGCGTCAGTTCAATATGGCACTGGCGGAAGGTCTGGGAGTTAGCCTCAGCGCGGTGGTCTCTCCCAATATGTCGTCAAGAACCGGCCCGTTCTATCGCGGCCCGCGGGAGACATTCCAGGCAGCAATCCCCGGCCAGAGGTTTGATGTGAAGGTGCATCTGGCGAACCAAGGAGCCGATGGCATCGAGCTGAAGGATGTCCGGCTGAAAACAAATCCGGATACAGACTGGACGCTGACCCGCATTGGAGCAAACGTAGAATCGTTGCCCGGCGGCCATGCTGCGGATGTTGGTTTTACCGTGGGTGTTCCGGACGACGCGGCGATTACGAAGCCGTATTTTACCCGGCCGAATCTGGAGCAGCCGTACTATAACATCTTGAATCCGGCCTATCTCAACCTACCGCTGATGCCGTATCCGCTTTCTGCCGAAGCGACCTTCACCTATCGCGGGGCCGATGTGACCCTGAGCCAGGTGGTGCAAACCGTGCATCGAATCACGGGTCTGGGGCCGATCCTGAATCCGCTTATCGTAGCTCCCGCAATTTCCGTATGGGTCTCGCCACGTGCCGGCATCGTCCCACTTACCAGTAAGTCGGTGAAGATTCCCGTTCTGATCCATAGCGACGTGAAAGGACCGGCCCACGGTACGGTGTCGCTGCAGTTACCCGCTGGATGGGTGTCGAGGCCGGGCGCCGCGGACTTCACCACTCAGGGTGACGGGGATGAGCAGAGTATCGACTTTCAAGTCATCCCCAAGCATCTGGCGGAAAAACCCTATCGAATTATTGCCGAGGCGCACTACAAAGGCCACAGGTATCGTTCCGGCTTTACCATGGTCGGCTACCGGGGGCTGCGCCCGTATCCCTACTATCGCGATGCGTCCTACCGCACGACCGGCGTCGATTTAAGACTGCCATCCGGGTTGAAGGTGGGCTATATTACCGGGACGGGAGACAAGGTTCCCGGTGCTCTCGAAGATATCGGCATCGATGTCAGCTTCCTTTCTTCGCAGGATATTGCGGCCGGAAATCTCGATCGCTTCAACGCGATCGTCCTCGGCGTGCGCGCCTATGCCGTGCGGTCGGAACTGAAAACGTATAACTCGCGACTGCTGGATTATGTCCATGATGGCGGTACGCTGATCGTGCAATATAACACGCCGGAGTACGACCATAACTACGGGCCGTATCCCTATCGGCTCGGTAATAATCCGGAGAAGGTCATCGATGAGCGATCGAAAGTCGATCTGCTGCTCCCAAACAATCGGGCACTGACGTGGCCGAACAAAATCACAACGCATGATTTCGACGGCTGGGTGGAGGAACGCGGCCACGACTTTATGGGTTCCTGGGACCCACGTTACCAGGCTCTGACCGAGACCCATGACCCGGGCCAGACGCCGCAGAAAGGCGGACTGCTGATCGCCCGCTATGGGAAGGGCTTTTACGTTTATGATGCCTACGCGCTTTACCGCCAGTTGCCGGCAGGCGTTCCGGGAGCGTACCGCATTTTCGCCAACCTGCTCAGCCTGTCCAGCAATCCGGGCGGTTCGGCAAACTAATCATTCGTTGGCGACGCTTAACTGGTGCCGGACATCGGCGCCGCGAATCCAGAAGATGACGTCTTCCGCGATGTTGGTGGCGTGGTCGGCGATGCGTTCCAGATTGCGCGAAATGATGATGGTGTTCAGCGCCTGTTCGGTCCACTCCGGATGCTCGCGGATCACGGCAATCATGGCCTGGTGAACGTCGCGGTTCATCTGGTCGACATCGTCGTCCATCTCCAGAACGGATTTTGCCATTCCGGGGTTGCCATCGAGCAGCGACTGGAGCGCAAAACGAATCATCTTCTCGGTCAGCTCCCCCATCTGGTGCATATTGACGGGCAGTTCAGCCGGCGGCATGCGCAGCAGTTCGCTGGCGCGCTCGGCAATGTTCACCGACTGGTCGCCGATCCTCTCCAGGTCGCCATTGATCTTGATCACCGCCAGCAAAAAGCGCAGATCGATGGCCATGGGCTGCTCCATCGCCATCAGCTCGTAGGCCATTTCATCCATGGAGCGTTCGGCAGCGTTGATGGCGTTCTCATTTTCCATCACGTGATGCAGCAGAACGGGGTCGGCCTTCAGATAGCCGTCCATGGCGCAGTCCATGGTTTGCTGGGCCAGCGCGGCCATGGTCAGCAATTTGTCTTTCAGCTCAGCCAATTGCTGCTGATAGTGAATGCGCGGCATACGGGGTCCCTTTCTCTCAGCCTTTGGAACGCGGTCGGTCGGCAACGGGCCACAGCCTATTGTCTATCAGACAGGTTGCAATCGGATGAAAGTTTTCCGCTCTAGCCCAGGCGCCGTTCGGCTTCCTTGGCGGCTTCATAAATCTGCTGGAAGGATTCAACCGCGTAGAGGACCGGCTGCATTTTCGAGACAGAAAACTCCTGCTCCAGCACCGTATCCAGATTGAAGTCGCGAATCTCCGGGCCACGATTGACGACATAGGAGCATTCTCCGTGGGAGGAAATCAGCCCGCTGCCGTAGACCTTGATGCCGCCCTGCTGGCGGATGACGCCGAACTCGACGGTGAACCAGAACAACCGGCCTAAGCGCTCCAGGTCGTCCTTGCGGCCGGACATGGTGGAACAGACGCGGCCGTACTCGTGCAGAAAATCCGCAAATACAGGATGAGCGTGCATCGGAACGTGGCCGAACACGTCGTGAAAAATGTCCGGTTCCGGAGTGTATTCCAGTGAGGTTCGATCGCGCAGCCAGGTGGTGGTGGGGAAACGCCGCGCCGCCAGCATCTCAAAGAACGCGTCGGCTGGCAGAAAGCCGGAGACGGCGGTCGAGTTCCAGCCAGTGCGCGGCTCCAGCCTGGCCGAAACCGCAGCGAGGTTGGGAATGCGGTCCTCTCGCAAGCCAATCTGCTGGAATCCGTCGAGATATTCCTGGCAGGCGTACTGGCGCAGTTGCGGCATGCAGCGACGCACCAGCTCCGACCAGGTGGCGTGCTGCTCGGGCGTGTAGGCGTCCCAGTCCTGTTGAATGAGGAACGGAGCGGCGACTTCCAGATGGACGGCGTCGGCGGGCATGGCGGCGATCTCCTGCAGAGCCGCAAAACCCCAATAGCTGTCCAGCGGCTAAACCCTCAAGCATGCGTCCGGCGGCGTGCGGCTGTCAATACGCTGGTATTGGTGCGGTGGAACGCAATGGCGGCGCTCTCGGCGGCGCTCCGATCGAGCAATCGGAATTTCTGTGCGTATTGCGTGCCGGTGGTTTGTTTGCGGGAGGTTGCAGACGAAAATCATCCGGAAAGTCGGAGCGCAATACGGTTTGAGTGTGCGGCGGGGCTGACTCGCGTCCGTTGTATGGCCATCATCGTATGAACATGCAACCCTCGGCCGCGCTAGGCAAGCCTGCCGCGATGGGTATATTGTGGTAGGTCGCCGGAGCAGGCATTCCAGCAGACATGGCCCAGACGTCCTGGAGGAGTTCGATGGCAACCGCAACCAAACATCCCGCGGATCAAGCTGCCGCCGCGAGCGGCAAAGATTTTCTTCCCCTGAACGGTACTGATTACGTCGAATTCTATGTCGGCAACGCCCGTCAGGCGGCGTACTTCTATCGCGCCGCGTTCGGTATGAAACTGGTCGCCTATGCGGGGCCGGAAACGGGCCTGCGCGACCGCGCTTCCTACGTCGTGCAGCAGGACAAGATCCGGCTGGTGCTGACTACGCCTCTGCGGCCGGGCAATGCGGTCGCCGACCACATTGCCAAACATGGCGACGGAGTGAAGGACATTGCGTTGTGGGTGGACGACGCTGTTTCCGCCTGGCGCGAGACCACGCGGCGCGGCGCCCGCAGCGTGCGCGAGCCCTGGGTGGTGAAGGATGATCACGGTACAGTGCGGATGGCCTCGATCGCGACCTATGGCGACACAGTGCATACCTTCGTCGAGCGCAAGGATTACGACGGCGTATTCCTGCCCGGATTTGAAGCCACCGGAAAAGACCACGTGGCGCGGCCTGTGGGCCTGAAGCATATCGACCACATCGTCGGGAATGTGGGGTGGAATGAAATGAACGCATTCGTCGATTTCTATCGCGACGTGATGGGCTTTGAGATGTTTCAGAGCTTCGACGACAAGGACATCTCGACCGAATATTCCGCGCTGATGTCCAAGGTGATGTCGAACGGCAACGGCCGGGTGAAGTTTCCCATCAACGAGCCGGCGGAGGGACGGAAGAAATCGCAGATCGAGGAATATCTCGACTTCTACAACGGCCCCGGTGCACAGCACATGGCGCTGGCGACCGACGACATCCTATCCACGGTGAGCAAACTGCGCGAGCAGGGGGTTGAATTCTTGCGCGTTCCGGACACCTATTATGTGGACTTGAAAGCGCGCGTGGGCAGAATCGACGAGTCGATCGAAGACCTGAAGAAATTGAACCTCCTGGTGGACCGCGACGAAGAAGGCTACCTGCTGCAGATTTTCACGCGCCCAGTCGAGGACCGGCCAACGGTATTCTTTGAGATTATCCAGCGCAAGGGCGGGCGCAGCTTCGGCAAAGGCAACTTCAAAGCGTTGTTTGAGGCGATCGAGCGCGAGCAGGGCCTGCGCGGAAACCTGTAAAAGAGAACCATGAAGCTCTGCACGTTTGAAGTCCGCACGCATCTGGGATGGCAGCGGCGACTGGGCGCGGTCGTCGAAGGTCAGGTGATCGATCTTCACTTTGCCGCGGCGCGTTCCCTGGGCAGCTATCGGCTGGCGGAGGCGTTGGTCCCTGCTTCGCTGCGCGGATTGCTGGAAGGCGGAGCGGCCTCCATGCAGGCGGCGCGGACGGCGTTTGAAGCGCTGCCCCCAGAGGTGCGGTCCGGGCAACGCGAAGAAACGATTCGCTACATTCGGGCGGAAGTTCGCTTGCTGACGCCGCTGCCGGATGCGCGTTCGTTGCGCGATTTTTTTGCTTTTGAAGCGCATGTGCGGCGCGGTTTTGAAAAGCGCGGTGAGCCGATGCCGGGGGAGTGGTATGAGATGCCGGTCTACTACCAAACCGGTCACCACAACCTGATCGGTACCGGTGCCGACGTGCCGTGGCCTTCGTTCACCCAGCGGTTCGACTATGAACTGGAGCTGGCGGCGGTGATTGGCCGCGAGGGGCGTAATATTCCGGACGCGGAGGCCCGCGATTACATCGCTGGATACACGATTCTGAACGACTTCAGCGCGCGCGATATTCAGCGGCGCGAGATGAAGGTGCGCCTGGGGCCGGCGAAGGGCAAACACTGGGCCAGCGGTGTGGGACCGTGGATGGTGACCGCGGAGGAGATCGGCGACCCGTATTCGCTGGAAATGACGGCGCGGGTCAATGGGGAAGAGTGGTCGCGGGGCAATTCGCGCGACATGCATTGGACGTTCGAGCAGATGATCGAATTTCTTTCGCGGGATGACACCATCTATCCGGGCGATATCCTCGGCTCCGGCACCGTCGGTACAGGCTGCGGTCTGGAACTGGACCGCTGGGTTCAGCCCGGCGATGTGATCGAACTGGAAATTGAGAAAATAGGCGTCCTGCGCAACCGCGTGGTGCGTCCAACAGAATAGGAACGGCTGAGCCCTGAAGCCGGAAGGAGCAGGTATGTATCCGCTGAAAAAAGGGAAGACCACCACGCAGGCGCACGTTGGATTGCCGGAAGGCACCTTCGAAGAGGAACACGGACGCAAGGGTTTTTACGGCAAGGCTGCCCACCTGTATCACACGCACGCCCCCACCGGCTGGACGCGATTCGAGGGCAAGCTGCGGCCGCATCTTTTCGACCTGAACAAGCTGGAGCCGAACGATCTGCACGATGCGCAGGGCTCGCCGATCGCCTTCCTCGGCAACAATGAGATTCAGGTGTACGTTTCCCGGCGCTCCAAGCCGATGCCGTTTTATTTCCGCAATGCCGACGGGGACGAGATGTATTTTGTCCATCGCGGCAGCGGAGTGATCGAGACCGACTTCGGGCCGCTTTCCTATGAGAAGGGCGACTACATCAATCTGCCGCGTGCGGTCACCTATCGCGTGGTGCCGGATTCGGAAGACAATTTTTTTCTCATCTTTCAGTCGAAATCGGAATTCGAGCAGCCCGACAAGGGGCTGCTGGGACAGCACGCGCTCTACGATCCGGCCGCAATCGTTACGCCGGAGCCTTCGCCCTATCTTGATGACACGCGCGAGTGGGAGATTCGTATCAAGAACGAGGACGAATACTCGAAAGTCTTCTATCCCTTCAACCCCATCGATGTGGTGGGATGGAAAGGCGACCTGACGGCGTGGAAGATCAATCTGCGCGACATTCGTCCGGTGACCAGTCATCGCGCGGCCCTGCCGCCCAGCGCGCACACCACGTTTGTGACCCAGGGCGCGGTGGTTTGCAGCTTTATGCCGCGGCCGCTTGAGCAGGAGCCGGATGCGCTGCGGGTGCCGTTTTTCCATCGCAACACGGATTACGACGAATTCATTTTTTACCACGACGGCGACTTCTTCAGTCGCGACAACGTGAAGGCCGGGTACGCGACACTGCATCCGCGCGGCATCCATCATGGGCCGCATCCCAAGGCGCTGGCGAACCAGAAGGCGAAGACATCGACCGATGAGCAGGCAGTGATGCTCGATGGGCTGAACCCGATCCACGTACTGCCGGCGGGAGAAAAAGTCGAGTGGGCGGACTACTGGGCCAGTTGGGGAGCGAAGGACCACGCCAAGATGGAGCCCGTCCGATGACGGAAGCGGCCGTGTCGGCGGCGATGCGCACATTAAACCCTTCCGAACAATCGCCGCGGGAAATCTATAGCCTGCTGGTCGGCTCCGTCGTTCCGCGCCCTATCGCCTTCGTGTCTTCGATGGATGATCATGGAGTTCGCAATCTGGCGCCATTCAGTTTTTTTACCGTGGCTAGCGCGAATCCGCCCATCGTATGTTTCTGTCCGATGGTGCGGGGCGCGAACAAGAATGATCTGCCGCCCACGAAAGATACATTGCGGAACATTATCGCAACCCGGGAATTTGTGCTGAACATCGTATCGGAGGAATTCGCCGAGCAGATGAACGCCTGCTCAACGGACGCGCCGCCGGAGGTGGATGAATTTGAGCTTTCCGGCCTGACGCCGCTCGACAGCGAAGTGGTGCGCCCGCCCCGCGTGGCGGAGTCGCAGGTGCAGATGGAGTGCCGGCTGGAGCAGGTGGTGCATGTCAGCACGGAGCCGATGGGCGGCAGCATTGTGCTGGGCGAGGTGCTGCGGTTTCATGTTCGCGAATCGCTGCTGGACAACTTCAGAATCGACCCCGAGAAGCTGCACGCCATTGGCCGCATGGCGGGCGCGACCTATGCGCGCACGACGGACCGGTTCGAAATGGAGCGTCCGAAGTAGCTCTGCATCGCTTCCTGTACAAATAGGGAATATGCCGTCAGCAAGAAATCCGGTTCGCCGCGTCGCCGTACTGGGCGCCGGGACGATGGGCGCGCGCATTGCCGCGCATGTTGCCAATGCCGGCCTTCCCGTTCTGCTGCTCGATCGCATTCCGCCCGGTGAAGGTCATCGAAATCGGCTTGCCATGCAGGCGGTGGAATCGTTGAAGAAGTCGAAACCTCCGGCCCTTGTGGCCCAGGGCATTGCATCGCGCGTGACTCCGGGCAATTTTGAGGACGATCTTGACAAGCTAAGGGACTGCGACTGGATCATTGAAGCCATTGCCGAGGACATGGAGATCAAGCGCGGCTTGCTGGCGAAGGTTGCCGGGCATGTTCGCGCGGATGCCGCGGTGACGACCAACACCAGCGGCCTGCCGGTGGGTCTGATCGCGAAAGGCTTTCCAGAAACTTTTCGCCGCCGCTGGTTCGGCACTCATTTTTTCAATCCGCCCCGCTACATGCGGCTGATGGAGCTGATCGCCACTCCGGAATCCGACCCGGAGACGGTGAAGGCGATTGCCGATTTCGCCGAGCTGCATCTGGGCAAGACGGTTGTTCCGGCGCACGACACACGGAACTTTATCGCCAACCGCATCGGCACCTTTGCCGTGCTGAACACGTTGCGCGTCATGCGGCAGATGGGCCTCAGCGTGGAAGAGATCGACGTGCTGACGGGTACGGCCATCGGGTGGCCAAAGACAGGGACCTTCCGGCTGGCGGACCTGGTTGGCATCGACGTGCTGACCAGCGTCGCGCGGAATTTTTCCGCGAATGTTTCCGATGAGCGCGCGGACGTCGTGTTACCCCCGCTGCTCGATGCGATGGTGCAACGCAAGTGGCTGGGCGATAAGGCTGGCCAGGGATTCTACAAAAAAGAACGCGGCGCGGACGGAAAGGAAAATCGGCTGGTGCTCGATTTGGAGAGCATGGAATACAAGCCGACAGTCCGCCCCAGGCTGGCCGAGCTGGAGATGGCGAAGAGTTACGAAGCGGCCGGCGATCGAATTCGCACGCTGCTGGCGGGCGATCCCGAACGCAGCAAAGCGGCGCATTTCTACGGGCTGATTCTGCCCGAGTTGTGGAGCTATGCCGCGAACCGCATCGGCGAGGTTGCCGACAATCTGGTGGACATCGATCGCGCGATGAAGACTGGCTTCAACTGGGAACTGGGGCCATTTGAGATGTGGGATGCGGCCGGGGTGGCCGCCACGGTAGAGAAAATGCGCGCACGCGGGATGGCTGTGCCGGCAGCAGCGGAGACGCTCCTGGCGAGCGGTGGTGGCTCCTGGTATCGCACAAATGGGCAAGAGTTCTTCGATCTGGCATCGAGCGCGTACGTGCCAGTGGTCCGTGCGCCGGGAACGATGACCGTCACCAGCGTCAGGAGCAGTAATGGTGTGGTTGAGAAGAATGCGGGCGCTTCGCTCATCGACCTGGGCGATGGAATTGCGTGCATTGAGTTTCATTCCAAGATGAACGTCATCGGCGAAGATATCGTGCGGTTCGTGCAGAGAGCGCTTGAACCCGGTGGCGAGCGGGTGCGGTATTTCGACGGATTTATCGTTGCTAGCGACGCTATGAATTTTTCCGTAGGCGCCAACTTAATGCAGGTGCTGCTGGCCATTCAGGATGAGGAGTGGGACGAACTGGCAGACTACGCGCGCGGATTTCAGGCGATGACGCAGGCCATCAAGTTCTGCCCGCGGCCGGTGGTGGTCGCGCCGTTCGGCCTGTGCCTGGGCGGTGGCACAGAGGTGGCGCTGCACGCGGCATCGCGTCAGGCGCACATGGAACTCTACATGGGACTGGTCGAAACCGCAGTCGGCGTGCTGCCGGCCGGTGGGGGCTGCAAGGAGATGACGCTGCACGCCATCGAGTCCGCGAAAGCCGTGCGTCCGGAGGGGCGGAGCGATTCTGTCGAAGTGAACGAAGCGATGCGCAATGCGTTTCAGACGATTGCGATGGCGAAGGTTTCCTCTTCCGCGGTCGAAGCGCGCAGCCTTGGCCTGCTGCGCGATGCGGACAGCATCACCATGAACCGCGAGCGTCTGGTGACAAATGCGAAATCGAAGGCGCGCGAATTGGCCAATGGAGGCTACACGTCTCCCGTGCCGCGATCGGACATTCCTGCTCCCGGCGAAGCGGTGCTGGCAACGCTGAAGCTGGCCGTCCACACCATGCATGAGGCGGCAATGATTAGCGACCATGATGCAAAGATTGGCCGCCTGGTTGCGGAGGTTCTGTGCGGGGGCGCGGTCACCTCGGGGACACCGGTCAGCGAGCAATACCTGCTCGATCTGGAGCGCGAGGGATTTCTCTCACTTTGCGGAGAGCCGAAGACGGCCGAACGCATCGGTTTTATGTTGAAGACCGGAAAGCCGCTGCGGAATTGACGAGGATTGAGATGAAAGATGCATTCATCGTGAGCGCGGTGCGGACCGCGGTCGGGAAAGCGCCGAAGGGAACGCTACGCACTACGCGTCCCGACGATCTGGGCGCGATCGCCGTTCGCGGCGCACTCGATCGCGTGCGGGAGCTGGACGGGAAATGTGTGGAAGATGTCATCATCGGCTGCGCCATGCCGGAGGCGGAGCAGGGCATGAACGTGGCCCGTATTATTTCTTTGCGCGCCGGCCTGCCAATTGAAGCGGCGGCGATGACCGTCAATCGCTACTGCGCTTCCGGCCTGCAGGCGATTGCGCTGGCGGCGGAACGGATTCGCGGCGGTTCTGCGGATGCGATTGTCGCCGGTGGGACGGAGTCGATGTCCTTTGTGCCTTTCGGAGGCAACAAAATCGCGGTGAATCCGTGGCTGGTCGAAAACTATCCCGATTCCTATCTGTCGATGGGGCTGACCGCGGAGCGGGTGGCGAAACATTATGGAATCTCGCGCGAGGAGTCGGACCGGTTCGCCCTGGCCAGCCATGAAAAGGCGCTGGCGGCCATCGCGGCAGGCCGGTTCGAAGATGAAATTGTGCCGGTTCCGGTCGAGACATCAGCGCCCGACGGTCACGGAAAAGTTCACTCAGAGACGGTGGAATTTCGTGTCGATGAAGGCCCGCGTGCGGACACCTCCTATGAGGCGCTGGCGAAGCTGCGACCCGCGTTTCACTCCGGCGGAATCGTGACCGCTGGCAATTCCTCTCAGACCTCCGACGGGGCTGCGGCGGCTGTGGTTGTTTCCGAGGAGATCGTCAAGTCGGAAGGGCTGAAGCCGCTGGCGCGCTTTGTCTCCTTTGCCTATTCGGGCTGCCTGCCGGAAGAGATGGGAGTGGGTCCGGTGTACGCCGTGCCAAAGGCGTTGAAGCTGGCTGGATTGACGCTCGACCAGATCGACGTGATCGAATTGAATGAGGCCTTCGCCGCGCAATCGCTGGCTGTGATCCAGCTGCTGGGACTCGATCCCGTCAAGGTGAATGTAAATGGCGGCGCCATCGCGCTCGGGCATCCGCTGGGCTGCACCGGCGCCAAGCTGACGGCGACAATTCTGCGCGAACTGAAGCGCCGCGGCGGCAGGTACGGGTTGGTGACGATGTGCGTCGGCGGCGGAATGGGCGCGGCGGGAATCTTTGAGAACCTTCAGAACTGAAGCGGAGACCCAATGATGAGCACACCCGGCGCACCGGCACTGCGGCAAGTTTCCGGCGGAAGTTTTTTGATCGAGGACATCTGTCCCGACGATATTTTTACTCCGGAAGACCTTACCGCGGAGCAGCGGCAGATTGAGCGCACCACCACGGAGTTTGCCGAGAACCATGTGCTGCCGCAGGTTGCTGCGATTGAGGCGAAGAATTTCGAGGTCACTCGCGGACTGCTGCGGAAGGCGGGAGATCTCGGCCTGATGGGAATCGATGCGCCCGAAGAGTACGGCGGCCTGGCGATGGACAAAGTGACGTCGGCCCTGATCGCCGATAAGATCGCTGTCTGCGGTAGTTTTTCCGTCGCCTTCAGCGCGCATGTCGGCATTGGAACGCTGCCGCTGGTTTGGTATGGAAGCGTGCAGCAAAAAGAGAAATATTTGGCTCGGCTGGCCTCCGGCGAGTGGATCGCGGCTTATGCGCTTTCCGAGGCTTCCTCCGGGTCCGATGCGATGAACATCCGCACCCAGGCGAGACTCTCTGACGATGGAAAGCACTACGTCCTGAACGGCGAAAAGATGTGGATCTCAAACGCCGGTATCGCCGACCTGTTTACCGTGTTCGCGAAGATCGATGGCGAAAAGTTCTCCGCATTTTTGATTGAAGCGGGCACGCCCGGCCTGAGCGTCGGAGCGGAAGAACACAAGCTGGGGATTCGCGGCTCCTCCACCTGTCCACTGATCTTGAACGACTGCCAGGTGCCGGCGGAAAACCTGCTGGGAGAACCGGGCAGCGGTCATCGCATCGCCTTCAATATTTTGAACGTCGGCCGATACAAACTGGGCGCGGCCACCATCGGCGGCGCCAAGACCGCATTTCGTGACGGCGTGCGCTACGCCAACGAGCGCATAGCGTTCGGCAAACGGATCGCCTCCTTCGGACTGGTGCAGGAGATGATCGCCGATAGCGCGGCGGCCATTTACGCCGGAGAATCGGTTGTCTACCGCGTGGTGGGTGCGATCGACCGCTCACTGGCGGAGCTGGATAAAAGTGCCGCCGGCATCGCGAAGGAGATTCAGAAGCGCATCGAAGAATTTGCCGTTGAGTGCTCGATCGTCAAAGTGTGGTGCTCGGAGATGCTCGATGGCGTCGTCGATCGGATGCTGCAGTTGCACGGCGGATATGGCTACGTGGAGGAATTTCCCGCCGAGCGCAGCTACCGCGACTCGCGCATCAATCGGATTTTTGAGGGCACGAATGAAATCAATCGCCTGATCATCACCGGCTTTACGATGAAGCGCGCCATGCAGGGACGGCTGGCGCTGCTGCCGGCGATCCAGCGGGTGATGGATGAGGTCCTCTCCGGGCCTTCGGCAGGCGAAACATTCCGGGGAGAACTGGCTGCCCAGCACGCTTTGCTCGGCAACGCCAAGAAGATGACGTTGCTCTCGGCCGGCGCCGCTTCACAGAAATTCGGTAATGAGCTTGGGGAGCAGCAGGAGATCATGGGAGCGCTGGCCAACATGATGATGGAGGTGTTGGTGCTGGAGTCGGCAATCCTGCGCACGGAGAAGATGCAGGGCCGTAGCCCGCTGGCGGTCAAGATGACCCGGTACGATTCGGCGCGGTCGTTCCGCGTTGTGCAATCGGCGGCGGAGCGGGTGCTAGGCGCGGTGGCCGAGGGCGACATGCTGCGCACTCGGATGACGATTCTTCGTCGGCTAACGAAGCATGAGCCGGAAAACACCGTGGAGCTGGGGCGCGAGATTGCAGTGGCCATTTCCGATGCCGGCCGTTACACGCTGTAATCAGCCCGCGGTGAGGATCTGCTTGGCGATGGTGGCGAGCTGCATGTTGGATGTACCTTCGTAGATTTTGCCGATCTTGGCGTCGCGATACAACTTTTCCACGGGATAGTCCTTCACAAAGCCGTAGCCGCCGAAAATCTCCACCGCCTGACTGGCCACCCGCTCCGCCACCTGCGAGACGAAATACTTTGCCATCGCGGCTTCCTTGACGAAGGGCAGCTTCGCTTCCTTGAGTTGGGCGGCGTTGTAGACCATCAGGCGCGCGGCCTCGATCTCGGTCGCCATCTCGGCCAGGGTAAATTGCACCGCCTGGAACTGGGCGATCGACTTGCCGAATTGCTGCCGCTCCTGGCTGTAGCGCGCGGCGTGGTTCCATGCTCCCTGCGCCAGCCCCAGCATCTGCGCGGCGATGCCGATGCGGCCTTCGTTCAGGGTCTCGATCGCAATTTTGTAGCCCTTGCCCACTTCGCCGATCACGTTTGCCGTGGGTACGCGGCAGTCGTCGAGCAGCAGTTCGCAGGTGGAGGAGGCGCGGATGCCGAGTTTGTCTTCTTTCTTCCCCACCTGAAAGCCGGGCGTGTCGCGCTCGATGACAAACGCTGTGATGCCTTTGTATCCGGCGGCTGGATTCACGTTGGCAAACACGACAAAGAGGCCGGCCTCGGCGGCATTGGAAATCCACAGCTTGCGACCGTTCAGAATGTAGTGGTCGCCGTCCTGTCTGGCTTGCGTGGCCAGGCTAAAGGCATCGGAGCCCGAGCCAGCTTCGCTCAACGCATACGAGCAGACGGTGTCGGCGACGAGGCGGGGCAGATACTTCTTCTTCTGTTCCTTGGTGCCCCAGTTCAAAATTGCGTTCGCCGTCAGCGTATTCTGCACATCCACAATCACGCCGATGGAGGGATCGACGGCGGAAATCTCCTCGACCGCGACGATGACGCCAAGGAACGACCCGCCGAAGCCCTCATACTCTTCGGGAATTTCCATGCCCATGATTCCCAAGTCGAACAACTGCGGCAGCAGCGAGAGAGAAATCTTCTGTGCTTCGTCCATCTCCCGCACCAGCGGGGCGATCTTTTCCTGCGCGAACCGGCGCACGGAATCGCGGAGGATTTGTTCATCGCTGGGCAGCGAGGTGAGCGGCATTCGGATGCGATCTGTATCGCCAGGCGTTTCCATTGTCCTTGAAACCTCTCCTCGGGGTTGCGCAGCCTGCTATCGAAAGGTAGATTAAGCTGTCGTGGTCCATGCTGTGGCAGCCGGTGTTGCCGCACGTTGCAGTATAGAGCGCGGCGGCGCGGGAAGTGAAATTGAGTGGAGCGACGAGTGAAGATTTTGGCGCTGATTCGTCAGGTGTTGGATGCGGAGGAAAGCATTCGCATTCACGACGGCGAGGTGGACCTGAGCGGCAGCAGGCTGGTGGTCGACACCATGGATGAATACGGCGTGGAGGAGGCGCTACGACTGCGCGAGAGCGGCGTGGAGGCGGAGGTGATTGCGCTGGCGGTGGGGCCGGAGCGAATCCAGGACGCGTTGCGAACGGTGCTGGCTATGGGCGCGGACCGCGCGATCCATGTGACGTGCAATGCCGCGCTCGATGCCATCGCATTGAGCAGCGTGGTGGCGCAGGTGGCGAAGGCGGAAAATGCCGAACTGGTCCTTTGCGGCGGCCAGCAGGCCGATTGGGACAGCATGGCGCTGGGGGCGGCCACGGCGGAACGTCTGGGCTGGCCGCAGGCGACCTGGACCAGCGAACTGACAGTCGAAGGCGTCGCGCTGACCGGCAGGCACGATACCGATGACGGGAATGAATCGTTTCGACTGCCGCTGCCGGCGGTCGTTACCACGCAGCAGGGATTGAACGAGCCGCGCTACCCCACGGTGCCGAATATTATGAAAGCGAAAAAGAAGGAGCTGCGCGTTGAGCCTCTGGAAAAGTTCAAGGTTGTGCCGAAACTCAAGATTGTCGGTAGCCAGGTGCAGGTAAAAGCGCGACGGCACAAGATTCTGGACGGCAAGGATGCGGCCGCGGCCGCCGGCGAACTGGTGCGTTTGCTGCGCAACGAGGCCGGGGCGATCGCATGATCCTTTTCGTTGCGGAACATGCCGATGGGCGCCTGGCCAAGAGCACATACGAGTTGTCCGCCTGCGCTCGGCAATTGAACGTCGCGGGTCCGGTGACCGCGCTGGTGCTGGGCTCCGGCGTTGCCGCTGTCGCCAGCCAGGCTGCGCTGATTGCCGACCAGGTGCTGGTCGCCGACAATGCGGAACTGGCGCAGTACGATGCTGAGGTTTGGTCCGCCGCCGTGGCGCAGATCGCTACCGAGGGCGAAGCAGGGATGGTTCTGATTGCCGGCAGCAGGAGCGGGCGCGAATACAGTCCCCGCCTGGCAGTCAAGCTGGATGCACCGTTGCTGGAAGACGTGATTCGGCTGTCTGCGGAGGACGGCGTTGTCTCGGCAGAGCGGTATACCTATCTCGCCCGCGTGACCGAGAAAGTCGAAGCGCGGGTTTCCGTCGCCGTGGCGACGGTGAAGCCGGGCGCGTTTGCCGCCGCCGTGCCGGGCGAGAATCCAGCGGAACAGTTCGATGTGGATCTGACACTGCCGCTGCGGCGGATGCAGGTCACGGGAAGATCCAGGGAGAAAAGCGAGCGCGTGGCCCTGGAAGAGGCGGATGTGGTGGTGTCCGGCGGGCGCGGCGTAGGCAGCGCGGAAGGATTCGTCGCGTTGGTCGAAGGGCTGGCCAACCCGCTGGGTGCGGCCGTGGGGGCGACCCGTGCGATTGTCGACGCGGGCTGGCGGCCCTATTCCGAGCAGGTTGGCCAGACCGGCAAAACGGTGCAGCCCAAGCTCTACATCGCCATTGGAATCTCCGGCGCGGTGCAGCATCTTTCCGGAATGAACAAGAGCCAGTGCATCGTCGCCGTCAATAAGGATGCGGATGCGCCCATCTTTAAGGTGGCCGACTACGGCATCGTGGGCGATGTGAACCAGGTTGTTCCCGCGATGATCGCGGCGTTGCGCAGCTAGTCCGCGGTGCAGCCGGCCGCTTCTGTCGAGGCAGTCTTCGATGCTTCCTGTTTGGCAGAAATACGCGTTCTTCGTTTTCGCGGTGCTGACGCTGGCCTGGGGCGCGCACGGCTTTTATCGCCTGTATTTGCGCGTTCGCCGCGGCCGCCCGGACATGGAGGCGCGCACGGATCGGCTCCCGCAGCGGTTTTGGTACGCGCTTACTACCGCGCTGACGCAGTCCCGCACCTTCCGCAAGCGCACCTCCGTCAGCACGTTTCACGCATTCATTTTTTACGGATTTATCGTCTATATCGCGGTCAATTTTGTCGACGCCATCGAGGGGTATGTCCCTTTCGCCATCTCCTCGGCGAGCGTTGTGGGTGCGACTTACAACCTGCTCGCCGATGTACTCAGCTTTCTGGTGCTGGTCGGCGTTATCGCGCTGGTGATTCGCCGGTTCCTGCTGCCCAGCCGACGCGATTTTTGCTTCAACGAAAAAACGCTTCTCCATCCCGATGTGCGGCGCGGCTTTATCGGCGTGGACTCGCTGCTGGTCTCCGGCTTCATTCTGTTTCACGTCTTCAGCCGGGCCATTGGAGCGGGGGCACGCCTGGCGTTGCTGGGGCCGGATAAATACCAGCCGTTCGCTACGGCGCTGTCACACCTCTTTAGCCCGCAGAATGCATATACCTGGCGCGTGCTCGGATACTGGGGAGCGCTGGGCAGCGTGCTGCTTTTTCTCGCCTATTTTCCGTACACCAAGCACGTCCACATCCTGATGGCGCCGCTCAACTATTTTTTCAAGCGCGGCGAAGGCTCGGGTGTTCTGCCGGCGCTTGAAATCAACCTTGAGGCGGAGGTCCAGCAGATGGGCGCGAAACGCCTGGAGGACCTGACCTGGCCGCGGCTGCTCGACGCCTACGCCTGCATCCAGTGCAATCGCTGTCAGGATGTCTGTCCGGCTACGGCGACGGGCAAATCCCTCAGCCCGGCGGCGCTCGAAATCAACAAGCGCATGGAGCTGAATCATCTTGCTCTGGAAAGCCCCGGGTTTGCAAGGGAAAAGGCCAGTCCCTACCCGTTGCTGCAATTCGCCTTGACCCCGGAGGCGGCGTGGGCATGCACCACCTGCGGCGCGTGCATGCAGGTGTGCCCGGTACAGGATGAGCAGATGCTCGACATCATCGACGTTCGTCGCCATCAGGTGATGATGGAGGGCGAATTCCCGACGCAGCTGCAGACGGCGTTTCGCGGCATGGAGCGGGCGGGGAATCCCTGGGGCATCAATCATGAGAAGCGTCTTGATTGGGCGGAAGGCTTGCACGTTCCGACCATCGAGGAGAATCCCGATCCGGATGTGCTCTATTGGGTGGGCTGTGCGGCCAGTTACGACCCGCAGGCGCAGAAGACCGCGCGCGCTTTCGTGCAGTTGCTTGCCTATGCGAACGTCAGCTTTGCCGTGCTGGGAAAAAAGGAATGCTGCACAGGAGACAGCGCCCGCCGGGCGGGGAATGAACTGCTCTACCGCGAGCTTGCGGATCAGAACGTCGCCACGTTGAATGCGGTCCGGCCGAAGCTGATCGTGGCCAGTTGCCCGCACTGCATGAATGCCATCGGCAATGAGTACAAACAGATCGGCGGATCGTATTCCGTCCTGCACCACACCGAATATCTGGAGTCTTTGATCGCTGCAGGGAAGCTCGATGCCGATCGCCTCGATGCCAGCATCACCTACCATGACCCCTGCTACCTGGGTCGCCACAACGGCGTGTACGACGCTCCGCGAAACATTCTGCATGTGCTCGGCAATGAGGTGCTGGAACTGCCGCGAACCCGCGAGAACTCCTTCTGCTGCGGCGCCGGCGGAGCCCAGTTCTGGAAGGAAGAAGAGCCCGGCCGGGAGCGGGTGTCGGAAAATCGTTTTAACGAGGTCAAGCAGCGGCTCAGCACGGCGAAACATGACAAGATCCTTGCCGTCGCCTGCCCGTTCTGTAAAAGCATGCTGGGCACGGCTGCCACGGAAGACATCGCCATCAAGGATGTTGCGGAACTGCTGCTGGAAAGTGTCGAGAAGAAGCGCGGTATCGTGCGGCGGGTCGAGCGAAAGGCATCTGCGCCTGCGGCAGTGATTGAAGCGCCGGTCCAGGGTACGACGCAGCAGCCGGTGTCGCGGGTCGCCGAACCGGAGATGCCTGCGCCCGCGGCGACTGCAGGGGCACCCGGCAGCGCTCGGCTGGCGGAAGCGTCTGCCGAGCCAGCGCCGCCGAGAAAAAAATGGGCTGCGCAAAGGACGGCTTCCCCTGGCGATGGGAAGGAAGCGCCCGTTGAGACATCCCAGGCGGAGACTCCGGCGCAGCCGGCGCGAAAGAAATGGCAGCCGAAGAAAAAACCGGAATGAGCCGGAAGAGCGTGTTTGCCGGCGACGCGCGAAGTCATTCGCTTCGCTCAAGACGACAAACGGCTCGCTTTGATGCGGTCGCCGATCTTCTCCCAGACCAGCGCCACGGCCAGCGAGGCCCCAATACCCAGCGACACTTCCACGAACCGAATCACAGCAATGTGCCAGACCGGCCCGGTGTGGGGAATCAGGACGATGATGGCTACGGTCACCCCGGCCAGCCGGCCGGCGTTTTGCAGGCTGAGGGCGGCGCACAGCACCATCACTACCAGCACCGCCAGCCCAAAGACCGCGATCGAGTCATGCCAAACAAGCGCCGTCAGCCAGCCGATGAGCGATCCAATGATGGTCCCGCCCAGCCGATCGCGACAGGCGGTGACGGTGGCGCCCACCTCCGACTGCATCACCACGATGGCGCTGATGGCGGCCCAATAGCCGCCGGGCAGGCGGAGCCATACCGCCAGCAAATAGGCCAGCACCGCGGCCACAGCGGTCAGCAGGCCCTGCTGGAGATTCAGTCGGTCGCGGAGCGTGGGCGCTGAAGTGTCTGCCATGCCGGGGTCTTTCCGCCTGTAGGAATGCGCCTGTTCTATTTGCGATTGGTGCCCAGCGCCTTCTGCACTTTGCTGTGGCGCACGCTGTAGGTAAAGTAAATCCCCAGTCCGACCACCAGCCAGGCAAGGACGACTTCCTTGGTCAACGCGGGCAGGCTCCAGATGAGATAGAGCGAGCTAAGAACGCCGAGGATGGGCACCACCGGCACCCAGGGGGTTTTGAAGGGACGGTGCAAGTCGGGCATGCGGCGGCGCAGAATCCATACCCCAGCGCAGACGATGGCGAAGGCCAGCAGCGTGCCCATGTTCACCAGCTCCGCCAGCTTATCGATCGGCAGCACCGCCGGCAGAACGGCGACGATCGCCCCCACCACGATGTTCGACAGATAGGGAGTGCGAAAGCGCGGGTGAATCTTCCCCGCCCACTTCCATAAAAGACCGTCGCGCGACATGGAAAAGAAGATGCGGCTCTGCGCCAGCAGCATGACCAACATGACGGTGGCGAGTCCGAAGACGGCACCGAATTTGACCAGGATGCTGCCCCAGGCGACGCCGGTGGCGTCGATGGCAACCGCCATGGGGTCGGCGACGTTGAGGGTCTTGTAGCTGACCATCCCGGTCATCACTGATGAAACCAGGATGTAGAGGACGGTGCAGATGATCAGCGTGCCGAGAATGCCGATGGGCATGTCACGCTTGGGATTCTTGGCTTCCTGGGCGGCGGTGGAAACGGCGTCGAAGCCGATGTAGGCAAAGAAAATGGAGGCCGCCCCGGCGGTGATGCCTCCCAGGCCGAAGCGTCCCGGCCCTTCCGACGGCGGAATGAACGGGTGCCAGTTGATGTGGGGAATCTCCGGATGCTTGATGAGGAAGCCGATCCCGATCACCAGAAATACGCCCACGGCAGCCAGCTTGATCAGGACCATCGCCGTGTTGAGATTGGCCGACTCTTCAATACCGACCACGAGGATGACAGTGACCACCAGGATGGCGAGGAAGGCGACCAGATCGAAGGCGCCCGTGGTGTGTTTCAGTCCGGTGAGGCTCACTCCGGCGGGTATCGACATACGCGGCGCCCAATGCGCCTTGTAAAAATAGAGGGCCGTTCCCGGGGTAGCGGTCAGTTGCGGGGGCACGATAATGTGAAAGTCCGCCAGCAGGCTGACCAGATAGCCACTCCAGCCGGAGGCGACCGTAGCCGCGCCAAATGCGTATTCCAGCACCAGATCCCAGCCGATCATCCAGGCCACGAACTCGCCCAGCGTGGCGTACCCGTAGGTGTAGGCGGAGCCGGCGATCGGAATCAGCGCGGCGAATTCCGCGTAGCACAAGCCGGCAAAGGCGCAGGTGATGCCGGCCACGACGAAGCTGAGGACGACGGCCGGCCCGGCGTGGATGGCCGCAGCCTGTCCCGTCAGGACGAAGATGCCCGCGCCGATGACTGCGCCGATCCCGAGGGTGATCAGGTTGAGCGGGCCGAGCGCGCGCTTCAGCTCATGCTCGCCTTCCGTGCGCGCTTCGCTCAGCAGCACGGACATTGGCTTGATGGCGCTGAGTTTTACCATGTACGAGGATTCTCCCTCAGGTGGATTGCGGTTGAAATGTCTACGGGTGCGGCACTGCCATCATTGCCTGCCGTGCGAGAACAGGGTTCGCGTGAGTCACCGGATAGCGTATCGCATCTCGCATACTTTTGGTGAGGGGGTTTGCGATTACGAGCCGGACGGGCGCAGGTTCAGCGCAGCAGCGCCAGAAATTTCTCGGCGACCTGGTGCGTGGTCATGCTGTCGCCTTCCGGCAGCAGGCCGGAAATCACGGCGACGGAATCGGCCCCGGCGTCAAGCACCGCACGGCAGTTGTCGCGGGTGATGCCGCCGATGGCTACCAGCGGCTTGCTGGTCAGGCTTCGTGCGGCTCGGAGTCCGACGAGCCCGACGGTGGGGTCGGGATTGCTCTTGCTGGCGGTGGGAAAGATCGGCCCGTAGGCGATATAGTCGCAGCTTGTTTTATCAGCCTCCATTCGTTGATCGGGAGAATGGGTGGAAACGCCAACCCACTTCTCCGGACCGACAATGCGGCGAGCATCTTCGGCCGCGAGATCGTCCTGACCGACGTGGACGCCGTCGAAGCCCGCGAGCAGCGCCAGATCGGCGCGGTCATTCAGAATCAGCTTGACGTTTGTCTCCGCGAAGAGATTCTTCAGCCTGGCAGCATCGTTCAGCATGGCGCGATCGGCGCCCTGCTTGTTGCGATACTGCACCAGCTTCACCCCGGCATCGCACCATCCACTGGCAACCGCAACCAGGTCGAGCGAACGCGCGGCGAGCAGGTCAACGTCGAGGATGGCGTAGAGGCGCGGAAGGATCATGCCGCTAGTGGGAACTTTCGCGGCGCAGCTTTTCGCGTTCGAAGAAGCGTTCCATGAACTTGGTGTCGAACTCACCCACACGAAAATCCTCATCGGCGAAGATGCGCCTTTGCAGCGGAATGGTGGTGTGGATGCCTTCGACCACGAACATGCCCAGCGCGCGTTCCATACGGGCGATGGCCTCGGCGCGGTCGTTGCCGTGGACGATAAGCTTGGCGATCAGCGAGTCGTAATACGGCGGGACGACGCCTTCGGCATATTGCGCCGTGTCCACGCGGACGCCGTTGCCGCCAGGCAGGTTGTAGGCGGTAATTTTGCCCGCCGATGGAGTGAATTTTTCCGGATGCTCAGCGTTGACGCGGCATTCGATGGCATGGCCGCGGATCTCGATCGGGCTGGGAAGTATGTCGCTCAGTTTTTCTCCGGCGGCGATGCGGAACTGCGCCTTCACCAGATCGATCCCGGTCACCATTTCGGTGACCGGGTGCTCGACCTGGATGCGGGTGTTCATCTCGATGAAGTAGAGCTTGCCGTCTTCATCCATCAGGAACTCGACGGTACCGGCGTTCTGGTAGCCGATGGCTTCCAGGCATTTTTTCAGCGTCGCACCGATCTCCTCGCGCATCTTCGGCGTGACCTGCAGCGAAGGAGCTTCCTCGATCATCTTCTGGTGGCGGCGCTGGATGGAGCATTCCCGCTCGCCGAGCGAGAGGACATTGCCGTGTTCATCGGCCAGGATCTGAAACTCAATGTGGCGCGGGCGCTCGATGAATTTTTCCATGTAGAGGTCGCCGTTGCCAAAGGCGTTCTGCGCCTCGGTGCGGGCGGCACGGAAAAAATTCGGCAGCTCGTCGGGATTGCGGACGACGCGCATGCCGCGGCCGCCGCCTCCGGCAGAGGCTTTCAGAATGACAGGATAGCCGATGTGTTTCGCCCAGCCGAGCGCGTCCTCCTCACTCTGGATGACGCCGTCGGAGCCGGGCAGAATCGGCACTTTGGCCTTCTTCATCGCCATCCGCGCCTTTTCTTTCTCGCCCATCAGTCGGGTGACTTCCGGCGGCGGCCCGATGAATTTGATGTTGGAGGCGCGGCAGACCTCGGCGAAGTTGGCGTTCTCGCTCAGCAGTCCGTAGCCGGGATGGATGGCGTCCACGTCGGCGATCTCCGCCGCGCTGATGACGGCAGGCACGTTCAGATAGCTGTCGGCGGAACGGGGCGGCCCGATGCAGATGGCTTCATCGGCGAAGCGCACATGCAGGGAGTGGCTGTCGGCCTCGCTATAGACCGCGACCGTGCGAATGCCCAGTTCCTTGCAGGCGCTCAGGATGCGCAGGGCGATTTCGCCGCGATTGGCGATGAGAACTTTTCGGAACATAGACCTCTTGCTCGTTGGAAGCGAAGCATCATGGGTGACGATCGAACCACTACCGCGGGCGGATAGCGAACAGCGGCTGGCCGTACTCTACCGGCTGACCGCTTGTTACCATGCGCTTGACCACTTCGCCGGAAGCATCGCACTCGATTTCATTCATCAGCTTCATCGCCTCAACAATGCAGATCACCTGGCCGGCCTCCACCTGATCGCCGACTTTCACGAATGGATCGGCGCCCGGAGCGGAGGCCTCATAAAATGTCCCGACAATCGGGGACTTGACGATGTGCAGGCCGGCTTCGTCGCTCTCGGCTGAAGCCGAACCCCCGGGCGAATTGGAAGCCGCTGGCGCGCCCGCCGCGGCGGGCGCCGATTGCGGTGCCTTTGGCTGATCGGCGATCTGCACGGCTTCAAGATTCCCCGGAGCGCCGCTTTGTCCGATAAAACTGAGGCGGACCTTCAGGTCGTCCTGCTCCAGCTCGAACTCTCCCACTTCCTGCTGCTTGAGAAATTCGATGAGGTCCTTGAGCGACTGCAATTGTCCAGCATTCATACGAGACTTGCTCCTTACCGGGTGTTGCGGTTCATCTTCTTTTGTCTTTGCAAGTATAGTGCTGCGAAGCCGCAAGGGGCGACGATGCCGAGGCCCGATCGCTACAGCTCGATCCAGGCCTTGGTCGACAGGGTGAGTATTTCCGGACCCTTGCGAGTTACAAGCACCATATCTTCAATCCGTATTCCGAAGCGGCCCGGCAAGTACACACCGGGCTCCACCGTCACCACCATCCCCGCTTCCAGCTTTTGCCGCTGGTGGGCGGCGATGCGCGGTCCCTCGTGAATCTCCAACCCCACGCCGTGCCCGGTGGAGTGGGTAAACCAATCCGCCAGATTCGCCTGCCGCAGAACGCCGCGCGCTGCCTCATCCACCTGTTCGCACGCCACACCCGGCAGGACACTTGCCGCCGCTGCAAGCTGCGCCGCCAACACGGCATCGTAGGCGTCGCGTTCCACAGTGGTTGCCGGCCCAAGATGGACCGTCCGCGTCATGTCCGAACAATAACCACTGAGCATAACACCGAAGTCCAGCACCACGAATCCCCGGCGCGGCAGGCGCTGTTCTGTGGCATGGCCGTGGGGAAGTGCGGAACGCGCGCCGCCGGCGACGATGGTTTCAAACGACATGGCCTCCGCCCCGGCCATGCGCGCGGCAAACTCCAAGTGCGCGGCGATCTCAAGCTCCGGCTTGCCGGGCTCGATGAAGGTCAACAGTTCCTCAAATAGGCGGCAGCCAAGCGCGGCGGCGGCGCGCAGGCGGGTGATTTCTCCGGCGTCCTTGACCTCCCGCAGGCCGGCGACGATCGGCGGCACGGCCTGGAAGAATCCGCGACGCTGCTTTGCCGGAATGGAGCGGCGCAGCAGGTCGAGCGTCGCCACCGTGGTGTGCTCGGCGTCAAAGGCGCAATGGCGGAAGCCATGCTCCAGCATCCAGGCGCAGGCCTCGCGCAGCACCGGACCCTGGGCAATTATCACTCCGGCATGTTTCGTCTGCTGGCGGGCTTGTTCGATGTAGCGGCCATCGGTAAACAGGATGGGACGGAGGGAAGCCTTGCGGCCAACGCTGGTGAGCAGAGGCACCACCAGCGCCGCGTTCGAGCCGGTAAATCCTGTCAGGTAGCGGACATCCTGCGGGTGGCTCACCAGCAGGACATCCGCATTGCCGGGATTGGATTGGAGAGCGGCGGCCAGCCGCTTCAGGCGAACCATACATTTCGGTTATAGCATCCGGGCGCGGCCGGGCTACTGGGCGCGACCCTGTCGCGAACCGTTCGCCTCGCTGGTAAGGCGGCGGATCAGGTCCACTTCATGCTGCCGATACGGCCTGCCGTCGGGATAGAAAACGTCGTGAAACCAGACTGTCGGTTTGATCAGCACATAAGGTCGCTGCCAGGAGTCCCAGGGAAAATTTGTCTGCGTCTTGCCGTTGACCAACCCCCAGTTGATGGCGGCGACGTGATATTTGAGCGCAATCGGCAGGTCGAGGTCGAACAGGCTGCCGGCGCTCCGCGCCATGTATTCGGTGCAGAGAATGGGGCGGTGGTAAACCTCAAGCTCGACGATGTGTTTTTGAAAATCCTCCGGCCAGCCGTAGTTGTGAAAAGACAGTACATCGGAGTCGCCGATCTGAATTTTCTGCATGGGCGTGAGCCTGGAGAAATTCTGCCAGTCGCCATAATAGACGCCACTGGTCAAGGGCTGCGTGGGATGCTGCGACCGCGCCCAGGCGAAGACCTGCGGCAGTAGCTTGGTCACGATGGCGATTTTGACCTGTGACTGTTGCGGCGTCTGATAGTCGGGGTCGGTACTGTCCGGCTCATTCCAGACATCCCAGGCCAGAACGCGCGGGTCATGGCCGAAGGCGCCGACGACGCCCTTCACGTAGGCTTCCAGCCGAGGGTACTGCGAGGGATCCTGCAGGGCTGGCATGCCGGGGCCCTGCACCCATCCGGAGTTGTGCACGCCGGGGATAGGCGGATGCTGCGGGCCCAGTTTCGGGTCGGGGTCCCAGCAGGAGTCGAACAGCACGAAGATTGGCCGGATGTGGTGCCGGGCGGCAATGGACAGAAAAACATTGATACGCCGCCTGAACCCTTGCGGGTCTTGCTTCCACAGAAGATCGTGTAGAAACACGCGCATGGTGTTCATGCCGATGGCCTGCGCCCATCCCAGTTCCTGGTCGATCTCTTTGGGGTCGAACGTCGCCGCCTGCCACATCTCCAATTGGTTGATGGCGTCGCGGGGTACATAGTTCGCTCCCACCAGCCAGGGCTGCTTCGCGTACCAGGCGTTCGCCTGAGCCTCAGTCCAGTGGTGGGAGGCGGCCGAACCGGCAGGCTGGGTCTGCGCAAGCGCGACCGGGGCCAAAGTCGCGAGCCCAAGAAGAAGCGCAAGGGGGAGGCGTAGACGGGATGGGCACATACGTACCGGAACTTTACGCTGGCCAAATCCTGGATGCAAGGCGGGATAGATATGCGGATTGGAACAGGGAGCAGGTTCGTTCGAAATGGTAGAAATATCTCTGTATCGCAAGCTCCTTAGATGGTAGGCTGAACCAAAAGTCGGACAGGCTGCGCAGTCAAAAGAGCACAGCCGGTTCAGCTTATTCGAGAAAATCGGCTCCGGTTGTTGTTTCAAGGACCGATTCTGTTTATGGCACCCGATTTATGCGGCACTTGTATCGCTTTGCAGTGTTGCCAGGTTTCTGTTATCCGGGCATCTCCCGGTCGAAACACAATACGCCCAGCAAACAACCCCCACCCCCCGAAGTGAGTAGAGTTCTTCCGGAGGCACCGCCGGACGGCGAAGCGAACGGTGCGGGAACGTTGGAGCTGGAAGGAATATCGCCCTTGGAACAGAGTCCTCTATTTACCGTCTCACGACCCCGGCCGGAGGCGTCCTCCAGGCTATTCTGTTTTCCCCACGCCGGGGGAGGCCCCACGGCGTTTTTCGATTGGTCCGGACCTCTGGGTGAGGAGATCGAATGCGTCTGCCCGCAGTATCGCGGGCGGGGCCGGCGCCTGCGGGAGAAGCCGTTCGAGTCGGTGGTAGAGATGGTAGGGGAAATCGCGGCGGGACTGGCCGCATGGCTGGACAGGCCGTTCGCGTTCTACGGCCACAGCCTCGGCGCGATCGTCGCCTTTGAACTGACGCGGGAATTGCGGCGCTCCCGATTGCCCGCGCCTCATCATTTGTTTGTGGGTGCGGCGCGGCCGCCTCACCTGGGTCCGTTGTTTGCGCCCATCCACGGCCTGGCGGACGCTGAGTTTGTCGCCAAGGTACGGTCGCGCTATGGCGGTATCCCAGATGCGGTCGCCAACGATCCAGAGGTGCTGCAGATGTTCCTGCCGGCCCTGCGGGCGGACATGACCGCCTTTGAAACGTATCGTTTTGCTCCGGGCGACCCGCTGGGGCTTCCGATAAGCGTTTTTGCCGGCGCAGAGGACCTGGTTGCAACCCCGCAAATGCTGGAGGAATGGGCCTTGCACACAACCAGCGGTTTTAATATGACCATTTTACCCGGGGGACACTTTTTCCCCGGCTTGAGCGGTAGAGATCTGATCCGTGCGCTGCGATGTGGCGCCGCGGCCCATGTAAATAGCCGAGAATCCAGCATCGCCAGTTGAAGGGACAGGAATGCAGATGTCTCCAAAAGAGAAATCCAGCGTCGCGGAACACGGATTGGCGAATGCCGCCTTGCCGCTGGCGCGGGAGCCCATCGCGATCATCGGCATTGGCTGCCGGTATCCCGGAATCTCCAATCCGGGGGAATTCTGGCAAACGCTGATCGCCGGCCGGGAAGCAGTCGGGCCCTACCCCGGCGGGCGCTTTGCGGAACTGGATCGTATGTTTGCGGAAGCGGGTCGACCGCGCGCCCGGGTGCGGACCGATCGCGGCGGCTTCCTGAAGGATGTCGCCGGCTTCGATGCGCAGTTTTTCGAGATTTCCCCACGGGAAGCGGTGTATATCGATCCCCAGCATCGGCTGCTGCTGGAGGTGGCCTGGGAGGCGCTAGAAGATGCCGGGCAGGTGCGGGAGAACTATGCGGGATCGAGGACGGGAGTGTACAGCGGTGTGTGGACCGGTGAATACGAGAGTCGCCTGTACGAGTCGGCAACCGCAAGCGATTTCTATTCCCTGACTGGCTGCCTGCGGGCCTCGGCTTCGGGCCGAGTCTCGTTCGCTCTGGGGCTTGAGGGCCCCAGCCTCACGGTGGACACTTCCTGCTCTTCGTCGCTGCTGGCGGTGCATCTGGCCTGCCGCGACCTGTGGGCTGGCGATATCGGAATGGCGCTTGCCGGAGGCGCCAACCTTACCCTCGGTCCGGAACTGTTCGAGCTCTTCACCAAGGCGAAGATGCTGTCGCCAGAGGGCCGATGCAAGTTCGGAGACGCTTCCGCGGACGGCTTCGTCCGCAGTGAAGGCGCGGCCATGGTGGTGCTGAAGCGGCTCTCCCAGGCAGTCGCAGACAAGGACCCGATCCACGCTGTCATTCGCGGCACCGCCGTCAACCACGATGGACACACCAGCGGGTTTTTGACCCCGAGCCGGGCCGGGCAGCAGGAGATGCTGCGCGGGGCCTGGAAGTCGGCCGGGGTGGACGCTCGCGACATTCGATACATCGAGATGCACGGCACCGGAACCAATGTCGGCGACCCCATCGAGATCGGCTCAGTGGGCGCGGTGCTCAAGGAAAACGGCGTGTCCCAGCCATGCTGGCTGGGGTCGGTGAAGACCAACCTGGGGCATACCGAGGCGGCCTCCGGAGTCGCCGGTCTCATCAAGGCGGTATTAGCGCTCCAACATCGCACCATTCCGCCCAGCCTTCATTGCAAGGTTCTCAATCCCCGGGTTGCATGGGAGAGCGAGCCGGTCCGGATCGCGACCGCGGCGGTCGATCTTTCGGGCCAGCGGGAGCCGTTGCTGGCCGGGGTCAACTCCTTCGGCTTGAGTGGCACCAACGCGCATGTTGTGCTTGAAGAGGTGATGCAGTCCCCGGCGAAATCCTCGCCCGAGAGCGGGCCGTACCTCCTGCCCGTTTCCGCGCGTACGCCGGAGGCCCTGACGGCGCTGCTGCGCGCGCATCTGGAAGCGCTACGGCGGGGCGGGGAGGGCTATCCGCTGGGCGATGTCTGTTATACGTCCGGAGTTCGGCGTACCCACCATGAGCATCGTGCCGCGATTGTCGCAGAGGACCGGGCCATGCTGGAAGCGAACCTGGCGGCCGCGGCCGCCGGGGAAGAAACCGAAGGCGTCACTATTGGCCGGGTGGGTTCGGGTGCGCATCCAATCGTCTTTGTCGCGCCAGGACAAGGCTCGCAATGGGCCGGCATGGCGCGGGAACTCTTCCATTCCAACGGGGTGTTCCGCCAGGCATTCGAGGAGTGCGAAACCGCCATCGCGACGGAAACCGGCTGGCGGCTTTCAGATCGGCTGCTGGGGGCCGACGTCGAGCGTCATCTTTCCCACATCGACTTCATTCAACCGGCGCTGTTCACGATGAGCGTGGCCCTGGCCGCGGTCTGGCGCAACCGGGGCGTCGAGCCGGATGCGGTCATCGGGCACAGCATGGGTGAAGTGGCGGCGGCCCATATTGCCGGAATCTTGAGCCTGGAAGACGCCGCCGCGGTCATCTGCCGCCGCAGCCGGCTGATGAAGACGCTTTCCAGCACCGGCGGCGCGGCCACCAGCACCGGTAGCATGGCTACCGTGGAGTTGCCGCTGGCCGCTGTGGAAGCGCTGCTCGGGGGCCGGGAAGGCATCTCCGTGGGGGCCAGTAATGGGCCCCACTCCACCGTGGTCTCTGGAGATTCGAGCGTGGTCGAAGCCCTGCTGGGCGAACTGGAAGCGCAGGAAATCTACTGCCGCCGCATCAAGGTAGATGTCGCCTCGCACAGCGCCCAGGTGGACCCGATTCTCGATCGACTCTTCGCCGAACTGACAGCTATCCGTCCCCGTCCGGCGAAGATTCCCATGCTATCCACGGTCACCGGCCGATTTGCGGCCAGCGGCGACAACGATGGCGTGGTGATGGACGCCCGCTACTGGGTGGAGAACCTGCGGCGCGCCGTTCTGTTCGCGCCCGCCATCGCAGCGCTGTCTTCGTCCGGTCACGATACGTTTGTGGAGTTGAGTCCGCATCCGATTCTGTTGCCTTCGATCGAAGCCTCAGCGCACGCGGTAAATCCGCGGGCCGTGGCCGTCGCCTCCCTGCGCCGGGAAAAGCCGGAGCGCGCCACCCTGCTGCAGGGATTGGGGCAGCTCTATGTCTCCGGCCGGCCGGTGGCGTGGGCTACGCTCCATCCAAAGGACGCGCGCTGCGTCCGGCTCCCACAGTATCCCTTCCAGCGCGAGCGCTATTGGCCGGAGCCGGGCGACCCGGCGCGGGTGCGGATGGCTCGGCAGTCCGGCAACCATTCCCTGCTCGGCCGCCGGGTTGAGTCTTCGCTGCAGCCGGATGTCCTGCTCTGGGAGTGCCTGCTGGATGCCGCAGCCTATTCTTTGGGCGATCACCGGGTGCTGGGCGCTGTGGCGCTGCCCGTTTCCGGGCACCTGGCGATGGCGTTTCTGGCCGCCGGCGCCGCGCGGCTGGGGGAGCGGTTTGCTCTGCGGAACGCCGCCTTCCTTAGCACGGTATATCTGCCGGAAAACGGTCGCAAGGTGCTGCAGCTCGCTCTGATCCCGGAGGGAAGCGGCGGGTTTCGATTCGAGCTGCGGGGGCGCGACGAGAATCGGGATGGCGACGCCGCTGGGCATGGCGGCGCCTGGATCCTGCATTCGACAGGAACCCTGGCCGTTGCCGGGCCGGAGCCGGCCAGTCTCCCATCCCTGGAGGTTGAGGAGTTGAAGCGGGGCGGCTCGATCCACCTCACCGGCAAAGAGCACTATGAGACCACCGCACGGGGCGGACTGGATTACGGGCCCGCGTTCCAGCGGATGGAAGAGGTCTGGGCAGGCGAGCGGGAGAGCCTGGGCCGGGTGCGATGCGAACTTGAGTACGGCGACGGGTCGTGGGTCGATCCCGTTGTGCTCGACGCCTGCCTGCAGGCGATGGCGCATGTGCGGCCGGAGCGGACCGCCTCCGCGGTCGACGATATGTATGTGCCGACGGGGATCGGCAGCGTGCAAGTCTATGGTGCGTTTCCGGAAGCGGGCAGCGTCTACGTCCACGCCGCACTGGTTGAGAGCGATGCGGAAAAGGGAACGTCGCGCGTGGACCTGCGCATTGCCGATCGCGACGGCGCGATTCTGGCGGAGATTGCGGGAATGGAGATGAAGCGGCTGGCGCGGGATAGCAGCGCGGACGCCGCGGGCTCGCTCTACACCCTCGAATGGAACTCGGAGAACCCTGACACCGACGCGCAGGAGAAAGCCGAGGAGGCGGTCGCACGCCTGGCCCGGGTGGCGGTGGAAAACTGGGTGGTGTTTGCCGACCGCACCGGCATCGCCGACGCAATGGAGCACATGCTGGTCTCCTCGGGCGGGCGCTGCACGCGGGTGCGTCCAGGGGCGGGATTCAGGAAGACCGGAGAGGCCGAATATGAGGTTGATCCGGGGGAGCGGATGGACCTCGACCGGCTGTTTGAAGCCGTCGCCATCAGCGAAACGGTGCCGACCGCCATCGTCTATCTCTGGGCCCTCGATCAGACGTCCGCCGGCGACTATGACGCGGAAATGCTAATGGGCGCGCAGGCCTTGGGCAGCCAATACATTCCGGGCGTTGTGCAGGCGATATCGGCCGCGAACTGGGACAATCCGCCGCGCCTGTGGCTGGTAACCGCTGGGGCCATGACGGTGGGCGGGGAACGGGTTCCGCCGCGCATTGAAAGCTCCCCCATGTGGGGACTGGGAAGCACCGTGGCGCGCGAGCACGCGGAGCTGCGCCCGGCGCTGGTCGATCTGAGCGCCAGGCCCGATCCCGTGGAAGCGCGCGCTCTGACTCTTGCCATCTGCACGGAGGGAAAGGAAGACCGCATCGCGCTGCGGGGGAGGGCAAAATACGTTGCCCGGCTGAAACCGCTTTCCGGGAGGAATGTGTGGGACCCATTGGCAACCGATCGCAAATTGTTTGCCGCCGGCGCGACGTATCTGATTACCGGGGGACTGGGCGGTATTGCCCTGACGGTGGCGGAGTGGATGGCGCGGAACGGTGCCGGCCATCTGGCGCTGCTGTCGCGGCGCGCGCCTTCGGCGGGAACCGACGAGGCCATCCGTGGAATCGAAGCGGCGGGCGCGGCCGTAACCCATCTCCGCGCGGATGTGACGCGGCAGGATGATCTGACGCGGGCGATCGAAGCGATCCATGCCAGTGGCTTTCCGCTCAAGGGAATTCTGCACCTAGCAGGGGTCGTTGATGTCGCACCGATTCTGGATCTGACGCCGGAACGGTTCCTGCCGATTATGATGCCGAAGATTGCCGGTGCGTGGAACCTGAGCGCAGCCACGCGCCAGGAAAATCTGGATTTTCTTGTCCTGTTCTCCTCGATCGCCGCAGTCTATCCGCAGCCGGGGACGGGCGCGTATGCGGCGGCAAATGCGTTTCTGGATGCCTTCGCGCATTTTCTGCGGACGCAGGAAACACCAGCAATCTCTATTGACTGGGGAGCCTGGAACGGGATTGGAATGTTGCGGACCGGCGTTGCAAAACGGGGTGTCGAGGATTACCTAAGAGAGGGGATTGGAACATCCTCTGCGCAAGCAGCGCTGGCGACGCTTCGGCGCACGCTCGAATCGAAGCCGGTGCAGTTTGTCGCGTTTCCAATCGATGTCGACCGACTGGTGGAATTCCATGGGCTGAACGCCATTCCGCCGTTGTTCGCCGACCTGGTGGAGAAAAGGCGGACCGGGAGCGGCGTGGAATCGAATGGCCCGGAGATACTTGCACGGCTGGCAGAAGCGGATGCAGGAGAACGCCGGGAAATGATGGAGGAGTACGTCCAGGAGCAGATGGCACGAGTACTCAAGCAAGCCGCTAATCGAATCGATCGCGAGCGGCCGCTGGGCACGATGGGCCTCGACTCTCTGATGGGGATGGAGCTGGTCCGGCGCCTGGGCGCTGCGCTCGAGGTCCCGATTCCGGCCACAGTTGTCTTTAATTACCCGACAATCCGGCTGCTTGGCGCGCATCTGCTTCGCCGGATGCACCTCGATCCGGCGGAAGACTCTGCCGGGGAGGCCAGTGCGACGGCAATGGCTGCTCCGCTGCGCGACCGGGGGGCAGAGGTTGGCGACCTCTCAGGGGACATTTCCGAGGACGAGGTATTGCAGGCATTGCTTGGCAAAGGGAGGAATTCCTGATGCGAGATCGGAACAATGCACGGGTTTCGGCGGCCCGGCTGGCGCTGGCCGTTCGCAAGCTGCGGGAGGAGAAGGAAAACCTCGCCCTGGCGGCCTCGGACCCGATCGCGATCGTCGGCATGGGCTGCCGCTTCCCCGGCGGAGCGGATACGCCGGAGCAATACTGGTCGGCGCTCCACGAGGGGCGCGACTGCACCCGGGAAGTCCCCGTCGGGCGGTGGGCGGACGCGGATGCGCTTCCCCCGCGGATGCGCCGGGGTGGGTTCCTGGAACAGATTGATGGCTTTGACGCCGGGTACTTCGGCATTTCCCCGCGTGAGGCCCAATCGATGGACCCGCAGCAGCGAGTGCTCCTGGAGGTGGTGTGGGAAGCGCTGTGGGATGCCGGGCTGGAACCGGCGGGGTTGGCCGGCACTGGCACGGGGGTGTTTCTGTCCATCTACAGCAGCGACTTTGCCCGGCTGCAGTCCCGTGAGCCGTCGCAGCAGACGGCGCAATGCTGGGTCGGCTCGTTGCACAGCATTGCGGCGGGACGGGTTTCCTTCCTGCTGAATCTCCATGGACCGAATCTGGCGATCGACAGCGCTTGTTCCTCCTCCCTGGTGGCGATCCACCTGGGCTGCCAGAGCCTTCGCGCAGGTGAGTCTGTCATGGCCATCGTGGCCGCGAGCGGTCTCAAACTGCTGTCTGATGACATGTTGATGTTCTCCAAATGGGGGATGTTGTCGAGTGACGGCCGCTGCAAGACATTCGACGCCGCCGCTGATGGATTCGCCGCTGCCGAGGGCGCGGGCGCGGTCATTTTGAAGCGACTGTCGGACGCGCTGCGCGACGGAGACCGAATTCGCGCGGTGATTCGCGGCACGGCGGTGAACCAGGATGGCCGCTCGACGGTGCTGACCGCTCCCAACGGGCTGGCGCAGGAGGCGGTGCTCCGCGCGGCGCTCAAGAACGCGCTGCTGGAGCCGGACGAGGTCGGTTTCGTCGAGACCCACGGCACCGGCACTTCTCTAGGCGATCCCATTGAAATGGAAGCCATCGTAAACGTCTACGGCGGCTCCGGGTCGGGAGCGCCGTCCTGTGTGCTGGGAGCGGTGAAAAGCAATATGGGCCATCTGGAGGCTTCCGCCGGGCTGGCTGGGTTGATCAAGACCGTCCTGTGCCTGGAACACGGCGAAATTCCGAAGAACCTCCACTTCCAAAAGCTCAATTCGGAGATTTCGATCGCCGGATCGCGGTTCCGAATCCCCACGGAGAACGTGCCCTGGCCCCGCGGCAGTCAGCCGCGGGCGGCTGGAGTCAGCTCTTTCGGTCTGGGCGGGACCAACAGCCACGTAATCGTCGAAGAAGCGCCGCTGGTGCCGGCGGTCGAAGGCGGACGGATCATTCCGCTGCCAGCGCGCCGCTGGCAGCGGCAGCGGTTTTCCATCGTGCCGCCGGTGGCGGTCCAGGCGAAACGACCGGCACCGGTTGCGATGGTGGAATTTGTCCATCCGCTGCTGCAGCGACGCATCGAGTCGCCGTTTGTGCAGGGTACGTTGTTTCAGTCTGACTTGAGCACAGTCATCTATCCCTACCTCGCCGACCATCGTCTGGGCGACCGCGCTCTGCTGCCCTTCGCCGCTTTTCTGGAGATGGCAGCGGCCGCGGTTCGGGAGTCGGGAACGGATGGGAGCGCGCTGCGCAACTTCATCCTGCACGAAGCGCGGTTTCTTCCTGACCCAGGCTGCAAACTGCAGGTGCTGGTTCGCGATGGCTCGATTGAAATCGCCAGTCAGGATGGCTCCGGCTGGAAGACGAACGCCAAAGGTTCTTTCGAAGCGTCCGCGGACGCCGCGGAGACCGTGGATCTGGCCAGCCTGCGGGCGCGCTGCGATCGTCCGGTTGCCCCAGCGGAAGTGGTCCGGCGCCTGGAGCAAACCGGCATGCAGTTTGGCGCGTCCTTCCGGACCATCGAGGAATGCTGGTCGGGAGCGGGCGAGGCGCTGGTCCACCTGCGCCTGCCGGAGAACCTGCGGCGGGAAGCGGGGAAATATGGGATGCACCCCGCGCTGCTGGACGGCTGCCTGCAGACCATTGTGGTGGCTCGGGGCGAAGCAACAACCGACCTGTATCTTCCGATCAGTGTGGATCGCTTTCAGCTGCGGCAGACCGGATCAGAGGAGCTTTGGGTCCACGCCAGGATGGTCTCCTCCGGTTCCGAAACGATTTCGGCGGACCTAACCGTTACCGACACCGCCGGTGCGTTGGTGGCTCGTTTGCGGGGCTTTACCGCGAAGCGCACGGACGCGTCGCGGTTGACCGCCTTGGCCGAGGCGCCTCAAGAGGACGCGGCTCTTACCTATGAGATTGGCTGGCGCGCAACTCCTCTCGTGGACGCGCCCGCCAAAAGCCGAATGGGTGAGCGCTGGTTGCTGGTGGAAACCGCGGCGGGGAATTGTGCGGCCGTGGCGAAGCTGCTTGCCGAGCGCGGCGCTGCTTGCGAGACGATGACCGCTGCCGAGTTCGACGCAGGGGCTATCGGGCGCGCCTCGTGGACGGGAATTGTGTTTGATGCCCGCGGGATGCGGGCGGCGCGCTCGGGGCCGTGGGACCATCCCGAGCAGACCGCGGTCGAGTTTGTGCTGGAACTGGTTCGTGGCCTGGAAAATTCTAGCGGCACCGCTCCCCGGCTGTGGGTGGTCTGTTCCTCCGCGCTGGCCGTGTTGCCGGCGGAAGATGTAGCCATCGAGCAGGCTCCTCTGGCGGGGCTGATGCGTACGTTGGCCCTGGAATATCCGGAAACGGCGGCAGCCCTGCTCGATGCCGGGCCGGGCGATCTGCCCTCCGAGACTGCGCGGGCGGAGATTGAAGCCATGCTGGCGGAGGAAATCGCCGGTGGAGGAACGGAGCGGCTGATCGCCTTCCGCCATGGCACCCGGTTCGTGGCGCGCCTGGCGCATCCCGATCCTGACGCGAAGGCCGTCCGCAGACTGCAGATTGCGTCTTCCGGCCGTTTGGAGGACCTGCGGCTGGAACCAGCCGGCCGGTCCGAACCGGAGCCGCATGAGGTGGAGATTCAGGTCCGGGTGGCGGGACTCAATTTCCGCGATGTGCTCACAGCCCTCGGCATGCTGCCGCCGCGCACCGCGGTTCCCGGCGGAGAGTGCAGTGGAACGATTGTCCGGGTGGGCGCGGCGGTCCAGGGCCTCAAGCCCGGGGACGATGTGATGGCCTTCGCGCTCGACAGCTTGCAATCCTACGTCACGGTCCCTGCCGACCTTGTTGCCAAAAAACCGGCGGCGATGACCTTCGCCGCGGCTGCGGGCGTGCCGGTTGTCTTCCTGACCGCCCTCTACGGCCTGGAGCGGCTGGCGAAGTTGTCGGCCGGACAGACGATCCTGATCCACGCCGGGGCCGGCGGTCTGGGGATGGCCGCGGTCGAGTTGGCGCAGCGCGCGGGCGCGACAGTGTTCGCCACCGCCGGCAGTCCGGAAAAGCGCGCCTATTTGAAGAACCTGGGCGTCGAGCATGTTTTTGATTCGCGCTCCCTGGAATTTCGCGACCAGGTGCTGGCGGCCACCAGCGGCGCGGGCGTAGATGTTGTGCTGAATTCGCTGGCCGGTGATTTTCTTCGCGCCAGCTTCGATGTGGTCGCCCGAAACGGCTGTTTTCTGGAGGTCGGGAAGCGCGGCATCTGGACCGATGCCGAGGTTGCGGCGCTCGGCAGGAACATCCGCTACTTCCCGTTCGATCTGGGCGAAGTGGCGCTGGCGAACACGGGGCTCATCGCCGACATGCTGCGCGCCATGATGGCGCGCTTCGCCAGCGGAGACTTACGGCCATTGCCAACTGCGGTCTACGGCCTGGAAAATGCGACCGACGCTTTCCGCACCATGGCCCAGGCGCGGCACATTGGCAAGATTGTGCTGGCGGTGAGCGATGGAGAGCCGCCGGCCGCGGTCGGCGATCTGGTGGCCGACGGAGCGGTATTGATCACCGGCGGACTGGGCGCATTGGGAATCGAAACCGCACGTTGGCTGACGGCGCAGGGCGCGCGCAAGATCGTTCTTGCCGGCCGCAGTGCGCGAGAAAATGAGGCGTATCCGATCGTTGCCGAACTGCGAGCGCAGGGCGTCGAGGTCGCGGTTGAACGCGTTGATATTTCCTCGCTCGACGAAACGCGACGGCTGCTCAAAAAGATTCGCACTGCAGGGCCTCTTAAGGCCGTGTTCCATGCCGCCGGCGTGGTGCGGGATTCGGTGCTGAAGAATGAATCGTGGAGTTCGTACCGCGATGCGACCGCGCCCAAGATCGCCGGGGCCTGGAACCTCCACCGGCTGACGGAGGAGGATCCCGTTGCACTGACGGTCTTCTACTCCTCGGTCGCATCTATTCTGGGTTCTTCGGGGCAGGGAAGCTATGCCGCCGGAAATGCCTTCCTCGATGGGTTGGCGCAGCATCGCGCCAGCCGCGGACTGCGCACGCTGAGCTTGAACTGGGGGGCGTGGGCGTCCGCCGGCATGGCGGCGCGCCTATCGCCGGAGCTGGCGACCCGTTTCGCTCGCCAGGGAATGAAACCGATGGAAGCGGGGAAGGCGCTGGCCGCACTGGAGGCGGCCATCGACCGGGGCAGCGCGCAAGCAGCCATCCTCGACGTGGACTGGCAGCGCTTCCTGAGCGCGCGGCCGGATGCGGCGCTGTTTGCCGAACTGGTCCCTGCCGGCGAGCGGCAGTCCACCGCCGCGCCTGCCGCCGCCGAAGCCGGCGTCGTCGATCGCATTCGTTCCGCGACCCCACTGGAACGGAAGGAGATCCTGTCCGAGTATGTGAAGGCATGCGCCCGCCGAGCGCTTGGTCTCGATCAAAGCGGGGCCATCGAGGGCGGCATTCCGCTGCAGGACATCGGGCTCGATTCCCTGATGGCGCTCGAAATGCGGAACGAGCTGGCGCAGTCGCTGGATGTGAGCCTGCCGGCTGGGCTGCTCTTTGACTATCCCTCGGTGGGGCAGCTGACCGAGCATTTACTGGGATTGCTGGTGAAGCCGGACGAGGAAGATCGCTCGATCGATGCGTTGAGCGAGGAAGAAGCGGAGCGGTTGCTGTTGGAGGAGTTGGACCCGGCGGAAAAGGAGAAGGCCAATGCCTGATCCCAATACGGAGCTATCCCCGGTCAAACGGGCGCTGGCGGAAATCCGGGCGCTGCGGGCGCGGGTCGAGGAGCTGGAGTCCGCCGGGCGCGGGGGGGGCGATGCACGCGAGCCGATCGCCATCGTCGGCGCCGGGCTTCGCTTTCCCGGGGGAGCGGTCGATGCCGACTCGTTTTGGAAGCTGCTGGCCGAGAGGAAAGACGCCATCGGCGAGATACCGCACGAGCGCTGGGACTGGCGCGCCTATTACAACGCCGATGCCGACGCGCCGGGATCGATGGTCACGCGCCACGGCGGTTTCCTCGAGGGCGTAGACCGCTTTGACGCCGCCTTTTTCGGCGTTTCTCCGCGCGAGGCTGTGTTCATGGACCCGCAGCATCGTGTGGCGCTCGAAGTTGCTTGGGAGGCGATTGAGAACGCCGGCCATTCCGCCGCCGGGCTGCAGGGCACCCGCACTGGAGTTTTTCTGGGCATCGGCAACAGCGATTATTGCCGGGCCGCAATGGCCGACCTTGACCGCATCGATGCCTATACCGCCTCCGGCACCTCGGGGGCGATGCTGGCCGGACGGCTGGCTTACGTTTTGGGACTGCATGGGCCTGCGCTCTCGATCGATACCTCCTGCTCGTCCTCGCTGGCGGCGATCCACCTGGCCTGCGCCAGCCTGCGCCTCGGCGAGTGCGAGACGGCACTGGCCGGCGGCGTCAATCTGATTTTGGCGCCGGGAACGAACGTCGCGCTGTCGAGAGCGCACATGATGGCCGCCGACGGCCGCTGCAAGACCTTCGACGCCGCGGCGGACGGCTATGTGCGCGGTGAAGGCTGCTGTGTCATCGTGCTGAAAAAACTGTCTCGGGCTATCGAGGACGGCGATCGCATTCTGGCACTGATTCGCGGCTCAGCGGTCAACCACGACGGGCGCAGCGGCGGCCTGACGGCGCCCAGCGGCCCGGCGCAGGCAGCGGTCATGAAGAGCGCGCTCCAGATGGCGGGGATTGAACCCGGTGAGGTCGGCTACGTCGAAACCCACGGCACCGGGACCTCGCTGGGTGATCCCATTGAGGTCGAGACGCTGGGGACGCTGATGGGGAAGGGACGCGCGCCGGATAATCCGCTTTTGATCGGGTCGGTGAAGACCAACATCGGCCATCTTGAAGCGGCCAGCGGAGTAGCCGGGCTGATGAAGGCGGTGCTGGCGCTCCAGCATGGCCGGATTCCGCCGAGTCTGCATTGCACCCGGCCCAATCCGCTGATCGGCTGGGACCGCTTGCCGGTCCGGGTGGCGACCGAAGCTACCGAATGGAGGCCGAGGAATGGACATCGCTACGCCGGGGTGAGTTCCTTCGGATTCAGCGGGACGAATGCCCATATCGTGCTCGAAGAAGCGCCGCCGCGGCCAGCCCCGCCCCGGCAGAACGAACGCCTGCGCCAGATTCTTGCCCTCTCCGCGCGAACACCGGCGGCGTTGAATATTCTGCGCGAGCAGTACATTCCGATTCTGCGCGCATCGCCGGCGGAGCAGTTGCCGGACGTATGCTTCACGACGAATGCCGGGCGCGTCTCTTTCCCGCATCGATTGGCCGTGATGGGCGAGACTGGCGAACAGATGGCGGTGGAGCTGAAGCGTCATGGCGCGGGACAGACCTCCCCGCGGCTGTTTGCCGGCAACACGGAAGACACGGAGGCGGGCCGGGTGGGGTTTCTGTTTACCGGGCAGGGGAGCCAGTATGCGGGGATGGGGCGGGAGCTGTATGAGAGCGCGCCGGTATTCCGGGAGGCGATGGAGAGCTGCGCGGAGGCCTGGAGGCGAGAGACGGGCGAAGACCTGATTGCGCTGCTGTATCCGGCGGAGGGAGCGGCCAATCCGCTGGAGCAGGCGAAATACGCGCAGCCGGCATTGCTCGCGTTGGAATATGCGCTGGCTACGCTGTGGCAAAGCTGGGGCATTGAACCGGCGGTGGTGCTGGGCCACAGCCTGGGCGAGTATGTGGCGGCGGTGATCGCGGGTGTGTTCAGCATGGAAGACGGGCTGCGGCTGGTGTGCGCGCGGGCGCGGCTGATGGACACGCTGACTCGGCCGGGGGCGATGCGGGCGATTTCTGCGACCCCGGAGCGGGTGCGGGCGGCGCTGGCGGGGTGGGAAGAAGAAGTGAGCATTGCGGCGATCAACGCGCCAGAGAGCGTGGTGATTTCGGGTTCTACAGAGGCAGTGGGGGAGGTGGCGGCCAAACTGGAATCGGAAGGCATCCGCACGCGGGCGCTGGCAGTAACCCATGGCTTCCATTCGCCGCTGCTGGAGCCGATTCTGGATGAGTTTGA
>Ga0207933_1000127_pt1 | contig 76524 bp, 71 predicted proteins | sample NGESurdeep092012_4_FD_184488 | JGI IMG/M metagenome (GOLD analysis project Ga0207933, IMG submission 184488) | Arctic peat soil microbial communities from Barrow, Alaska - NGEE Surface sample F53-3 deep-092012 (SPAdes) | ecosystem: Environmental > Terrestrial > Soil > Wetlands > Peat ...
GAAGGAATTTCAGTTGGCCCTGGGCGAGCGCACGGCCGAGGAGATCAAGATCCAGATGGGTTCGGCCTACCCCCTGCAACAAGAGATGCAGGCCCAAATCCGTGGCCGCGACCTCGTCACGGGACTTCCCAAGACGGTCGTCATCTCGACCGAGCAGGTCCGCCAGGCCATCGAAGAGCCCGTGCAGGCCATCGTCGACGCGGTCAAGGTGACGCTCGACCGGACGCCGCCGGAACTATCGTCGGACCTGATGGAACAGGGAATTGTTCTCACCGGTGGTGGCGCTCTGCTGAATGGACTGGCCACGCGACTCGAGGTGGAGACCAACATGCCGATCATCGTCGCCAACGACCCCCTGAATTGCGTGGCGTTGGGCAGCGGTATGTGTCTCGAAGAGCTCGACGTCTTCGCCCGCATGCTCAAGACATCACCTTCGCGCTAAACGGTGGCCTCGGACCGCGCACGGCGCCGACTCTTCCTCACCGGAATTGTTGGCACGCTGCTCATTATCACGGTGTACGTGACGGGTGGCGTGGTGGCGGGGGCCAAGAGTGTGGCGCACGCCGTGGTCTACCCCTTCAGCTGGGCCGCCGATTTCGTCGCACGTCCCGTGGGCCACGTGTTCGCGGGCATCGCCAACTACTCTGATGTCGAGGCGCAGAACCAAAAATTGCGGTACCTGCTCGGCCAAGCCACCCAGCGCGAAAATGACAACGCGGTCGCCGCGCAACAATTGCGACGACTGACCCAGGCCCTGCACGTACCGATCGCCGCCTCGCTCGGTACCGTCGTCGCGCAGGTGACCGTGATCTCGCCCACGAACTTCTCGGCGACGGTGACGATCGACAAGGGTCAAAACGATGGCGTCATGAACGGTATGCCGGTCGTGGCCGACGGCGGACTCGCCGGGCGCATCGTGGCGACGACGCCGAACTCCGCCACGGTGCGACTCATCTCCGACACCGGATCAGTAGTGGGCGCCACCTTCGGGACCGGCGCCACTCCGGTGCTGATCTCGGGCGAGGGTCTCAATAATCCCTTGAACGTTTCGTCGATCCCCGACACGGCGTCGCTGCAAGTCGGCAATCTGATGTCCACTAATGGTCTGCAAGGTGGACTGTTTCCGCCCGGCATCGCAGTGGGCCGCGTCACGAAACTTCTCATTAACCCGGGATCGTCGAGTTACGCCGTGAGTCTGGCACCGACGGCGAATTTGAATGCCCTGGCCTACGTGGACGTGGTCTTGTGGGAGCCGTCCACGTGAGCCAAGCCCGGGGCCTGATCACGCTGGCCACATTGATGATCGTGGGGGTGCAGCTGGCCGTTTTCACGCAGTGGCGCTTCGCCGGCGCCGTGGTCATGTTGGTGTGGCTGTGGCCCGTGGCCGTGGGACTCACGGGACTCACCTCACTGGCGCTCTTCGCCGGGCTGCTCGCGGGAGTCCTCTTCGACGCTCAGAGCGCGACGCCGTTCGGCTTGAGCGCCCTGGTGGGCCTCGCCATGGCCTACTTCGCGTCGCGACTCGGCAAGGAGGGCGTGGGTGACCTCGACTCGGCGGCGTTCTGGGTCACGCCGGCACTCGCGGCGGTCGGTGGGATGCTCGCCCCACTGCTGTTCGTCGTTAGTGGCGTCTTCGCTTTGAACTTCTCATTGTGGCGCGGAAGTCTGGTGGACTCGATGTTGGTGAACGCCGTCGCGTTCATGATCCTCGCTCGGCCGGTGACGCGATTCGCCTTCACGTTGAGTTCGTCGGCGATGAAGGCTCGTCGATGAGAGGTTCGTGGCGCGATCGACCTACTGCGTCGTGGTTTCAACGTCTGTGGCGTCCCTGGGTGTCGCTCAACCCTTTTCGTGGTCGCGGCCGCCAGATCAACGAACCGCGACCCGTGGGGATTCGTAACCTTGTCGCGTCGCCCGAAGAGGTGCGCGCGCGCCCGGAGCGGCGCTGGCGCATCATTGGCGGATTCTTCTCGCTGCTCCTCATACTTCTGGTCGGGCGCCTCTTCATGTTACAAATTCTGGAGTACAAGGCCTCGGTCGCCACGGTTGACTCCAACACACTGCATACCGCGACTATCCCGGCGCCGCGCGGCCTCATCGTGGACCGCGCCGGTGCGGCCCTGGTCACCAACGTCACCACCACTGAGATCCTGCTTTCGCGCGAACAGGCCGATCTCGACCCTTCGGTCATCGGGGCCCTGTCGTCACTGACGAAACAGAGCGTCAAGACGATCCAAAGTGATCTGACCAACGTGCAGTACAGCCCCTATCAACCCGCACCGATCATGAGCAACGCACCAACGGCGATGGTGCAGTTCATCAAGTTGCATCCGGGTGAGTTTCCCGGGGTCAGCGTTCAAGGTGTCGCGCAACGCTCCTATCCCTTCGGCGGGTCGACCGGCTCGCAGTTGCTCGGATACGTCGGACCGATCACCGGTGCCGAAATTACGGCGAATCCGACCGCCGGCTACACGACGAACTCGACCTACGGCAAAACCGGCATCGAGAATTTCTACGAGCAGTACTTGCGCGGTACGCAGGGCACGAGCACCATCGAAGTGAGCGCGCTCGGCAATATCATGGGCTCCACCGAAAAGACGCCGCCCAAGCAAGGCGACACCGTCATCTTGAACGTCGACGCCGGGCTGCAGAAGGCGCTCGACGGCTACTTGGCCAGCGACATCAATATGGTGCGTCACACCCCCGATCCGACGACCGGTAAGATCCCTCCCGCACCCAATGGCGCCGCGATCGTGATGTCGACTAGTGGAGCGGTGCTCGCGATGTCGAGTTACCCGTCGTTCGATTTGAGTTCATTCGTGAACGGTCTGTCGGAGACGACGTTCAAGAACCTGCTCAACGAGGGGGCCTTCACCAACTACCCCATCCAGGGTCAGTACACGCCGGGCAGTACGTTCAAGATGGTGACGGCCACGGCCGAACTCCAGACGGGAATCCTTCCGCCCTACCAGACCGTCGATGACACGGGCACCTTCACCGTGCCGGGGTGTCTCCAGGGCGGCGCCGGGTGCGTGTTTCATGACGACCAGGGCCTGGCGTCGGGACACGTCGATTTGCCGACGGCCTTGACGGTGTCGTCGGACTACTACTTCTACAACCTGGGTTACCTTTTTTGGTCCCAGCAGGCGAAGTACGGCGAGACGCCCATTCAGAACGTGGCCCACGAATACGGCCTCGACCAGTACTCCAACATCGACCTCCCCAACGAGGTCGAGGGTCGCGTCGACTCGCCCACGGTGCGAACTGCTTTGCACAGGGCTGCGCCCAAGGCCTTCCCCAATGACACGTGGTACACCGGTGACAACGTCGAAATGGCCTTCGGACAGGGTTCGACGGCGATTACGCCCGTTGGACTCGCTGACGCCTACGCCACCTTCGCCAACGGGGGTACCCGCTACGCACCCGAAGTCGCCGCGGCCATCGTTAGTCCCACCGGCAAGCTCGTGGTGCACTACGGCCCGCGGGTCTTGGGTCACGTCAGCTTGCCCGCGTCGGTGCGCGCTCCCATCCTCGCCGGCCTGGAGGGCGTCGTCCAGAATCCCAGCGGTACGGCGTACGGGACGTTCCAGCACTACGCCACATTCTCGGAATCCGCGTTCCCGGTCGCTGGTAAGACGGGGACGTCCTCGATCCAGAAGAATGTCGAGCCCAACTCACTCTTCGTGGGCTTTGCCCCCGCCAACGACCCGAAGTACGTGGTGGTATGCGTCATCGCCGAAGGTGGCTACGGCGCCGACGCTGCGGCTCCGGTGGTCGCCCAGGCCTTCAACTACCTCTATAAGCACCAGATCAAGCCGGTGGACCTCACCCTCAAGTCTCAAGTGACGCCCCCCACCACCACGACGACCAAGGCCACCACGACGACCACGACCCCTCCCACCACGACCCCTCCCACCACGACCCCTCCCACCACGACAACTACGACGCCGTCGACAGTGACCACGACAACTTCAAGTACCACGACCACCGTAAAGAAGGTCGGCTAGGGCCGTCGGCGAGTAGCCTGGTGGGGTTGGGCGCGGCCGTACACCACACGGTGGCGCAATGAAATCGCAGTGACGACCGAGTGAGATTATTCCGTCGTTGCCAGCAGTAAGGACGCAACGTGGTACACGCCAGAGACGAAGCCCAGTTTGAAGGGGTTTCTGGCACCTCGTCTTCACCCGCCCAATTCGTAGTTTGTCGTCCGGTCGGTTCTGTGCGCGACGCGCACGATGACCATTCCACGGGGAAACGCGCTGTTGGGCGCACCCCTTTCCATCAGAACGCAAGGAGTACCCGTCGTGAGCGACGAGACCACCACCCCCTCATCACCAGTTAGTCCGAGAATCGGCGACACTCGTCCCGCCCCTCAAATAGGTGATACGCGCCCCGGGGCACCCGCGCCCCGCGATCAGTCCACCCCTTCTACAAATGCACCCGGCACCAGTCGTCGACGTCGCGGCGGTCGCGGTCGCGGCGGCCAAGGCGGCCAAAACGGCCAAAACGGCCAGGGCAACCCAAATCAGCGAGTCGCGGGTATGCCGGCCAACTCGAACAACCAGAACGGCGCGGGGAACCGGCAGAATACCCGAGCCAACGAAGCGCCTGTCGAGGCATCGGCGCCCGACTACGACGGCGACGAGTCGGGCCGTTCGCGCAAGGGACGCCGACGCGGGGGAGAGCGTCGCACCCGGGCCCAGGGTCGTTACCTCATGTGCGTGCACACGATGAAAGACGCTACCCACATCGCGACTCTCGAAGGTCGCACCATGGTGGAGTACACCGTGGCCAAGGCCGCGGACGAGACGAACCAGATCGACGGCAATATCTACGTCGGTCGGATTCAGAACGTCCTGCCCGGCATGGAACTCGCCTTCGTGGATATCGGCATTCCCAAGAACGCCGTTTTGTACCGTGGCGACATCTCGCTCAACGATGACGACATCGAGGGATCAACGCCCACCGACAAGCGCATCGAACAAATGATCCGCTCGGGCCAGACCATCGTGTGCCAGGTCACGAAGAACGCCATTGGCGCCAAGGGCGCTCGGCTCACCCAAGAAGTCTCGTTGCCCGGCCGTTTCGCCGTTCTGGTACCGAATTCGAGCACGATTGGCATCTCCAAGCGACTGCCCGACGGTGAACGTCGTCGATTGCGCAAGATCATTGACGACGTGAAACCCGATCGTCACGGCATCATCGTGCGCACGGCCGCCGAGGGCGTGGCCAGCGACGACCTCGCGCGCGACGTGACCTCGTTGTGCGAGAAGTGGGACGCGATCGAAGCCGAAGTCGCCAAGTCGAACCAACCGCGTCTCGTCTATCGCGACCTCGACCTCGCGGTGCGGGTGCTACGTGAAGAACTCAACGACGACTTTCGTGGCGTCATCATTGACGACGCCGACCTCTTTAACAAGGTGCGTGAGTACGTGCTGGCGGTTAATCCGGAATTGGCCGACCGCATTGAGTACTACGACCGCTCCATTGAAGAATTACCGTTGTTTGAGCGATACTTCGTTCACGAGCAGTTGCACCGGGCCCTCGACCGCAAAGTGTTCTTGCCCTCGGGCGGTTCTCTCATTATTGAGCGCACCGAGGCCTTAACGGTCATTGACGTGAACACCGGAAAGAACGTGGGTACCACCAACCTCGAAGAGACCGTGTTCCGCAATAATCTCGAAGCGGCCGAAGAGGTGGCGCGCCAGCTTCGCCTCCGCGATATCGGGGGCATCATCGTGATCGACTTCATTGACATGGAGACCAAGGCGCATCGCGAAGCAGTTGCCTCCGCCCTGCGCCAGGCCCTGAGCCGCGACAAGACCCGCACCCAGGTCTTTGATATCTCCGAACTCGGACTGGTCGAGATGACCCGTAAACGCGTCAACGAGGGTCTGCTCGAGTCGGTCTCGAAGGTCTGCGCCGTGTGCGATGGCCGCGGTTTCGTCGTCGCGACCGGTCTGTAAGTCTCGAGGACCTGATGATTTCGACTACTATGGAAACCCTATGTACGCCGTCATCCGAGTAGGCACATCTCAAGAGCGCGTCACCGAGGGCCAGTTGGTCCGCGTGGACAAGCGCGTCGAAGAGAATGGTGCTGTTATTGAGTTCGAGCCCGTGTTGTTAGTGGACGGAGACAGCGTTCTCGCTGGTCCGGCCCTCGAGGGCGCCAAAGTTACTGGCACGATCGTGGGAGTTGAGAGTGGTCCCAAGATCCGTGCGCTCACCTACAAGGCCAAGTCAATCCAGCGTCGGCGCTGGGGTCACCGCCAGTGGTACACCACGGTGGAAATCAACAAGATCACACCCAAGGCCGTGAAGGTTGCCAAGGTGGCCAAGGCCACCGAAGCGGTCGAGGCGTAAGGAGCAACCATGTCCAAGACTAAAGGCGGCGGTTCTACCCGCAACGGTCGTGATTCAAACGCCCAGCGACTGGGCGTGAAGGCGTTTGACGGCACGTTGGTTACGACCGGCAGCATCATCATTCGCCAGCGCGGCACCCTCTTTCACCCCGGCCGCAACGTGGGCATCGGCAAGGACGACACGTTGTTTGCCTTGGCCGAGGGCAAGGTCAAGTTCGGTTATCGTCGCGGGCGCAAGCTCGTGGACATCTTGACTGAGAGTTAATACTCTTCTGGCGTGATTTCAACGGGGTTTCGCGATACTTTCGATTCTCCCGTGTGAGTCCGATTTATCAGACTTGAGGAACTTCAAGGGTTGTGTTCGTGGGTCATCGAAGCTGAGTTGGCCACGTAGCCACCCTTTACGCGGAAACTTCCATGTTCACCACTGCTCGCGTCCATTCGTCACAAGCGGTGCAAAGGACTAGTCGACTTCGACGACGTGACCCTTCACATATTCAAGCCGGGCATTCCCGGATACGTCAATGAATGCGCGGCAATGAACCATCCGTCGTGGCATCCACTCACCCATTGGGTCGGGTTGTCGTACGATTGTGCGTTTGTCTTGACGCACAGGGACGCTTCGGAGGTCGCGTTCGCGTAATTCTCCGTCGCGAAGGTGCTCCCGTCGACATATGACGGAGATGACGTATCGGTCCGGACGCCACCAATATTCGCGACCTCAGTCCAAAAAAGTGATGCAATGACAATGCCCACGAGGCCTATGACAATTCCGGCATTCGCCAGGCCAATCCCATCCCGGTTTTCGTTGACTCCCCGGGACTTTCTCACGCTTTTGATGCCCAGCACGATTCCGATCACTGAACCAACGCCCACGATCCACACAATGGAAAAGATGAATGACGCGAGGGCGGACGGGTTAGCGGCACACCTGGTACGCAAGGTTCGCCTTGTACTCAATGGAGACGGTACCTTCGCGGGAGGAGTCATTGAACTGTCCACTGATGGGACTCCTCGTCTCGCTGGATACCCGCCGAGTGTACAACTGCAACATTTCGCCCTTCTTTGATAGTTCGCTCTTGAAAGTCCGACTTCGGCTACAGGACTCTGCGAGAGAGTTCACCTACCAAAGCCTTTGGACCTTGATCATCAGAAACTCCGGTGGCGCGACGTGATTCAATAAGGGGAACAATGTGACTAGGACCCGCGCGACGAAGAACAGCGTCAGGCCCCAAAGAAGAATCCCCGGGCGCGCGCCCGGGGATTCTTCTTTGGGGCGACGGGACTTAACCCTTGACGGCCTTTTTGAATGTCGAACCAATCGACACCTTGGGGGCACGCGACGCGGCGACCTGGATCGCCTCGCCGGTCTGGGGGTTACGGGCCGTGCGAGCCTTGCGCTCGACACGCTCAAAGGACAGAAAGCCCGACAGCACGATCTTCTCGCCCTTGGCGACGTTTTCTACGACGACGTCCTCGAATGCGCGCAGGAACTCTGCCGCTGCGGCCTTCGTCGCTCCACTCTCGGCAACAATTGCATCTACCAACTCGGCCTTGTTCACCGGTCGACTCCTTACTCTTCGTTAATTCGGACTGGGAGAGTTCCCTGAACCGGAGCCATCTTTACCGCTAAAACGCTGCAATTTAGGGATTTCGACCAGATATTTACGTTCTCGCTGATCAGTGAATCGACATAAGACCTGACCAACCGGGGTATTGTGCGAAAGATACTGGTGCCTTTATGTGCCGATTCACAGACGAAAAGGCCACGGAACCCTTTAATCGTAGGCATTTCGCAGGCCAGAGGAAGTCTTCGCATACCTCGTGCCGACTCGCGCTCCCGGCCTCTCTCGTTGAACTCGAGCAATCGCATTATGTCTCTCGACGGGCACCAGGGAGGTGACGTAGCGAGTGGGAGAGCATCCTTGACGTCAGCGTCGTGCGATGCGGGCGAAATGACGGTCGCCGAGCTCGATGGGCATCAATTTACGTCCGTCGCCCGGTTGGTCCCCGTGCTGTGGTGGATAAATCACTCGAACCCTAGGTGCGCGCCGCAGTCGATTGCGTGAGCCGACGTCGAGGAGTTGAGCATCTCGCGTGACGATGGGCGATCGCGGGTCGGGTCATCCCACGGCCACTGACGAGACGCTTGGCGACCTCGTCGAGAATTCCAAGGGAGCGGACCGTAGGATAGTGCGGTGAGTAGCTTCGTCGATTCGGCCCAACTTCACGCCAAGGCCGGCGACGGCGGGGCGGGCTGCGTGAGTTTCCGTCGTGAGGCTCACGTGGCCAAGGGTGGCCCCGATGGGGGCGACGGCGGTCACGGCGGCGACGTCTGGCTCGAGGCCGACCACAACCAGGCGTCCCTACTGGGCTTTCGTGACCATCCCTTTCGTCGCGCCACCGACGGACAGCACGGTACCTCCAAGAGAATGCACGGATCCAACGGCAAGGACGTCGTCGTGTCGGTTCCCGTGGGGACCCTCGTATTCTCCCAGGACGGTGAATTGCTGGTCGATCTGGCGGGACCCGGTGACCGGTGGCGCGCCGCCGAGGGTGGTTTGGGCGGTCAGGGCAACAATCGCTTCCTGTCCAATCAACGACGAGCTCCCGCCTTCGCCGAACAGGGCGAAGTGGGCGAAGAGCGCTGGTACAACCTCGAGCTCAAGTTGCAGGCTGACGTTGCGCTGATCGGTTTTCCCAACGTCGGCAAGTCCACGCTCATCTCGCGGGTCTCTGCGGCGCGTCCCAAGATCGCCGACTATCCCTTCACCACATTGGTGCCCAACTTGGGGGTCGTGCGCGTCGGCGCACGCTCAGGTCGACCCCAGGACGCCACCGAGTACGTCATGGCCGACATTCCGGGTTTGATCGAGGGCGCCGCCGAGGGCCGGGGATTGGGTCACGATTTCTTGCGCCACGTCGAACGAGCACGGGTGCTGTGCGTCATGCTCGACCTCTCAGAGTTCGCCCCGCTAGAACCCGAACAACAGTTGGAGATCTTGTTACGCGAGCTCGGCGACTACCAGGCTGATCTATTGGGGCGTCCGCGAGTGGTCGTGGGCTCGAAGGGCGACGTCGCGGCGCACGAGGTGCCCGACGTCCCCACGATTTCCGCCGTCACCGGAGCCGGCATCGACGCGTTGAGTGCTCGACTCGCGCAACTCGTTCTCGAAGTTCGTTCCCACGATGCCGAGCGCAACGAACACGTCGTGGTAGTCCATCGACCCGTCGCCGACGAGATCGTCCTGGAGAAGTCCGGTGACGCGAGCTGGCACGTTCGCGGCCGGTCGGCGGAGCGAGCGGTGCGATTTCAGGACCTCACCGACGATCAAGCATTGGCCGAGATCGTCAAGCGACTCAAGGCCCTCGGCGTCGACCGCGTCTTGAATCGCGCCGGTGCACGCGACGGCGACGTCGTCACGATTGGCCCGCTGACCTTCGAGTGGTGGCGCGACGACGTAGGCGCGGGACTGGACCGCGGCGAACGCCATCGCGCGACGCGTCGCGAGCGACTCGCGCGCCACGGCCGTCTCGACGGCGTGGGGGGAGATGACGATGATGAGTCGTAGTGTCGTCGTCAAGATCGGAACATCGTCGGTCACCAACGCCCAGGGCGGCGTGGACCAAGAGATATTGGGCGGGGTTGCCGCGGACGTCGTGGCCCTGAGAAACCAGGGGTGGTCTGTCGTCGTGGTGACCTCGGGCGCCATCACGGCCGGCTGGGCGCAGGTCGGCCAGGGTCGCGCGCGACCGACTGACTCGGTCACGCTCCAGGCGGTCTCGGCGGTTGGTCAGCCGCTCTTGATGGACGCGTGGCACCAGGCGTTCGCTGGCCACGACGTGCGCGTCGGTCAGGTGCTGCTCGCGCCCCTCGACTTCTCGCACCGTGGTCAGTACCTGCACGCGCGCTCGACGCTCGAGGCACTGCGATCCCTTAACGTCGTGCCGATCGTCAACGAAAACGACGCCGTGGCCGACGAGGAGATCCGTTTCGGCGATAACGACCGACTGGCGGCGCTGGTGGCGAATCTGGTGACGGCCAGTCACCTCGTTCTTCTGACCGACACCGCGGGTCTCTTGACCGCTGATCCGCGACTCGACCCGTCGGCCCGACTGATCGACGTGGTCACGTCCATCGACGCCAATCACGAGAACGCCGCGGGACGCAGTCGATCGGGCGTGGGCAGTGGCGGGATGGCCTCGAAGGTGGCGGCCGCGCGAATGGCGACGTGGTCGGGCGTGACCACGGTGATCGCGCCAGCCCGTGAGACCCGACCCCTTGAGCGTGCCGTGAGCAGTGCCAACGATTTCGGCACCACTTTCGAGGCTCGCACCGAGCGCCTCTCCGCGCGCAAGGCGTGGATCGCGTTCGCGGTGGCCTCGTCGGGAGTGCTCAGCGTCAACCAGGGAGCCCTGCAGGCGCTCGAGAACCACGGACGCAGCTTGTTGCGCGTGGGCGTGGAGAACATCACGGGTGACTTCGTCGAAGGCGACGCAGTCGAGATTCACGGCCCCCTCGGCGACGTGATCGCCAAGGGCCTGGTGCGCGTGAGTGCCGAGGGATTTCCCGATGGTGATGACGTCGTCGTGCACCGCGACGACCTCGTCTTGCTGCGACGTCCCTAAGTACCTCCGGTACGATTGGGTGATGACAAATCCGCTCGAGGCCCAGGGCCTCAAAGTTCGCGAGGCGTCGCGCGCCCTGGCCCAAGCCAGCAACGAGCAACGCGTCGCCGTCCTCACGCGCGTCGCCGACGCCCTGAAGAATCGCGAGGACGAGCTCCTGGCGATCAATGCCGAGGAGGTGGCCGCCTACGACGAATCCGGCGCGGGACGCGATCGCCTGGCCCTGACGTCATCGCGCGTCACGTCGATGGCCGATGCCCTGCGCGACATCGCGGCGGCCGACGACCCGCTGTTCGAGACCCTCGACGCCAGTGTCCGACCCAACGGGTTGCGCGTCGAGCGACTACGAGTACCCCTGGGGGTCATCGGGGTCGTATACGAGAACCGGCCCAACGTCACCAGCGACGTGGCTGGACTGTGCGTGCGCAGCGGGAACGCGGCGTACCTCCGGGGATCGTCCTCGGCGCAGCGATCCAACGAGTTCATCGTGCGCCTGTGGCGCGAGGCCCTCGAGGCCGAAGGCCTCCCCGCCGACGCGGTGGCCCTGGTCAGCGACTCATCACACGAAGCGGCGGTCGCCTTCATGCAACTCACCAACGTGCTCGACTGTTTGATTCCTCGCGGCGGACCGAGTTTAATCGCGGCGATGCGTGAACACGCTCGCGTTCCCTACGTTCTCGACGGTGATGGAAATTGTCACGTCTACGTTGACGCTGACGCCGACCTCGACGTCGCCGCGCGAATCGTCACCAACGCCAAGACGTCGCGTCCGGGCGTGTGCAACGCCGCCGAGACGGTACTCGTCCATCAGGACGTCGCCGGAGCGTTCCTCCCGTTACTCGCGCGTACGATGCCCGACGTGGAGTTGCGCGGCGACGAGCGAACCCTCGAGATTCTTCGCGACGCGACGCCCGTCACCGAGGAGGACTACCAGCGCGAGTTCCTCGCCCTCATCATGGCGGTGAAGGTGGTGGATTCTCTTGACCAGGCCATCGACCACGTCGCCACGTACGGGACTGGTCACTCCGAAGCGATCATCACCACGAAGAGGGAGCACGCCGAAGCGTGGATCCGTCGGGTGGACGCCGCAGCGGTACTGGTGAACGCGTCGACGCGCTTCGTCGACGGTGGCGAACTCGGACTCGGCGGCGAGGTCGGTATCTCCACGCAGAAACTTCACGCGCGCGGTCCGATGGGCCTGCGCGAGTTGACGTGCCTGAAGTGGGTCCTGCGCGGTGACGGACACGTCCGTTGAGCGCCCTCGATCCGCGCGAGGAGCTCGCGCAACGCCTCGGACTGAGCGAAGTCCCCTCCGCGCGCTTCTCCTCACCCGACGACGTGCAAGTTCGCCTGGCCGCGCACGAGTACTTGAGTTCTGACGCCATCTCTTCCGTCACGTTCCTGGCCGATCGCCTGGCCAAGCCGGTCCTGGTCGAGGGTCCGGCCGGGACCGGAAAGACGGCACTCGCTCGAGCGGTCGCCGACGCGTTGGGCGCGCGCTTGATCCGCCTGCAGTGCTACGAGGGACTCGACGAATCCAAAGCTCTCTACGAGTGGAACTACCGCAAGCAACTCTTACGCATCCAGGCCGGTCGGCCCGAAGGCTCCGCCGAAGTGTGGTCCGAGCTTGAAGAGGACATCTTCGCCGAAGAGTTCTTGTTAACGCGACCACTGCTCGAAGCCATCACCGCGACCGACCCCGTGGTACTCCTCATCGACGAGGTGGACCGCGTCGAACTCGAGACCGAAGCGTTGTTGTTGGAGATCCTTTCGGAGTACCAGGTGTCGATTCCCGAGATGGGCACGCTCAAGGCGCGACAGATTCCCATGGTGTTCTTGACGTCGAACAACACTCGTGAGCTCTCCGAAGCCCTCAAGCGGCGGTGCTTGTACCTGCACGTCGGTTACCCCGACGTGGAACGCGAGCGCGACATCATTGTCTCGCGCGTACCGGGTATCGCGACAGCACTGGCCGAACAAATCGCCCAGGTCGTACGCACGCTGCGCTTGGTGGACCTGAAGAAGTCGCCGTCGGTCTCCGAAACGCTCGACTGGGCCCGCACGCTGGTGATCTTGGGTCGCGACGAACTCGGCGAAGATCTGGTGGTCGAAACGTTGCACGTGTTGCTCAAGTACCAGTCCGATATCGAAAAGGCGACCCGCGAAATTCTCGGGCGGTCCTAGCGCGTGCTCGACCTCCTAAGTTCCTTCATCGCCGAATTGCGTACGGTCGGTCTTCCGGTGTCCATGAGCGAGACGGTGGACGCGGCGCGCGCCATCGAGACCATCGACGTCTCGGATCAGGTGCTCTTTCGTTCGGCGCTGTGTTCCACACTGGTGAAGAGCGGGGACCACCTCAGCGCCTTTGACACGACCTTCGACGTTTTTTTCGCGACGCGACTGGATCACGGCGACCTCGAGGTCGCCGGCGCTGAGGCGCCCGAGATGAGCGCGCGCGACGGCTCGTCTTCGCCGAGGTCCGGCGTGGAACTGGCCGAACAACTCTTTGACGCCCTGCGTGAGAATAACCTGCGCGCGCTGCGCTCGAGTGCGGCCGAGGCGGTCTCGCGCTACGCGGGCATCGAAGCGGGGCGGCCCGTCGGTGCGGCGTACTACCTGTATCGAACGATTCGTCAGTTGGAACTTGAGGAGATGGAACGCCGTCTGGTCCAAATGAGCCTCGGTGAGAACTCCGACGCCCTTAGCGAGCGCCTCGCCGCCGACGACGCTCGCCAACGGATCGAGGCGTTTAAGTCCATGGTGGAAAGCGAGATTCGCGAGCGATTGGTGGACGACCGTGGCGCGGAAGCAATGGCCGAATCGGTGCGCGAGACGTTACCCGAGGACATCGACGTGATGCACGCCAATCGCGAGGAGATGGCGCAACTCGAGCGAGCCCTGCGGCCCCTGAGCCGCAAACTCGCCGTGCGTCTCGCGCGTCGTCGCCGTCGACGACACCGCGGTCCCATTGACCTACGCCACACGATGCGTAGTTCGCTGTCGACCGGGGGAGTGCCCATCGACGTGCGCTTCAAGCCGCCTCGTCCGGCCAAGCCCGAGATCGTGGTCATCGCCGACGTGTCGGGGTCGGTCGCGTCCTTCGCGCGCTTCACCCTGCACCTGGTGCACGCCATCTCGAGTCAGTTTTCCCAGGTGCGCAGTTTCGTCTTCGTCGATGGGCTCGACGAAGTGACCCACCTGTTCGCCGAAAGTGACGATCCCGCCGACGCGGTCGAGCGCATCGCTGCCGAAGCCGACGTGGTGGCTCACGACGGCCACAGCGATTACGGTCGCGCGCTGGGATACTTTGCTCAGCGCTACGCCCCGGACCTCACGCGTCGTACGACCGTGCTCATCCTGGGCGACGCCCGCAACAATTACCATCCCGCGCAGGCCGACGTGCTGGAGGAGATTCGCGCACGGGTCAAGGCGATCTACTGGCTCAATCCGGAACCGCGCAACTACTGGAACAGTGGGGACTCGATTCTGTCGTTGTACGCACCGCACTGTGATGTGGTCCTCGAATGTCGCACTCTGCGCCAACTCGAGTCCTTCGTCGGGGGATTGAACTGATGGCCGTGGAACCACCACAGGGCTTTCGCACTAGCGGTGACGAGCCGCGCGGTACGCGGCTCGTGTTAATCCGCCACGGCGAGGCCGAGTGCAACGTCGCGGGCATCGTGGGCGGACCCCTCGGATGCACCGGCTTGACCGAATTGGGTCGCGAACAAGCCCGCGCCCTCGGTGACCGACTCCGGCGCACCCGCGAGTTCGATGACGCGGTCGCCACGTATTCGTCGGTCCTGCGGCGTGCGAAGGAGACGGCCGTCCTGGTGACGGCGGGCGTGATCTCGAGCGAATGCGTCGAGGACTGTGACTTGTGTGAGCTGCACCCGGGTTTAGCCGACGCAATGGATTGGGATCAGATGGTGAGCGCCTTCGGCGGCCCGGACTGGGACGTTGATCCCACCCAACCCTTCGCTCCCGAGGGCGAATCGTGGACCGGCTTTTACGAGCGCTGCGTGGGCGCGTTCTTGCGACTCGCCGAGCGCCACCCCGAGGGGCTGGTCCTGCTCTTCGTCCACGGCGGCGTCATTGAGCAAGCGATGAAGCTCGCGCTGGGCACTCCCGCGTCGGCGCGACTGCGCTTGCGCACCGAGCATTGTTCGCTCACCGAGATCGAGATCGATCACGGCGTGGTTCGTCTGCTGCGCTACAACGACCGCGCCCCGCGCGAGGTCACCGCGCGCTGAAGGAATTCCGACACGTGAAAGGCCATGTCGAGGCTCTGCGAGGCGTTGAGTCGCGGGTCGCAGATCGAAGTGTAATTCGTATGTAGGTCGTCCTCGTTCAACTGGTCGCCGCCACCGAGGCATTCGGTGACGTTGTCGCCCGTCAACTCAATGTGCAACCCCGAGGGCCACGTGCCCAGTGATTGGTGCACCGCGAAGAACTGCGCCACTTCGGTCAAGACGTCGTCGAAGCGGCGCGTCTTTTGTCCACCCCGAGCCTTGAACGTGTTGCCGTGCATCGGGTCACACGTCCAGAGAACTTCGGCGCCGTCACGGGTGAGGGCCTCGACGAGGGGAGTCAATAAGTCCGCCACCTTGTCGCGCCCCATTCGCGAGATCAGCGTGAGGCGACCAGGAACGTTCTCGGGGTTGAGCGTGGCGACCAACTGACGCAAATCGTCCACGGTGGTGCTCGGTCCAACTTTGAGGCCCAACGGATTGGAGATTCCGCGTAAGAATTCGACGTGCGCACCGTCCACTTGGCGGGTGCGGTCCCCGATCCACAGCATGTGCGCCGAGCAGTCGTACCAGTCACCAGTGAGTGAGTCCTGGCGCGTCAGCGCTTGTTCGTAGGGGAGGATCAGAGCCTCGTGGCTGGTGTAGAAGTCGACGCTCGACAGTTCGTGGTCCTCGTCGAGGTTCACGCCACAGGCGCGCATGAAGGCGAGGGCCCGATCAATGTCGTCGGCCAAGACCTCGTAGCGCTTGCCCTCGGGCGAATTGGTGACGAACTCCTGGTTCCACGCGTGCACGCGCGTGAGCGCCGCGAAACCGCCCGTCGTGAAGGCGCGCAACAGATTTAACGTGGCCACGCTCTGGTGGTAGGCCTCGAGCAGACGGTCGGGGTTGGGCCGACGTGACTCCTCGGTGAAGGCCTCGTCGTTAACGATGTGGCCACGAAAGGCGTCGAGTCGCACGCCGTCGCGCTCTTCGAAGTGCTCCGAGCGGGGTTTGGCGAATTGTCCGGCGATGCGCCCGACTTTGATGACCGGTACGCCCGAGGCGTAGGTCAGTGCGACGGCCATCTGCAAGATGATCTTGAGCTTGTCGCGAATGGAGTCGGCGGCGGAATCGGTGAATGACTCGGCACAGTCGCCCGCCTGGAGCAAGAACGCTTCGCCGTGTGCGGCCTTACCCAATTGCTGCGTGAGGCGTCGGGCCTCCCCGGCGAAGACCAGCGGCGGTTTGGCCCCCAATTGGGCCTCCACACGCGTGAGGTGTTGGGCGTCGGGCCAGATCGGACTCTGGGCGGCGACGCGTTCTCGCCAACTGGTGGGGTTCCACAACGGAGTGCGCGACATGACACAAGGCTAGAGGTTTCGTCCAAGTGTCAGCAATAACGCCGGTAGGATGGGCGAGTGCCCCTTCGTCGTCTCGGCCTCTTTGGAGGTACGTTCGATCCACCGCACAATGGACACGTGGCCGCACTGAGCGCGGCGGCGCGTACGGGACGATTCGACGTCATCGAGGTCACCGTCGCGGGCGATCCGTATCGCAAGAGCGCGGTCAGCCAAATACACCCGGCCGCCCTGCGACTGGCGATGGCTCGAGCGGCCTTCGACCACTTGGACTTGGTGCGCGTGAGTGACCGCGAGATTTCGCGCCCGGGTCCGTCCTACACGGTCGACACCGTGCGCGAATTGCTCGACGAGGTGGACCGCGTCGACGTGCTGATTGGCGCAGATCTCGCCCCACAACTGCCGACGTGGTACCAAGCGGACCAATTGGCTCAATTGGTCGCGGTGGGCATCATTCCTCGACCCGGTACGCCGTTGATTGTGCCCGAAGGGTGGAATTGTTACGAGATTGCCATGACGCCCGTCGACCTGTCCAGCACGTTCTTACGTGAGGCGTCGCTCGACGCGGCGGGACTAAAATTCTTCATGCCCGACGAGGTAATTGCCATTTATCAGGGCGCCACGGAGTAATGTTGGCCGTAATGGCCGTCCGCGCGTTCGACACCACCGACGTGTCCACAGCATCAGTGTCGGTCCTGGAACGCCCGCGTACTCGGCGCGACGCGCGTCGCATTCGCCAGCGTCAGGCCGTCGTGGGCCTCATCAGTTTGACCGTTCCCTTCGTGGTTGCGCTCGTCGTAGTGGGAGTGGGCCACTGAGCGAGATCGTGACTAGCGGTGGTGCCCTTCGTGGCCCGCAAGATCAATTCGTCGCCACCCTCGTGGACGCGGCGATCGAAGGGGCCGATGAGAAGCTCAGTGTCGACACCGTGGTGCTGGACCTGCGCGAGTTCGTCGACTCCTTCGACGCCCTCGTCATCGCCGCGGGACGCAACGATCGCCAGGTCCGCGCGATCGCCGAAGAAGTCGAGCGACGCATCGATGTGGCCCTCGGAATCAAGCCACTTCGCGTCGAGGGGTGGACCAGCGCGCAGTGGATCGCTCTGGACTACGGCGACGTCATCGTGCACGTCTTTGACGAAGAGACGCGTGACTACTACGACTTAGAGCACCTGTGGAGTGCCGCCCCGGCGTATCGCCCGGCGCACCAGCGCTAGGACTTCTTCAAGTACGCCAGATCTGACGGGGTGATCAACGACACGCTGGTCCCGTTGGCGAGCGTCAGTGAGAACGGTGTCTGATTGATCGAGATCCTGATCCCTTCGCTCGCGCCCATCGCGACGGCGGTGAACAGAAACTGCGCCACGGCGACACGACGGGCGACGGACGGCAGTTGTGCGAGTTGGTTCGAGACGTCCACGAGCGCCACGCCGTCTTGGATGGTGGCCTGGTTGACCACGAGGGAATGCGGAACCTGCGAGGAGATGCCACGTAACTGCTCACTGGTCGTTGGCCCGACCGGAATGTAGTACAGCACGTCGAAGAGACTCGGCGGCGACGTCACTAGCTGGGGCTCCGGGACGACGAGTTCGGACTTGTTCACCATGTACACGTCGCGCGTCACGAAGAGTACCCGCGCGAAGTCGCTAAACGGGATGGTCGGTGCCAGCAGCCCGAGGGGAACGTTGTTCGAGTTGATTAACGTTGGCGCGGAGGACGTCGACACCAGATTGCAACCACTGAGGACCAGTGCGCACAGGCCAATAGCGCCGAAGTGGCGTCGTCGCGTCACGAGGGGACCTCCACGAGGGGCAACTTCATCTGGAACCGAGCCCCGCCCTCGGGACTTGCGGTGGCGTGAATCTCTCCGTCCAAGGATTTGACGTGCTCGCGCACGAGCGCGAGACCCAGTCCTGTGCCGCGCACCACGCTGCGGTCGTGCGCGGCTCGACCGCGATAGAAGCGTTCGAAGACGTGTTCGTGTTCCCCCTCAGAGATGCCCGGACCGGCGTCGTCGACGTTGAGGGTCACGTGGGTACCGGCGCGGCTCAGGCGTACCGCGACAGTGCCTCCGGCGTAGTGCTGGGCGTTGTCCATGAGGTTGGCGATGATGCGTTCGAATCGTCGACGGTCGACCAGCACGCGAGCCTCCTCGAGATCCGCGTCGACTTCCACGAGGGGCTCGTTGCCACCTTGTCGTCGCATCACCGAGCGCACCGCTTGGCGCGTCAACTCAGCGATGGGGAGTACTTCGAGGGTGAGGGAGTTGGCTCCCGCGTCGGAGCGCGAGAGCTCGATCAGGTCTTCGATGAGGCCTTGGAACACGAGGATTTCGGCGCTCAGTAGAGTCAAACTCTCTTGGGCCGCCGGGGCCAGCTCCTCGCGATGCTGTTCGAGGATCGACGCCGACATCGCCAGGGCGGTCAAGGGAGAACGTAACTCGTGGCTGACGTCGCTCGCGAAACGCGCGTCGCGCTCGAGTTTGGTGACCAGTTGGTTGACCATCTCGTTGAACGACTCGGTGAGCTGCTCCACCTCACTACCGGCGTGCGTCGTCGGCAGACGGGTCGCGAAGTCCCCGCCGGCGATCTTCGCGGCCGCGTCCGACACCACCACGAGCGGGCGCAGGGTTCGTCGCGATACCCATACCCCACCGGACGCGCCGAGCACGGTGGTAAACAACGCGGCCGAACCAATGATGATCAATAGGGTGCGCAGGTTGCTCTCGAGACCGTCGAGTTGCCATACCTCGAAGATCTCGGTCTGCACCGACTGCATGGGAATGCCCACCACGTACACCAGGTCCGACTGGACCGTTCGCGTTTCGGTGCTCACGTGGCCGTGACGCGTCGCCTCCATCGCAGCGGCGGAGACGTCGATGAAGGGCATCTGGGGATTCAGTGTTCGCCACTCGCCATGGATGTTGAGCAGCAGCGTGGAGTCGGCGGACTGCTGGATCGAACTCACCTCGTTGGTGAGGGTGAGCGGCGCGGTATAGAGGGTGTTGCGAATCAATGCCGCGTTGACGTAACTCTGCTGGAGATCGGTCTGTTGTTGTTGCGTGATGAGGACGTCGCGCACCCCGAAGTAGGTCAGCGTGCCCAGCAGCGAACTCAACAGCAGTGTTCCTAGCCCGAAGATCAGCACGAAGCGCAGTCGTAGGCTTCGTCGTAGCACTAGAGCACCAACTTGTACCCCGCACCCCGTACGGTCAACAGGTGCACCGGAACTGCGGGATCGGGCTCAATCTTCATTCGCAGCCGTCGTACGTGGACGTCCACCAGTCGGCTGTCGCCGAAGTAGTCGTAACCCCAGACTCGCTCCAGGAGGTCTTCTCGCGACAGTACCTTCCCGTTGACTTTGGCCAAATCGACCAGCAATCGGAACTCGGTCGACGTGAGGTGAAGTTCCGATCCGTCGGCCTGACGCACCACGCCCTCGTCGGGAATGACGTGGAGCTCGCCAATGTGAAACGCCCGCGCGGCCGCGTCGGGTCGACGCCGCAGGTGCGCGCGCACCCTCGCCAGGAGTTCCAGGGGGACGAAGGGCTTAGTGACGTAGTCGTCGGCGCCCGACTCCAACCCGTGCACCACGTCGGAGGTGTCGTCACGCGCCGAGACGATGACGATAGGAATGTCGCTTCGAGAACGCAGGGCCACGCACGTGTCGAAGCCCGACATGCCCGGCAACATAATGTCCACGATGGCTACGTCGGCGTTTCGTCGATCGAAGAGAGCGACCCCATCTTCGCCGTTGGAAGCGTCATCGACGTCGTAGCCCTCACCGCGAAACATCAGTCGCAGCGCGGTGCGGATGTGTTCGTCGTCCTCGACGATCAAGATGCGTGACATGGGCCCCCTTGCCTCGAACCCCAGACTACTGAGAGACCGCGTTCGCGTGGCCACTCTCACTAGCCTTACAACGTGGGGATGAACGTGGTCACGAGCGACCAGTCACGCGAATGGGGACTGGACGAGTTCGCAGCGTCACTACGCGCCCGGGACCGCTCACCCGCCACCGTGCGCGCGTACCGTGGTGACGTGGTGCGCTTCGCGCACTGGGGCGTCGAGCACGGAGTGCGCACACCGCGCGACGTGACGCGTAAAACCTTGCGCGAGTACCTCGCCCAGATGAATCGCGAGGGTGACGAACGTTCGTCGATCGCCCGTCGTCGCGCCTCGTTAGTCCGATATTTCTCGTGGGCCCTGGAGCGCGACTACGTCGAGGTCAGCCCGGCCGCGCGAATCTCCGCGCCGCGGCCCAATTCGAAGTTGCCCGAGATCGTGGGTCGACACCAACTCGAGGAATTACTCGACACCGACTGGGGCGACGACCCGTGGTCGCACCGCGACCGCGCGGTGTGCGAGGTCCTCTACGGCGCGGGGCTGCGCGTCGGGGAGCTCTGCGGACTCGACCGCGACAGCCTCGACGAGCGCCAGGGACTCTTACGGGTGTTGGGCAAAGGCCGCAAGGAGCGCATCGTGCCACTTCACCCAGCCGGCTGGGCCGCCCTGGAACGTTGGACGGACGCACGAGGCCAGGTGCTGACCCCGCAGTCCCCGCGTGACGCGCTCTTCGTCAACCGTCGCGGCGCGCGCCTGGGTCCGCGCGACGTGCGCCGCATCCTCGACAAACGCCTATCCCTGGGTCACGTCCACCCCCACGCCCTGCGTCACACCTACGCCACGCACCTGCTCGAGGGCGGGGCCGATTTACGGGTCGTTCAAGAATTACTTGGCCACGAGAGCCTGACCACCACGCAGCTGTACACACACGTGTCCAAGTCGCGTCTGCAGAATATTCACCGTGAGACCCACCCGCGGGGATGAGTCGGGCGCGAGGTGTCGGCGCCCTCGATTCGACTACACTGGTTTGGCTCTCCCAGGGTGGGTGAGTGCAGATACACCGCGTGGTTTCGTACGGTCGCTCTTCGGGGTGCACCACGGGGTTGACTAACCGAACGGAAGGAAAATTCGTGGCTCTCGTCACTTTGCAAGAACTTCTCGACTCTGGGGTCCACTTCGGACACCAAACCAGACGATGGAATCCCAAGATGCGTCGCTTCATCCTCGGTGAGCGAAACGGTATCTACCTGATCGACTTGCGCAAGACCCTCGCGGGAATTGAGCAGAGCTACACCTACGTGCGCGACTTGGTGGCCGAGGGCGGCATCATCTTGTTCGTCGGTACCAAGAAGCAGACCCAGGGCCCCATCGCCGACTACGCCAACGCTTGCGGCATGCCGTTCGTGAATCAGCGCTGGCTGGGCGGCATGTTGACCAACTTCTCGACGGTCGCCGGGCGCGTCAAGCGCATGATGGAACTGCGTGGGATGCAGCGCGCCGGAGACTTCGAGGGTATGCCCAAGCGTGAAGCGTTGCGCCACAGCCGCGAACTAGAAAAGCTCGACCGCAACTTGAGCGGTATTGCCAACCTGGACCGTGTACCCGACGCCATCTTCGTGATTGACACCAAGAAGGAGCACATCGCCGTGACCGAGGCGCGCAAGTTGGGACTGCCCGTCGTGGCCGTCGTGGACACGAACTGTGACCCCGACGTCATCGACTACGTGATCCCGGGCAACGATGACGCGATTCGTTCTGGTGCATTGTTGTGTCGTTTGATTGCCGACGCGGTCACCGAGGGACGCTTCATCCGCGCCAATCGACCCGTCATCACTAAGGGTGCCGCGCCCATCGCCGCACCCGTGGCGGCGGCTGTCGCCACCGCGTAAGTAGTAATCCCGAACACAAGAGGAGATGTCAAGGTGTCAATCACCGCTAAGGACGTAATGTCACTGCGCCAGGCCACCGGCGTGGGCATGATGGACGCGAAGAAGGCCCTCGAGGCCAACAATGGGGATCAGGAGGCCGCGACCCAGTGGCTACGAGTCCAGGGGCTCGCCTCGGCGGCCAAGCGGGCCGGTCGCGAGGCCGGCGAGGGTTCGGTCGCGGTAGTCCGTGACGGCAACGTTGCGGCGATGGTCGAACTGCGCTGTGAGACGGACTTCGCGGCCAAATCCGACGAGTTCACCTCATTGGTGGACGAGATGGCCGCGCGCGTGTGCGCCGAGGGCAAAGACGCCGTCGCGCAGTTCCAAGACAACGTCGAGACGATGTTGACCACCTTGAAGGAAAACATTTCGGTGGGTCGCGTCTATCGCTTCGTTGCCGGCGAGGGTGAAGTGGTCGACACTTACAACCATCAGCACGCTGGTCGCAACGCGGTCATCGTGGTGCTCAAGGGTGGCGACGAGAAACTGGCACACGAGATCGCGGTGCACATCGCGTTTGCCAAGCCCCTGTACTTGGCGCGCGAGGACGTCCCGGCCGCCGAAATCGACGCCGAGCGCAAGACCATCGAGGAGATCTCGAACAACGAAGGCAAGCCGGCCGCGGCACTCCCCAAGATCATCGAGGGACGTCTCAACGGCTGGTTCAAGGAGCGGGTCCTGCTCGAACAGAACTACATCAAGGACGAGAAGCAGTCGATCGCCCATTTGCTCGGTAGCGCCACCATCACGGTGTACGCCCAAGTCGTCATCGGCGGATAGTCGGTGCGTCGGGTCGTTTTGAAGCTCTCCGGTGAGGCGCTCGCCTCGTCGGCGAGTGACGAGACGATCGACGCCAGCACCGTGGATTTTCTCGCGACGGTGATCGCCAACGCGATGACCCGCGAGGGACTCGAACTGGCCGTCGTCGTCGGTGGCGGCAACATCTGGCGCGGCGCTACGGGCGCCATGGCCGGGATGAATCGCGCCAACTCCGATATCATGGGCATGCTCGGAACGGTGATCAACGCCCTAGCCCTGCAAGACGCCATTGAGTCGCACGGTCGTGCCACTCGCGTGATGTCGGCCATCGGCATGGACCAAGTGGCCGAACCCTACATCCGCCGGCGCGCGGTTCGCCACCTGGAAAAGGGCCGCGTCGTGATCTTCGCCGCGGGGATGGGAAATCCGTACTTCACCACCGATACCGCGGGTGTGCAACGGGCCGCTGAGATCGAAGCCGATATGGTTCTTAAAGGAACACACGGGGGGGTGGACGGCGTGTACAGCGAAGATCCGCGCAAGAACGCTTCGGCGCTGAAGTACGACCTCATCTCCTTTGACGACGTCATCGCGCGCAACTTACGCGTCATGGACATGACCGCCATCACCTTTTGCAAGGACAATTCGATCCCCATTAGAGTTTTTGACCTTATGGCCGATGGCAACCTTGAGCGTGCCCTCAACGGCGACGCCGTCGGTACGCTGGTGAACTGATGGACAACGAACTCGTGGACTTGGTGATGGATGACACGCGCGAACGTATGGCGCGCGCGATCGATCACCTGAAGATCGAATTCGCCAACGTGCGAACCGGTCGAGCGTCGCCGGCGTTGATCGAAAACGTCCTGGTGGACTACTACGGCGCCGAGACGCCCCTCAAGCAGTTGGCGAATTTTTCGGTCCCCGAGCCACGAATGTTGGTGGTCTCACCGTTCGACAAGGGCGCGATGGCCGCCATCGAAAAGGCCATCTCCAACGCCGATCTCGGTTTGAACCCGTCCAACGACGGGGTCGTCATTCGCCTGTCGTTTCCGACCCTGACCGAGGAGCGACGCAAGTCCTTCGTCAAGATCGTCAAGACCAAGGCCGAAGAGGGCAAGGTCGCCTTGCGCGGGGTACGTCGACACGCCCGTCAAGAGCTTGAGACTCTCGAGAAAGAACAAGGTCTGTCCAAAGACGAGATCGAACGCCTGGAGAAGGTGCTCGACAAGATGACCCAGGACGAAGTGGCCGTCGTCGACGTCCTCCTTTCGCACAAGGAGCAGGAGCTTCTTGAGGTCTGACGACGACGACCGGTTGGACCAGCCCACCACGGTGAATCCGGTGGTGAGTTCGAGCGACCCTCGGGTCACCATTACCGGAGCCGACGTGGCGGGTTTCGTGACCGACGACGACGTCGTTCAAGTGGACCCCGATACCTTGTTGCCCCACTGGACGGACGCGCCGACGGGTCAAGTACCGATTGTCGTCGCGCGCGAAGCGGCCGACGGGGTGGATCCGTGGGCGGCCATTCCCGCGCCGGCCTGGCGCGAGGGTGAGGCCGACTGGGTAGCGCACGAGGACCAGTTCGACGCGTCTCTACTGGCCGTGGAGAAGAACGACGAGGATCTGCGGCCGTGGGAATTCAACGCCGCGGCGTTGGACTTCGACGACGAGGTCGTTGACGACACGCCACGCCCCGAACAGACCCGCGCTCATCGTACGCGCCGCACTCACCGTGACGACGCGTTGTCGGGTCGCGCGGTACGCCAAGGTCCCTCGCGCAGCGTGTCGGTGGCGACCATGACCGGCATCGCGCTAGCCATCGTCGTGTTTGGCATCTTCCACTTCGGCGCGATTCCCGTCGCCGTCTTGCTCACCGCCGCGCTGGTCATGGCCGCGGGCGAAGCCTTCGCAGGCTTTCGCTCGGTGGGGGCGCACCCGGCCACGATCTTGGGTCTCACGGCCGTCGTGACCCTGAGTGTCGCGGTGTACGAGAAGGGCATCGGCGCCGTCGGTGTGGTCACGGCACTTCTGGTGATGTTCTCCTTCGTCTGGTACGTCGCGGCCGATCGCATGATCGACGTCGTCGACGGACTGGGCGCGACTATCTTCGTCTACGCCTGGGTGGGCGTCCTCGGTTCCTTCTCGCTGTTGCTCGTCTCACCCCACACCCTGGCGCACAAGCACGGTCTGGCGTACGTACTGGGAGCGATGTGGCTCACCGTGGCCAACGATTCTGGAGCGTTGTTCATTGGCCGCTGGATCGGCAAGCGACCGTTGAACGCACGACTGTCACCGAACAAGACCATCGAGGGCACCATCGGGGGTACCATTTTTACCCTGCTGGCGGGCGCCATCGTCTTGCCGTTCCTGCACCCGTGGACGATGTCGCACGGACTGGAGTGCGCCGTCGCGCTCTCGGTGGTGGTTCCCATGGGCGATCTCTTCGAATCGATGGTCAAGCGCACCCTTGGCGTCAAGGACTTGGGCCACCTGTTACCGGGTCACGGGGGAATGCTCGACCGCGTGGACGGTCTGCTTTTTGCTCTGCCCACCATGTACGTCATGATCCACTTACTGTCGCTGAGTTAGCGATGACGGCCTTGCGCACTCGCGTTGCGTTGATGGGGGCGACGGGCTCCATCGGTATCCAGACGGTCGAGGTGCTGCGTCGCGAACCCGAACGATTCGAACTCGTCGCGGTGGCCGGTGGGCGCCGAATCGATGAACTGGTCGCAGTGGCCAAGGAATTTGGCGTCAGGCGCGTCGGCGTGAGTGACGAAGATGACCGCAGCCGCGCGAGCGAACTCCTGGGTAATGACGTGGACATCGTGGTTGGCGAAAAGGGACTGCACGAATTGTGCGGCTCCGCCGACGTCGTCGTGAACGCGGTCATGGGATTCGCGGGACTTCCCGTGACGCTGGCTACTCTCGAGGCGGGCGCGCGCCTGGCCCTGGCCAACAAGGAGTCGCTCATTGCGGCGGCCCCGGTGGTGGCGCGCGTGCGCTCGACCCCGGGAGCGCAGATCCTGCCGGTGGACTCCGAGCATTGCGCGATTCACCAGTGCCTGGCCAACTCGTTGGAGCCGGGTCATCCCGACGTGGCGCGTCTGTTGCTCACTGCCTCGGGTGGACCGTTTCGCGGCTGGACGCGTGATCAACTGGTCGACGCGACGAAGGCGGACGCGTTGGCGCATCCGACCTGGTCGATGGGTCCCAAGATTACGGTCGATTCCTCGACGTTGATGAACAAGGGTCTGGAAGTTCTGGAGGCGTCGGCCCTCTTTGGCGTCGGCGTCGACCGGATCGACGTGGTCGTGCACCCCCAGTCGATCGTGCACTCGATGGTGGAATACGTGGACGGCTCCGTACTCGCGCAACTCTCGGCTCCCGACATGCGACTCCCCATCGCGTACTGCCTCGGTTCACCGGTGCGCCTGGCGCACCACTGGGGACAATTGGACTTCACCAAGCCCCTCCGACTCGATTTCGAGGTGCCCGATCGCGACGCGTTCCCGGCGCTCGAACTGGCGTACGCGGCGGCGCACCGCGCCGGAGCAGCGCCCGCGTGGCTATCGGCCGCCAACGAGGTCTGCGTGGAGGCCTTCTTAGGGGACCGCATTCGTTGGAGTGACATCGTGCCCCTGGTGGCGCGAACGATGGACGAGTACGAGGACGACCCCCTGGAGAATCTCGACGCCGTCGTGGCCAATGACGCGAAGGCCCGACGGATCACGCACGGTAACCTGCCTCAGTGATGCAAAGTCGGAAGTCGTCGCGCACCTCCGTATTGTCGTTGCTCCTGGGATCGATCCTGGTGATCGGAGCGCTCACCTGGTTGTGGGGCTGGGCGCTGCCGCTCGTCTTGTTCTTGGTGATTGCCATGGTGATGGGTCACGAGTTTGGCCACTTCATCACCGCCAAGCGAGCGGGCATGAAGGTGACGGACTTCTTCGTCGGGTTCGGGCCGGTTCTGTGGTCCACCACGCGTGGCGAAACGCGGTACGGGATTCGTGCTCTCTTGTTGGGCGGGTACGTCAAAGTCCCGGGCATGACGTGGTACGAAACGATCGAGCCCGACGACGAGGCGCGCACGTATCGCTCGGCGTCGTATCCGCGCAAGGTCATCTTCGCCTCGGCCGGTTCCATCATGCACATCGTGATGGCCCTGCTCATCGCGTACGCGGCACTGGTCTTCGTGGGCCACGCCGATACCCGGCGCGTCGACGTCGGGGGTTTCACGACCTGGCAGGGGCACACCGTGAACGCGGCGCAAGCCGCGGGACTCAAAGTCGGCGACGAACTGCTCACAATTGACGGACACGCCGTCACCGGGGACAACGTGGCCGCGTCGATCATCAGTGTGAACGCCGACCGCCCGATCACGGTGACGGTACTGCGCGCGGGACACCGCGTCGTCCTGCACGCGACGCCGGTGGATGGGCGCAAGGTCCTCGTCGGCGGCCAACCCGAAGTGAAGGGGCCCAAGCCCATCGGTAAACTCGGCATCGCCCTGCAGAATCCGACGGTACATACGTCGTGGCTGGCCGCGATTCCTCACTCCTTCTCCACGGTGGTCACGACGATCAACGAAGCCGCGCACGCCCTCGTGCACGTTTTTTCTCCAGGCGAGTTCTCTAATCTCTTCCACCAAGTGTCCACGCCCGCGGCGGCCAAGTCGACGGTGTCCCAGACGACGCGTCCGGTGTCGATCATCGAGGTCGTGCGTCTGGCCGACCAAGCCGCGCAGTCGAACGTTCCGGCGCTCTTCACGATACTCATCACTCTCAACATCTTCGTGGGGCTCATGAATATGTTGCCCATGCTGCCCCTGGACGGGGGGTACGTGGCGATCGCCACCTACGAACGGGTGCGCCGTCGCGGGGTGGCGCTCTACCACGCGGATATCAACAAGCTCGCGCCAGTGATTTACGCGTTCGTGAGCGTGTTGTTGGTCTTGTTCGCCTGTACCCTCTACCTCGACATCGCCTACCCGATCGCCAATCCCTTCCATTAATGCTCGCGGACGCGACGCGACGCGGCAGAATGGGGGAGTGGATGTCACTGCCAGCTCTCTCAGCCCCCGTCGCCTCACCCGTCAGATCTCGGTCGGTTCGGTAAAGGTGGGCGGCGACGCCCCGATCTCGATCCAGTCCATGACCACGACGAAGACGGCCGACGTCGAGGCCACGCTCCAACAGATCTACGCCCTCGCGGGTGCCGGTGCTGACATCGTGCGCTGCACGTGTAATGAGCGCGCTGCGGCCGAGGGACTCGCGCAGATCGTGCCGCGTTCACCGGTCCCCATCGTCGCCGACATCCACTTCCACGTCGAGATGGCCCTGGCCGCACTCGAGGCGGGCGTGCACGGACTGCGCCTCAATCCGGGAAACCTGCGCAAACCCGAGGAGATCAAGCTCGTGGCCAGTGAGGCCAAGGACCGCGGCGTGCCCATTCGCATTGGCGTGAACGCCGGCAGTCTGCACCCCGACATCTACGAACGCTTCGGGAGCGCTACGCCCGAGGCCCTGGTGGAATCGGCGCGAATCGAACTGGCCTACTTCGAGGAAGTGGGCTTTGATGACGTCAAGATTTCGGTCAAGGCGTCGTCGGTCGCCACGATGATCGCCGCGTACCGTCTGGCCTCGGAGACTTTCGATCACCCGCTGCACCTCGGCGTCACCGAGGCGGGGCCGCTGCCGGGGGGACTGCTGAAGGGCACCGCCGGCATCGGCACGCTGTTGGCCGAGGGTATTGGAGATACACTTCGCTACTCGCTCACCGCCGACCCCGTCGAGGAGGCCAAGGCTGGGCGTCAGTTACTCGAAGTGCTCGGTCTGCGCGAGCGCACCGGGCTCGACCTGATCGCGTGTCCGAGTTGTGGTCGCGCCGAAGTCGACGTCATCAAGGTCGCCACCGAGGCGCAGACCGCCCTGTCAGCACTCGATATACCCATTCAGGTGGCGGTCATGGGGTGCGTGGTGAACGGGCCGGGGGAGGCGCGCCACGCGGACCTCGGCATCGCCGCGGGGAAGCACCGCGGTCACCTGTTCATTCGCGGACAGATCATTCGCGTCGTGCCCGAAGACGAGATGGTCGCCGCGCTGGTCGAAGAGGCGCAGAAGATCGCTAAGGAGGGCATCGAGGCTCGACTGGCGGCGCGTGACGAGTCGGCCGAGGCCGAAGCTGCGGCGGACCGCGCCGAATTGCTCGACGCCAAGGGTCTCGACGCCAACAACACTACGCAGGTCATCGAACGCATTCGACGCCGCGAGGAGCATTAGTCGGGGCGTTTTGGCGCGATTCACTAGGATCGGTCCACGTCGATAAGGAGAATTGTGGCCGGCCAGAGTGTCTTGACCCCCCAAAGCGAAGACTTTCCCAAGTGGTACCAAGACGTCGTGGCCAAGGCGGAGATGGCCGATAACGGTCCCGTACGCGGCACGATGGTGATTCGTCCCTACGGCTACGCAATCTGGGAGCGCATGCAGGCGGCCATCGATTCACGCATCAAGGCCACCGGTGCCCAGAATGCCTACTTCCCTCTGTTCATCCCCGAGAGCTACTTCCATAAGGAAGCCCAGCACGTCGAGGGGTTCAGTCCCGAACTCGCGGTGGTGACCCACGCGGGGGGCGAAGAACTCGCCGAGCCCATCGTGGTGCGCCCCACCTCCGAGACGGTCATCGGTGAGTTCATGGCCAAATGGATCCAGAGTTACCGCGATCTTCCCTTATTGCTCAACCAGTGGGCCAACGTGGTGCGCTGGGAACTGCGTCCGCGTTTGTTCCTTCGTTCCTCGGAGTTCCTCTGGCAAGAGGGTCACACCGCGCACGCCAGCGCGAGTGACGCATCGGACTACGCCAAGCGGATCCACCTCGAGGTCTACAACGATTTTCTAGAGTCCCAGCTCGCCGTGCCCACGTTCTTGGGTATCAAACCGCCCAGCGAGCGTTTCGCTGGGGCGACCAACACCATGACGTGCGAGGCCATGATGCGCGACGGCAAAGCCCTGCAGATGGCGACGTCGCACGAGTTGGGTCAGAACTTCGCGCGAGCCTTCGACATCTACTACCAAAACGAGGAGGGCCAGGCGGCGCTGTGCTTCACGACGTCCTGGGGGGCCTCGACCCGACTGGTGGGAGGGCTCATCATGGCCCACGGCGACGATCAAGGTCTGGTGCTGCCACCGGCCATCGCGCCGACACTCGCGGTCATCATCCCGGTACGCGACGACGAGGCGGTCGCTGCGGCGTGCCAGACGCTGCACACCGAACTTCTCGGCGACGACCTGCGCTCGGCGATCGATCGGGGTCGCGGCAGTTTCGGGCGTCGTCTGACCGATTGGGAGATCAAGGGTGTGCCAGTGCGAATCGAAGTCGGTCCGCGCGACTTGGCCGAGGGGCTGGTGACGATCGTACGCCGCGATACCGGCGAGAAGATGCCCGTCGCCCTGGTTGACGTTCGCGCGCGGGTGCGCGAACTCGCCGACGATATCCAGCGCGACATGTACCAGGCGGCCCTCGCGTTTCGCGACGCCAAGACCATTGACGTGTCCACACTGGACGACGCCATCGCGGCGGCCGACGAGGGATTTGCTCGTTTGGCGTGGGACCAGATCGGTGAGTCCGGCGAAGCACGACTCAAGGCCGAGGCCATGACGGTGCGTTGCCTGCAGCGCCCCGACGGTGCCATTCCCGCCAGCGACCTCGAGGTGGGTTTGATCGCCATCGTTGCCAAGTCGTACTAGCTGATTTTCCTCATCACGCGGTGCGTGGGCGCGAGTGACGGCGACCATTCGTTCGGTTGTTACCATTGGGCCTAACTGCTACAATTGAAGCCGACAGTCCGCTCAGGACGTTTGGACTCGTTTAAGCGCGGGCCTCGGGCCCGCGCTTTTTCATTGTCCGAACGCTGGTGGCATAGAGAGGAGAGGCATGGAACTAGAGACCCCATTGCGCTCGCTCCTATCTAGCCTCGGGCTCGACTTGTACGACGTGGAACTCGCCAAGGGGACCCTCAACGTCACCGTCAACAAGCCCGGTGGCGTCGATTTAGAGGCCCTGACCAAGGCGAATCGGGCAATCTCGGAGTGGTTGGACCTCAACGATCCGATCGCCGGTCGCTTCACGCTCGACGTCTCGAGCCCCGGCCTCGAACGACGTCTACGCACGATTGAGCATTTTCGTTCCGCCGTGGGCGAAACCGTGACGTTGCGCGAGCAACGAGGGGGCCAGCCCACTCGCCGACTCGAGGGTCCGTTGGTGCGCGTCGGCGACTCTACGGTGATCCTTCACGATCAAGGTGAAGGTGAAGTTGAAGTCGCACTGTCCTCGGTGGAGCGCGCACGCACAGTCTTTCAGTGGGGCGGAGAGGCGAAGCCGTCGCCCTCCAGAGGTACGCCCTCGACAACGACGAGCAAGAAAGGCTAAGACATGGCAAATTTCGAATTTTTAGAAGCCCTCGGACAGATTGCGCGTGACCAGAACATCGACGAGGGGGAGTTGCTGATTGCTCTGGCGAACGCCCTCCTGGCCGCCTACAAGCGACGACCCGACTCCGCCGAAGATGCCGAAGTAGAAATCAACCCCGAAACCGGTGAGATCAAGGTCTGGGGACTCGAACTCGACCTCGAAGGCAACGTGACGCGCGAGTGGGACGCGACGCCCGAGGACTTCGGTCGTATCGCCGCCCAGACGGCCAAACAAGTTTTGATGCAACTGATCCGCGACATCCAACGCCGTCAAATGTACGAAGAATTCGCCAATCGCGAGGGCGATATCGTCTCGGGAACCGTCCAGCAAAACGACAACCGTTACACGTTGCTCGACCTCGGCCGCGTGGAGGCGCTTTTGCCCCAGGCCGAGCAAATCGCCTTCGAGCGATACGAGCACGGCGCGCGCGTCAAGGTCTACATCGTCGAAGTACGCAAGACCAATAAGGGACCCCAGATCGTCGTGAGCCGCACGCACCCCGCCCTGGTCGCCAAGCTCTTCGAGATCGAAGTGCCCGAGATCGCCAACGGCATCGTCGAGATCAAGGCGCTCGCCCGAGAGCCGGGTCACCGTTCTAAGATCGCCGTCGCGTCCAATGACCACATGGTCGATCCGGTGGGTGCCTGCGTGGGTGCGCGCGGATCGCGCGTGCGCAACATCACCAACGAACTTCGCTCCGAGCGCATCGACGTCGTTCCCTACAGCGACGACCCCATTGAATTCATTCAGGCCGCGTTGGCGCCCGCGCGCGTGCGCGAAGTGCAGTTGAACGAAGAAGAAGGTATTGCCACGGTCATTGTGCACGACCAGCAACTCTCGCTCGCGATTGGCAAAGAGGGTCAGAACGCTCGACTCGCCGCGCGATTGACCGGGTGGCGTATCGACATCCGCTCGGAGAACGAGGGCGTGGACGAAGTGGTCGAAGAGGTGTGGGAAGAGGGTGGCGTCGTCGTCGACGAAGTCGTCGCACTGGTACCCGACGTGCACGGTCGCGAAAAGCCCGCGGTGGAAGCATTTACCGACGGCGTCACGCTGGCCGAAGAGATCGCCAACGTCGTGTCCGACGGGGCGGCCCACGACGTGCACGTCGAGGACGTGGTGGTCATGGACGCCAGCGGTATCGAGGGCGAGATCCTCGAGGTCGACGTCACGGAGGATGAAGCATAAGCCCGGAACGCACGTGCGTGGTCTGCCGCCAGCGCCGCGAGGACACCGCCTTGCAACGAGCCGGACGGTCCTCGAGCGGGGTCTGGTACCTCGGTCGGGGCACCGGACGAGGGTTGTGGTGGTGTCGCGAGGGGGAGTGCGCGTCGCGAGTCGATCTGGCGCGCGCCGCGCGCGCTTTGCGGTGCTCGTTGGCTGGCGCGGACGTCGAAGGGTTGCGTGAGATGACGCGGCGCTCGAAAACTGTTGTAGTTGTGGAAGAATAGAGAACTGTGCTTGCGAACTGCGAGCACACGATTCAAGGGAATGTTTTGGCGCAGAAGAAGATCCGGGTACACGAGCTCTCCAAGGAGCTCGGTCTAACGAGCAAGGAGTTGCTCGCGCTGGCCCAGACATTGGGCATTGGCGCCTCGAGCCCCTCTGCCTCGATTGAGGACGCTCAGGCGGACCGTATTCGCCGCAAGGCCGACAACGAGGGACTACGTCGCGCAGTCGCCCCCGAGGAGCCCGCGAAGACGAAGGCGAAGACCACGACGCGAACGACCAAGTCAGGGTCGAGCGACGATGGCCCCACGGTGGCGCTCGCCGACGCCGCGAGTACGACGAGTACGAGTACGGCTACGAGTTCGACGTCGAGTGAGACGCCGGTCGCGGTTGTCGCCGCAACTACCGAGGACGTCGTCGCCGAAGCCCCGCGCGTCGTGCGTAGTCGCGTCGTTGCACCGCCGAAACCGGCCCCACCGCGCGTGGTGCCCAGCGAGGGTCCCACGACGATTCGTCCTACCCAGCGTTCGACGAGTGCGGAGGCCGGCGACGCTCCGAATTCAGCGCGTCCACCGCTCAGTGCTACGGGACGCCCAATTCCGCCACCGCCAGGGCGACCCATTAGTCCCACCGGACGCCCGATTCCGCCACCGCCCGGCGTTCGTCGCCCTTCGGGTCCCGGCGGACCTTCCACTGGCCGACCTTCGGGTCCCGGTGGGGCGCGACCCATGAGCACGCGACCCTCCACGGGCGGACCGGCGCGACCCGGTGGTCCCGCGCGACCGGGTGGCGGCGCCGGATTTGGCGCACGTCCGGGCGCTCCCGCGGGAGCGTCACCCGGTCCGGGCCGCGGTCCCGCGAACCGCGGAACTGGTGGACCACGAGGATCGCAACGAAAGACCACGCGTCGACGTCGTCGTAACGTCGAAGAGCTCGAGCCAACCCAGATGACCACGTGGCAGCCGAGTTCGGCGCCCGTTCCCGACGGCGACATCATCATCGAGCGGGGCTCGACCGCTAAGGACGTCGGCCCCAAGCTCAATCGTTCGGCCGCCGACATTATTCGTTTCTTGTTCCTCCAGGGAGAGATCGTTACCGCGGTGCAGGGTCTGACCGACGACATGATCGAGCTCTACGCCGCTGAAGTGGGCGCGTCGGTCAAGATGGTCGACCCCGGCGAACAACAAGAGGCGGCGCTACTGGCGCGCTTCTTCGACGAAGAGGAGATGGACGAGGAGATCGAACCCGAGCCTCGCCCGCCCGTCGTCACCGTTATGGGTCACGTCGACCACGGCAAGACGAAATTGTTGGATCGTATTCGCAAGACCAACGTCGTTGCTGGCGAAGCCGGCGGTATCACCCAGCACATCGGCGCCTATCAGGTCCAGTGGCACGGTAAGCCCATCGCCTTTATCGACACCCCGGGTCACGAGGCGTTCACCGCCATGCGCGCACGAGGGGCCAAGGTCACCGACATCGTCATCTTGGTGGTGGCCGCCGACGACGGCGTCATGCCCCAGACGGTGGAAGCGATCAACCACGCCAAGTTGGCCGAAGTGCCCATCATCGTGGCCATCAATAAGATCGACAAGGAAGACGCCAATCCCGACCGGGTGCTGCAACAGTTGAGCGACCACGGACTGGTGCCCGAAAAGTGGGGAGGCGACACCATCGCCGTCGAGATCTCGGCCCTGCAGGGACTCGGCATCGATGACCTCCTCGAGCAGGTCCTGCTCGTGGCGGAACTCGCCGAACTCACGGCGCGACCCAGCGGGCGCGCCACCGGCACCGTGCTCGAGGCGAACCTCGAAATTGGTCGCGGACCCGTGGCGACCGTCATGGTTCAGTCCGGTCTGTTGCGCGTGGGCGACCCGGTCGTCGCCGGCGCCGCCTTCGGCAAGGTCAAAGCCCTCATCAACGACCAGGGCAAGCAGATCAAGTCCGCCGGACCCTCCACGCCGGTGCAGATACTGGGCTTCTCGGAGCCACCCTTCGCCGGTGACGAGGTCCGTGTGGCCCAGGACTTGGGCAACGCCCGGTCCCTCGCCGAAGCCCGCGCCCAACGCGTGCGTCTGGTGGGCCACCAGCCCGTCGCGTCCGCGTCGGGTGCTCGCTTAGAGGACCTCTTCGAACAGATTCAACGCGGCGAAACGGCCACGCTCAATATCGTGCTCAAGGCCGACGTGCAGGGCTCTCTCGAGGCCTGCACCGAGTCGCTGAAGAAGCTCGAGCGCGACGACGTCAAACTGGTCATCGTGCACCGCGGCGTCGGCGGGATCACCGAGAACGACGTGCAGTTCGCCAAGGCCTCGACGGCGACGATCATCGGCTTCAATGTTCGTCCCGATCGACGTAGTCGTGATTTGGCGGAGTCCGAGGGTGTTGAGATTCGCACCTACGAAATCATCTACAAGTTGATCGAAGAGATCGAAGCCGCCATGCTCGGACTCCTCTCACCGGTCTTCGAAGAAGTCGTCACCGGAGAAGCCGAAGTCCGCGAGGTCTTCCGTGTTCCGCGTATCGGCGCGATCGCCGGCTGCTTCGTGCGTGAAGGCGTGATCACTCGTGGATCTAAGGTGCGTTTCTTGCGTGAGGGCACCATCATCTGGAAGGGTTCGATCACGTCACTACGGCGCTTCAAGGACGACGCGCGCGAAGTCCAATCGGGGTTCGAGTGCGGTATCGGACTCTCGGACTACCAGGACCTCAAAGAAGGCGACATCATCGAGACCTTCGAAGAGCGCGAGATTCCGCGCACGGCCTAGCCCATGGCACATTCTTCGAGTCACCACCCCTACCCGCGTTCGGCACGGGTCAACCAGATCCTGCGTGAGGTGATCTCGGAGGAATTGGTACGACTGAGCGACATCGACGAGAGGTTGGGGTTGTTGACCGTCACGGGGGTCGCCACGTCGCCCGATATGCGCCAGGCCATGGTGTACTTCGATTCGCTCGATCCCCACGTCGCCGAGGCCCTCGAGGAGCGGCGCGCGCAAATCCAGGGCTCGGTGAACGCCCAGACGCGACTCAAGCGCACGCCGAAGTTGTCCTTCATGGCCGATCCGGCCATCGCGAGCGGTAACGCGGTTGAGAACGTCTTGCGCCGACAGCACCATGATGACGAGTAGTGGCCTGCTACTGATCGACAAGCCCGCGGGGCTGACCAGTCACGACGTGGTGGCTCGACTCCGCGCCGTCTTCAACGAACGTCGCATCGGTCACGCCGGCACCCTCGATCCCATGGCGACGGGTCTGCTCATCATCGCCGTCGGAACGTCGACGCGACTCCTGCGCTTCGCTCAGGCCGAGACCAAGCGCTACGTCGGTACCGTTCAGTTGGGCGTGGCGACCGACTCACTCGACGCCGACGGTGCGGTGACGAGCACCCGACCGGTACCCGAGGTGTCACTCGACGAACTCAACGCCGTCGCTCAGTCGATGATCGGACGCCAGAGTCAGACCCCCCCCATGGTCTCGGCTCTCAAGGTCAAGGGACGACGGCTCCACGAGATGGCGCGCGCGGGTCTCGAGGTCGAACGCTCTCCCCGTGAGATCGTCATCGACGCCTTCGCCATCTCACCGAGTGACGCTCGCGACCAATGGGATTTCGACGTCGCGTGCTCCACGGGAACCTACGTGCGGGTCCTCTTGAGCGATTTGGCCGAACGCGTGGACACGGTCGGGCACCTGACGGCTCTGCGGCGGGTATCGAGTGGTCATCACGACGTCGCCAACGCCCACACCCTCGACGACGTCGCCGCCCTCGAGGACGCGACGAGTGTCTTAGCGCCCCCGGTACAGATGGTGAGCGGGCTCGAGACGGTGCAACTCGACGCCGAGCGCGCGGCGAAAATTCGCCTGGGTCAGCGCGTAGAACTCGACGAGACCTTCTTGTCGGGAGAAATCGCGGCCGTGGACTCTTCGGGCGATTTGGTCGGCGTCTTGACCCGTCGCGGTGATCTGTGGAAGCCCGAGATCGTCGTCTCAGGTGCGGGTGGTTCGTCGTGAAAGTCTCTCGCTTCGACGTGAAGATGCAACGTCCGAGCGTGGTGGCCTTCGGGGTGTTTGATGGGCTGCACCTCGGACACCAGGCTCTTCTGGCGCACTTGGTGGAGCTATCGGCGTCCGGCGCGACCCCGACGATCGTGACCTTTGACCCGCACCCGGCCCTGGTACTCGCGCCGGCGAAAGCCCCCTTGTTGATCGGCACCCTCGAGCAACGACTCGAGGGCTTCGCCGCTTTAGGGATCCAACAGGCGGCGGTGCTCGAATTTGACGAGGCGTCCGCGCTCGAGAGTGCCGCGGCGTTCGTCGAACGTGTCTTGGTCGGTCACCTGGGCGTCGTCGATCTCGTGGTGGGCGACGACGTGCACTTCGGTCGCGACCGCTCCGGTGACGTGGAATTATTGCGACGAGAGGGATCGCGACGGGGTTTTCGCGTGCACGTCTCGCCCACGTACGGCTCTGATCAGCGCTACAGCTCAACGGCCGTACGCGAGCTACTTCGCGCGGGCGACGTCCTGGCCGCCGCCGAGATCCTCGGACGTCCCTTCGCGCTGCGCGGGACCGTCGTGCACGGTGACGCGCGCGGGCGCGAGTTGGGCTTTGCCACGGCGAATTTGCGCGTACAAGAACGACAGGTGCTGCCGGCGCTCGGCATCTACGCCGCGGCGGTCCTCCTGGCCAGCGGCGAGTGGCGCGCGGGGGCGGTGTCGGTGGGCACGCGCCCCCAGTTCTACGACAACGGGGGAGTCCTCGTCGAAGTGCACCTCATCGATTTCGACGGTGACCTCTACGACCAGGTGCTGGACGTGGCATTTCTGCAGCGGTTGCGCGGCGAGGCGACGTTCGAGACGGTGCAGGATCTGCGCGATCAGATAGGACGCGACGTGGCGAATAGTCGCGACGCTTTCGAAGTGTTTACGCCCGAGGCGTCGGTCCTGCTAGGATGAGATCTCGGTCAGCGACGCTGATCGTGTGGGTCGTCACGTTGGCGACTCGCAACGGGACCCCCGACTCATAAGGCACAAACGTTATGGCTGAGAAGCAGCAGATCATTAAGGACTACCAGGCTCACGCCACGGACACCGGCTCACCCGAGGTCCAAGTCGCGATTCTGACGGACCGGATCTCGCACCTCACCGAGCACCTCAAAGTTCACAAGGGTGATCATCACACCCGCCGCGGACTCATGAAGCTCATCGGTCAACGTCGCCGTCTGCTCGATTACGTGCAGCGCGGCAACGTGGAGCGTTATCGCGAGTTGATCGGTCGTCTCGGCATTCGTCGCTAACCGGTCCACGTCGACGCCGTCGACGTGTTCAACACATCCGAGCCCTCGGAGGCCAGTGGAGAACAGTCGCGCCGGGCGACGGTTGCTCACTGGGATCCGGGCGGAGTGTTGCTAACCGCATAAGGAGCACATCCATGACTGACGCAATCAGCGTAAGTAGTCCCATCACGGGTACCGACAAGACCTTGAGTTTTGAAGCCGGTCACCTCGCCCAACTCGCCGACGGGGCAGTTCTCGCCCGTATCGGCGACACCATCTTGCTCGCCACCGTCGCCGCCGCGCGAACCGTGCGCGAAGGCATCGACTTCTTCCCCCTCACGGTCGACATCGAGGAGCGGGCCTACGCGGCCGGCAAGATCCCCGGTTCGTTCTTTCGCCGCGAAGGCAAGATCTCGGACCAGGCGGTCCTCATCTGTCGTCTGATCGACCGACCCCTGCGCCCGTCCTTTCCTAAGGGCTTTCGCAACGAAGTTCAAGTCGTCGGTACCGTCTTTAGCGCCGACCAGGAAAATCCGCATGACATCCTGGCCATCAACGCTGCCTCGGCCGCGTTGATGATCTCGGGGATCCCCTTTGACGGCCCCATTGGCGCGGTGCGCATGGCCTTCACCACTGACGGGGTATGGGCGCCGCACCCCACGTTCGCCGAGGGTGACGAGGCGACGTTTGAACTCGTCGTTGCCGGTCGCGCCCTCGAGGAGTCGGTCGAGTCCGACATCGCCATCATGATGGTCGAAGCCGGTGGTACCGAAGGTTCCTTCGTGAAGTACGCCGACGGTGCCCCCAAGGTGACCGAGGAAGTCCTCGCGGCGGGCCTCGAGGCCTCCAAGCTTTGGATTCGTGAGTCCATCAACCTGCAGCGTCAACTGGTGCGTGACTACGTCGCGCGCCACGGCGAGATCAAGATGATCGCGTACAAGGCGCTCGCGGACTACCAAGACGACGTCTTAGCGCGCGTGAACGAAGTCGGCGGGGCCGCACTGGCCACCGCCAATAAGCTCACCACCAAGACTGCTCGCAACGAGGCGCTCGACGCAGCGACCAAGGCCATCATCGAACAGCTTCCCGAGTTCGCTGACCGCCTGGGCGAAGTGAAGGCCGCCGTGAAGTCGGTGACCAAGAAGATCGTGCGCAAGCGCATCACCGCCGAAGGCATTCGCATCGACGGGCGTACGTCGTCCGAGATTCGTCCGCTGTCGGCGCAGGTCGACTTGTTCCCGATGACGCACGGCTCGGCGCTCTTTCAGCGTGGCGAGACGCAGGTCGTCAACGTGACGACACTGGGTATGCCGCGCATGAAGCAGCAGATCGATTCGATCACCCCCGACGAGTTCCGTCGGTACATGCACCACTACAACTTCCCTCCCTACTCGGTCGGCGAGACGGGTCGTGTGGGTGCGCCCAAGCGCCGCGAGGTGGGCCACGGCATGTTGGCCGAGCGCGCGCTCGTGCCGGTGCTGCCCAGTGAGCAGGAATTCTCCTACACCTTGCGTGTGGTGTCCGACGTTCTGCAGTCCAACGGATCGACGTCCATGGCGTCGGTGTGCGGCTCTACGTTGTCCCTCATGGCTGCTGGCGTACCGATTAAGGCGCCGGTCGCGGGAATCGCGATGGGCCTCGTGTACGAGGACGGTGTCTATTCGACACTGACGGACATCCTCGGTGCCGAAGACGCCTTCGGTGACATGGACTTCAAGGTCGCCGGTACCGCCGACGCGGTCACCGCGCTGCAACTGGACACCAAGATCGACGGGCTCCCCGCCGACGTCTTGGCGACCGCGCTGCACCAAGCCAAGGAGGCGCGTCTGGCCATCCTTGAGGTGATTACCGCCGCGATCGCAGAGCCGCGCGCCGAGGTGGCTGCCGTGGCCCCCAAGATTGTGTCAATCGAGATTCCGATCGACAAGATCGGTGAGGTCATTGGACCCAAGGGCAAGGTCATCAACACCCTCCAACAAGAGACCGGCGCCGACATCACCGTCGACGACGACGGCGTCGTGGGCACCGTGACCATCGGAGCCAAGGACGGGCGCGCGGTCGAAGAGGCCAAGCGTCGTATCTCCTTAATTCTTGACCCGCCGACCGCTGAAGTGGGCGCGATCTACCAGGGTCGCATCGTGAACATCGCCAAGTTCGGTGCGTTCGTCAGCATCCTGCCGGGCCGCGATGGACTCTTGCACATTTCCAAGATGTCGCCGCTGAATGGCGGCAAGCGCATCGGTCAAGTAGAAGACGTCGTTGAATTGGGTCAGGCCATTGAAGTCAAGGTGGACGACATCGACCCGCAGGGCAAAGTCTCGCTATCGCTCGCCGGTGAATACGCCGACGCAGTGGTCGACGATGCACCGCGCGAGCGTTCGGACCGCGGTGACCGTGGTGGCGACCGTGGTGGCGACCGTGGTGGCCGCGAGCGTTCGGAGCGTCCCGATCGAGGCGAGCGCACATCGCGTCCCGCCGCGAGTACGCCGACGTCAAGTTTTGAAGCCGCGTTCGAGGCCGAGTTGGCCGACGAGATCGGTGACCTCGGCCCCAGTGGTCCGTTATTCAACGACAACGATGGCGGCAACCGTCGCGGACCGCGCCCGCGACGTCGTTAAGTCGTACCGCGTTGCGAGCGTCGTCGCCCTCCGGGGTGACGACGCTCGCAACGTCGTCGAAACAAAAACCTGGTCACGGTCCCGGTAGGGTAAAAGCGTGAAAAGAATCGCCATGGTCGGTGGTGCGGGTCGTATGGGCCAAGTACTCATCGAGAATCTGAATCTGATTGACGGCCTGGTGGTGAGCACCGTCATCGACCTGCACGAGCCGGCGCATCTATTCGGGGCCCGCTACTCAACGACGTTGGCCGATGCCGCTGTCGCCAATATTGACGTCGTCGTGGACTTTTCCCAGCCCGCGTCGGTCGTCACCAGCGCGCGCTGGTGCGCGGCAAATCGCGTTGGTCTGGTCATCGGTACGACCGGGCTTGACGACGAACAGCGCGCGGCGGTGGAATCCGCGGCGACGTCGACGGGTGTCATCATGGCGTCGAATTTCTCCCTCGGGGCCGTCCTCACCGAACGCTTCGCGGCCATCGCCGCACCATATTTTGAACGCGTCGAGATCATTGAATTGCACCACGATCGTAAACTCGACGCTCCGTCGGGCACGTCAATCGCTACGGCGTCGCGCATCCGCGCCGCGCGTGCCGCCGCGGGAAGCGTGACGCCCGACGAGCCGACCCAACGACACACCCTCGAAGGTGCCCGGGGCGCCAACGCGGGTGACGGCGTTCGTATACATTCGGTTCGCCTGCCCGGTCTCGTCGCGCACCAAGAGGTTCTCTTCGGTGGATCGGGTGAGGGCCTCACCATTCGCCACGACTCCTACGATCGCGTCAGCTTCGTGCAGGGTGTGGCGATTGCGATCGCGCACGTCAGCTCGACACCGGGATTCACCTGGGGAATCGACGACTTCATCGCCTGAGGCAAGCCGAGAGTCGATGCAATGACTGGTAACTTCGTGTGATGGTAACGCCCCGTTTTGGACACTTGATGACCGCGATGGTCACACCCTTCGACGACAACGGCAAGGTGGCCCTGGACGTCGCGCGCGACCTGGCGCGCTACCTCGTGGAACAAGGAAACGACGCCCTCGTGGTGGGCGGATCGACGGGTGAAGGTTCCGCATTGTCCGACGCCGAGAAACTCGATCTCTTTGCGGCCGTCGTGGAGTCGGTGCGGGTGCCGGTAGTAGCGGGCACCACGTGTTCGGACACCGCACAATCAGTTTCGTTGACGTCCCAAGTGGCGGCCACCGGAGTGTCGGGAGTCCTCGCGACGACGCCGGCGTACGCGCGCCCCAGCCAGCGTGGCATTGCCGCGCACTTCGGTGCCATCGCCGACGCGACGACCCTACCCATCATGCTCTACGACATTCCCGTGCGCACCGGTCGCAAAATTGCTTCGAGCACCACGATCGAGGTTGCACGCGCGCACGCCAACGTGGTGGCCCTCAAGGACGCTTCCGCCGACGTGGTGAGCGCCGCGGCGACCAAGGCCGAATTGGGGGAGACGCTCGACCTCTACAGTGGGGACGACGCGTTGGTGTTGCCGTTCCTCGCCGTTGGTGGCGTGGGTCTGGTATCGGTGGCGGCGCACTGGGCGGCACCGGAATTTACGGTATTGATTCGTAGCGCGCACGCCGGAGATTGGAACGCCGCCCGGCTCATCAACGCGCGTCTCGCCCCTAGTTGTACGTTCGAAACGAGTGACATGTATCCCAACCCCCTTCCCACCAAGGCCGCACTGCGCGCACTGGGCTGGCCCGTCGGCCAGTGTCGACTGCCGCTGGGCCTCAGCGACGACACCCTAGACCAGTCGGCCCACGACATCGTGTCGGCCCTGGCGGCCACTCGTGGCTAAAGACAGCGTTCGCGTTACCTTTCTGGGCGGCCTGGGTGAGATAGGCCGTAATTGTGCGGCCATTGAGCAAGATGGTCGCATCGTGGTGGTCGACGCGGGACTCATGTTCCCCGAGCCCACCATGTACGGCGTCGATCTCATCTTGCCGGACTTTCGCTGGTTGATCGAGCGACGCGATCGCGTCGACGCCATCGTGCTGACCCACGGTCACGAGGATCACACCGGGGCGCTGCGCTACCTCGTGAAGGACGTGAACGTCCCCATCTACGGTTCGCCCTTGACGTTGGGTTTCGCGCGCCACCGTCTCACCGAGGCGCGCGTCGCGCACGACCTCACCTTCATTGAGGTGGCCGACGGCGAACGACGGCGCATTGGACCCTTCGACGTGGAGTTCGTACCGGTCACCCACTCGGTGCCCAGTGCCCACGCGTTGGCCTTTCACACCAAGGTGGGCGTGATCGTGCACTCGGGCGACTTCAAACTCGACCTCACGCCCATTGACAATCGACGCACCGACGTGTCGCGCCTGGCCGCCTTGGGCGACGAGGGCGTGGCGCTGTTGCTGTGCGACTCCACCAACGCCGAGGAGCCCGGCTTCACGGCGTCGGAACGTTCGGTGGGTGGGGCACTTCGTCGGCTCTTTTTGGAACGGCCCAATCGTCGCCTAGTGGTCGCGTGCTTCGCCAGCCACATCCACCGCGTCCAGCAGATCATCGACGTGGCCCGCGAGCAGAATCGCAAGATCGCGCTCATGGGTCGATCGATGGAGGCCAACGTGAAGTTGGCTCGCAAACTCAACTTGTTGCACGTCGACACCGTCGATTTCGTGGACATCGAGAACGTGGATCGCTACCAACCCGGTGAGATCTGTGTCATCTGCACCGGCAGCCAGGGTGAGCCGCTCGCGGCGTTGTCCAAGCTCTCGCGCGGTGACGCGCGCAACTTCTCGGTGGGACAGCAGGACACCATCATCCTCTCGTCGCACCCGATCCCGGGCAACGAGTGGTCCGTTGGTCGCGTCATCGACGACCTGCACCGCGCCGGCACTGAAGTCATCCATTCGGGCCAAGAGCCCGTGCACGCGTCGGGTCACGCGCGCCAAGGTGAGTTGCGCACGTACCATCAACTTCTTCGTCCCAAGAACTTCGTACCCGTTCACGGCGAATATCGCCACCTCCGACACCACGCCGACTTGGCCGCCACCATGGGTCTGGCCGATGAGCACATCTTGATCTGCGAGGACGGTGACCAGATCAACGTCACCCGCGAGGGGATCACGCGCGCGGGCCAAGTGCCCGCGGGATTTCACTACATCGACGGCAGCGCTGGTGACCTCGACGAACGGCCCCTCGAGGAGCGTCGGATGCTCGCGGAATTCGGCGTGGTGCAGATCTCGGCCGGCGTTGACGCCGAGCGCGGTGTCATCGCCCAGCCGGTACGCGTCGTGGTGCGCGGCTGGTTCGAGGGCGACCATGATCGCGGCGTCATCGACGCGGTGACCGCGACCGTGCGCGACGCGATTGAGTCGGCGCTCAAGGACGGCAACCGCGACGACGAGTCACTCACCAAAGTGGCCCAACGCGCCGCGGGACGACTGCTCGGACAGAAGTACCGTCGCCAGCCGGTGCTCCTCGTCGCCATTGTGGTGCTCTAGAGATCCTTGTCCGGTTCGCCATTGGCGCCGTTAGCTCGTCCCACGCGATAAAAAGCCTTGAGGCTGATGTGCTCGGCGTCTAAGCCACGATCGAGCAGGGCGCTGCGCAGCGCGCGCACCACGTGAAACTCACCGAAGAGGTACGCGTGACCGACGTCAGGCGGCAAGGCAAAGGCGGCGAGTCCGTTGAGTAGTCCCGTGGGATCGTCGTTCGCGCGCCCCTGGCGATCGACGAAGATGACTGTCACCTCCAGACCCTCGTCGAAGGAAGCCGTGAGGGCGTCGTCGGGTACGTCGAGCTCAACGATGAAAATCGCGCGCCCGGGTACTTCAATACTTTGAGCCATGCGATAGAACGCGCCGAGTCCCGAGACGTCGCCGACGAACAGGTGCCAGTCCGCGAGTTCGTCCAAAGGAATCTTGCCCCGGGGGCCGACGACGTCCAATTGGTCGCCGATCGAGAGGTGCTGGGCGAAGTGCGTCGCGGGACCTTCGTGGGTCGTCGTGATCCACAGCGTGAACGTATCGGCGTCGGCGTCCACGTCGCGAACACTGTAGCGACGTCGAATTCGTGACCCCTCACCGTCGTCGACGAGCACCATGACGTCATTTCCCGCGACGCCCGCCAGCGCGACGGCCTCACCACCCAGGATGACTTCGATGAGCGAGGGGGAGAGGCGGCGCTGGTTCACGACGGCGCAGCTACGCGCGAGCACCCCCAAACGGTCGGCGAGGTCGACGGAACTGGCGTGCTGGGCGGCGGGCATAGAACCAGTTTACGGGGTGTGGTCACAATGGCGAATGCTTGTTCGGTAACTTGGATGGTGATGGCTACCACTCGACGAAAGTCAACTCCCGCGAAGCGCGCGACCCCCGCGCGGGCTCGTCACGCCCGCACGGCGCCCGAAAGTCTGTGGAGTCGTCACCAACGCGACATCTGGATCGTCTTGATGATCCTGGCCGGCGTGTTGATCATGCTGGCCGAGATCGACGCCCTCGGACCCGCCGGTCGGGCGTTGTCGCGGGGGTTGCAAGAAGTCTTCGGTGTGGGACGCGTGGCGATTCCCGCGCTGCTCATCGGCATGGGACTCATTTTGGTGATGGGACGCGTGGAGGTGGAGCGGGCCCGCTTTTCCTGGGGGATCTCGCTCGCCATGGTGAGTATCTCGGGTCTGGGCGATATCGCCGGAGGCCGACCTCAACTGGGTGCCACGTCGGCGCACCTGGGGCGCGCGGGCGGCTGGTTAGGCGTGTTGACCGGGGGCGAACTCGCGCGCGTGATCGGCGAGGGTGGCACTGTCGCGGCCTTGTTGGCGGTGCTGGTCATCGCCATCATGATCGGGGCGTCCGTCGGTCTCTTCACGCTGTTGCGCACCACGGGCGCGGTCATCAAATTCTGCGGTCAGAAATTCGTCGAGTGGTGGGGTGCGCGACCGACGTCGACGTATGAACACGAAGATCGCGACGATGAGTACGAGGACGGCGACGCCCCTGAGGAACTCGAGTCCCCGGCGCCACGACGTCGAAAGAACGACCCGCGAGCGCTCGAGACGTCCGACGTCGAGGAGGTGCCCGAGTCGGCGGCCGAGGACCCCTACGAGTACGACTACGAGTACGAGGAGCCCGAGGAAGTGCAAGAGGAGCCGACCACGAAGACTCCCGTGGCGTACTTCGTCCCCGCAGAATCACACTGGGAACTTCCCCCCATGTCGTTGCTGTCGCGCACGCGTGAACTGCGACAGGATCGTGACGCCATCGCCGCCGCGGGTGCCGAACTGGTGGAGGCGCTCGCCGCTCACGGGGTCGACACCACGTTGGTCGGTTTCACCATGGGTCCCACCGTCACGCGATTCGAACTAGAGCTCGGTCCGGGCGTCAAAGTATCGAGGGTGACGTCGCTCAACAAGGACATCGCCTACGCCATGGCGAGTCCCGACGTACGGATCCTGGCGCCCATCCCCGGGCGCTCGGCGATTGGCGTCGAGGTACCGAATCGTCAGCGCGCGCTGGTCGCGCTGGGTGACCTCTTGGCGTCGGACGAAGCGGTCGCCGCGACGCACCCCCTCGATGTGCCCATTGGTCGCGACATCTCAGGAAAGACCGTGGTGGTCAACCTGGGCGAGATGCCCCACGTCCTCATCTCGGGCGCGACGGGCGCGGGGAAGAGTTCGTGCATCAACTCACTCATCACGTCGTTGGTCATGCGCTCGACGCCCGATCAGGTCAAGTTGTTGCTCGTCGACCCTAAGCGCGTCGAGATGGGCCAGTACAACGATCTGCCGCACCTGCTCGCGCCGGTGGTCGTCGACTCGAAGAAGGCGGCGGGCGCCCTCGCGTGGGCGGTGAAGGAAATGGAACGGCGCTACGACATCTTGGCCGAGAGCGGCGCGCGCGACATCACCAGCTACCAGTTGATGCTCGCTCGCGGTGACGTGGAAGTCGAAGCGACGACCGAAGAGATGGTCGGTGACGCCATTGAACGAGCGACGTCCTTCGACGCCGGCGTCACGTCGCGCGAACCCGAGGTGTTGCCCTACATCGTGATCGTGGTCGACGAGCTCAACGACTTGATGATGGTGGCGGCACGTGACGTCGAGGAATCCGTGGTGCGCATCGCCCAGATGGCGCGCGCGGTGGGAATCCACCTCGTCCTGGCCACTCAGCGCCCGAGCGTGGACGTCATCACCGGTGTCATCAAGGCCAATGTGCCGTCGCGGATGGCCTTCGCGGTTTCGTCGCTCGCCGACAGCCGGGTCATCTTGGACCAGGCCGGAGCCGAGCGCCTGATCGGAAAGGGTGACATGTTGCTCGTGACCGCTTCGAGCAATATCGCTCGTCGTCTCCAGTCACCCTGGGTCTCGGAAGACGAAGTTCGCCGCGTGGTCGAGAACTGGCGCGCTCAGGGCGGTCAGCGCGAGACGGTGGTGGCGCTCGATGTACCCCTGGGTCGTTCGGAGGCCTCGTCCGGCAACGGCGACGACGATGACGAGATTTTGCGCCAAGCCCGCGAGATCGTGATTCGTAACCAGTCGGGCTCGACCTCGATGTTGCAACGCAAACTTCGTGTGGGCTTCGCACGAGCGGGGCGCCTGATGGATCAGCTCGAAATCGAGGGGGTCGTCGGCCCCGGTGATGGCTCGAAAGCGCGGAAGGTTCTCATCTCGCCCGACGACTTCGACGAGACCCTGTAACGTTTTCGCGTGCCCCGTCCGTCGTCTCGCCCTCGCATTCCCCGGGGCCTCCTAGCGCGAGCCGTCTCGATGACCGTGGGTGCCACGATGGCGTCGGGGATGATTTTCATGATGCAGCTGCCGCTCTTGCATCAACCCTCGACGTCGACGTCGCTATTGAGCAACCTCGACGTACCGTTGACGACGTCCATTGCGTGGCCCAGCGTCGGCAGCGCCGCGCTGGTGATCCCGGCCCTCGGCTACGAACGTTCCTATCACAACGAGGTCGTGCCAATCGCCAGCCTCACGAAATTGATGACGGCCTACGTCACCCTGCAAAAGTTGCCCCTCGAACTCGGTGCGGTGGGTCCGTGTCTGCGAGTGAACGCCGGCGACGTGGCCGAATACGACGCCGAGAGGGACAACGGGGAGTCGAGCGCCGCCGTCGCCGTCGGCGAGACGTTGTGCGAAAACCAATTACTGGCCGGACTGATGGTGCACTCGGCGGGTAACTTCGCGACGATGTTGGCGAATCTTACGTGGGGTGGGACGACGGTCTTCGTCCAACACATGAACGCCGAAGCGCGAGTGCTGGGTCTCACGGGAACTCATTACGCCGACGTCTCCGGGGTGGACCCCGCGTCCGTGTCAACGGCACTCGACATCGGTAAGCTCACGACACGTCTCATGAGTATCCCCGAGATGCGCGTGATCGTTGCCCAGTCGACGGTGACCTTGCCCGTCGCAGGCACTCTCGGTTCCTTCACGCCCTTCATCGACACCAACAACGTCGTGGGCGTGAAATCGGGACGCACGCAGGCGGCGGGAGGCTGTGACGTGATGGCCATGACCTTCACACTGAATGGTCAGACCGAACTCGCCTACGCGGTCGTGCTGGGTGCTCAGGGCGGCGACTTGCTGGGTCCGGCCGGCGATGAGGCGCTCGCCCTCGAGCAATCAGTGGTGTCGAGTCAGCGAACCTTATGGATTCCCGCCGGGACGGTGGTCGGGACGATCGGATGGGGCAATGAGCGCGCCAACGTGGTCGTCAAGCAACACTTGCAACTCAGCTGGTTTACGTCACTGCATTCAGCCAACGTGACGATGCACATTGACACCGAGACGCAACCCGTGACGCCGGGTGACGTGGTGGGGACCCTGAGTGTCCAAGAGGGTCTCGTGCACCAGGTGCCCCTCACGGTGGAGCGCGCGATCACTCCGATCAGCCTCGCCCAACGCCTACGCTGACAGTCATGCTCGCACGCGCCCCCGCAAGTTCGGCCAACCTCGGTCCGGGGTTCGACGTCTTGGCGCTCGCCCTTTCGCGCTACGTCGAAGTCACGGTCGAACTCGCCGACGCATTTTGCATCACCAGCGAGGGGTGCGGTGCTGGGCTCTACGACGACGAGCGGCACCTGGGTGCGCGAGTGGCGGCACGGGTACTGGGTCACCACAATTTCTCACTGCACGTGAAGTCCGAGATCCCGTTGTCGCGGGGTCTCGGATCCTCGGCGTCGCTCGCGCTCGCCGCCGCGGCGGCCGCGGGCTCACCGCGCGCGCTGGAACTCGCCACCGAAGTGGACGGCCACGCGGAAAATGCTGCCGCATCTTTGCGGGGTGGTCTCGTCGTGGCGGGCGTGAACGAAGCCGGTAGCGTCGTGGCGCGGTCGTTGCCGCTGGACGCCGCCTGGCGTTTCGTCGTGGTGGTGCCCGACGTCGAACTGGCCACCACTGACGCGCGCGGCGTGTTGCCGTCGCGGGTGCCTTTTTCTGACGCGGTCCACAACTTGAGTGCCCTCGCGTTGTTGATCGCGGGACTGGCGCACCGTGAGGATTTCACCCCGGGGGCGATGGACGACTGCTTGCACCAGCCGTACCGCATGGCGTTACTCCCCTTTGCTCAACCCTTGCTCGGACGACTGCGCGACGCGGGAGCGGCGGGCTCGTGTTGGTCGGGCGCGGGCTCGGCGATACTGGCTCTGTGCGACGAAGAGAACGTCGCCGTCGTAGCGTCGGCGGCTCAGCAATTCCTCGTGGAACACTCGGTGCCGGGCGTGGTGTGGGACCTCGACGCCGACCGCCACGGCCTGCAACTCTCTTAAATCGTGGCGACGTCGACACCGCGGGTCTCACCTGCGGGAGCGGGATTTCTCATCCTCGGGGCGTCCTCGATCCAGTGGTCGGCCGCACTGGTGCAACCCGCCTTCTCGCGGCTAGGTCCGGTGGCCACTAGTTCGTGGCGTTTCCTTTTTGGCGCAGTGATCTTGTTGTGCGTCACGCGGCCACGGTTGCGCGCGTGGCGCCGAGAACAATGGCGCGCCGCCGTGATCTTGGGTGTGACGGTGGCGTTCATGAACGTGTGCTTTTATCAGTCCATTGCGCGTATTTCGTTGGGGAGCGCCGTGACGATCGAGTTTCTCGGCCCATTGTGCGTGGCCGTGATGGGGCAACGTTCGTGGCGTCACTACGTCCTGGCGCTGCTCGCCGCGGTCGGAGTCGTCTTGATCGCCCACCCGGGCGGGGGCGTGACGATGGTGGGCGTTGTCTTTGGTCTGGGTAGTGGTCTCGGCTGGGCGGGGTACATCTTTGCCGCGGCGCGGGTCGGGGGAGCGACGACGGGATTCAGTGGTCTGGCGGTTTCCATGAGCGTCTCGGCCCTCGCAACGCTGCCCTGGGCGATGTCGAAAGTGGCGGTCGTCGCGCACGGTCCCGCGCTGGGCGGGCGGGTAGCCCTCGTGGGATTGTTGTCCATCGTGGTGGGATTCGCGGCGGAACTACAGGCTCTGCGACGCCTCAGTCCTTCGGCTGCGGGAGTACTAATGAGTCTCGACCCGGCGATCGCGTTCGTTGTCGGCGCCATTGTGTTGCGCGAACGCGCCACACCCTGGGTACTGATGGGTCTCGCCTGCGTGGTGACCGCGGGCGTGGGTGTGACGCTCGGCCGTACCGCACCCGAAGAGATCGTGCCCCAGTAGCGCCGGAGGGTGATTTCGGGTCCGAAGATTAGGCTGGCGGGGTGTCGCGCCCTAAGACTTTCACCATTCGGACCTTCGGGTGCCAGATGAACGAACACGACTCCGAGCGCCTGGCCGGCCTCCTGGTGAGTGAGGGCATGGTGGCAGCGACCGATGACGCCAGTGCCGACGTCGTGATCTTTAACACCTGTACGATCCGCGAGAACGCCGACTTGAAGCTCTACAGCGCCCTCGGACACCTCAAGGCGGAGAAGGAACGTCGGCCCGAGATGCAGATTGCCGTCGGCGGTTGCATGGCCCAAAAGGATCGTGGCCAGATCCTCGAAAGGGCTGCCTGGGTCGACGTCGTCTTTGGGACCCACAACTTAGCGTCGGCTCCCGAACTACTGCGCCGCGCGGCGCTCGAGGGACCCCTCGTCGAAGTGTGGGACGCGCCCGACCCCGAGGCCGCGCGCGACATGGCCCCGGCCCTGTACGCCGTGCGTGAACTGCCGTGGGCCGCGTGGATCACGATTCAGACGGGTTGTGACAATACCTGCGCGTACTGCATCGTCCCTTCGGTGCGTGGCGAAGAGATCAGTCGGCCCTTCGCGGACCTCGTGCGCGAGGCTGAGATGCTTGCGCATTCGGGCGTGAGTGAGATCACCGTCTTGGGCCAGAACGTGAATTCGTACGGGCGTGACATCACCAAGCGCGGTCCGCTCTTCGCTGACCTCCTTCGTGCACTCGGCGAGATTGAAGGTCTCGAGAGGATTCGCTTCACCAGTCCGCACCCTAAGGACTTACGTCCCGAGACCATCGCCGCGATGGCGGAGACGCCGAGCGTCTGCCCACAACTGCACCTGCCGCTGCAGTCGGGCTCGAACAAGGTACTGCGCGATATGCGACGTGGCTACAGCGCCGAGCGCTACCTCCAGCGTCTCGCGGCCGCTCGCGTGGGGATCGACGACTTAGCCGTGACGACGGACCTCATCGTCGGATTTCCCGGAGAGAGCGAAGCCGATTTTGTGGAGTCCCTGGCGGTCGTGGCCGAGGCCGACTTCGACTCGGCGTACACCTTCATCTTCTCACCACGCGAGGGAACTCGCGCCGCCGACATGTCCGCCGACTTCGTATCCGCCGACGTCATCGCGGATCGCTTCACCCGCCTCAAGGAGGTGCTCGATCGCTCCGCGTTACGCCACCACGCGGCGCGCGAAGGCCGTCGTGAGGAAGTGCTGGTGGAGGGACCCTCCAAGCGCAACGACCAAATGCTCTCGGGTCGTACCCGTCAGGGCAAACTGATTCACTTCGCGCCCATCGAACAAGCGCTTCGCCCCGGTGCCCTCGTGCACGTCGACGTCACCCACGGGGCGCCCTATCACCTGCTCGGGGACGTGGTGTCCTTCGAACGCGGGCCGCGTCACAAGGTACGTCTGCCCCTCGCGCACTCGTGAGGAATCATGGCGGCATGGCGGTCGCCCTCGTGGGCTCGACCGCGTCGGGCAAGTCGGCCGTCGCCCACGAAGTGGCCCTGGCCAGTCGCGGCGACGTCGAGATCTTGAGTGTCGATTCGATGACCGTGTATCGCGGCATGGATATCGGTACCGCCAAGGCCACTCTCACGCAACGTGAGGAGGTGACGTATCACTTGTTGGACCTCATCGAACCGTGCGAGGAGTTCACGGTCTCACAGTTCCAAGAGGCGGCACGTGACGCCGCCGACCAGGTCTGGGCCCTGGGCGGGTCGGTCCTCTACGTCGGGGGAACTGGCCTCTACGGTCGCGCGGTCCTCGACAACTTCGATATCCCGGGCCAATACCCCGAGGTACGCGCTGAGTTGGAAGCCCGTACGCACGATACGGCGGGTCTGTACGAGCAATTGTCCCAACTCGACCCCGCCGCGGCGGCCAAGATGGAGCCCACGAACGCGCGTCGTGTGGTGCGCGCGCTCGAGGTCACGGTGGGCAGTGGTCGACCTTTTTCTTCTTACGGTGTGGGACTTCGCCACTACGGACCCTCACGAGTGGTGCAGGTGGGGCTGAATTGTGAATTTGATGTTCTTGATGTGCGAATCCGGAGACGTTTCGCGGCTTGGATGGATGAAGGACTATTAGAGGAGGTCGCACACCTGAAAGACATCGGAATGAGTCGCACGGCCCGCCAGGCCGTGGGATACCGAGAACTGCTTCGTCACCTCGAAGAAGGAGTTGCTTTGGAACAGTGCGTCGAAGACGCGGTGACCCAGAGTCGACGACTCGCCCGGCGACAGCGTTCGTGGTTCCAGCGCGATCCGCGCGTGGAGTGGTTTGATGACCCCTCCGACGCGGCTTTACGCATCGATGAAGTTCTGAAAAGTCCCGATGGGTTCGTGCGAGACTAAGAATATGGCACTTCGATCGTTACAAAAGTGGCAGGGCGCGGGCAACGACTTCTTGGTTGACGTCGTCGAACAGGGTTCGACTCCGTGGTGGAATGCGCAACGCGCGCGCGCCGTGTGTGACCGCCACGTGGGTGCGGGCGCCGATGGCTTGCTCGTCGCCGCCGTCGGTCCGTCGATCTCAATGACGCTTTATAACTCCGACGGGACGATTGCCGAGATGTCGGGCAACGGGATTCGCTGCCTCGTGGCCGCGGTGCGTCGCGCGACGGGCCGCAGTGACCGAGAGATGCGCGTCAACACGTTGGCCGGTGAGCGTCTGGTGACGCTGGACTTGCGAGACGATTGTGGCGTCGGCAGTGTCGACATGGGACCGGTGACCTTGGGTACCACTCTCGAAGGTGCCCTCGGCGTCGCCTTCGTCGGCAACCCGCACGTGGTGGTGGTGGACAATCCTGACTGGGACGACGTCAACCGTGAGGAGATGGCCGCCAAGTTGGCGTTCCAACTCGGCGGCGCCAATGTCGAATTCGTTGAGATCATTGACGAGGCGCACGTCGCGATTCGAGTGATTGAGCGCGGTGTGGGCTGGACAATGGCGTGTGGCACGGGATCGGTGGCCACGGCGGCGGTGTGTCATCAACGTGGTCTCACTGGCCCCGACGTCACCGTTGATAATCCCGGTGGAGCGCTCCGCGTCACTCTGGCTGACGGGGGTGCGCGTCTCGAGGGTCCGGTAAAATTCGTCGCGAACGTGGAGTGGCTCGGGGGGTGACGAACGTCTCCACCACGCTGATCGACCGCTCGTTTCGCGAAAAGATCGTCTTGGTGGGCGTCCAGTTTCCGGGAATGACCTCCGAGGAGCTCGACCACCAGCTCGACGAGTTGGCCCTGCTCGTGGATACGGCGGGCGCCGACGTCGTTGCTCGCGTGGCCCAGCGTCGTGACGCCCCGGACCCGGCAACGTTTCTCGGTTCGGGCAAAGTCAACGAACTCAAGGAGATCTGCCTCGCCGTCGACTCCGACACCGTGGTCTTTGAACAGAACTTGTCGCCGGCCCAGCAGCGCAATCTCGAGAAGATTCTGGGGCGCACCGCCATTGATCGCACGGCGGTGATCCTGGACATTTTCGCTCAGAACGCGCGGACCCCCGAAGGCAAGGCCCAGGTCGAACTGGCCCTGCTGCAGTATCGCTTGCCCCGTCTTCGCCGCGCGGGCGGATCGTTATCGCAACAGGCCGGCGGAATTGGCACCCGCGGACCGGGCGAGACCCAACTCGAAGTCGATCGACGTCGCCTGGTCAATCGTATTCATCACATTCGCCAAGAACTCAAGCAGATTGATCGCACGCGCGACGTCCAGCGCCAGGGTCGCGACCGGGGGCGTCACCGTGAAGTCACCCTGGTCGGGTACACCAACGCCGGCAAGTCCTCCATGCTCAACGCGCTCACCGACGCCGACGTCGCGGCCGAGGACCGACTCTTCGTGACGCTCGACCCGCGCACTCGCCAACGCCAGCTGCCCGGTGGCGAGACCATTCTGGTCACTGACACGGTCGGCTTCATTTCCAACTTGCCCCATGAATTGGTGGAAGCGTTCATGAGCACGCTTAAGTCCGTGCAATTGGCGGACCTCTTGGTGCACGTGGTGGACGGCGCCAGTGACGACGCCGAATCGCAGATCGGTGCGGTGCGCGAAGTATTACGCGAGATCGGCGCCGACCACGTCCCCGAGTTATTGGTGTTCAATAAGTCCGACGTGCCCGGTTCGCGATCGCGGGATCTGGCGAAATTGTACGAGGGCAGCGTGTGGGTTTCTGCGGTGACGACCGAGAATCTCGACGACGTGATCGCCACCGTGGGGGAGCGACTGCGTACGAATGACCGGGTGGTGACCCTTCGTCTGCCGATTGATCGGGGCGATCTAGTGGCGGCGGCGCACCGTGAAGGCGACGTCGTGGACACCTCGGTGGACGACGAGTTCGTCACGTTACGAGTGGTCCTGGACGAAGTCGGCGTCGCGCGCTTCGCGCAATGGCGAAGCATGTCGTGAGTTTCACTCCACCGCCGTACCCCTACGAGCGTTTGGAGGGGCTGCGACTGGCCGCGGCGCGTCACGACGGCGGCGCCATTGATTGTTCTATTGGGACGCCGGTGGACGCTCCGCCGGATTTCGCGATCGCCGAGCTGGCGAAGGCCACTGGAGTGCGCGGATACCCGCCGTCGGCCGGAACACCGCAGTATCGTGAGGCCGCGGCGCGCTGGCTGACTCGGCGTTTCGCGGTGGACGTTGCGCCGACGCAACTCGCCGCCTGCGTGGGTACCAAAGAATTCGTCGCGTCCCTGGCGTCGTACCTTCACCTTCGCCGACCTGACCGCGACACCGTGCTCTATCCGGCGATCTCGTATCCCACCTACGCCATGGGCGCTACGTTGGCGGGTCTACGTGCGGTGGAAGTACCCCTGCGTGAAGGCGCCCTGGACGTGTCGGCGATTGACCCCGTTGACGCCGAGCGAGCACTCGTGCTCTGGTCCAACTCACCTTCGAATCCGTCGGGTCGTCTCGACGACCTTGGGCGCGCCGCACAGTGGGGACGCGAACACGACGTCGTGGTGGCGAGTGACGAGTGCTACGCCGACTTCACGTGGACGGGTCGTCCGCGCACGATCCTCGAACACGGACTCGACAACGTACTCGCCGTCCACTCGATCTCCAAGCGTTCGAATCTCGCGGGCGCCCGGGCTGGTTTCTACGCCGGTGACCCGGACCTCGTCGCGTACCTTCGCCTCGTGCGTCAGCACGCGGGCCTCATGGTGCCCGCGCCCGTGCAATCGGCGGTGGCGCTCGCCTACGACGATGACGTCCACGTCGAGCTGCAGCGCGAGGTGTACTCGCGACGTCTGAGTGTCCTGGGAGCGGCTCTACGCGAGGCGGGCGTGAACTGCCCCGTTCCTGACGGTGCGTTCTACTTGTGGTGCGCGCGCGAGGGAATGGACGGCTGGGCCTTGGCGGCGTGGCTGGCCGAGGTCGCGGGACTCATCGTGAGCCCCGGCGACCTTTACGGTCCCTCGGGGTCTCGTCACGTCCGTATCGCCATGGTGCAGCCTGACGATCGCCTCGAACTGGCCGCGTCGCGACTTCAAGAATCGGCCTAGCCCCAACTACGATTGGGTGATGAGCGACCTCGAGACACGCATTCGACATTGGTACGGACACCTCGCGGAGATGACCCCCGCGAACACCGAGGCGCGACGCGACGTCGAACTGGTCATTGCCAAACTGGACGACGGTCAGATTCGTGTCGCCGAAGTAAACGACGCCAACGAGGTGGTCGTGCACGACTGGGTAAAACAGGCCATCCTGCTCCTCTTTCGTCTCCGCTCCATGGAGGTCAGTGAAGTGGGACCGTTCGAATTCCACGACAAACTCGACCTCAAGACCGACTACGCCCGTCGTGGGGTGCGTGTGGTTCCCGGAGCCTCCGCGCGTCGAGGGAGTTTTTTGAGCCCCGGGGTCATCTTGATGCCGAGTTACGTCAACATCGGTGCGTGGGTGGGCTCCGGCTCGATGGTCGACACGTGGGCCACCGTCGGTAGCTGCGCGCAGATTGGCGCGAACGTGCACTTGGCCGGAGGAGTAGGAATCGGGGGTGTCCTTGAGCCGGCGAATGCCGTCCCGGTGGTGATCGAAGACGGAGCCTTTATTGGGAGTCGCTGCATGGTGGTCGAGGGTGCCCGGGTGGGAAAGGGTGCGGTGCTCGGCGCCGGCACCATCCTCAATCCGTCGATTCCGGTCATCGACGCACAGACCGGAGAGGAAGTGTCGAGAGGTTACGTCCCCGATTACAGCGTCGCGGTGTCGGCCCAGCGTCGCCGCGAGTACCCCGGGGGCGAGTTCTTTCTACCGTGCGTTTTGATCATCAAACGGCTGAACGAAGACGAGCGTCACTCGAAAGTAGCGCTGAACGAAATTCTGCGTGAGAACGGTATTTCGACGTGATCTCGCTCAATGACGTTCTCGCCCTCGTAGCGATCAACTCCGTGAGTCGCAACGAGGGGGAGTTGGCTGCATTCGTCTACGAACGACTCGTCAACAATCCGGCCCTCGACGTCGAGCGAATTGGTGACAACATTGTCGCGCGTACAACTGGCCACCACGGCACGCGCCTCCTGGTCGCCGGACACCTCGATACGGTTCCCGGCGACGTCTCACTGGCTCGCATCGAGGGTGAGGTCCTGCATGGACTTGGCTCCTGCGACATGAAGGCGTCGGTGGCCGTGATGTTGGACTTGGCCCTGGATCCGTCGCCGCGCGCCGTCGAGGTGACCTGGGTGTTCTACGCTCGAGAAGAGATAGCGCGCACTGAGTCAGGGCTCCTCGAGATAGGGGAATTACGTCCCGACCTCTTAGTGGCTGACGCCGCTGTGCTCGCAGAACCGACCGGTGGGCGAGTCGAGGCGGGCTGTCAGGGCACGCTGCGAGTGCGGGTGTCGCTGCGCGGTACGCGCGCACACACGGCGCGTCCGTTCATGGGACGTAACGCCATTCACCGGATGGGTGATCTGTTGAGCTTCGTCGCACTCTATGAGCCGCGTGACGTCGAGATTGACGGCGTGGTGTTCACCGAGCAACTTCAAGCCGTTAGCGTCGAGGGGGGAGTGGCCCCCAATGTGGTGCCCGACGCGGCGACTTGCGTGTTGAATCACCGGGTGGCGCCCGACCGTCGTCGTGACGAGGCCGTCGCTTGGCTACGTTCGTACTTGGGCGAATTACTAGGCGAAGAGGATCAGCTCGACGTCCTCGATTGGTCGCCGTCTGCGCGCCCAGTCCTGGACAACGCGCACCTCGCGCGCCTGGTGGAACTGTCGGCGACGCCGCCGCGCGCGAAGGTTGGGTGGACCGACGTCGCAACCTTCCACGAACTCGGAATTCCCGCGACCAACTTTGGGGCGGGTGATCCGGTTCTCGCACACCACAGTGATGAACTCGTGACGTTGACAGAGATTGACGCGTTTGCGAGCGTGATGCGCGACTGGTTGAGCCCTACCGCACACCCCTAAGAAGGTACTGGCTTTAGTAGTGACGAAGGACGGAAATCACTCGACCAAAGATGACGACGTCATTGGCGTTGAATTCCATGGGTTCCATGCTGGGATTTTCCGGCTTGAGCACGACGTGTGAGCCCTGCGGGAAGTACCGCTTCACGGTCGCCTCGTCACCTGGAATGCCGGCGACCACGATCTCACCGGTTTTGGCGGTCGGTTGACGCTGTACAACGAGGAAATCTCCGGAGAGGATGCCCGCGTCAATCATGGAGTCTCCGCGGACTTGCAGTACGAAACTTTCGCCGCGACCCGCGAACTGTTCGGGCACCGACATGAGCTCGTGATCAATTTCTGCCGCCAGCACGCCCGTTCCTGCGGCGACATCACCCACGAAGGGAATTTGATGAGCCGGTGACACGTTCTTGGGTGCATCCATGTCCAGTCGCACGGTGAGGGTTCTGGGCTGTTTGGGGTTCTTCTCGATATAGCCAGCCTTCTTGAGTACCTCAATGTGATTGGCCACCGTGGCGGGAGCGTTGAGTCCGACGTGGGCGGCAATTTCGCGAATAGTTGGCGGGAAGTTTCGCTCGCGTTGACACGTCACGATGTACTCGAGAATCTTGCGTCTCATGGGTGTGAGAACTTCGGCCATTGGTTCCTCCGTACACGAACAGTTGTTCGTAGCCTAGAGCAGATAAACGAGTAAATCAAACACCTGTTCGCCTGTAAAAATTGTCATAACTGTTAACACGGGCGAATCGGATTTCGCGGGACCCCACTGCTACTGTGCCTAAGTGACCAAAATGGTCCGTGTATGAAATGTGCCTAATTTGTTGTCCTTTGGGGAGCATCGGGTGGGCGCATAGAAATGCAGATTGACATCAAATAAGGGAGACGAACTGATGAAGTTTCGTTTGAATAAGACGGTGGCTGCGGTCTCGTCGAGCGCCTTGTTACTGATGGCAGTGCCGGTCATCGGCGTTGCCTCGGCATCGAGCGCTGCGTCGAAGCCGGTGTTTACCATTGGTTACGAGGGACCACTTTCCGGCGGAAACGCGGTGTTGGGAATCAACATGAAGTGGGGCGTTGAACTCGCAATCCAGGACGCCAATGCAACAGGTTTGCTGCCCTTCACGCTCAAGGACGCGTTCTACGACGACCAGGGTTCGTCGACCCTGTCACCCGCTGCTGCCCAACAGGCAATTGCCAACAAGACTCTCGTGGCCGTCGTCGGACCGGCGTTCTCCGGAGCGACCAAGTCAGCTGAGCCTTTCTACGTCAACGCCAAAATCGCTACGGTGAGTCCTTCGGCTACCGCGGCGGGTTTGACTACTGGCAAGGTCAACAACAACTTCATGCGCGTGGTCTACGGTGACGACGTGCAGGGCCAGGCGGACGCGACGTTCCTCGTGACCAAGAAGTCGGCGAAGACTCTCGAAGTACTGAACGACGGATCCTTCTACGGTGCTGGTCTGGCCCAGGTGGTCGCCACCGACGCCAAGACTCTTGGTGCCAAGGTGACGGCCGCGTCGTACCCGCAGTCGTCCTCGTGTCCCCCGGGTACGGCGCCGACGTCGCAGTACAGCGCGATGGCTACTCAGATTAAGACCTCGAACCCCGCTGGCGTCTTCTACGGTGGGTACTACTGTGACTTCGGCTTGATTGTCGGCGCGCTGCACAGTGCGGGATACAAGGGTGTCATTATGTCGGGTGACGGCTCAGAGTCGACCTCGCTCATCAGTGGTACGTCCCCGTCGAGCGCCGCGAACGGTGTCTTCTTGAGCGCCGCTGGTGGTAGCTCAGGTGGTAACTTCACCGGCAAGCTCGAGGCGCAGTTCTTGAAGATCTCGGGCGGCGTCACGTCGGCCAAGGCGCTGTACGCGCCTCAGGCCTACGACTCGACGAGCATCATCATTGACGCGTTGGCTCGGGTTTCGACCAAGGCGTCGGTGAGCAAGATTCGCGCGAGTCTGATTCCTGAACTCCACAAGGTTTCTCTCAAGGGAATCACGGGCCCGATTGCGTTCCAGTCGGACGGCAACCTCTTGGGCAGTGGTAAGGGTCAGATTGACTACTACCAGGTCCAGGGTGGCAAGATCGTCCAGTTCGGCCACAATTAATCGATAGTTAATTGACCAACAACACTGCCGGGGGCGTCATGCCCCCGGCAGTGTTGTTGGTTTAGACTTCCCTGTCGCTGGAAATTGGAAGAGGGGGTGTGCGCGTTGGTGTCCTATTTCTCGTCGCACTTCGCAACTCTGGGTCACGAATTTTGGGGACTGCTCGTAGGTGGTGTCGTGAACGGTTTCATCTACGCGATGGTGGCCATCGGCTACACCATGGTGTACGGCGTCTTGCGATTGATTAATTTCGCCCACTCGGAGATCTTCATGAGTGGAGCCTTCGCGAGTTTCTTTCTCATGAAGGTCTTAGTCGGCAACTCGACTCCGACCGCGGTGGAATCAATCCTGTATCTCATTGCCGGAATCCTGATTGGCGGGGTGGTCGGAGCTGTCGTCGCGTTAGGAATCGAACGAGTGGCCTATCGGCCATTGCGACGACGCCACGCCCCAAAGTTGGCCTACTTGATCAGCGCAATAGGCGCGTCGTACTTCATTTACAACTTCGTCGGCAAGGAATTCGGTCGCATCAACCTATCGATCGATGCGCCCTACACGAACAACACGGTGTTTACGATCTTCGGGGCGTCGGTTCAGACCTATTACATCGTGATCTTCGTCGTCGGTGTCATCATGCTGGTGTCCCTAGAGCGACTCGTGGCCACGAGCAAATTGGGGCGAGGTATTCGAGCCGTCGCCCAAGACGCCGAAACTGCCTCGTTGATGGGCGTGAACATCGACCGAACGATCGCGGTGACCTTCATGCTCGGCGGCTTCCTCGGTGGGGTGGCTGGCTTCTTGTACTCCATTCCCGTGGGCGTCGTCTACACCATGGGATTCACGCCGGCGATCAAAGCATTTTCTGCTGCGGTGCTGGGCGGCATTGGCAACTTGCGAGGGGCCGTGCTGGGCGGTCTGCTCCTAGGTGTCGTGGAGAGTTTTTCGGTAGCGTTCGTTAACGGTGCCTACATTGACGTCGTCGCGTTCGTGGTCCTAGTTCTCGTCTTAATGTTCCGACCCACGGGCATCCTCGGCGAGCGTTTGGGGAGATCCGCCTGATGAAGGAACTCTGGCGCAACGCCCACGTCAAGCGGATTGCCACCATTGCTCTGATCGCCGCGGTGGTGACGATCATGACGGGGCCCGAAGGGAATGGTGCCGAACCGACTGCTGGTTTTACCGGCTCGTTCGCCTCGCACGTGACTTTCTTTGGCCTGTTCACCGCGCAACGTTGGTTGGTCGCTCTGCTCATGACGGTCGTGGTGGTGGTGCTCACTTGGTCCGTCCGGTACGTGAACCGTTCGTGGTCTGATCGCACGCACTTTCGTGGCCAGGCCGTGCAGGCGATGACCTCGATGATTCAAGGATCGAAGCGTCGGTCCAAATTTAAGTCGACTCGGTACGTCTTTTTCGCCATTGGCTTGGTGCTCGCCATCGGTTTGCCGCACGTAATCACCGACAATTCGTGGCAGACCCAGATAGTCCAACAAATTCTGGTGTACGTGTTGCTCGCCATCGGCCTCAATGTCGTGACCGGCTTCGCTGGTCTGCTCGACCTGGGATTCGTGGCCTTCTACGCGATCGGTGCCTATACGACGGCGTGGGTCACGGGTGCGCTACCCACGCCGCCCCCCTTTCACACGCACTTGAATACATTCTTCGCGATCCCATTTGCCATCGCCCTGGCGATGTTGTGCGGCGTTCTCATCGGCTTACCGACGCTGCGACTGCGCGGTGACTATTTGGCCATCGTAACGCTGGGTTTCGGTGAGATCATCTACTTGTTCGCCAACAACCTCTTCGGCATTACTGGTGGGGCAACGGGTACCAACCAGATACCCTTTCTGTCGGTTCACCTCGGCGCGTTGAAGTACCAATGGGGTTTGAATCCGGTGCCGTATTACTACTTGACCGTGGGCTTCGTTGTCTTATTCCTCATCATCTTCTCGAGCCTGGAGCATTCGCGAGTGGGCCGAGCGTGGGTGGCGATTCGCGAGGACGAAGTGGCCGCGGAGTCGCTGGGGATCAATCCGCTGAAATACAAGGTGATGGCCTTCGCCATTGGCGCCGCGAGCGCGGGGTTCGCGGGCGTCGTCACCGCTTCGCAGACCCTCTTCGTCACCCCTCCGACGTTTACCCTTCAGTTCTCGATCAACATTTTGGTGCTCGTCATCTTCGGCGGCATGGGATCGATTTTGGGCGTCGTCCTCGGTGGCCTGTTCATCCAGATCTTCGTGGTGTACCTCGAGCACTCTCCGCCCTCTGGCTATAACAGTCAGGACCTGTACATGTACCTCGGTGCCCTGCTCGTTGTCATGATGATCTTTCGCCCCGCGGGTCTCTTCCCCTCACGGCGCCGTCGTCGAGAAGTCAACCAAATCAAGGCGGGAACCGCTCCCGACGCGTTGCTCACCAATATCGGGCCCCACAGTCGAGTCCAGGAGGAGACGTGAGCTCACTCTTGTTTGACGTGAAGGACGTCACCTTGCGCTTCGGTGGCGTGGTGTCGCTTAACGACGTGAGTCTGCACCAGAATCGCGGAGAGATTCTCGCCATCATCGGGCCCAACGGGGCGGGCAAAACGTCATTGTTTAATTCACTTACCGGTGTCTACGCGCCGCAAGAGGGAACGATCACGTTCACCAACGGCCAGGGAAAGACCATGTCCATCATTGGCAAGAAGCCCTTTCGGGTGAGTGTCGCCGGTGTGGCCAGGACGTTCCAGGCGTCGCGAATGTTTGGTGCGATGACGACCTTCGAGAACATCAAGATCGGTGCGGAGTCGCACCGCGGTTTGGGTGCGGTGGGAGCGATGCTGAAGGGTCCGCGTACTCGACGCGACGAGCATCATTCCGACGCGCGAACCAAGGAACTCCTCGCGTTCGTCGGCTTGACCGATCACGCCAACACGATCGCCGCGTCTCTCAACTACGGTGCGCGACGGCGACTCGAGATCGCACGTGGATTGGCCACGAGTCCCGAAGTTCTCCTGCTCGATGAGCCCGCGGCGGGTACCAATCCCACCGAGAAGCTGGAACTGGTGCGTTTGATTCGCAAGGTACGCGATGAGATGGGGGTCTCCATCCTCTTGATTGAGCACGACATGAAGTTGGTGATGGCGCTCGCGGAGCGACTGTACGTGCTCAATTTTGGCTCGGTCATTGCCGAAGGTTCACCCGAGGAGATTCGGGCCAACCCGGCGGTCATCGAGGCCTACCTCGGATCGGTGGACACGGGCGTCGCGGAGGGGACGAAGTAATGCTGAGTGTGAAGGACGCAGTCGTCAGGTACGGTGCCATCACCGCGCTGCACGGAATATCCTTCGACGTCAATCAAGGTGAGGTCGTGACCCTGCTCGGGGCCAACGGTGCGGGCAAGTCCACCACCCTGCGAATGCTCTCCGGGCTACACGCACCGTCGTCGGGGACGATCACGTTCGAGGGCGCGGACGTCACGAACGTGAAAGCCCACATGTTCTCCTCGATGGGAATCAGCCACGTACCCGAGGGTCGACGTATTTTTCCCCAGATGACGGTGCAAGAAAACCTCGAGATGGGGGCCTTCGGTCGTAAGGATAATTACGCAGCGGATATGGAAAAGATGTTTGTGTTGTTTCCGATTCTCAAGGAGCGACGTAAGCAGTTGGGGGGCAACCTCTCGGGCGGCGAGCAACAAATGCTCGCGATCGGGCGCGCGCTGATGTCCCAGCCCCGTCTTTTGCTACTCGACGAACCATCGATGGGTCTGGCGCCGATGATCATTGACCAGATCTTCCGGATCATCGGCGACATCCGTGATAACGGGACGACCGTCTTGGTCGTGGAACAAAACGCCGCCCAAGCGCTGCGTCTGGCTGACCGGGGATACGTGATGGAAAACGGCGTCATTGCCTTCGCCGACACCGCGACAAAACTCCTGCACGATCCGCGCGTGCGTGCTGTCTACCTGGGCGAGTCCGGGGAATAGCCGGTACCCGCAGAGATCAAGGCCGGGTCGCGTCCGTATTGTGACTCCTGGCGGGTCCTCGATGCGACAGTTGGGTCGCTCGAGGAGGCGAAGTGGCGACGAGCGAATGGGAAATAGGGCAATGTTGGATTGACGTCACCGACGTCTTATCCGCGGGCGTTGGCCGAGTGCTGTTGTACGGTCCGCCGGGAACGGGTAAGACGTACGCCGCGTTAAAGCTCGGTCTGGCTAGGGGGATCTCCGAGCGCCTGGTGTGCACCGAGGACTTAACGTCGGGGGAGATCACGGGAACGTGGATGCCGACTGGTGCGGGTAAGTGGGAGTGGCGCGAAGGTCCCGCGATTCGTTCGTGGAAGAATAATTCGGGTCGTGGCGGACGTTTGGTGGTCGACGAAGTAGATCGCGCGTCGGGTGATGCCCTCAGCACTCTGCTCGCCATGACGGACTCCCAAGAGTCGGCACGATGGCGCAATCCCGAAACCGGCCAGTGGGTAAAACCTGGCCCAGATTTTTCGGTGGTCATGACGACGAACGCGGAAGACCTGGAGGACATCCCCTTGGCCCTGCGCGACAGATTTCCTGTCGCCATCCGCATCGACCGACCCCACCCTCACGCGGTGGCGACGCTCAGTGACGACCTCAAGGGCCCGGCCCTGCACGGATCGCTCGGTGCCGCCGATCGCCGAGTCTCGCTTCGTAGCTTTTACGCCTTTGACCAACTACGAGCGAAACTCGGCGCGGCGCGGGCCGCACGGCTGTTGTTTGGTGAGACCACCGGGCAAGCTATTTTGGACGCGCTATCGATGGGAGCCCTGGATTGAAGGGCTCGGTCTTTCCTGAATTGGTCCACGGACGTCTCGACGGCTTCGAACAGGGCGCGTGGATTCTCGAACCGGGCTCAGTATTTCGTGGGGGAGCGCGTTGCAATCTGGGTGAGCGCGTGCTCACCGTTCCCCACGGTGACGACCCCGTGTCGCGCGTCGTACGCGCGCACGAGCTCGCGCACATTCGCGTCAGCCCCTTCTTGCGAGAACACACGCCACCCGACGCCGACGTCACCGATCGTGCGTTGGAGTGCGCCGAGGAGTTCCGGATCAACTTGATTCTGGCTCGTTTGGGATTTGACGTGGCATTGCTCTGCGACGGATCGGAACGCCCGGGTGGTCAACGCCTCGCGCAGGCGGGCGCGTGGGGCGAGATCGTTTGTTTCCTCCTTGCGGTCCTCGGCACCGGAGCCGAGAGTGAGTTTCTACGAGGAGTGCGTTCGGTCCAACCAACCTGGGTGGCGGGCCTGCGATCGCTCAAAAAGAAGGTCAACGCCATGGTGGGTGACCTCGACACTCGGACGTTGGGTGACACGACCCTCGATGACGAGGGTCGCCCGGTGGGTTACACGAACGTCACCGTCCCGATTGCGCGACTGATCAGTCGATCCGGTGCCGCGGCCGCGCCGGAGGGTCCCGACGAACTTCGAGTCTTTCGTCGCTCACTCGAACTCGATTCTCGTCGTGCCCCTAGCGGCGTGTTCGCCCCCGTGCTTTTTGACGAGTCGATGCCGTACGTGGTGCGGGCTCCATCTCCGGGACACCGTCGAGCCCGGCCGTCTACCAGCGGATCGGTGATGCGCTTTCCGAGTCGTCTGTTGACCGATCCCCTGCAGCGAGCTTTTGCACGAAAGTCCGCGGGAGCCGGGGGTGTCATCGTGATCGATCAATCGGGTTCGATGGACGTCACGGTGGAAGAACTCGAAAATCTACTCTCGAGCGCGCCCGACGCATTGATCGTCGGCTATAGCCACCGTCCCGGTGATGCGGGGGTGACGCCGAACGCCTGGATCCTCGCCAAGTCGGGGCGCGTCGCCCTCCAGGCGAGGTCCGGAAACATTGGTAACGGAGTCGATGGTCCCGTGCTGCAGTGGGCGCTTCGACAACCTCGACACGGTGGCCCCGTGATCTGGGTGACGGATGGGCAAGTCACTGATTCGCACGACCATCCGTGTCACACCCTTTCCCTAGAGTGTGCGGTGTTAGTCCAACGACACCGAATTCGCATGGTTCGCAATCTGAGTGAGGTCGCGGAGGCCCTTCGGGGTCGCAAGGTCGCGAAGGGGGTATTCGGTCGAGTTGGCCGGGAATTAGCCGCAATTCAGAGTTTCGTCCCCGATACGGGATAGGGATTGCAAACGAACACCTGTTCGTTTATACTTACGAACAGGTGTTCGTATAATGAGGAGAGGGAGAGGCAAATGGCCGCAGTGGAGTTGTTCCCCAGCGAGTTCGAAGTCGAGGAGTCGTTTCGTCCCATCCTTCGAGTCGTTCCTGAGCCTTTGGCCGCATCGCCGCATCGCCGTGGACCACTCGTGGCCAATCGCCGCGCGGCTCGCGCACGCATGAAGCAGCGACGGCGCCGTAGTGCAGTCGTGGCGTCGTTGATGGCGACGTTCGTGCTGTTGGCGTGGCCGGGTCACGCGTTCGGGGGCACCAATGGGGTTGGTCTGTCGACAGACCTGGCGACGAGTTCCACTCTGTCGTCGGGCATGGTGTACGTGGTGCAGCCGGGTGACACTCTCGAGTCGATCGCGCAAAGCGTCAATCCGGTCAACCCGTCTCTGGCCCGTCGGGCACTCGTGAACGAGTTGCACTCGAGCGTCGTCGTCACCGGCGAACACGTCCTAATTCCCTAATATTTCAAGGTTTTCGGTGTAGCCTCATTGTGTGCGTTGTCCTTTTTGTTCTGCAGACGACGATCGGGTGGTCGATTCCCGTCTCGCGGAAGATGGAGTGGCCATACGTCGCCGGCGCGAATGTTCGGCGTGCAGTCATCGCTACACCACATTCGAAAGAATTGAAGAGGTGGTGTTGTACGTGACCAAGCGATCGGGCGAGCGCGAGTCCTTCGACAGGGCGAAAATACTCTCGGGCATCCGTTCGGCGTGCAAGAACCGGCCGGTGGACGAGGCGCGACTCGATGGCGTCGCCGAATCGGTGGAAGAAGCCATGCGTCTGCTCAACCGTGACGTCACCAGTGAAGAAGTGGGTATGGCGACTCTCGAGGCGCTGCGCGACGTCGACGACGTGGCGTACGTACGCTTTGCCTCGGTGTACAAGGGTTTTGAAGACGCCGACGACTTCGCTCGTGAGGTCGGCATGCTGGTCAAGACCACCGCTCCAAAACTCCGGACGTAGGTCGTGAGGAGTCTGTCGCTGCGCCCGAAGGTCGCCATGGCGATCTACGCCCATCCGGATGACGCCGACGTCGCAGCAGGCGGAGTCATGGCACAGTGGGCCTCTCAGGGATGTGCGGTGCACCTCGTGGTGATCTGCGACGGCTCGAAAGGCGCGCACGGCTCGCAGACCAAGCCAGAGAGCTTGCGCGACGTCCGTCGCGCCGAGTTGCAACTGGCGGCAGACCTTCTGGGTGTCAACCAGGTGCACAGCCTGGAAGTACCCGACGGCGACGTCACGAACTCCGATGAGTTACGCTCGACGCTCGTCGGGCTCATTCGTGGCGTGCGACCTGACGTGGTCCTCGGTCCTGACCCCACCGCCACCTTCTTTGGCGGGGTATATGTGAATCACCGCGACCACCGCGAGACGGGCTGGGCGCTCCTGGACGCCGCGGCACCCGCGGCCGCGATGCCGTTGTACTATCCCAGCCAAGGCCCGGCCCATCAAGTTTCGTGGCTCTTATTGAGCGGCACCCACGAACCCGACGTGGCAATCGACGTCACCTCCACGATTGACGTCAAGGTGAAGGCGGTACTCGCTCACCACTCACAGACGGGTGACGACAGCGCGGGAATCAGCGACGTTGTGCGCGGGCGCGCGTCCCAGGCCGGTCGCCCCCTCGGTCTTTCGTTCGCTGAGGCGTTTCGTAGTGTCGAACTCGTCAACTGAGCGACCGACCCTCGAGGCAGCGCCCATCCTTCACGTTGACCTGGACGCATTCTTTGCGTCGGTGGAGATCTTGGATGACCCGTCATTGCGTGGTCGACCCGTCTGCGTCGGGGGTGCGGCGCAACGCGGCGTGATTGCGAGCGCCAGTTACGAGGCGCGCCGACACGGCGTCAAGAGTGCGATGCCGTCCGTTGTGGCGCGCCGACTGTGTCCCGAGTTGGTCATTCTTCCTGGTCGTTTTGATCGTTACGAGGAGTACTCGCACCGCTTTCATTCGATCGTGAACGATCTCACGCCCGAGTACGAGCCCTTAGGCCTCGACGAGGTCTTCGCTGATTTACGTAGCTTGGGGCGGATGAGAATTCGACCGCTGGAGGCCGCGGGGGAGTTGCGACGACGAATCCGTGAGGAGCTCCTACTCGAATGCGGTGTCGGACTCGGTCGCAACAAGCTCTTTGCCAAGCTAGCGTCGAAACAGTCCAAGCCCCACGTGGTCGATCACGGACTTATCGAGGGGGCGGGCGTGCTGTGGGTGAGTCCCGAACTCGAGCAGCAGTGGCTCCGCGAATTACCGGTGCGCGCTCTGTGGGGGGTCGGCCCGGCGACCGCGAAGAAACTCCACCAATTGGGTCTTCGCTGGGTGCGCGACCTCGCCAAGGTGGATGAGGTCACGTTGGCGCGTCACGTCGGTTCGGCCATGGCGGCGACCCTCGTGACCTACGCCCGCGGTGAGGACGAACGCACCGTCGTGACGAATCGTGAACTCAAATCATTGGGTCACGATCAAACTTTTTCGACGTCACTCATCGAGCTGGACGAGATTCTCGACAAGTGTCGCCACCACGCGGGGGTCGTCGCGCGGGCTCTGCGGGCCCAGGGTCGAGTGGCTCGGACCGTGAGCGTGGTCATACGTTTCGACGATTTGGAGTCACTCTCGCGTTCACAGACGTTGCCCTTCGGCGTGGATGATGAATCGGCCTTGACGTCGATTGCTCAGGCTCTCGTGCGTAGCGTCGACTTGAGTCGACCGGTCCGCCTGCTCGGATTGTATACGTCGTCATTTCTCGAACGTGTCGACAATCAGGTGCAACTCTCCTTTGACGTCACGACCCACGATCAGAGTCGTGACGCGGCGATTGCGCGATCGCGCGAACAGCAGGTATTGTCGGCGTCACTTCGCGACGCACTCGACGACATCCGTCAACGTTACGGAGCGAGTTCGGTCGGGGTCGCGTCCGACCTCTCGACGCACGGGCTACGAATTGAGCGTCAGCGTGGCAGCCACGCGTTCGGACCCGAGGGTCCGCCCTAGGCGTGAACGGTGACGAGGGTTCCGATGGGTGTGTGGGGCCAGATGGTGGCCGCCGAGGCGAAAGGCATCTCGACGCAACCGAGACTCTGGGGGTAGCCGTACCCTGAACGGATGAATCCGTGCAGGGCGTCACCACCGTTGAAGTACGAGACCCATGGAATCCCGGGGTCGGAGTAGTGCGTTCCGTTGGGATTCGTGCCCGACATCGTTTGTGTCGTGAAGCGAAGGTAGACGTGGTACGTGCCGACGGCGGTGGAGGCCACGGAGATGCCGGTGTTGACCAATGACTTAAACTTTCCGACACCGTTTTCGTACAAAGTGAGCACTTCGGGCGACGCCTCGCTCACGTCCACGTAGTTGTACGTCGCCGGATTAACTTGGCCGGAGTTGGCGGCGTTGACTAACGCGTTCCACGTTACGGAGTCGACGACGCCGGTGGTGGCCAGACCGTGAACGTTTTGAAAGTTCATCACCGCGCCGGTCACGACGACGTTGTCCACCCCTTGTTGCCACTGCGACGAGAACCTGGCCGGCAAGAGGGGAAAGCGCCACGCGAACACGCCCGGAACCTGCGTCGCGGGCGTCGATCCCGTCACTAGGGGTGTGAAGGACACCGGGAGGTAGTTAAGTTGCGCTAGCAACTGCTGTTCCCAGGTGACATTGACGTCGAGCGTGGTTTGTACCACTCTCGACGCGGCGATCGCACAAGTGGCGCCACAGCGAAACGACGTGGGCAATGTGATGGAGTAGGAGAGTATCGGAGCGACCTTGCCGACGACGACTGCTTGGACGTCTAGGGGACTGATTTGTTGCCAGTCAGTGGCCAGGGCGGGGCTGACCTTGAGGGCCGGTAGTTTCTGCGCGTTGACGGCGCGAGTGAAGTGCAGGCGCACAACTGGCATGGACGTGTTGATGCGGGTAGCGATTTGACTTGAGGCTGTCACCATGAGAGAGGACTGGGCCTGGGCAATAGATGCGAAGGGCACCACGGTGACTCCGGCCACCAACGCGACCACCAACGCGCGCGCGACCAACCTTCTCATGGCTCGTAGCCTAATACCTCTGTTCAGCCACCCGACCCGTACGCTTGAGGGCACGCGCAGCACGAGGAGGATTGTGGACAGGACCAAGGGAACCATCGTGGGAGTGATCATGGCCGCGGTGGTGGCACTGATTTTGGTGACGCTCCTGACGAGCGTGATTCGTACCATTATCGAATTAGCCATCGTTGTGGGAGCCATCTACTTGATTGCCCGGGTGCTGATGAGGAAAAAGTAGTAGAGGCGGCGAGTAGGATGGTCGTTCTGGCGGCGTGGCCGAGCGGTTAGGCAGGGGCCTGCAAAGCCCCGTACTCCGGTTCGAATCCGGACGCCGCCTCGCATAAGGGGCACTACAGCAGGAAGTCTGACGTGGCTATCAATCTGGCTACGACATTGGTAGTCAGTTTGATAGTCGCCAAACCGGTGGCGACGGGCCTGAGACGATTGAGTCGCGGATACCGAGTCCAGGCCCACCCGCGGCGAGATTTCTTCAGTGCACCGCGTACAACGACTATCTGAGCGTGGCCGGAGTGATACCTCGGTTCGGTAGGCGAGTTGACGTCACACGCCCCGGACGTTGTTGAAGATTAGGCGATGTGCGCTGTCGACGTGGTCTCTTTGGCACTGCAACCTCGCTCACTGCTACTTGCACAACACCTGCACCGGAATTCCCGCTTCCGTCTTGGGATAGTGAATGCAAACGCGGGTCGTTGTCGACATGCTGTTGAGCGTCATCTTCATAGTGAAAGTGACCACTCCGCCCTGGCCTTCTCGAAACGACGGGGCGTGGAGGAACGTGTAGTCACCATTTTTCAAGAATCGGACGACGTCCGCACCCGAAACGGCTCGCCCTTTGGCCGCTGCTGCGGCCACGGCGTATCGACTCTGGTTCATTAGGGACGGTAGTAACTGCCACTGAGTAAGAGCCTGGATCGGACATGAGACGACCATCGGTGCTCGCCCGACGGTCGCAGGGAAGTCGACGCAGATCTCTTTGAAGGTGGCGGCACTCACGAAGAGCGCCAGGCGCGGGTAATTCATGACGTCGTCGACATTGAAGCCGAGCGTCAGGGTCGAACCAATCCTCAACTCCGTCGCAACCGCGTTGGCGACATCCGCGGCGGTCACGGCGTGAGGAGGGCGTGCGTGATTCGCAGTTAAGAAGGCGTAGTCCGCCACGGTCATAACACTCGAGGAGTTTGCGGCGACGGCCAAGGGCGAATGCAGTGCCGTGGCGCTAGTGAGGGCCACGGTAAATACGAGCACGACGAGGGCTTTAATTCGGTCGATGTGATGGCGACGTCGGTGAGTTGTCATACCGAGGGAAGTATATTGACGAGGGCTACAGGCGCTGGCGTGCTCAGTTCTCTCGACATGTCACCCCTCCCTTGTGCTCGTCATCTTGCCACGACCGTCTGACGCCATGCCTCACGGCGTGGCTGCGTCGAGAAAGTAACGAATTTGTATCGCAGCGGCAGCTCCCTCACCCACGGCACTGGCGAGTTGCTTCGTGGAACCACCACGGACGTCGCCCGCGACGAAGACGCCCTCTATATTGGTGCGAAATTGTTGGTCGCTCACGATGAAGCCCCGTTCGTCGCGCACGACGGAGTCAGCGAGAAATCCCGAATTGGGGTCGAGCCCGATGAACACGAACGCGCCGGTCGCCGCGTGGTGTTCGGTCGCGCCGGTCGCGAGATCTTCCAACACCACGGTCGATAATTTTCCGTGGTCGTCGGCGTCGAAGGAGGTGACGCGCATATTGACGCGCACACTCATCTGGGGATGCGCGCGCACTTTGTCCTGGAGCAATCGGCTGCCCGCGAGATTGGCCGAATGTTCAACGACGGTGACGTGCTGGGCGAATTGGGTGAGGAACAAGCCTTCTTCCAGGCCACTGTTACCACCACCGATGACGACGACTTCCGGAGCGTCGCGATAGAACGGACCGTCGCAGGTCGCACAAAAGTGGATACCCGCGCCAATGAGTTCGGCCTCTCCCTCGGCCGACGTACGCCGGTACGTTGAGCCCGTAGCGATGAGAACGGCGCGCGCGCGGTACGCGTCGCCGGTGGACGTCTCGACCATTACCACGTCGTCCTCGCGGCGCACGCCCGTCACGGCGACGGCCTGGAGCATCTCCACCCCGTAGCGCTCAGCTTGGCGCGCCATTCGTTCGGCGAGATCGTGTCCGGCGACCCCGTCGGGGAATCCCGGGTAGTTGTCGAGTCGTTCGGTGATTCCAGCTTGGCCACCCAGGGCCGATTTCTCGATGATGAGTACCGACGAGTTCTCTCGAGCGGCGTAGATCGACGTCGTGATACCGGTGGGGCCTCCACCCACGACGATGAGGTCGTACATGCGCGATGCCGCCACTCGCGTGAGTCCGAGTTTGTCGGCGAGGGCATCATTGCCTGGTTCAGCCAGGTGTGTTCCGTCGGCGAAGACCACGGTGGGGATTATTCGATTACCGTCGTTGAGCCGTTCCACCAGCGCCGTCGCCTCGAGCTGGGTGTCCAGATCGATCCACTCGTACTTAATGCGATGTTCGGCCAAAAACGACTTCGTGCGACGACAGTCTGGGCACCAACTCGCGCCGATGACGGTGAGGGTATTGGGCTGGAGTGACATGAGGCCTGCTTTCGGTGTGTGGTGTTTCGTCTCACTGGTCGGTCGACTGTTACAGTTCGCGGGCGTCGCAGGATGGCGCGTACGACTCGCCCTGCGTGGCCCGGCCCATTGTGGCATCGAATACGTCGACACGCGCGAGGGTAGTTTGATGGAGCATGGTTCTTTCGCGACTTCTCGGCCGGTTCTTGCGCCCGTATCTGCGCCAGATTCTGGTGCTGGTGGGGTTGTTGGTCGCTCAAACGGCCGGAAACCTCTATTTACCGAACCTCAATGGCGACATCATCAACAACGGTGTGGTGACCGGTCATCTCCACTACATCATCCACACCGGCGAGTGGATGTTGCTCCTCACCTTGTTTATCGGGGTCTTTTCGGTGGTGGGGATCTACTGGGCGTCGCACGTGGCCATGGGCGCCGGGGCCGATATTCGCACCAGCGTCTTCGAACGAGTGCAGTCCTTCTCCTCGCGTGACATGAACGTCTTTGGTACGGCGTCGTTGATCACGCGAAATACCAACGACGTGCAGCAGATCCAAATCTTCATTCAGATGGCCCTCACCATGATGGTGGTCGCACCCATCATGTGTTTTGGCGGCATCGCGATGGCGCTGCACGAGGGTGCTCGGCTTTCGACGTTGCTCCTCGTCGCGGTGCCCGTCATGGGAGTCTTCCTCACCGTCGTGATGTTGAAAGTCTTCCCCAAATTCCGCTCGATGCAGGTCAAGATCGACCGCCTCACCGAGGTCTTGCGCGAACAAATCACCGGCGTGCGAGTCATTCGCGCTTTTGTGCGCAGCGACTTCGAAGCCGATCGCTTTAACGAGGCCAGTGGCGCCCTCGCCTCCACCGCGCTCAGCGTGAACCGCACGTTCGCCGTGATGCTGCCGATGATGATGATCATCTTGAATCTCTCGTCGGTGGCCGTCGTCTGGTTCGGCGGCCGCTTGGTGAGTGAGGGGTCGATGCCGATCGGCAACCTCACCGCATTCTTGACCTACATCATGCAGATCTTGCTGTCGGTGATGATGGCGGTGATGGTCGCGATCTTGTTACCGCGAGCCGCCGCGAGCGCCGAACGCGTGAGTCAAGTCTTGAACACCGCCCCGGTCATCACTAATCCGGCGCGTCCTCAGCCCATCACTGTGCGTGACGGACAGATCCGCTTCGAGGGGGTGTCCTTCTCGTATCCGGGCTCTGAGCGCCCCGTGCTCGAAGAACTGGACTTCACGTTGTCGCCGGGATCCACCAGCGCAATCATCGGTGGTACCGGTAGTGGCAAGACCACGCTCATTAATCTGATTCCTCGCTTCTTTGAGGCCACGAACGGGCGCGTCCTCGTCAACGGCGTCGACGTTCGAAACCAGGACCTCGAGGACTTGTGGGCGTCGCTGGGCATCGTGCCCCAGGGCGCCTATCTCTTCAGCGGGACCGTGGCCTCGAATCTTCGCTTCGGGCGTGAGGACGCGAGCGACGAAGAACTGTGGCGCGCCCTCGAAGTGGCCCAGGCCGCGGATTTCGTGCTGGCCATGCCGGGAGCGTTGGAGGCCCCGGTCGACCAGGGGGGCACCAACGTGTCTGGTGGTCAGCGCCAACGACTCTGTATTGCGCGCGCCCTAGTGAAGCGGGCCGACGCCTACTTGTTCGACGACTGCTTCTCGGCCCTCGACGCCGCGACGGACGCCCGACTCCGCCTGGCGCTAAAGACCGGTGTCGGTAAGGCGGCGGTCGTGATCGTGGCCCAGCGAGTCTCGACGATTATCGACGCCGATCAGATCATCGTGCTCGACGAGGGCCGCATCGTGTAGGTGGGAACGCACCTCCAGCTGGTGGGGTCGTGTACGACGTACCGCGAGATCGTCGTGTCACAGCTCGGAGAGGCGGCGACCCAATGAGCATGATGGGCCAGATGCGCGGTCCGACCGGTCCGACGCGAAAGAGTAAGGATGTTCGCGGCACCACGCGACGGCTCGCCGCGCGACTGGCGCCCGAGCGTCTCAAGCTGTTTCTCGCCCTCTTCTTGGGTGTCGCGTCGGTCGGGTTCATGGTATCGGGACCTCAAATTCTCGGCAGTGCGACCAACGTATTGTTCGACGGACTCATCTCCAAGACGTTGCCCGCGGGCACGACGAAAGCCCAGGCGATTGTTACGCTGCGTGCTCACGGTCACGGACAGTTGGCGACGATGATCTCGGGAATGCGTTTGACCCCGGGCGTCGGTGTCGACATCGACCGCATGGGTCAAATCTTGGGCATCGCCGCGCTGATCTACGTCGTGGGATCACTGTTCAACTATCTCCAAGGCTTCACGATGGCCGGCGTCACCCAGCGGGTGGTCTTTCGTATGCGTCGTGACGTGGAGGCCAAGATGTCGCGACTCCCACTTCGCTACTTCGATTCGCACTCCCACGGAGACGTCCTCAGTCGCGTCACCAACGACATCGACAACATTACGACCACGATTCAACAAGGCTTGAGCCAACTACTGACGTCGGCGCTCACCATCGTCGGCGTGTTGGGCATGATGTTTTGGATCTCGCCGTTGCTGGCGATAGTCAGCCTGGTGACGATTCCCCTCGCCCTGGTGGTCACGGCGTTGATCGCCAAACGTTCTCAGCACCACTTCGCCGATCAGTGGCGAAGTACGGGGAGCCTTAACGGTCTGGTCGAAGAATCTCACACCGGTCACGAACTCGTGCAGGTCTTCGGGCGTGGTCCCTCCACCGTGGAGCAATTCAACGTCCACAACACTTCGTTGTATCGCGCGAGTTTCAAAGCGCAATTCCTTTCGGGCATCATTCAGCCGTCCATGCAGTTCATCGCCAATATCAACTACGTCGCCATCGCCGTCCTCGGAGGGTACCGGGTCGCCTCGGGTCTATTGTCGCTCGGGGCGGTGACGGCGTTCATTCAATATTCGCGACAGTTCACGATGCCCATCACCCAAATCGCGAGCCAGATGAACATGCTGCAATCCGGTGTCGCGTCCGCCGAACGCGTCTTTGAATTCCTCGACGCCGACGAGGAGGCCCCGGAGGTGACGAAGGCGGTGGCACTGGGCCCCCTCGACGCGCAGGGAGCGAGTGTGCGACTCGAGCACGTGAACTTTCGTTACGAAGCCGACGAGCCGTTGATCGAGGACTTCACGTTGGACGTGGCGCCGGGGGCCACGATCGCCATCGTTGGCCCCACCGGGGCGGGGAAGACTACGTTGGTGAACTTGCTGGTGCGCTTCTATGAAATCAAGTCGGGCCATATCGTGCTCAACGGTGTCGACTATCGCGATCTCACCCGCAACCAAGTTCGTAGTGCCTACGGGATGGTCTTGCAAGATACCTGGATGTTCTCGGGCACGATTCGCGACAATATCCGTTACGGACGACCCGACGCGAGTGACGCCGAGGTCATCGCCGCGGCGCAAGAAGCGCACGTCGACGCCTTCGTGCGGATGTTGCCCGACGGCTACGACACGCTGCTGGACGAAAACGCCTCGAATCTCTCGGCCGGTCAAAAGCAGTTGCTCACCATCGCGCGCGCGTTCCTCGCCGACCAGAGCATCTTGATCCTCGACGAGGCCACGAGCAATGTCGACACGCGCACTGAAGTCCTCATTCAAAAAGCGAAGCG
>Ga0207933_1000129_pt1 | contig 76081 bp, 68 predicted proteins | sample NGESurdeep092012_4_FD_184488 | JGI IMG/M metagenome (GOLD analysis project Ga0207933, IMG submission 184488) | Arctic peat soil microbial communities from Barrow, Alaska - NGEE Surface sample F53-3 deep-092012 (SPAdes) | ecosystem: Environmental > Terrestrial > Soil > Wetlands > Peat ...
ACATCGGGCGATAGACCGCGCAAGTGAAGCGGCCAAGGGGCGAGATAAAATAGGCTCTACGTTGAAAGGCATAAGCCCGGCCTACATGGATAAAACGGGCAGAAACGGCATACGTGTAGGAGATTTACTGGATGATGATTTCAAATCAAAATACCAAATTCTTCGCAAAAAACACCAGCAGATATTAGACAATTTTTCTTTTGACGAAGATATTTCAGAGGCGGAAAACGAATTTTTTGAGGCGTTGGAATTTTTGAAAACATTAAAGATAGTAAATGGTGAATATTTTATAAATGACGCCATCAAAAGGGGTAAAAAAATTCTTGCCGAAGGGGCTCAGGGAAGCATGTTGGATGTAGATTTTGGTACGTTTCCTTTTGTTACTTCTTCAAACACAATTACAGCAGGTGTTTGCAGTGGGCTGGGCATTGCACCGCAGCAGATTAAAGAAGTGATCGGTATTACCAAAGCATATTGTACCCGCGTGGGCAGCGGACCGTTTCCTACTGAACTACACGATGAAATGGGCGAACTGATCCGCAAAAATGGCAACGAATTTGGCAGTACCACTGGCAGGCCGCGACGTTGCGGGTGGATTGATTTGGTTGCATTAAATTTTGCCTGCATGATCAATGGTGTCACTCAATTGGTAATGACAAAAGCGGACGTTCTTGATACGATTGATGTACTGAAAGTATGCAATCAATATAACATCAACGGGAAGGAAACAACACAGGTACCTTTTCAAATGGAAGGAAAGGATGTACAGCCATCTTATAAAGAATTTACCGGATGGAACACTGATATTACCGGCATCAAAGAATATAAAAATATTCCCGCTGAAATGGGCACATATATTGACTATATTAATGCCACGTTGGGTGTTCCCGTAAAATATATTTCCAACGGCCCCGGAACTGATCAACTAATTGTGGCTTTATAATTGCAGATTATTTTTTTAAAAAAAAATTATTGAATATTTTTGGATAATTAATTAGGATATTTAAATTTTACAAAAAAGTAAATCCTTAGAAAATATGAAAGCAAAATCTGAAAAGGAAAAAAACATCCCTTCAAAAGAAACTTCCAAAGAATCTGCTAAAGGTTCGGCAAAAAAGCAGTCTGAAGATTTAGATGATGATGAAGATTTGGATGATGATGATCTGGTGGTGGATGGTGATGCTCCTAAGAAAAAGGCGAAAGGTGCTACGCCTAAGAAAAAGAAAAGTAAGGACGATGATGATGAAGATGAAGAGGGAGATGAAGTGGATGATGATGATTGGGATAAATCTGAGGATGATGAGGATTTCGACCCTGACTTTGAAGAATTTGATGTTCCAAAATCAAAAGGAAAAAAAGCCGGGAAAAAGGACAAAGCCGACGACGATTTTGATGTGGATGAAGATTTAAAAAGCTTCGATTTATTTGAAGAAGACGATGAATTCGGAGACGACGATGATTTTTAAGAAATAGACAATTCTTATGCCTGTTACAAAATTTTGAAAAGGGAATATACTTCATACTCCATATCTGATTTTTATCATTTTAAATATCAATTGCTGGACTTCTCAAAGAAGTTCGGCAATTTTTGTTTTCTGGATAATCATGAATATAATTTCGATAAATCTTATGAATGCCTTGCCGGGTTTGGCATTCATAAATCAATAGCCGCAGACAAAGAAACCGTTTTTAAGGAACTGGATGTTTTCAAAGACGAAAACCCAGACTGGATTTTTGGCCATATCTCCTACGATCTTAAAAATAAAATTGAAACACTTTCTTCCCGGAACCCTGATGGCATTGGTTTTTCTGAATTTCAATTTTTCGTTCCGGAAATTGTTTTTATTTTGACAAAATCTATTGTGAAAATCGGTGTAGAACCTGGAAAGGATAGTGCATCTATTTTTCATGAAATAGCTTCGATCGTTCCTCAAAAAATAAATACTTCGTCAATTTCTCTGAGAAAGCGATTTTTAAAAGATGAATATTTAGAAACTATAGAAAAGTTACAACAGCATATTTTGAGGGGTGATTGTTACGAAATATGTTTTTGCCAGGAATTGTATGCAGAAAATGTGGAGCTTGATCCCGTACAGGTTTTTATAAAATTGAGCACGCTTTCTCCTAATCCATTCTCTTCCTTTTACAGATCCGGAGAAAACTATTTGATGTGTGCCAGCCCGGAAAGATTTTTGAAGAAAACGGGCAAAACAATTATTTCTCAGCCTATAAAAGGTACGTCCAGGCGAAATAATGTTGAGGTGGAGGATGAAGATGAAAAAAAGCTTTTACAGTTAAATGAAAAAGAACGAGCGGAAAATACCATGATCGTAGACCTGGTGCGAAACGACCTGAGTAAAATATGTACAGAAGGTTCTGTATCAGTAAAGGAATTTTTGAAAATATATTCCTTCCCGCAAGTGCATCAAATGATTTCCACCATTGGTGGATCGCTTCGCGAAAACGTTTCTTTTTCTGAAATTTTATCTGCTACTTTTCCGATGGGCTCCATGACAGGTGCTCCCAAAAAAAGAGCGATGGAACTGATAGAGCAATACGAAAAAACAAAAAGAGGATTATTCTCCGGAACGGTCGGCTACATCAATCCTGATGGTGACTTCGATTTTAATGTCGTGATCAGAAGTATTTTGTACAACGAAGACAAAAAATATTTATCTATCCAGGTTGGTTCTGCTATCACATGGAAGAGCGTTCCCGAAAAAGAATATGAAGAGTGTATGGTAAAGGCAGAAGCAATGAAAAAGGTATTGGAATAATAGTGCAGTCGCGTTTTATTTGTTTCCTACATAACTTTCAATAGGCATACGGTTGGATATACTACGCGCCAAGGTCATTTCATCAGCATATTCCAATTCGCCACCGAAGGCAATGCCACGGGCAATAGTGGTAATTTTTACGGGCACGCCTTTTAGCTTTTTGCTGATGTAATAAATCGTAGTGTCGCCCTGTATATTGGGACTTAAAGCAAAAACAAGTTCTTCAATTTTTTCTTCATTGACTCTTCGTATCAGTGAATCAATTTCTAATTGGTCGGGACCAATGCCATCAAGAGGCGAAATGATGCCTCCTAATACGTGATAGAGGCCACTGTATTGCTGCGTACTTTCAATGGCTATTACATCGCGAATCGTTTCTACTACACAGATTATTTCTTGTTTACGGCTGCGATCTGAACAGATATTGCAAAGTTCCTTATCCGCTATATTGTGACATCGGGTACAGAAATGAATTTCTTCTCTCATTTTTAAAATCGTATCGCTGAATATTTTCACTTCGTTCACGTCTTTTTTTAATAAGTGAAGTACCAATCTTAAAGCTGTTTTTTTACCAATGCCTGGAAGTTTCGCAAATTCATTAACCGCGTTTTCTAAAAGAGAAGAAGAAAAAATCATTTGGCAAAATTAAGGATTATATCAGGTTTCATGCACCGTGTAATTCTCAGTGGGCCAGCAAATAATCGAGATTCTTAATTAGCTGGAAAATCAATTAACGAACAAACTATTTTTCATCTACAACACTATATCATACTCATTATCCCAGTCTGCTTTCACATTTACCTTTTTCGGTATGGCAGTTACTTTTTCCGGTTGTTTTCGCAGATGATAATTTCCCGGATCCCAGGAGCCATTATCATTTTCATCATCCAAAATCCGTACTTCATAATCGCCGGGATTAAATAATTTCACAATGAATGTAGCGGACGATATTTTAAATGAATCAACCAACACGTTATTTTGGATAAACTGTAAAACGGGATGTTTTATTTTTCCCCGGTTTCTAAAGTCAAGTTTCAGGCTTCCGTATTCCCGCTCTGATTTTGTTTTGAAAGAAATAGTATCTGCTTTTTTTAGTCCCTCGCCGAGTGTATCGGTTGCGAAATCTTTATCTATCAGCAGGCGATAATGCGTATCTTCTGTCCAACCTGCTTTCACCTTAATTATTTTTTTAGTACTGTCAAGCGAGATAGCTGCCGCGATGGGATTGAATAAAGTATCTGACAACCTTATCTTGGAGCTGTCAAAATCTTTTAAAGGTGTGACTAACGTTATCGTAAGAGGTGTAAGCAAATCCTGTGAGCCGGAAGAAACAGAAGAAGTAAACTTTAATATTTTTTCAGGATTTTTTGGTTTGGCACTTGATAAACTGGCAGGTGACTTTGTGTTTTCTTCTTGAGCGTAAGCGAAAAGGGCTATTGGTTGTACATCCTTCGTAATATGAACATCGCTATCCGCGAAAGCAAATAGCTGCGATGGATTGTTATACATTTTTTGCCCGCTCTCGTCTTTTAAAGCAAATAAATGATAGGTGCCTGCGGCAAGATATTTAAAATGATAACGGCCTAACGAATCGAGATTAGCGACATATTTTGGCTTCACTTTATAAACCGCCGAATCATCTAAATTATTAAATAATACTACTATTAATGTGCTGTCTGGTTTTCCGGTTTGCGCCAATACTACTTTTCCCTGCAACTGAAGCGAATCAATATAATTGCCGGTAGAAAAAACATAAGTGAAATTCCGAATCGGATTGTTTTCATTAATATCCTGTATAGCATTCCCAAAATCAAAACTGTAAGTGGTGTTTGGTTGTAGCGTGTCGCGTATTTTTATGGAAACCGTTTTTAATTTAGAGGTAATAGTCGGAATGATTTTGGGGACCGGATTTACCAATAAATATTTTTGTACATCCTTAATTTGTACATACTCATCAAAAGTAAAAGTAGCGTGGTTGGCGGTGAAATGTAGCATATGATTTGGCGGAGTAGCATTTAATAACACGGGGGGAGTTGTATCGCGCGGGCCTCCCATAGGCATACCTATTTGTGCACATCCGCTACTCATCATAGTAAACAGGTAGTAACAAACTGCTACAGCCAAAAAAGGTATTATTTTAAATATTTTCATTTCAGAAAAGCAAACTTAATTTCTTTAAACGGATATTGGTTTTTCATCTTCCTAAATTAATTTTAAACTTCTTCTTCCCCAATATCGTGTAAAGCGATCTCCAGTTTATTTTCTTTTACAAAATTGCACCAACGGCAATCTTCTTTGCCGCAGCCGGTATAAAAATCCCGTGCCTGTATCTGATTCCAAACTTCGGTTATTTGTTGCTTTACTGTGGTAATATCAGCGGGCTCAATATATATTTTTCTTTTCTGAAATCCTTTAGCTTTATCCGGCTCTACAAAATCAAATTCAGAACTTACCACCTTCCAGTCTTTGCCATCCATATTATCAATCAATATTTTGTAGAAAACGGCCTGCCGCCAATAATCACCACCGTTAGGTTCATTTTCATTGGGCGGCATTAATTTCTTCTTTGTGTAGGCGCTGTTTACATCGCCCGTTTTATAGTCAACCACATTTACTTCTTTACTATTAAATTCCATTTTATCTATCTTTCCTTTTATCGGAATCCCATTCACCACATTTTTAATATTTCTTTCTACAGCTACTATTTTATTGAAATCGTTGATGTATTGATCATAATAATCACCCAACACTATTTCGCCCTGTTCCAGTCTTCTGTTGAAAGCCTCTGGCGTAAAGTTTTCGCGATGCCTTTTCATGTACCAGTCAAAATAACCAAGCATTTTTTCTTTGGATGGAAATTCCTTTTTGTCGCTCTTTTGCATTTCTTCAAATATCTTTTGCAGGGCGAAATGCACGGCGCTTCCAAATTCCAAATTCTCAGATTTTCCGGAAGGAATTCTTACCAGGTTTTTATAGTAAAACCCCAGCGGACAATCTAAATAGTTATTGAGCGAAGTAACATTCATCACAAATTTTTCGAGTAATGTAGAGATAAAATCTGATTCGCCTTTTTCTATTTCCGGCGCCTGGTGAATGAAATTCAATGTTTCATATTCCATCAATTCTTCCTGCGGCAATTGCACGCTTTTTATTCCAAGATTGTTACCTTCTATTATTTCGGCGATAAACATAGAATGTTCCGCATCTTTTCCGTCAGGTTTTATTTTGATAAACGAAATCTGCAGATTTTTTTCAGCCCTGGTAAGCGCTACATAGAATAAACGCCTCAATTCTTCATTCGCATTCCCCGAAGGAAGAGACGAAAATAGTGTATCGGGTAATTTAAAACCACTACTTGGATTTCTTTTCTTCTCCCACAAATGCGCATTCATGCCTGTGATAAATACGTGTTCAAATTCCAACCCTTTAGAACCGTGCGCGGTTAAAAAATTAACACCGGCGCTGTTACCGGAGAACTCGATCAGCGGCAATGAAAGTTTTTCTCTATTCATTAGCTCGATGACATCAATCAGACCTTGCAACGATAGTAAAGGATTGCGTGCCGTTTCTTCTTTAATAAAATCAAATAATGCAGTAAGAATTTGCAACATTCTTATTTTTTCATCACTTTTCATGATGTACGAAAGGACTCCTGCACTAGAAATAATTTTTTCAAAAAGTGTTTGCAGCGTCACGTTGGAAACATCAGCTATTAATTGTTCCAGCATCTTGCTGAAATCTTTTAGCGCAGCAACGATACCTGTGTCAAAAAGATCTTTGGGTGCAGAATTAGATTTATCGTATAATAATTTTCTGATAGAAGTTTTTTGACCGCTGTAATTTTTTGCATTCACTTCTACGGTTAGCTTCGCAATTTCAATCGGTGGAATTTTATAAAAATCAAAATGAAGGATTTCAAACAGAAGTTCATCGCCGCCATAAGGAATATCATGTTCGGCAGCGAGGTAGCGCAATATTTCTATGATCTTTTTTGCAAAAGGATCTGCAAGGATATTGATGCTTCTTTTGGAGTAAACAGGAATTTTTTTCAGCCTGAAATATTTCATCAATTGTTCTCCGTAGCTGTTTTCTTTATAAATAACTGCAATTCTTCCCGGCTCTGTTCCTTTATCGACGAGGGCTTTCACCTTATTGGTTATATCGGCCATCTCATCTTTGATGGTATTGTATTCGATAATTATTGGCGATTCAGTTAGTTTTTTTAATTCTTCTTTTGATGAAATAAGATCTTTCGTTAGTCCCGGAAATTTATGGATCAGCCGTTCCTCATTTTTATCAATCAACGATTTTGAAACATCCAGGATTGGTTTGGTAGAACGGTAATTATTAGTAAGCACAATTTTCAATAACCCTTCATAGCTTTTGGCAAAGCTTTCCATATTTTCAATATTGGCGCCCTGGAAACGGAATATGCTCTGGTCATCGTCGCCCACTACAAATACATTTGGCGAGTCCCAAAAATCAATCAGCATTTGTACAATCTCATTCTGCGTACCACTCGTATCCTGGTATTCATCTACAAGTATGTATTGAAATCTTTCCTGGTAACTGGCTAAGACGTTTTTATTTTCTTTAAAAGCCTTTATCACCCAATTAATCATATCATCAAAATCGTAAAGACTTCGTTTCTTCATTAGCTGTTGAAAATTGTCGAACTCATTTACGGCAGCGCGCAGTTTTTCCATCCGGTCCAGTTCGGCGTAATAATCCGGTTTGTAATCGCCGACTTTTATGCCTGATTTTTCGGATGATCTTTTGTATTTAAAACTTTCATCGTCTTTTATTTTTTCAAGATATTGATCTATACTCTTGTCAATATACTCCGTTGTCCAGCCTTCTCTTTTCATTGCTGAAAATAAATGCTGCAGGTTTTTTATTTCGAAATACACATCTCCCCGATACCTTTTTAAGGGATTGTTTTTGGGTAAATTATCGATGAGTATTTTGTAAAGTTGTATTCTTTCCAGGTCGGAAACGGGATCCAAAGCGGTTTTTTCAAACAGCGACAAATTCTGCTGAATCACCTCATTGCAAAATCCATGGAATGTATAAATATTTACTTTGTAAGAATCGGGGCCAATGAATTGCAATAATCTTTTCCGCATGGCAATAGCGCCTGCATCGGTATAAGTAAGGCATAAAATATTTTGAGGAAGCACGTCGGTTTCCAATAAAATTTTTCCGATTCGCGCGGCAAGAATTTGTGTTTTCCCGGTTCCCGGCCCCGCTATTACCATCACCGGGCCTTCGATGGTATCTACGGCCTGACGCTGCTTTTCGTTGAGCTTGTGGTATTCTTCATTATATTTCTTGAGTAATTTTTCTTTATATGATAACATACCGATAAAGATAAAATAAAAGTAGTGTATCGAGAGAAAGGAGAACATGGCATCATAACCAACAATCTGAAAGGTTGAAAAAAACTATCCTACTAATTTTGTAGACTAATAAAAATTACTTTATATTTGCCCAGATTATTTATTCAAGGAACTATTTATTATGCCTGTCCGATTAATTAGCTTTATACAATTCATGCGATGTTGCATCTCAACAAAAATGTTATTTATAAAAACATTTAAAGAGACACACCTTTATCACTTTAATCTTTCATTTGCAGGATTACAAAGTTGTATGTGTTTAGTTGAAAAGAATTAATACAATTATAAAGAAAATAATTTTATCAAAGTTGCTCCTATTTCATTTTTTACTTTATCAAATTAAAGATTGGCACTGTTGTGTTGCCAAAGATGATTCAAGAGACAAAATACCCAAAAACAGATCTTACAGCTCTAATTATTAGACTATTCATGATTCAAAGTTCAGGAATAGAAAGGTGGATTGAGAAAAGGAATTTTTCTCTCTTATTAGTCTACTAAATTAGTAGGATATTTATTATAAAAAAACAAAACCGTTATAATGATACATTTATTTTTACATGCTCCCGCTGGAGGGATACCAAAATGTTTATTGTCCCGATAATAAACAAATAAGGGAAATAGCAGCAACTATTTCCCTTTGCTCAGAATAAAATATTCTTCACATTAAACTCTTACAAATGTACAAAACTTATAGGAATATAAGTGTGGCTATATTAGCCACCACAGGCTTTATAACACCTTTACAAGCACAAAAACAAGTAACACACCAAAGCCAATATTGGATTCGCTATTATGGCAAATACAATCTATCTCCCGATTGGGATATCACACTAGAATTTGAGGACAGGCGGTTTTTTAAAGACAACAGGCAGGCAAATGGGGTGCTGCCACGCGTTACCGTGAATCGAAAATTGGGAGCGGGATGGAGCGCCGGCGTAGGATTTACTTATTACACCTCATCCAATCCTGCAGATCCTTCAAAGCCTGTAGCCGTGACGGTGCCCGAACTAAGGCCGCACCAGGAATTGTCTTATAAACAAAAAATCAAAAACCTGACGATTGGCCATCGTTTCAAGTTGGAAGAACGCTGGACGCGTAACAGCAGCAGCACTGAGCTGACAGACGGGTATTCTTTCAAAGGGCGTTTCCGTTATCAATTGCAATTGCAATATCCGCTCATAAAACAGAAAAGCGCTGCAGGTACATTAACCGCAAAAGCATCGGATGAAATAATGCTGAATATCGGGCATTCCATCGTACAAAATACTTTTGACCAGAACCGGGCTTATGCAGCATTGAACTATGGTATTTCCAATAATTTCCAGGTAGAGCTGGGTTATATAAATTATTTCCAGCAGAGGAGTGCAGGCACGCAATATTACAATCGCGACATTGCCCGGCTAACCTTTTATCACACTATCAATTTTTATAAAAAACATTAATTCATTTCTAAATTTATTATGATGAAAATAAAAAAAATTATCACAGCGGTTTTTCTTCTTTCCCTGCCTGTTTATTTCATTGCATGCAAAAGCGGTAAACCAAAAAGTATTACCATCAGCGGAGCGTTTGCGCTGTATCCTTTAGGTGTTAAATGGACGGAGGAATACAAAAAGCTGCATCCCGATGCGCGCTTCGATGTGTCGGCGGGCGGTGCAGGCAAAGGCCTTACTGATGTGGTGGCAGGTGCTGCCGACCTCGCTATGTTTTCCCGCATACTGACTCCTGTGGAAGCAAAAAAAGGCATTGTACTTTTTGCTGTTTCCAAAGATGCGGTGCTGCCTACTTTCAGCGCGAAAAATCCACTGGCGGATATTATACATCGCAAAGGGCTTACGCATGATCAGTTGAAGGATATTTATTTCTCCGGAAAAAATATCACCTGGGGCAGTTTGCTGGATACATCAGCTAATAACAACATTGTAGTTTATACACGCTCTGATGCGGCCGGGGCGGCTGATACCTGGGCTGCATACTTTGATGGTAAGCAGGATAATATCAAAGGTACAGGCATCTATGGCGATCCGGGCCTGGCCGATGCCGTATCCAAAGATGAGTATAGTGTGGGTTTCAATAATGTGGCTTATGCGTATGACATTACCACCGGCAAAAAAAGGCCGGGCGTGGATGTTATTCCAATAGATGTAAACAATAACCGGCAAATTGATCCGCAGGAAAACTTTTACGGCAATGCCGACAGTGTTTTGGCTGCTATTGCGGACGGGCATTACCCCTCACCGCCTGCGCGCGATTTGTATTTTATTACAAAAGGAAAACCCACCGATTCGACTGTAATCAATTTTCTGAAATGGGTGCTTACCGATGGGCAGCAGTATGTAAAAGCTGCTGGCTATGTGCCTTTGCCTGCAGAAAAGATACAGGCGCAATTAGATAAACTAAAATAATACTAACCCTCAGAAACAAGACAAAATAAGATGACAACGTTCCTGCTGCTTCCGCGAAAATGGATAGATCGTATTTCCAATACCTGGCTGAATGTGGCTGTGATTTTCCTGTTGCTGCTGCCGCTGGTGATAGGCCTGGGGCTGGTACTAAAGTCGCTGCCATTGTTCCACGAATATTCTTTGGGCAGCCTAATCGGCTCTTCCGACTGGTCGCCGCTGGAAGGTAAGTTTGGCTTTTACGCCTTCATCATCGGGTCGTTGTTGGTAACGTTGTTGTCTTTTGTTTTGTCGGCGCCGGTGTGTTTACTGGCAGCCATCTATCTTACACAATATGCGCCCAGGTGGCTTATGCAGGCGATGTATTTTGTAATAGATGTATTGGCGGGCATACCATCTGTAGTCTATGGTGCATGGGGCGTATTGGTTGTAGTGCCGTTGATAAGCGAACATGTTGCCCCGGCATTTGGGTTCACTACTACAGGCTATTGCTTATTGTCCGGCGGTGTGGTACTGGCTATCATGGCCGTGCCTTATATGTTGAATATGCTGATGGAAGTGTTGCGAAGCATTCCGATAGAACTGAAGGAAGCATCGCTTTCGCTGGGAGCAACTTACTGGGAAACGATTAAATGGATTTTATTAAGACAGGGAAAAACAGGAATCATTGCGGCATTGAGCCTGGGCATATCCAAAGCATTGGGCGAAACTATTGCTGTGCTGATGGTGGTGGGCAATGTGGCGCAGGTACCACACAATATATTTCAGCCTGCTTATCCTTTGCCTGCGCTTATTGCCAATAATTACGGCGATATGATGTCGGTGCCTTTGTATGATGCAGCGCTGATGCTGTCTGCATTGCTGCTGTTTGTGATCATCATTGTGGTTAATGCACTGACGAATTTGCTGGTGTATAAAACAGGAACAAACAACTAAGATGGATTATTTATTGAGCCAGTAAGAAGTTAAGTTTATTAAGGACAATCTTAATATTCTTCATTCCTAAATGGTTATACTGAAAATGATTTATGAAAAATAAAAAAAAATTAGAAGAGCAAATTTTTCTCTGGATAATGCGGGTGGTTACCGGCAGTATTATACTCGTGTTCTTTTTAATACTGCTGGTCATTATACAAAAAGGCTGGCACGCTCTTTCGTGGGAAATGGTTTCGCAGGAGCCGCAGGGTGGCTTTTATTTTGGCAAAGGCGGCGGCATACTCAATGCCATTGTAGGTTCGCTTTACCTCGCATTTGGCTCTACTTTTCTCGCAGTGCTTATCGGGTTGCCGGTAGCGCTGGGCATGAATGTGCATTGGGTGCGCAACAAGCGTTGGGTAAACATACTGCGCTTTCTGCTGGATGCATTGTGGGGCGTGCCTTCCATCGTGTTTGGCGCTTTCGGTTTTGCAGTGATGACTTATTTTCATTTACGTGCCTCACTGCTCGCGGGCATCATCACGGTTACTTTATTTATTGTGCCGATTTTTATTCGTGCATTTGATGAAGTGGTGCGAACTATACCTCCGGGTTTGTTGGAAGCGTCGTATTCACTGGGCGCTACACGTACGCGCACTGCCTTCGGCGTTTTTTTTCGCCAGGCATTACCGGGTTTTATTACAGCCTTATTATTGGCATTTGGGCGCGGCATTGGCGATGCAGCTTCGGTTTTATTTACCGCAGGCTATACCGACCACATACCACAAACATTACAGGATCCAACCGCCACGCTGCCTCTGGCCATATTCTTTCAGTTAAGTTCATCCATTCCGGAAGTGAAAGAAAGGGCTTATGCCGCAGCACTGATATTGACAGGAATTATTTTGGCCATCAGCGTTCTGTCGCGACTGGCCACACGAAAGTTTAAAAAAAATATTTTATAACCAGATTATTTAGAGAATGTCAGATACTATTGTAACTATAAAAGGATTGAATGTAAACGCAGGCAATTCGCCTATTCTAAAAAATATAGATTTAGAAATACCACGCAATAAAATTACTGCATTGCTTGGCCCTTCCGGCTGCGGCAAAACTACCTTGCTCAAGTGTTTGAATAGATTGACAGATCTGCATCCACAATTGCAGGTAAGCGGCGAAGTATTGATAGACGGCGAAGATATTTTTCATCCAAAGCAGGATATTACGCAGGTAAGGCAGAAGATGGGACTGTTGTCGCAGAAGCCGTTTCCGTTGCCAATGTCTATTTACAAAAACATTACTTACGGACTGAAGATAAAAGGCATTAAAGATAAAAAACAACTACAGGTAAGTGTGGAGCGAAACCTGCGGGATGCAGGGCTTTGGGACGAAGTGAAAGACCGGCTGCATACGCCTGCAACGCGATTGTCCATCGGGCAACAGCAGCGTTTGTGCCTTGCAAGAGGGCTGGCTGTTGGGCCGGAAATTATTCTTGCTGATGAGCCTACTTCAGCACTTGACCCTATCTCGAGTAGGAAGATTGAAGAAAAGTTTTTGGATTTGAAAAATAATTATACGCTAATTGTTGTAACACATATTTTGAGACAAGCACGGCGCCTGGCTGACCATATTGTGTTTATGTATTTTGGAGAAGTGGTAGAGCAGGGCACGCCCGATGAGATATTCAATAACCCTCAATCAGATATTCTGAAAGAGTATTTGCGAAGCGGGCACTAATTATGAGCTATTAAAATAAAGGGGAAATTTTTGGAGTGGATTTTCCCATTTAAAGTGACAAGATTAAATAAATTTTCTTGCCACAATTTTGCTAAAATTTATTTGTGACCCAAAATAAAAATTGCCGTTATTTGTTTGCTTACTGATGGATAGTTTAAGCTTTATGGATTTCTTTTAATCCGTATAAATCCCCGCCTGAATGACGCAGTCGGGCAGGTGTGCAATCTGTGGCAAGCATATTTTTAATCCGTGTAAATCCGTGCAATCCGTGGCTAAATAAAAAATCACGAAAACAATTCCGGCCCTTTTAAATTTCTGTATGGAATCTTACCCAAATGCTTATAAGCTTTTTCGGTAACCTCTCTCCCGCGTGAGGTTCGCATAATAAAACCTTCCTGGATCAAAAATGGTTCATATACTTCTTCCAACGTTCCGGCTTCTTCGCCAACGGCGGTCGCGATGGTGGTAATGCCGACAGGGCCGCCTTTAAACTTATCAATAATGGTACTTAAAATTCGATTATCCATTTCATCTAACCCATATTCATCCACGTTCAATGCTTTCAGTGCGTGCTCTGTAATTTTTATATCTATCACGCCGTTGGAAAGAACCTGGGCAAAATCCCGTACTCTTCTTAACAAGCCGTTGGCAATTCTTGGTGTGCCTCTGCTCCTACCCGCAATTTCCTGTGCAGCGTCAGACGTGATTTTTGTTTTCAAAATGGCGCACGAGCGCAAAATTATTTTTTGCAAAGTTGCCCGATCGTAATATTCTAAACGTGATTTTATACCAAACCTTGAAAGCAACGGAGAAGTGAGTAACCCGCTGCGTGTGGTAGCGCCGATTAGTGTAAAAGGGTTGAGGTTAATTTGTACGCTTCTTGCGTTAGGCCCCGTGTCAATCATAATATCGATGCGATAATCCTCCATAGCAGCATATAAATATTCTTCCACGACATTGCTCAGCCGGTGAATCTCATCTATAAATAAAACATCATGTGGCTCAAGGTTTGTAAGCAAACCCGCCAAGTCACCGGGTTTTTCTATTACAGGTCCACTGGTTTCCTTTATGTGTACACCTAATTCGTTGGCTACGATACGGCTCAGTGTGGTTTTGCCTAGCCCGGGAGGTCCATGAAAAAGGATGTGATCCAGCGCTTCCCCTCGTTGCCGGGCCGCCTTTATAAAAATGCGCAGGTTCTCTATGATCTGAGCCTGTCCGCTGAACTCTTCAATAGCGGCGGGTCGTATATTATTTTCAAATTCTTTATCAGCGGGGGATAAAATTTCTTTCTCTTTGTTCAAATTTGGATTCTGCATCAGTTATTCTTTCTTCTTTGTAAAACTAAAGTTTTTTAATCGTAAATCAGGTATGCTAACTCACTACAACACGAGCTATCGCCTTTCAAGCAAGGCTTTTCACCACTAATCAATTCATTAAAAAAAATCCCGATCGCATCATTAAATTTGCATATGCGAAAAACCACAACACGCTATTGGCTCTGTCAGTTATTTGGCTGGGGGGGATGGACTTTGTTAAATCTTTCCTTTTTTTATTTTTTTCTGCAAGATGTTTACTGGAAAGGTAGGAGACGCGAGCTTTTTTTTGCTATGCTTTTTGTTCAGCTTTTTTGGTATCTGGTGTCAACGCATTTGTTACGTTTTTTTCTAAAGAAAACCGGTTGGATAAAATTTTCTACAAACAAGGTAATTAGCCTCTTTCTTATCAGCGTTACTGTTACGGGATTAATGGCCTATTATGGCTCTAAAACAACGGGTTTGGTTACCGGAACATCCGTTGCGGAATTTGATAAAAATCAAGATCTGAAACAAGCGATGGCTTCCGAAAAATCGCTTGGCGTCGCCGGCACTAATTATTATCTCGCCGATAAAAACAATCCAAAAGATTCTTTAAATTTTGCTGCACTTACTGATATAAGAAATAATACAGGCTGGTATAGGGATAATGCCGGAAAGTGGAATTATGAAGATCAGCAGAGAGGTAGGTTTTGGTGGAATTTCATTTTTTCTTTTATTTTAATTGCTTTGTGGCTATTGCTTTATATGGTTTGGCATTACCTTGAAAGAAACCGCATAGACGAATTGGACAGACTGCGACTTGAAAAAGCCGTTAAGGAACTGGAATTAAAAACCATAAAATCGCACATCAATCCACATTTTATTTTTAATTCCCTGAACAGTATCCGGGCTTTGGTAGATGAAAATCCAAAGCGTGCCAGAACAGCCATTACAGAGCTTTCCAATATTTTACGAAGTAGTTTGCAGTTAGAAAAAATGGAGACTGTTCCTTTGAAAAAAGAATTGGATATTGTAAAAGATTTCCTGGCGCTGGAGCAGATGCGTTTTGAAGAACGGCTAAAGGTAGAGATGGAAATTGATGAAGACACCCTTGAGCAACCGGTGCCACCGATGATGTTGCAAACATTGGTAGAAAATGCCATCAAGCACGGAATTAGTAAGAGAATTAACGGTGGAATAATAAAGATCACTTCGAAATTTATTAATAATGATTTTGAACTTATTGTTCAAAATACCGGAAACCTGGACAGTAACGTGAATGAAGGTTTTGGAATTAAGAGTACACGGGACAGGTTGAAATTTCTTTGTAATGGACACGCTTCTTTCAACGTGGAAGAAATTGAGTCCAATAGGGTTCAGTCAAGAATTGTAATGCCTAAATAAGTAGTCTAAACCTATCATGCTGAGAGCAAAATGCTAACGGCAAAAATAAAAAAAGTAATTTTATCTATGCTAAAAGTAATTTTAATAGACGATGAGCGACTCGCGAGAAGTGAACTTAGGAGACTGCTCCAGGAATTTCCCGATGTGGAAATAATTGGCGAAGCTGCTAACGCAGATGAGGGAATCGAAAAGATAGAATCGTTGAATCCGGATCTTATTTTTTTAGATATACAGATGCCCGGCAAAACAGGTTTTGAGATGCTGATGGAACTGGAAAAATCGCCACATGTGATTTTTGTAACCGCTTATGACGAATATGCACTGAAAGCTTTTGATGTAAACGCGTTAGACTATTTGATGAAGCCCGTAGAGCCTAAAAGACTTGCTGATGCTATTTTAAAAGTGACGCAAAAGGAGGAAGAGGAATTAATTTCTTATAGCAACCGTGGCATTCTCAGCGAGCACGACCAGGTGTTTGTCAAAGACGGCGAGCGTTGCTGGTTCGTAAAACTGTCTGATGTTCGCCTTTTTGAAAGCGTAGGAAATTATGCCAAAGTATTTTTTGGAACCAATAAGCCACTGATATTAAAATCGCTGAATGCTTTGGAGGAAAGATTAGATGATAGAGTTTTCTTCAGAGCCAACAGAAAGCATATCATTAACCTGCGAATGATAGAAAAAATAGAGACTTATTTCAATGGCGGACTACTGGTAGATTTGATCGGCGGCGAAAAGATCGAAGTAAGCCGAAGGCAGGCCGTTAAGTTTAAGGAGATGATGAGTTTATAAGTCTCCATCTCCGTCTGACTTGTTAGGGTAAACCTAATTCTGATTCTACCCATCTTCAATACTAAATGCATGAACGACAGTTATATTCGCACTTGCAGAGCCGTACGCCCGGTTTCATTTTATAACACAGTTTTCTTAGATAATACGAACAGTAAAGCAATGAAAAACATTCTTTTCTATTTAATAGCAATCGCAGGTTTCTCCTGTAACCAATCTGCATCCAACAACCTTGCTTTGCAAAAAAATAGATAGTTTACAAGGCGAAATAATGACTGCCACAATGCAATCAACTATGGTTTTAATGTGATTTAGATTCCCGATGTGCAGCCTGTATACCAACCAGTTTGTCAAACCTCAATAAAATCTTTTATAGAAAACGTGGAAAAGGTATAATTTTCAACACTGAAACCAAATACATGAAGAAAATATTTACCTTTTTAGTTGCATTTTTTTTCACCCTCATTACTTATTCTCAAAACATTGACAAAATTATCAATGCTGCCGAGCTTGAACGGATAGAAAGAATTTTGTCATCAGATAAGATGCAAGGCCGAAAGACATTTACTCCTTTTATGGATACCGCAGCAAATTTTATTGCCGGTGAATTTAAAAAGGCAGGTTTAAAATATTTTGATGGATTGACAAGTTATCGTCAACCTTTTTCAATGCTAAAAGCAAATCTTATTTCTGCATCCGGAGAAATGAACGGAAGTTCAATAGATGCTGGTCATATCATTGCAATCACTACAGATGCGGAATAAAAATTTGACGAAAATTCTGAATACACAAAACTTGTAATAGGCGATACCGCCAATTTTCTCAGAGAAGCATTTAGTCTTTTGAAAGACAATAAAAAATATTTAGTACTGGTAGATACTTCCTTTGCGAAAAATTTTGACCGCTTGCGTGGGTTTAACAGGGAAAGTTTTGAAACAAAAGCGCCGGTAATTTTTGTTCTTACAAATGAAAATCCTTCAACCTATCATTTTGAAATAAAAAATAAAATCACCTCGTCATCGCTGGCAAACGTAGTCGGTGTGTTGCCTGGGACAAGCAAGAAGAACGAATACGTCATTTTTTCGGCGCATTACGATCATTTAGGAGTCGGCAAACCTGACGCAAAAGGTGATTCGATCTATAACGGCGCAAACGATGATGCCTCCGGAACTACTGCGGTAATTATGTTGGCAAACTATTTCAGCCAATTAAATAATAATGAACGCACCTTAATTTTTGTAACCTTCACCGCAGAAGAAATTGGCGGTTTTGGTTCCCAATATTTTTCCAAACAAATTGATCCTGACAAAGCAATCGCTATGTTTAATATTGAGATGATTGGAACTGACAGTAAGTGGGGTAATAACAGCGCTTACATAACGGGATATGAAAAATCAGATTTTGGTAAAATATTGCGAGCCAATTTACAAGGAAGCAATTTCCATTTTGAACCGGATCCTTATCCAGAACAAAATTTATTTTATCGCTCAGACAATGCAACCCTTGCTGCGCTTGGTGTTCCTGCGCACACAATCAGCACGTCCAAGATGGATAACGAACCCAACTATCACAAACAAAGTGATGAAATCTCTACGCTGGATATGAATAATATGGTGGAAGTAATAAAGGCTATTGCCATCAGTAGTGAAACGATTGTGAGTGGAAAAGATACGCCGATGAGAGTGGAGAAAAAATAGCGAGTGATCTGAGATGATATCATAGCGCGGGTTACCAATAAACTGGTTAATTAACCTTCACTGCCACAGAATGCACCGCCGAAGCCATTTCCATGATAAGCGATTCGTCTTTTTCGATGGCATTGCCTACTACAATGATATCGGCACCGGCCTTGCAGTTCAGGTAGGCTTTTTCAGGATCGGTAATGCCACCTCCAATAATTAAAGGCACCTCAATATTTTTGGAAACCAGCGCAATCATACTTTCTGTGATAGGCACTTTTGCACCGCTGCCGGCGTCCATATAAATTAATTTCATCCCCAGCATTTCGCCGGCCATAGCCGTGCACATTGCAATCTCGTTTTTATCGGCAGGTAAGGGGGATGCATTAGAAATATAAGAAACAGTAGTAGGAGCGCCACCATCAATCACCATGTAGCCGGTGCTCATAATTTCTAATCCTGTTTTCTTAATCGCCGGCGCGCTAACTACGTGTTGACCTATCAGTAGTTCAGCATTTCGTCCGCTGATTAGCGAGAGATAAAGCAAAGCATCTGCGTATTTCGAAACCTGTGCCGAACTTCCGGGAAATAGCAAAACAGGAATAGTGCAATTTTGTTTTATAATCTTCACGCATTCATCTAAGTAATTTGAAATAACGAGGCTTCCGCCCACTAAAAAATAATCCACGCTGGCAGCCATAGCAAGTTCAATCATCTTCTGCGTTTTTTGATCGTCCACGTTATCGGGATCTACCAAAACCGCGAAAGACTTTTTGCCATTAGCTTTCCTTTCACAGATCGATGAATATATCTCTTTTAACTTCATTTACTGATGGTTATATGCAAAAATGTATTTTTTTTTGCTCTTATAAAAATAATTAGTACAAATTACGAATTTATTGGGAGCAAGGTTCGGTTGAAAAAAGTAAACTTATAATTTTTTGTATTTTTATAATTATGATAAATGTTTTAAACGAAATAAAATTTAAAACTGCCCGCAGCGGAGGTAAAGGAGGGCAGAATGTAAATAAGGTGGAAACCATGGTGGAAGGATGGTTTCATGTAGAGTCGTCACAAATATTAAATGATAAGCAGAAAGAAATCATCAAAGAAAAATTATCAAACAAAATTACCAAAGACGGTCATTTAATGGTAAAAAGCCAAGCTGAAAGAACACAACTTGGCAACAAAGAGGACGTAATCGTAAAAATTCATTTATTGATTACTAATGCGCTGATAAAAAGAAAAAAGCGCAAACCTACCAAACCTACTAAAGCATCGAAAGAGAAAAGAATAAAAATAAAGAAAGAAAAAAGCATCATAAAATCGGGCAGAAGAAGGCCGAGGGGTTACATTGATATCGATTAGCAGTAAATCAACAAAAAATAGCCTTTTTTAATCAACAGAAATAGTTGGATTTTAAATTGAAAATTTCTTATAATGCTTCAAGTAAGTCGATTACTTTTTCTTTTTTTAATATTAAGTAACCGAGCCGGTCATTGCTGACGCCATCTTTTAATTGATAATTAAAAACAAGCGTTTCATCTGTAACCTGCGTCTCAAAATATTTAAACTCTATATTTTGATAATGTTTTAAGCGTTCGCTGATTTCGTATAGATGCGTTGATAAAATAAAGAGCGAACCTTTTATTTTGATCAGTCCCTCAATTACTACGGTGCTGCATTTCATCGCATCCTGTATGTTGGTCCCTTTAAATATTTCGTCTATCAATATCAACCATTTCCGTCCATCATTTACTTTCAATATGGTATTTTTTATTCGCTGCACCTCATTATAAAAAAAGCTTTCGCCTCTTGAAATATTGTCCTCTACATTTATATTGCTGAGTAAACCATCGAACAAAGAAAGTTCCATTAATTCAGCGGCAACCCCCATTCCTATATGCGCTAAAAAAACGGAACTTCCGACTGCTTTTATAAAAGTGCTTTTACCCGCCATATTAGCGCCTGTGAGGAAAATGAAATTGTTTTTCTGATTTAATTCAACATCGTAAGCCACCGGCTCTCTTAGCAAAATATGGTACAGCTGCTTTGATTTCAACACAGGCTTATCTGAAGAAATAAAAACAGGAAAAGTAAGTTTATATTCATTTACTGCCATGGCCATTCCATACCAGGCATCCATCTGCGCATAAATATTGGTAAGCTCCAAAAAATTTTGCTTGTAATGATAGCGAATGAAATAAGCCAGCGCAAGCATTTCCGCGTTAGACATTTCCTCAGTTTTTTCTCTTTGAGAAACGATCAGAAATTGTGTTTTATCAATAAGTATGTCTGCTTTCTGTAATTGTTTTTTAAAATTCAACGGCACATCATCATTCAAAAATACCGACACGATTTGCTTCATTCCTTTTATAAAATCGAAAGCATGTCCAATAGAATATTTTACCAGGGAAAAATCGGGGCCGTGCAACAGCTTATATAATCGTGCGGATAAAATGGTTGGCCTTGCCGGAATATCATCAATGGTAGATTCATAAAATTTGTGGATCATCATTACCGTACCATTGCTTATAAAAAGCGGCCATCGTTCGCGGTTTGCGAGAATTAACTTTAATGTTTTCTGTACGTTATTTATTGATTCAATATCATCGAGTGAACTGCTGAAAATCTGCCTTAATCGGTCACGACCACCAGTTGTTCGGGCAAAATTTAATTTGTTGAAAACAGAAAATTCATCATCGCGATCAAAAATTGAAAGATCTTTTAACGTGGTTTTGTCTGTTTCCATTCTTTAAATAATTAATCAATTAAATAGAATTATTGATTATTTGTTGTTTTACTATATTAAAAATTACCGATTAGATTCAAATAACATTCTTTGTCCTTTATTAGATTCATCCCAGGTAGTATTTCCATAAATTGAATTATTATAAACGAGATTCCCATTTACAAAAGTTTGCAGAACGGTAGCTGGAAAAGTAACTCCTTCCAAAGGGCTCCATCCACATTTGTATAAAAGATTTTCTTTTTTTACGGTGGTAGATTGATTCAAATCAACAACAACCAAATCAGCGAAGTATCCTTCACGAATATATCCCCTGTTTTCTATTCTAAAACAATCCGCTACCGCGTGGCTCATTTTTTCAGCAATTTTGTCTAAGGAAATCCAGCCTTTTTTATAATAAGACAACATCATTAACAACGGATGCTGTACCAATGGCAAACCTGCATGGGCGTGTTCGTAAGGTCCTTCTTTTTCTTCTATTGTATGCGGTGCATGGTCTGTGGCGATAACGTCCAAACGGTTATCCAACAAAGCTTTCCAAAGTGCTTCTTTATTTTTTGCCTCTTTTATCGCAGGATTGCATTTTATCAGATAACCCAGTTTTTCATAATCATGTGTGGTGAAATGTAAATGATGGACACAAACTTCCGCCGTTATTCTTTTTTCTTTTAAGGGAATCTGATTGGTAAACAGTTCCAGTTCTTTTTCAGTGGTAATATGAAGAATATGCAACCGGCTGTTGTATTTTTTTGCCAGTGATGCAGCGAACGAAGATGAAGTGTAGCAGGCATTTTCGTTCCTGATAATGGGATGATCTGATGGCGAGAGATTGGGCTTTGTATCCTTTAAATTCTTATAATTCGCTTTAATAATTTTTTCATCTTCACAATGTGTCGCGATCAGCAATTCGCTTTCTCTGAAAATTTTGTGCAGGGCAGGTTCGCTGTCCACCAGCATATTTCCAGTGCTGGCACCCATAAATATTTTTACGCCACAAACATCATTTTTCCTTTTATTTATTTTCAGCACGTCTTCGGCATTTGTATTGCTAACGCCCATGAAAAACGAATAATTGGCTAATGAGCGTTTTTTCCCAATAACATATTTATCTTCTAACAATTCAGGCGTAAGCGCATTCGGTATTGTATTGGGCATTTCCATAAAGGAGGTAACACCTCCCGCCACCGCTGCTTTGCTTTCCGTATAAATCGTGGCTTTGTGCGTAAGTCCCGGTTCGCGAAAATGCACTTGGTCATCGATAGCCCCGGGGAAGAGATGTTTGCCTTCTCCGTTTATTTCAGTAACTCTTTCTGTCACGTCTATCTGACGTTCTATTTTTTCTATTCTCCCGTTTTTAATATATACGTCCTTTTCGGAAATAGTATTTTCGTTTACGACAGAAATATTTTTAAAAACATAATTTTGCATACCTTGAAATTAAATAATTAATGACCAACTCTATGCAAATTAAAAAAAGTGTTATTACTCTCACAGTATTTTTTTATCCCTTATTCATATTTGCACAAACAACTTATATTCCCGAAGGGTCGAAAGCTTACGACCTGATTGACCGCCTTGAGATAAAGCAGGAACAAAACACGAATCTCAATTTTTCTACCCTTAAATCTTATAGCAGAAGAGCTGTAGTTCATGAAGCAGAATATATTGATAGCATGAACAATGTAAATACTGAGTCACTTACTGGATACAGCGATGGAATTAACGCAAAAACTAATTTAACGCCAATCGATAAATATAATATTCATTCATTATTAATGGATAATTCCGAATGGGTTACGGGATCCAAAGAAAGCTTTTTGAGTAAAAAGCCCATCTGGAATACTTTTTATACTACCAAACCGAACATGTTGGAAGTGAATATTAAAGATTTTTTTCTTGCCGTAAATCCGGTAATTTATTTCCAGGAAGGAAAAGAATCCGGGAACAATGAAAATCTTTTTTTAAACACACGTGGTGTGACGTTAAGAGGAAGAATTGCCAATAAAATTGGTTTCTCCAGTACGCTTTTAGAAAATCAGGAAAGAGGACCCTTATTTTTTCAAAGCAGGGTAGCGGAGTTTAATGCTGTCCCGGGTGTAGGTTTTTATAAAAGGTTTAAGAAGACAGCTTATGATTATTTTGACGCGCGGGGATATGTAACTTTCAATGCAACAAAGTATATTGATATTCAATTTGGGTATGATAAAAATTTTATTGGGAATGGTTACAGAAGTCTTTTTTTGGATAATAGCGGCAATAGTTATTTGTTCCTAAAATTAAGCACCAGAATATGGAAACTGGATTATGAAAATCTTTTTATGGAACTGATGCCACAGTTTGTAAAGACAGGCGATAATTTATTAGACAGGAAATACGCTGCCATGCATCATCTGAGTATGAATGTAACTAAATGGCTGAATTTGGGATTATTTGAAAGCATTACGTTTGGAAGAGAGAATTATTTTGATTTTGAATATTTAAATCCTATTATTTTCTTGAGATATGTGGAAGGAAACGTAGGAAGTCCTGATAAAGCGCACGTGGGATTTGATTTTAAAGCAAATGTTGCTCATAAGTTTCAATTTTATGGACAATTTTTGTTGGACGAATTTATCCTGAGCGAGATCACAAAAAATAATGGTTTTTGGGCAAACAAATATGGGTATCAGTTGGGAGCAAAATACGTAGATGCATTCAATGTCAAGAATCTTGATTTACAGATTGAAAGCAACCGGGTGAGGCCCTTTACTTATTCTCATTACGATTCTATTGCTAATTATACTCATTATAACCAAATGCTGGCCGACCCGCTGGGAGCTAATTTCCAGGAATTTGTTGGAATTGCAAAATATCAACCCGCTCCTAAATGGTATATTAATGCAAGGGCTATTTATTATTACCAGGGGCTTGATTCTGCAGGCGTCAATTATGGAAGCAATCCTTTTGAACTATACACCACGCGGACAAGCGATTACGGCTATTATGTGGGTGGTGGCAATAAGACAAAATGCTTGAATGCTTCGTTGACGTTGTCCTATGAATTAAAAGAAAATCTTTTTTTAGACGGGAACGTCCTCTTCAGGAAATACACGGGGCTTGATAATTCCAATAGCATTAATATTGGGATAAGGTGGAATGCTGCGAGACGGGATTATAATTATTGAAAAGTAGCAAGTATAAAGTGGCAGGTAGCACAACTCACCATTGACCATTCACGACTAACTACTCCACCGTCAGAGAAAATGTCACCATCCTCGAATTGATCTTATCAATAACATTTGAATATTTCAAATTTGGATCACGTGAATGCAGGTTGTTAAGCCCGTTGCTCAATTTTAATTCGGGAGATAAGACAAAATAAGGGAAATAAATATGGAATCCCAGCCCTAATTCTGCGCTGATATCTGAACGGTTTAGTTTGATGAGGTCCTCTGCATCGTTGGCTCCTTTGTTGCTTGTCAGGTTATAATCATATCTACCCCCCCAAAAAACATAAACTTTAAAATTATCAATGCGGTCGCTGCTAAATGCCACACCTATAGGAAATCCTAATGAAATGGTCTGAACTTTTTTTGTAACCGAAGTCTCCGACTCGTATTTCTGAGTATATAAAAATGAAGTTTCAGAAAAGGTAAGATCCAATGGATGGGCACGTAGGTCAAAATGATCTCCCAGGCGCACGTTTGCCAGCAGCGCCAGGTTAATTCCCGGGCTGTTAATGCTTTCAACAGACATTATAGAATCATATTGTAGAAACCGGGGATGGTGGGTGATATTAAAATGCGAAAGATTATAACCAAGGTTGATGCCAAAATGGAATGCCCTGGCATCGTGGTCTTCCTGGTACAATTCTTTTATCTGGGCTCTGCAGGAAACAGAACCAAAGAAAACTAATAATAAGGCGAAAGCTATTTTTCGGCGCAATAAATGGTGCATATTCCTAATGTCAATGTTTTGTAGAAAGTGTTTCTATAGTCGGATCTGTTTAAGATTTGAATAAATGATTTTTTTTCAGGAAACTGAAGAACCGAATCGTTTAGGTATTGATAAGCATCGTTATTTTTAGCAATAATCTTTCCAATTTTTGGAGTGATAAATTTCATGTAAAAATTATAAAACTGCTTTACCACGGGTAACGATGGTTTCGTGCATTCTAAAATGATCAGTCTTCCTCCTGGTTTTAAAACTCTTTTTATTTCGGAAAGGCCTTGCTCAAGGTTCTCAAAATTGCGCACTCCAAACGCTACTGTAACAGCATCAAACGAATTATCTTCAAATAAAATTGCTTCACTGTCGCCGTTTAAAAGCTCGATACGATTCGCCAATCCGGCTTTAATTATTTTTTTTCTGCCAAGTTCCAGCATTCCCTCGCTGATATCTATTCCGGTAATTTTTTCAGGCTTCAAAATTTCATAACTCGTCAAGGCAAAATCTCCGGTGCCAGTGGCTACATCCAAAATTTTTTCAGGATGCATTGGAAGCAATAATTTAATGGCTTTTTTGCGCCAGCCAACATCAATGCCTGCGCTCAAAAATCGATTTAAAAAATCATAACGAAAAGCAATTTTATCAAACATGGCTTCCACCTGTTTTTTTTTGCTTTCAGAAGAATCTTTAAAGGGCACTACGGTATCGTGAGGATACATATTCATCAGCCCAAAGATAGTTTTTTGGATTTATAAGTAATATCCTTAACGATTTTTTCACAAATGAGCTTTGAGCTTTCAGCATCTCACGTTCAGCCCCTTGAATTTAGCGTTAAGCATTCACCGTATCTTGCAGAATATGCACATCAAGAAAGCCACTTATCTTATCAGCAGCCCCTCTTTCGAAAAATGCCCGCCTCCTGACAGGCCGGAATATGCGTTTATTGGCCGGAGTAATGTAGGCAAATCGTCGCTTATTAATATGCTTTGTAATAATGATAAATTGGCTAAAACGTCCAATGCGCCAGGTAAGACACAAATGATCAACCATTTTGAAATAACAAGCGTTTCAAAAGCAGGTGATGTGAAAGAGGCAAAATGGTTCCTCGTGGATTTACCGGGCTATGGCTTTGCGAAAATTTCAATCAGCAGTAGAAGAAGGTGGGAACAGATGATTGAAAACTATATCAGGAAAAGAGAAAACCTACTGAAGGTTTTTGTGTTGATTGATGCAAGGCACACACCTCAAAAACTGGATCTTGATTTTATAAAGAACCTCGCGTTATGGCAGATTCCGTTTGTGCTCATTTTCACAAAAGCCGATAAAGAAAAGCAAAGGGTTGTAAGCAAGAATATAAAATTATTTTTAGAAAATCTTCGCACTTTTCAACAATTTTTGCCACAGCATTTTATCACTAGTTCTGTAAAGAAAATGGGCCGTGATAAGATTTTGAATTTGATACAGGAAATGAATGATGAATTGGTGGCAAAATAATTTCAACTTAGTATAAGCAAAGATTTGACGGGTTTTAGTGCGGCATTTACAGTAAACCAACTTTTATATCGAATTCTTATTTCTCAAAAGTAAAAGGATTGCCCGCAAGCAATCCTTTTTTAAAATCCCAGGAATCTCTTTGATTCTACCCGTTTTGCCCTTGCGGAGGTCTTTGTGGGCGAAGGGTAGCTTCTACTTCATTTTTAAATTTTGTATACTGGTCAGGCGTGAAAATGGCTTTCAACTTAGCATCCCTGTCATCGGACATTTTTTGAAAAACACTGCGGTCAGGGCGCTCGCCTGAGGTTCTCGCATCCTGCATCGCCTTGGACGTAGCGGTGTAGTAATCAGTATAGGCACTCTCGGTGCCGCTTACCTGTTGAGGATTGAGGGATAGCGCTGGTGTAATTTTGTCCATCGTTGACTTTACTCTTTCAGGGATAGACCTTTGTTGGCCTTGGGCAAAAATGCCGGTTGTTGACAGTGTTAACAATGCAAACAACATGGTGATCTTTGTTTTCATGAGTGTTTAATTTTTATTTTTTAAGTGATTAAGATTTATACAAAACGTTGGTGAAAAAAATTATTTCGTAAATTTTGGCTTTTTACCTCCGGATGGTCGGGGTGGTCCTCCAATCATCCGTACAATGTCCTGTGCAATGGTAGAATCGAATTTAGTAAGCTGTCCGGGCTGACAGATATTTCTGACATTTTTAAAATATCTAAACATATGGACGTCCAGCGCTTTTTGCTTTTGAGCAATGGAGTCCGCATTGGCATTGATCAGCGAGTCGGAATTAGAAGAAGAATACATTAATTTGTAAAAATTTGTTTTGGAATTTCTCAATTGATCAAACAAAGGACGCGCTTGGGCCCATTGTTCTGTCCTTAAGGCCTGGTATTGATCTAGTTGACCTTTAGTAAATCCTACTTCATTTTGGAGCAAATTATACATTCCATTAGACCCGTGATTTTTTTGCATTTTATCTGTATGTTTACCTGCTGCCAGGAAAAATATTAACATGGTAATGTTGGTTATCAAAAGAAAAATGATAATAATAATGAGCGACTTTATTTTTGCCGAATTGTTCATTAAGGTTGAGTATTTACAAATTCAAAAAGGTTAGAGCTTACCTGGCTATATTCATCTACTGTGGCAATCTCCTGGTTTTGCCTAATACCACCCGTATCGCTTTTTTCTGCAGAAAAAATAACCGCAGTATTGACCATTATTACGAAACAAATGCACGCAAATGCAATGACGGGCCGCGCAAAGAAAGATGACACCCTTCCCCAGACATTCTTTTCATTATTCATTCTAGCTTCCAGCCTAGTGAAAAAGAACGGGTTTACCGATGCCTTCTCCATACCCTCAAGGCTATCGAACGTTTCCTGGATCTTATGGTTGATATTTTTTTGCATGATGATTACTGTTTTATTACCACACTTTAATTTGACGTTATTATTTTGAAAATCCTTCTTTATTTAAGCGTTTGTTCATAATATTCGTGCAAACTTGTCTGCAGATTTTTTTTTGCCCTTTGCAACAAAGCATCTACAGCCGATCCGCTCAAATTCATTATCTCACCAATTTCATTGTAACTTAACCCTTCTGTTTTGTTCAGTACAAAAGCGGTTTGTTGATTGGGAGGTAATCTTTTTACCGCCTTAAAAAGGACCGCTGAATTTTCTTTGTTCTCCATTTTTACTCCAGGGTGAAAAAAATCGGGAGGATCAATAGCTAATTCATCATTTTTCCCGTATAAACTCTGTACAAAAGCGAATCTTTTTTTTCTTTTTTTCTTTCTGATCAGGTCCAGAGATTTAGAAACGGTAATACGATAAATCCATGTAGACAACTTTGATTCTTCTTTAAATGTGGCAATGGAATCATATACCTGCATAAAAACATCCTGAGCCGTATCTTCAGCATCTTCAGTATTTTGCAAAAGTCCTAACGCAGTGTTGTAAACCATATTCTGCCAGGTTTGTACGATTGTTTTAAAAGCTGTCCTGTCTTTTTTCTTAAGCAGGTCGATCAATTCCCTTTCATTCAAAGCAAAAATATTTGTATGCTAAAGTTGAGGGCCACCAGGACCACGTCCGCCGCCGCCAAAAGGTGGTCGTCCGCCCGCTCCGCCTGGTCCTCCAAAATTCCGATATTCGTTTTGTCTGTCATTACTAGGAGCCTTTCCTTTTCCAAAGGTCTTCAATTTATAGGTAAATGTCAGCATAAAATATTGTTGCAAAACCTGGTTTGTCTGATCTTGTACATAAGCGGAAGTTACATCACGTGTAATACTTCTGTTTTGTTTCAAAAGATCAAATACAGATAATTTTAACTCTCCTGTTTGGTTTTTAAGAAATTTCTGTCCAATAGCCATATTCCACAACCAGTAATTTTGGTTAAGGCCACCTGATAAACCTTTGTAAGATTCGTTGGAGAGATCATTTTGAAAGAACAATCCTTTCTTGGTTAACAGATCACTATTAATACCAATAGATTGAGTAAAATAGTTATTATTTGCAGCAGGTTGAGAACTATTTTTTACGGTATTAATATTAGCCGAATAAGAAAGGGTGAAATCTACATATTCACTAATATTACTTGCCATTACAGCCCCTAAATTATAATTATAAGCATTGGAAATATTAGAAATCTTATTGACCATGCCAGGCTGTTTTGAGTAGCTCGCACCCGCATTAAAATTCAAAGTGGATTTTATAAAATTGATAGGTGTTGCAAAGGTAAAAAATGACCTTGCATTGATATAACCATTCATATTTATAGGCTTGGACAACTGTGACCCGCGATGCAAAACCAAAGAACTGGAAAGTACGGAGTCTTCTGTAGGTGTATACACTGCATTAGTGATATAATTATTTATGTTTTGCAAGAAGACGTTGGCAAAAAAACTTTGGCTTTTTGCAGTATTGACATAGTTATAACGAGCAATCAGATTATTGGTGTATTGCTGTTGTAGATTAGGATTACCTGTACTCCAGGAAAGAGCATTTGTGTTATTAATTACATTCTGCAATTGATTTACAGAAGGTGGACTTACAGATCCACGGTAGAAACTCATTAAAGTACTTTTATTAGAAAGTTTAAACCTTCCCATAGCATTTACCAGGAAATTACTATAGGAGTTGTCAATATGAGAAATATTGGGATATACCTGGTCACTTTTTAACTCGCTATATTGATAAGAAACTCCGGCAGAGAGCATATTATTACGATCCCCATTACGGATGGTAACTCCTGCATTTTGTGTATTGTAAGTATTATTAAACTTATTACTAAGGGTATCATTGAGCAAAGAATATTTACCAGAGTTATTATCAAAATTAAAAGTTTCCTGGTCTGCTTTGTTGGTTTGGAATGAAGGATTGTAACTAAACTGTAGTTGTGTTTTGGGCGCAAGGGATTCTGTATATTCCAGGTTGAATCTGTATTGATTGCTATTATTTTTTGAATCAGAAAATTGCTTTACAGTGTCCTGCTTTAGTATCGGCTTTACGTAATTGTTCAATTGGTTTGTGTAATTATCTCCGTTTCTAAGACTGGAAGTTTGATACACCCCTAATGATATACTTCTTCCTTTTTTGGAAAAGGCATGACGAAAAAGAACCATATTATTAAAACTATTACCGTTTGTGTTACTAGTAAGGTCATTCTCCGTACTGCTAATCTTGTTTAGTTTTTGTTCATCCAAGTATGTGTTACCTGTTGTATAATTTACAGAATTGTTTTTTTGGAAATTGAGGCCCGAAGTTGCAATTATCGTATTGCTTGAATCAAGACGGTAAGTAAGCCGCAGATTAACCCGGTTATTATAATTTTCGCTGTTAGAAAGAGTGTTCTCGTCATAAAATTGAGAAGAATCTTTTGAAGTAAAATTCTGCTGACTAATAGTTTGATTATTGTTGGTATTGCTGTTATTGAAAAAGTAACTTCCGGAAATATCTACCTTCTTTCCCCATGCATCACTATAGTTAACTCCAAAAGCATTGGTTTTTGCAATACCGCTTTGAGGACCTACTGTAAAACCCGAAGAACCTCCTCTGAAGTTTCCGCCTCCGCCGCCACCACGCATTCCACCGCCACCACGATTGCCACTGCTGGTAACACCAAGGAGATCCTGTGATGAAAAATTTTGCTCATTTACATTATTTACAAGACCTACCAGGGAGATCCTTCTGGCATTGTTGAAGAAGCTTACATTACCACCACCACTATACCGGTCATCTGTACCATAACCCGCGAATATTCTACCAAAATTGCCGCTACGCATGTCTTTCTTTGTAACTATGTTGATTGACTTGGTTGTATTACCATCGTCAAATCCGGTAAGCGCTGCCTGGTCACTTAGTTTATTAAACACCTGTATTTTGTCAACCACTTCGGCTGGTAGGTTTCGTAAAGTAGCTGTGGCGTCGTCTCCAAAAAAATCCCTTCCATCAACCGTCACTTTTTGAACTGTTTCTCCCTGGGCAGTTACAGCTCCGGTCGATTTATCTACGGTCACCCCCGGCATCTTTCTTATCAGGTCTTCGCTGGTGGCGTCAGGGTTAACTTTAAACTGGCTGGCGTTATAATCAAGGGTGTCTCCATTTTGCCTTACTGGAGGGTTGTTCTTAATCACTACAGTGGAAAGGGTTTCAGCGGTTTTGGTAACAGAAATCGTTCCTAAGTTAATATCTCTGTTACTAACTACTACCTGCTTTTTAAAAGGCTCATATCCAATAGAAGAAATAGTTAGCGTGTAAGTTCCCGGTGCTAAATCTTTGAGAACGAACGTTCCAGTGTTCGTGCTTACAGTCTGCCGAGGTTTTACAGATGACTCTGAATTAGAAAAACTTACCGTAGCGTTTGAAATAGGGGAATTGCTTGAAGCGTCTTCAAGGGTTCCCGAAAGGCTTTGTCCGTAAGAATTTGCACAAATCATTGCGGAGAAGAGTAGAATTATAATTTTTTGCATGGTTGATTAAATTAAATATAGGACGATGTAATTACAGAAAACCCTCGCGACTAAAAAATAAATTATATGATTATTTGATGTCGAGAAATATTCCTATATAATTGAGGTATTCTGGTTAACGCTGAATTCAAGCGTTGGGCTGTCGTTGAAAACACTTTTTTATTTTGTTAACGGGAACTAAAAGCCATTTCAATTATATTGCACTCCCAAAAAGCAAAAAAGAATTTTATGGAGTATAATAAGTTAGTTTCTGTTACCGGGATGTCCGGATTGTTCGAATTGTTGTCGTCAAAATCTGATGGTGCCGTTGTGCGTTCACTGGAAGACAATACTTCCAAATTTGTAAGTACCAGGCAGCATAATTTTTCACAGCTTGAAAGTATAGAGGTATACACCACTTCTGGCAATAGCTCGCTGGCCGAATTGTTTGAGGCTATGAAAGCAAGCAAAGAAAAAGTGCCGGAAAGTAATGCGGACCTAAAATCGCTCAAAGACTATTTTCAAAAAGTTTATCCCGATATGGATTTTGACCGGGTTTATTCCAGTGATATGAAGAAGATGGCAAAATGGTTTCATATCATTCAAAAAAATAAAATAGAAGTAAAAGTAAAAACCGAAGAAGAAAAAGAAGCGGCGGCAGAATTAAAAAATGCAAAGCAAGCTCATGTAGAAAATGCACATGTTAAAGACATGAAACCGCAGCAGATGAATCCTAAAAAGATTGAAAGCAGGGGCGTGAAGTAGGTAAGAAGTTAATTAGTCAATTACTTAATAAGGAACACTATCCTGATTACAAATTTGTCCCGACAAATCTCTGGACTATTGGTTGACTGTAAGCAGGAATATTAATTAACGATACAGGATTCTTCAAACAGAAATCTCCTCTATTTGTTTATTTACTACATTTCTTTAACCCGCCAAGTCTATTAAATCACTCATTCACCATGGATACTCAGTTACAAAAATTAAAAAGAAGTTATCTCCCCGAAAATTTAACCGTTTCCGATTGGACAAGCCTTGAGCCTTATTTTAAAGAGCTTGTTGAAAGAAAAATTAATTCTAAAGAAGAACTGGAACAATGGCTGAAAGACATGAGCGAACTGGAAGCCATGATTAATGAAGATTCGTGTTGGCGGCAGATAAGAATGACCTGCGACACCACAAATAAAAAGCTGGAAGAAGCTTTCAATTTCTTTGTTATGGAAATTCAGCCAAAGATTCAGCCGTATGCTTTTGAGATAAATAAAAAACTGGTGAATTGCCCCTTTACGAAAGAATTGGATAAAGATAAATATTATACCTACCTGCGCTCTATACGAAAGAGCATAGATCTTTTCAGGGAAGAGAATATTCCAATCCAGTCAGATCTCGCCGTAATGCAGCAACACTATGGAATGATCACGGGAAAAATGAGCATAGAGGTTAGCGGTAAGGAATACACGCTGCAGCAGGCCAGCAAATTCCTTGAGAGCCACGATAGAAAGCTACGCGAAGAAGTTTACCGAAAGGTAAATGAAAGAAGGCTTGAGGATAAAGATGAACTAGATATCTTATTTTCTGAATTAGTAAAAAAACGAAACCAGGAAGCTTTGAATGCCGGTTTCAAAAATTACAGGGATTTTAAATTTAAAGAACTTGGCCGTTTTGATTATACCAAAGAGGATGCTTTTCAATTTCATGATTCGGTAAAGAAACATGTAGTGCCGTTGGTAGCAAAAATTTACCAGCATAAAAAAGAGAAACTTCAACTCGAACAACTCCGCCCATGGGATATGGAAGCGGAACCAGAAGGCACAAAACCACTCGCACCATTTGAGACATGGAAAGAATTGCTCGACAAAACCATTGAATGCTTTACCAGGATTCGTCCTTTCTTCGGCGATTGCCTGCGGCAAATGGATTCGATGCATCATCTTGATTTGGAAAGCCGCAGTGGCAAAGCTCCGGGTGGATACAACATGCCGCTGGCAGAAAGTGGTGCACCATTTATTTTTATGAACGCAGCTCAGTCGATGCATGATGTTACGACAATGGTACATGAAGGCGGACATGCGATTCAATCTTTTTTGACTCATTCGCTCGAATTGAATTCTTTCAAGGAATATCCAATGGAAATAGCCGAAGTGGCCAGCATGGCGATGGAACTTTTCAGCATGGATCATTGGGATGTTTTCTTCGATAATCCCCAAGAACTTAAAAGAGCTAAAGAGCATCAACTGGAACGCGTAATTACATTATTTCCCTGGATAGCCGTGGTAGACAAATTCCAGCATTGGATCTATGAAAATCCAAGTCATAGCTTTGAAGAAAGAACTGCAAGCTGGATGAAGATCGTAAACGAATTTTCAGATGGAGTGATTGATTATTCCGGGTTAGAAAAGTATGTTGAAAATATGTGGCAAAAGCAATTGCATTTATTTGAAGTCCCTTTTTATTATATCGAATATGGTATCGCCCAATTAGGCGCCGTTGGGCTTTGGATGCAATACAAGAAAAATCCGGAGAAAGCACTTGATAATTATGTGAGTGCATTGAGCCTCGGTGGTACCAAAACTTTACCTGAACTATACAAAGCCGCAGGATTGAAATTTGATTTTTCTTCTGAGAACATCCAAACGCTAATGGAATTTGTTGGTAAAGAAATGGAGAAATTGTGATAGTTTGAATATCAGGCGAAATTAGAAAAGGGGCATATTTATTGATTCAATACAAAAAATTATCCAGGCAATTTTTTCTTATAGACATTTATCTTTTCGCTCAACGACATCCTAGCATATCGTGGCGAAGGCGATGGCAGGCATTCTCCATTTTTAATGGAAGGAAATAATTTTAAAAAATGTTTTTCTACCAGCTTGCTCGTAAAAAATATTGAATCAAATTTATTTTCTTGCAAAACTTCTTTTAGCGCTTTGTCATTGTACGCTACTATTTCAAGATTGCTATCCTGGTTGTTGTTTTCCGTCCTTCTTATTTTGAGAAATATATCGGCTATAGCAATGCCATGCTTTGCAAAAAGATTTTTCTTGTCTTCAGTGGTAATTAATTCTTCATTATATACACCTCTCAATATATTCCAAAACTGGTTCCGTTTGGAAGCATAAAACCATTCGTTTACTGCCGGTGCAGTTGCATGATCTTTTCCGGGAAAACTTCCCAGGATAAGGACTGTGGCGTTTGGTGGGACAAAAGGTTTATGAGGATGAATTTCTATTTCATTCATTTCAATGAAGAGTTTGTTGATGCAAACAAATTTACAATAAGTAAAATCATAGAAATTTTTTCACCATAAAGTTTTAGTTTTATTTTTCTAATTTTTTTTATGACCACACATTCTGCCAAGGCTAACAGAAATGTAATCTTTATTGTAATCGTTGCATCGCTCGGGTATTTTGTAGATATCTACGATCTCGTTATTTTTTCTATTGTTAGAGTTCAAAGTTTTCATGATATCGGCATCGCTGACGACGCCATGCGAAAAGGTGGCGAATATGTATTGAATATGCAAATGGGCGGTCTTCTTATCGGAGGTATTATTTGGGGAATTATCGGTGATAAATTCGGACGTATCAAAGTGCTTTTTGGATCTATTCTTTTGTATTCTATTGCCAACATGGCCAATGCATATGTTAGCAATATTAATAGTTATGCCATTATTCGCTTTATCGCCGGTATCGGGCTGGCGGGCGAATTGGGCGCGGGTATTACTTTAGTTAGCGAAAGCATGCACAAAGATAAACGCGGTTATGGTACTATGATGGTGGCTGTAGTAGGTGTGCTGGGTGCGCTTATTGCTTTTTGGGTCGCGGAGCATTTCGACTGGCGCCATGCGTATATTTTCGGCGGGTGCATCGGTATTGTTTTACTGGCGCTCAGAATCGGAACTTTTGAATCAGGCCTTTATAAAAAAACAGAAGATAGAAACATACCGAAAGGCAAATTCATGATGCTTTTTGCTAATCGAGAAAGAGCGTTGCGTTATTTATATTGTTTGCTGATAGGATTGCCAATCTGGTTTGTTGTCGGCATTTTTGTGACCCAGGCGCCCGAATTTGGAAAAGCCCTTGGCGCAACGGAAGTGCTCAGCGCGGGGAAAGGCATTGTCTATACATATATCGGAATTTCCCTGGGCGACCTGTTTGCCGGACTTTTGGCACAAATCACCCGTTCAAGAAAACTGGCTGTTTTTATTTTCCAGGTTGGTATTATTCTTAGCTCGATATGGTATCTATCTTCTACGGGTATTACGCCCGAAAAATTTCACTGGCTGGCCTTTTTTATGGGATTATCAGTGGGCTATTGGGCTACTTTTGTTACGATTTCTTCCGAGCAATTTGGCACCAATCTTCGCGCCACCGTTACTACTACAGCACCTAATTTTGTAAGAGGTGCTTTGATACCAAGTACCTTTCTTTTTGAATTTTTTGTACACAGGTATGGTATCATTACCGCTGGTTATATTATGATATTACTGCTTTCTGCTATAGCTATTTTCGCCCTTACCCAGCTTAAAGAAAGTTTTAATAATGATTTGAATTATCTGGAAGAATAGTGAACCAAACGCGGTTTTTTTTAGAAGAAAAAATCTCTGCCAATTTGTGAAATTCGTGGCTTTAGCTTCCGAAAGAATTTTGTTAAAAAATACCTTGTAATTCATTTCCTGATTTTGCATTAATTTCACAGCCTAATTTTCAATTAAACAACTGAATTTATATTATGGCTACAGCGATAAGAATGCCTTTGATGAGTGATACCATGACGGAAGGAAAAATCATCCAATGGAATAAAAAAGTAGGTGATAAAGTGAAAAGCGATGATTCGCTTGCCGAAGTAGAAACTGATAAAGCCACCATGGATGTAGTGGGTTACGAAGAAGGAACGCTTTTATACGTTGGCGTGGAAGCTGGGAAATCCGCAAAAATTAATGATATCATCGCGATTGTTGGAAAAGAAGGAGAAAATTTCCAATCTATACTGGATGAAGATAAAAATAAAAATTCTAAGGGCGACCAGAAAGCCTCCAACGATGAGAAGAAAGAAGCTGTTAGCGATAAAAAAGAAAGCGCTCAACCTGAAAAAAAGTCAGGAAATGTTGAGTTACCAAAAGATGCGAAAGTGATTCGCATGCCCCTCATGAGCGATACCATGACGGAAGGGAAAATTATTCAATGGAATAAAAAAGTGGGTGACAAAGTGAAAAGCGATGATGCGCTGGCCGAAGTGGAAACCGACAAGGCTACCATGGAAGTAGTGGGGTATGAAGAGGGGACACTTTTGTACATTGGGGTAGAAGCCGGGAAAGCAGCTAAGGTGAACGAAATTATTGCCATCGTAGGAAAAGAAGGAACAGACGTAAGCGCGTTTGTAGCAGCGGAAAAAAATGCTCCTTCGTCAGCTGAGAATAAAAGTGAAGCCAAAGCTGAGGCGCCCAAAACCGCTCCGCAGCCGGAAGTTCAAAACAACGAAACTGCGCCTCAAACATCTTCTACAGAAGGTGGTAGAATAAAAGCTTCTCCACTTGCCAAAAGGTTGGCAGAAGAAAAGGGGATTGATATTGCTCGGGTACCGGGCACCGGTGATGGTGGGAGAATTGTAAAAAAAGATGTTGACTCATATATTCCGGCTGCCGCTCCTAAACCTGAAGTTAAAAAAGTCGCTGAAGCAAAACCGGTTCAGCCATTCGCACAAATAGGGCAGGAAAGTTATGAAGATATCCCTAACTCGCAAATGCGCAAAACCATCGCAAGACGTTTGGGAGAAAGTAAATTCCAGGCGCCTCATTTCTATCTCACGATGGAAATAAACATGGACAATTCCATCACGTCGCGCAAAGGTCTTAACGAAATCAGCCCGGTAAAAATTTCTTTCAATGATTTGGTAATAAAAGCCTGCGCTATGGCGCTGCGCCAGCATCCTGCAGTCAACAGCAGTTGGAAAGGCGATTTTATCCGTCAGAATAAACACATTCACATTGGATCTGCTGTGGCAGTTCCGGATGGCTTAATTGTTCCCGTAATTCGTTTTGCCGACCAAAAATCACTTTCGCAGATTGCGGCCGATGCCAGCCAGTTGTATGAAAAAGTAAGAAACAAAAAGATTCAACCGGAAGAATTTACCGGAAATACATTCACTATTTCCAACCTTGGAATGATGGATATTGATGAATTCACCGCCATTATCAATCCGCCGGACAGCGCGATATTAGCGGTTGGCGCCATAAAAGAAAAAGTCGTAAAAAAAGGAGATGGTTTTGCGGTGACTAATGTAATGAAAGTGACGATGAGTTGCGATCACAGAAGCATAGATGGCGCAGTGGGCGGGGCTTTCCTCCAAACGGTGAAGAAATTCCTGGAAAATCCGGTTACGATGTTGGTTTAATATTTTATAAAATAAAAATCATTAATATTTATTGGTTTACTGCAAAACGATAAACCAATTTCTTTTTCTCCTGGTTATAAAAAATAGTTTTAAATTTAATAGTGAATTTAAAACTTCAATCCACTTTACAGCTTCTTCGTTTTCACTTTTCTTTTTTTTTAATGCCGGTCTATTGGTTTGCTGTGGGCCAGGTTCGCGACATAAACTGGCACACTGCGATTTTAATTTTTGTAATTCTGCATGTGTTGGTTTATCCGGCCAGCAATGGTTACAACAGTTATATGGATCGGGATACCACGCCCATTGGCGGATTAAAAAATCCAATGCTGCCAACGCGTTCGTTGTTTTACACAACCATTTTTATGGATGCATTTGCCCTTTTATTAAGCTTAACAGTTTCACCGTTATTTGCAACTGGGATTTTTTTCTACATCCTTGCTTCCAGGGCTTATAGCTATAGACGGATCAGGCTAAAAAAATACCCAATTGCCGGGTATTTAACGGTCGTTATTTTCCAGGGAGCGGTCACTTTTTTTTTGGTTTTTTATGGCAGTAGCAGTCATCATTCTTTACAAGTCCCGGTTTTGGCAATGATTGCTTCGAGTTTATTAATCGGGGGTTTTTATCCGCTTACCCAAATTTATCAACACCAGAGCGATTATGAGGATGGTGTAATTACCATCAGTTATTTATTGGGATATAAAGGCACTTTCATCTTTACTGGCATTATATATGCTCTGGCTTTCCTTTGTTTGGGTTGGTATTTTTATTCAGAGTCTATGTTTTCTAATTTTATTGTTCTTCAAATCTTTATGCTTCCGATTATCGTATATTTTTTTACCTGGTTTGCAAAAGTGGCGCGGAATAGTAATGAAGCTAATTTTAATAATACGATGCGAATGAATATACTGGCCGCCGTTGGTACCAATCTCGGGTTTATCACGCTCTTAATTTTAAAATCATTTGAGTAAAATTGTTTCTATATCAACCGCGTTGCCGCTTTATAAACACGACCAAAGTGCGATTTTAAACTTCATGCAAAATGTTTATGCAATGGATGAAGTTGAAAAACGAAAACTCAGGTTTCTGTACCACCAAAGCGCGATCCAAACCAGGTATTCCGCAATTCCCGATTACAGTTTGAATGCCCCGGAATGGTCATTTTATCCCGCGTCCGAAAACCTTCAACCTTTCCCCAACCTGGAAAAAAGAATGGATTGGTATAGCAAGATCGCTCCACAAATATCAGTAAATGCTATTCAGCAATGTATTGCTCAAAAAATAGATAAAGAGGCTATTACGCACTTAATCACCGTAAGCTGTACCGGTATGAGTGCGCCAGGTTTGGATTTGCAAATAATGGAAATGATGGGGTTGCCTAAAACTATCTTCCGTACTTCAGTGAATTTTATGGGATGCTACGCAGCCATCCATGCCATGAAGCTCGCGGACTCTTTTTGTAAGAATGATGCCAATGCAAAAGTAATTATTGTTTGTACCGAATTGTGCACGCTCCATTTTCAAAAAGAAGCTACGATGGATAATATCGCCTCGGGACTTTTATTTGGGGATGGATCTGCTGCTCTTTTGGTTACGAATGATCAAAATAGCCTGGAAGGAATACACCTAAAAAGTTTTTACAGCGAAGTAGGATTTAATGGAAAAGATCACATGAGCTGGCAACTTTCATCTTCCGGTTTTTTGATGCAGCTTTCGGGTTACGTTCCAGAGTTAATCGAACAGGATTTCAATGATCTTCTGAAAAATGCCTTACAAAACGCGGATATGAACCAGGAAGAAATTTCGAATTGGTGTATCCATCCGGGAGGGAAAAGAATTTTATCAGCGATCGAAAAAAGCACTTCGATTTCAAATGAAGATTTAAAATTTTCTTACCAGGTTTTAAAAGATTATGGCAACATGTCTTCGCCCACTATTTTATTTGTATTGAAAGAAATTATGGAGTCGCTGAAAGTTAAAAAAGAAAAGAAATCCAATATTTTTGGCGCTGCTTTTGGCCCTGGGCTTACCATGGAAACGTTCATTTTATCAGATGATTGATTATAAAAAACGCTCGTCACAAAAAGAAATTCTTGATCAAAAAAATATTCCATTCGCGGATATTGCTTTGAATATGAAAGAGCTTGATTGGATCAATTCCCGTCTTGGTGGCCATGCAATTACAATCGCAGGTTTTAGAGAATTAGTAAAAAGCCAAAAATCAATTTCGGTTTGCGAAATTGGCTGTGGTGGTGGCGATAATTTAAATGCGCTTTATCAATTTTGTATCAAAAATAATATTACAGCCAAGTTTGTTGGAATTGATATTAACAAGGAATGTGTGGCTTTTGCAAAAGAAAAGTCATTAATAAAAAATGCAGAATTCATTTTGGACGATTACAAAAATGTTCATTTTGAAAAAGAAAAACCAGATATTATTTTCTCGTCTCTTTTCTGTCATCATTTTAGTGATAATCAATTAAAAGAAATGGTAAAATGGATGAAAGAAAATTCAACGATTGGGTTTTTTATAAACGATTTGCATCGCCATCCTGTAGCTTACCATTTTATAAAAATGGCGACAAATTTTTTTTCAAAATCTTACCTCGTAAAAAATGACGCTTCCATTTCTGTCTTGAGAGGTTTTAAAAAAGATGAGTGGAGAAATATTTTAGAAAATGCAGGCATAAAAAATTATTCAATAGATTGGAAATGGGCATTCCGGTTTTTAATCGTGGTTTTTAATTCTCAAAATAGTGGATGATGCAAAAAAACGGTCAAGTAGAAAGTGAGGATATTTCTTGTTTTACTGTCGCTATTATTGGCGGCGGACTCGCGGGCCTTTCTCTTTCGATTTTACTTTGCAAAGAAGGATACAAAACCATTTTATTTGAAAAAGAAAAATATCCGTTTCATAAAGTTTGCGGTGAATACATCAGTCTTGAAAGCTGGAGTTTTATAGAAAGTTTGGGATTAAATCTCTCTAATCTTGAGCTGCCAATTATAAAAAAATTAGTCGTTTCTGCTCCAAATGCAAATACTATTGAGACAAAATTGGATTTGGGAGGTTTTGGCATTAGCCGCTTTTTTATCGACAATGAGCTTAAGGAAATCGCCCTTGCAGCCGGTGTAACGATTTATGAGGAATCTAAAGTAATAGATATTTCATTCGAAAATGAAATGACTTCGATACAATATAATAAAGGCGAAGTGTTTGCAAAAATTGTTGTCGGAAGTTTTGGAAAAAGGAGCAATCTTGATGTAAAATGGAATCGGGATTTTGTAAAAGAAAAACCATCCAAACTCAATAATTATATTGGTGTCAAATATCATGTAAAAAATGATCTCCACTCAGATACCATTGCTTTGCACAGTTTTAAAAACGGCTATTGCGGCGTTTCAAAAATTGAAAACGGTGAGTCGTGTTTATGTTATCTTACCACAGCAAAAAATTTAAAAGAGAGCCACAATTCTATTAAAGAAATGGAAGAAAGAATTTTGTATAAAAATCCTTTTCTTAAAAAAATATTTACGGGGTCTGAATTTATATTTGAAGAGCCCGTAACCATTTCCCAAATTAGTTTTGACAAAAAACAGCAGATTGAGAATCACGTTTTAATGTTGGGTGATGCAGCTGGAATGATAACGCCGCTTTGTGGAAACGGTATGAGCATGGCTTTACATTCTTCAAAGATCGCTTTTGAAAATATAGACTTATTTTTAAAAGGAAGACTCAGCCGTACGGAAATGGAAAACAACTACATCAACACCTGGAAGAAGCAATTTGAAAAACGCTTAAGAATTGGCAGAATGATTCAGCGATTTTTTAGAACGGAAAAACTGGCGAATTTTTTTATCAGCGCGATAAAGCCTTTTCCATTTATAATTAAGCAATTGGTAAAAGCTACTCATGGAAAGACGTTTTTTTAAATTTGCATGATTAAAGAGAAAGTTTCAACATAGAAGGCGCAAAAACTTTTATTTCCGGACACATAAGAAAACGGTACACGCAATTCCTGCATTGATAAGAGGTTGGCTGCATGAATCATTTCGAAAATGTATCCTACTTAAATTGTGGGTATTATTTAGAATATAAAAATTTATCTTTATCTCTCTTTTCATTGTAAATTATTTCCATGGCATCTTCAAAACCTTTTGTTTCACCGTCTTTCACCTATGAAACATTAGAAGAAACGCTTGACATAAAACCGAAAGGCGCGGAACTATCTATTGGTATTCCCAGTGAAACATCTTACCAGGAAAACAGAATCGCCCTTACTCCTGAAGCCGTGAGTGTATTAGTTGCCAACGGACACAAAGTAGTAATGGAAACGAAAGCCGGGGAAGGTGCCAGCTATTCAGATAGGGATTATAGCGAAGCGGGCGCAAAAATTGTACATAGTAAAAAAGAAGTGTTTGAATGTGAAATAATCGTAAAGAGTGCGCAGGTCTGTGAACATGAAATTGATCTTATTAAACCTCATCAATTTATTATTTCGCCAATTCACGTTACCGCCCTGAAGCGCGAAATTTTGGAAAAGATGATGGAGAAAAAAGTTACGGCGCTCAGCTTTGAAAACTTAAAGGATGATAGCGGCCACAATCCTATTGTGAGGAGCATGAGTGAAATTGCAGGAAGCGCCGTGATGCTAATCGCCGGACAATATTTAAGCAATGCCAATAATGGAAAAGGTGTTTTGGTTGGTGGTATTTCCGGGATTCCGCCAACAAAAGTGATCATAATAGGCGCTGGCATAGTAGGTGAACAAACGGCTCGTGCAGCGTTGGCGTTAGGTGCCAGTGTAAAAATATTTGACAACAGTATTTACAGGTTAAAACGCTTGCAAAATAATATCGGAATGAGGCTATTTACTTCTGTAATAGAGCCGAAGATTTTGTCAAAACAATTAAAAACCTGCGATGTGGCCGTTGGCGCTTTGGCAGCATCCGGAGGCAGAACCCCATTGGTAGTTTCAGAAGAAATGGTAAGCATCATGAGGCCCGGAAGCGTAATAGTAGATGTAAGCATAGACCATGGAGGTTGTTTTGAAACTTCCCACCTGACTACCCACGCCAATCCGATTTTCAGAAAATATGATGTGATTCATTATTGTGTGCCTAATATTCCAAGCGGTTTTGCAAGAACCGCTTCGCAGGCTATCAGCAACGTACTGATGCCGTTAATGCTTGAAATGGCCGATGATGGCGGATTTGAAAACCTTGTTTGGTACAAAATAAATATCCGTAGCGGCATTTATCTATTTAAGGGATCGCTTACTAATTTCCACCTCAGCCAACGGTTCGACCTGAAATTTACTGATTTGAATTTACTGATAGCCAGCAGGCGATGAAAAAAAGAAGAATCTAATTCTCCGTTTATAAAAATAAAAATCTTTAATATTTGTTGTTCTACTGTATAAGACGCACATGAATCGATTGTCTTATGCGGTGCTGATTCATTCCGTGCTCAAAGTAGTAAAAGAAGTTGCCGTTAATTGAAATACAGCTTTCTCATCTGAGACTTTTATTTCTTTTTCTTCTTGCATGTCCTTGCTTTTATCGGTAATCCATACACGTAAATGTTTTGTTTTTTGGGTAAGCCTGAAAGTGTTTTGGTATGTATGATTTTGCGATTGCAGATATATTTACCGCTGCGCTGTGTTTTCCTATATCAGTTATTTCTTCTTTAAAATAAAGGCTGTTAATATTGGCGGCAATAATTTGCGTATTACCATTCATGTTATAATGGGGCCTTTGTTTTTCTCTGTGGAAATAATTTGGTTGCCATTATTCATAACGAATGTTAGGTTGGTTTGGAAATCCATTAATTGCCCGCCAATTCTTATTCTGGTAATATTTCCCCAAGGTTCTACTTCTACCTGTGCGATTGATAGTAGGGATATAAAAAGTAAAAGGGAATGATTTTTTTAGAAATTGATTCCATATATTTTTAATGTGAGAATGAAGATACTTTTTGTGAGAAGAATCTCTTTATATTTTACAGAGAAGGACTGTGAGCTAAGCATAAATAATGTGCTGAATTTGAAATCTTAAGTTACATTTTAATAAAAAAACTGTGAAACAAAAAAAGGCAAATATCGAAAGGCTAAAAAAAGTATATTTGTCCTAATAAAAAAATAGTTATGGACAGAAGGAAATCTCTTAAGGTAATGGTTCTGGGTTCTGTTTCTTCGGGTGTATTGTTAGATGCTTGCAAAACAGAGGATAGTAAAGCCGTTGCTAATAAAGTGGCTGCAAAGCCAACCGAGAAAAAGCGTCTGGGATTGATGAAAGAAGAAGTGCAACATCTTAATGAAGTAGCTGCTTACAAATTTTTTACATCGCATGAGATGCAGACCATAACTGTTCTTGCTGATATTATCATTCCTAAAGACCAAGTTAGTGGCAGCGCATCAGACGCGAAAGTTCCCGATTTTATCGAATTTATTGTAAAAGACCAACCGGATAATAAAGTGCCTATGCGTGGCGGATTGCAATGGTTGGATATGCAATGCCTGAACCGATATGGAAAAGTATTTGCAGATTGCGATCCAAAAAAACAAATGGAAATAGTGGATGAGATTGCATGGCCTAAAAAAGCAAAACCGGGAATGAAACCTGGTGTTAATTTTTTTAATCTGATGCGAAACCTTACGGCCACCGGATTTTACACCTCGGAAATTGGCGTAAAGGACGTGGGCTATTTGGGTAACACACCCAATCAATGGAACGGGGTTCCGGATGATGTACTAAAGAAACATAACCTGGCTTACACGCCGAAAGAACTAGCAGAATGTGTTAGTTTTTGATAAGACAGCAAAAGAACAAAAAACATTTTTTTTACTTTAAAATTTTTTGAATGAGAAAACTAAGAATGGGAATGGTAGGCGGCGGCGTAGATGCATTTATCGGTGCTATTCACAGAATCGCGGCCAACATGGATGGTTTAATTGAACTCAAGTGTGGCGCATTAAGTATTCATAAGGATCACGCCATAACATCCGGTAAGGTATTATTTCTTCCTGAAGATAGAACCTATCTGACTTTCGAAGAAATGATTGAAAACGAAAGTAAAATGCCCGCTGATGAACGTATTGATTTTATCACAATCGTTACGCCTAATTTCGCGCATTACGCTCCGGCTATAATGGCATTAGAAAATGGATTCAATGTGGTCATTGAAAAACCAATGACTTTTACTATCGACGAAGCAAGATCATTGCAAAAAAAGGTGGAAGAAACTGGGTTGACATTATGCCTCACTCATACCTATTCTGGGTATCCAATGGTAAAGCAAGCAAGAGCGATGATGAAAGAAGGGGCTTTAGGAAAGATCAGGAAAATCTATGTTGAATATTGCCAGGGTTGGCTAAGCAAATTATCAGAGCGTGAAGGCAATGCACAGGCTGCCTGGAGAACAGATCCCAAAAAATCCGGAAAAGCAGGCGCAATGGGAGATATAGGCACACACGCCGCGCATCTCGCTGAATACATAACGGGCTTAAAGATAACACAGCTTTGTGCCGATTTGAATATTGTCGTTGAAGGCCGACATCTGGATGATGATGGGCAGGTTTTACTGAAATTTGATAATGGCGCGTCAGGCGTTTTGATCGCCACGCAAGTAGCGGCGGGTGAAGAGAATAATCTGAAGATTAGAATTTATGGTGAGAAGGGCGGCGTTGAATGGGTACAGCAGGAACCGAATACGTTAATTGTGAAATGGCTTGAAAAACCGGCCGAAATTTTAAGAGCGGGAAATAATTACCAGAATATATTAAGTCCTTTTGCCACAAAAAATTGCAGGACACCCGGTGGCCATCCTGAAGGCTACCTTGAAGCTTTTGGAAATATCTATCACAATTTTGCACAAACATTATTGGCAAAGATGGATGGGAAAACGCCTACACCTGAAATGCTGGATTTTCCAAGTGTTGAGGATGGTGTAAGAGGGATGGCATTTATTGATAATGTCGTAGCGTCAGGAAATTCAACAGAAAAATGGACAGCATTTAAAATATAGTTCTTAATAAAATTTACATCGCCACTTCAATGTAAATTGTGGCGGGTCAAAATAAAATACAAATGACAACACTCAAAGGCCCCGGCATTTTTCTTGCGCAGTTTATCGGTGATGACGCGCCATTCAATAGTTTGAAAAGCATTTGCCAGTGGGCAAAAGACAAAGGATTCGTTGGTGTACAAATTCCAACATTAGACGCGAGGTTTATTGACCTTCAAAAAGCCGCCAAGAGTAAAACGTATGCTGATGAAATAAAAGAAACGGTCAATAGTTTTGGATTAGAAATCACAGAACTTTCCACTCATCTACAGGGACAATTAATAGCAGTTAATCCTGTGTATGATTTACTTTTCGATGGTTTTGCGCCGGAGCAATACCGCAAGAATCCAAAGGCAAGACAGGAATGGGCAGTACAACAGATGAAATACGCGGCGAAGGCTTCTCAGAACCTGGGATTGAATGCACATGCTACTTTTAGTGGCGCTTTATTATGGCCTATGGTTTATCCCTGGCCGCAAAGACCCGAGGGCCTGGTGGAAGAAGGATTTACCGAACTGGCAAAAAGATGGCTGCCTATCCTGGACGAGTTTAAGGATTGTGGCGTTGATGTTTGTTATGAAATTCATCCCGGCGAAGACCTCCATGATGGCGTTTCTTATGAGATGTTTTTAGAAAAAGTAAAATATCACGAAAAAGCTTGTTTACTGTATGATCCTTCTCATTTCGTTTTACAATGTCTCGATTACATTTCTTATATTGATAATTACCACGAGCGCATTAAAGCATTCCATGTAAAAGATGCTGAGTTTAACCCTACCGGAAAACAAGGCGTTTACGGAGGTTACCAAAGCTGGATTAATCGTGCAGGCCGGTTCCGTTCACTAGGCGACGGTCAGGTTGATTTTAAATCTATTTTTAGCAAGCTCGCCGCTTATGATTATAAAGGATGGGCCGTTTTGGAATGGGAATGTTGTTTGAAAGATTCCGAGCAGGGAGCAAGGGAAGGTGCTCCATTTATTAAAGAACATATCATTCCCGTTACTGAAAAAGCATTTGATGATTTTGCGGGCACCGTTAAGGATGAAAACCTGAATAAGTCCGTGTTAGGTATTCTTTAATCTTATTTTCTCTATTTTTTTCATGGCAGGTGAAGCGTGATATTTATGTTGTTTGGGATTAATGTACTATTTCTTAATTAGCAATGAATTTTCTGTTTTGTACAGTTTAAACCAGCACCTTCGAAAGTAACTTCTTGCAATCGTACAATTATGATTCAACGTATCTTGTGGCCACAATACAACTGCTTTAAGTTCAGGTCATCTGCGACAAAACTTTCCTTCTTTCCTTTTTTGGTACTTGCTTCATCACTTATTTTTTTAAGCTGTAAGTCAAAAACACAAATCCCTGATCAATTTCAATTGATGAATGATGCAGAAACCGGTTTGCACTTTGCGAATAAACTGACGCCTGCACAGGAATTGAATGTTCTTAACTACATCTATTTTTATAATGGGGCCGGAATAGGAGCTGGTGACTTTAACAATGATGGAAAAATAGATTTGTTCTTTGCATCAAATCAGGGGCAGAATAAAATATACCTGAATCAGGGTAATTTGAAATTTAAAGACGTAACCAGTGAAGCCAAAATTCCTGAGGATGGAGGATGGTCAACAGGAGTGTCCGTGGTTGATATTAACAATGATGGGTTGCTCGACATTTATATTTGCCGGGTCGGCGACTACCAGACTTTGCATAGCCACAATCAATTGCTCATTTGCCAGGGAATAGACAAGAATGGGGTTCCTTATTATAAGGATGAAGCCAAACAATATGGATTGGATTTTTCCGGTTTCAGTACTCAGGCTGTTTTTTTTGATTATGATGGGGATGGAGATCTTGACATGTTTTTGTTGAATCATACTGTTCACCAGATCGGGACATTTGGCTTGAGAGATACATTATTAAAAACTAAAAATTCTTTATCAGGAGACCGTGTTTATCGAAATAACGGAGATAACACGTTCACGGATGTTACCAATCAATCTGGAATTCATAGTTCAGTTTTGGGGTATGGTTTAGGTGTTTGTGTTTCCGATATTAATCTTGATGGATGGCCGGATATCTATGTGGGAAATGATTTTCATGAAAATGATTATTTATACATCAATCAGCACAACGGAACTTTTAAAGATGATATAAACAATAAAATGATGCATACCAGCCAGTTTACCATGGGGGTAGATATAGCGGACGTGAACAATGATGGCTACCCGGATATTATTTCAATGGATATGCTTGCCTCTGACCCGCAAATACTAAAAACTTCCTTAGGTGAAGATGAATACGATTTATTTTATAAAAAAATCGCATACGGATATAATTATCAATACACCCGGAACAATCTTCAATTCAACAGAAGAAATGGAATGTTTAGTGAAGTGGGTTTGTACTCAGGAGTGGCTGCGACCGATTGGTCATGGGCACCTTTATTAATGGATTTTGATAATGACGGACACAAAGATTTGTTTATTTCCAATGGTGTTGCCAAAAGAATGACCGATATTGATTACATTAATTTCATTTCGGATAATGCGGTTCAGGGTAATATGCGTAGCGGATTAGACGGTAATGATATGAAATTGATTGATAAATTTCCTCAGACAAAAATTCCTAATCGCTTTTTTGAGAATACGGATGATCTGAAATTTAAGGATATTGGAAATGAAATAGGAGGAAATGATAATTCTTATTCCAATGGAGCGATTTACGCAGATCTGGATAATGACGGCGACTTGGATATTGTTACCAATAATATTGATCAACCGGCTTTTTTGTACCGTAATACAACCAATGATAAAATACCCAAACCTTATCTCGATATTAGACTGAAGGGATCGGAAAAAAATATTAATGCGCTTGGAGCTAAAATATTGGTTTTTGCCAACGGCGGAATAAGGACATATGAAAATTATCCTGCGCGCGGTTATATGTCCAGCATGCAAATCCCTATTCACATTGGGTTAGACAAGACCAAAGTAGATTCTATGTTACTTGTTTGGCCGGATAATACGTATCAACAGATTCGCTATTCGAAAACGAATCAATTAATGACTATAGTTTATCAGAAAAATCTTCCAAAGTTTGATTACGCAACCATCACCTCTCATTGGAAAAATCCTGCGGCGCCTATGGAAGACATTACTTCCAAATCCAACCTTTTATATAAACATGAGGAGAACTCATTCCACGAATTTGACCGGGAGCCGTTAATGCCTCATATGCTTTCTACAGAGGGCCCGGCGTTAGCAGTTGGCGATATCAACCATGATGGGCTTGAAGATGTTTTTATCGGATCTTCCAAATGGAAAGACCCGGCTGTTTTTTTGCAAACCAAGAGCGGCAAATTTATTAAAACAGCGCAGCCCTTTTTGGATAAGGACAGTACTTATGAAGATGTGGATGCTTGTTTTGCAGATGTTAATAATGACGGATTTCCTGATTTGATCGTCGCAAGTGGTGGAAATGAATTTTATGGACAGGATAGCATTTTGACCCCAAGAGTTTACCTAAATGATGGTAAGGGTATTTTTCATAAACGTGAGAATGCTTTTGACAGTTTATTTATGAATGCCTCCTGCGTGATACCTTACGATTTTAATGGTGATGGGAATACGGACTTGTTTATTGGCGGGAGATCCGTGCCATGGAATTATGGGCAAATTCCTAAATCCTATTTGCTGCAAAATGATGGAACCGGAAAATTTACGGATGTAACTGATAAATACGCGAAAGGCTTGTCTGATATAGGTTTCGTAACTTCCGCATTATGGTTTGATATTAACAAGGACGGTTATAAAGATTTAATTTTAACCTTAGAATGGGCAGGCATTGTGGCATTCATCAATCACCATGGCGTATTTACTAAAAAGATTATTACTGATAAAAAAGGCTGGTGGAATTTTGTGTTACCAGTTGATTTGAATAATGATGGCAACATTGATTTGATAGCCGGCAATTTAGGATTAAACAGCCGTCTGAAAGCATCCGAAGAACAACCTGTCAGGCTTTATTACAATGACTTTGATGATAACGGTAAGAAAGAACAAGTGTTGACCTATTATTTGAATGGAAAAGAAATTGAATTCGCCAACATCGGAGAATTGGGAAAGCAAATCCCGGTAATCAAAAAAAGATTTCAATCTGCAAAGGATTTTTCAAAGGCTTCGCTCAACGATATTTTCACTAAAGAAAAATTGGAAAGTTCAGATACACTAACAGCCAATTATTTTTCAAATGCGGTTCTTTTGAATGATGGTAAATTAAATTTTACTGTACAACCATTGCCCTGGCAGGCCCAGTTATCGCCTTATAGAACTGCGGTGATAGTAGATGCCAATGGAGATAATTTGCCTGATATTTTGATAGCTGGAAATTATTACGAAAATAATATTCAGATGGGGAGAAATGATGCAGATTATGGGACGATACTTATCAATAAAGGAATGGGAAAATTTGAAGCGGAACCTCTAAACGGGTTGCAAATAAAAGGGCAGGTGCGACACATCAGCGAAATCAATATAGGGAATAAAAAAGCCTTTATTCTAGCGAGAAATAACGATAGCACAATGGTCATTCATTTTAAGGAGCAACTTAAAAAGTAATTTCTTCAGAATAGAAATCTTAGAAATTCATTGGTTTACTATTAAACAACAATGAGCGTTTTGGAAAGTTGTTAAACTCCAGAGTTGAAAAAGTTCTTCTGAAAACTTTCCAGAATTTGTGAGAAATGGCACTCAGTCTCGCACTGATAACTTTTGCCTGGTATCTCATATCTTTACCTGCCTTCTCATAAGAGGACTTACTTCGGGCAGTGGTGAATATTCCGCCCAGGATAGCTTCGGCTAATCTAACGGCGTTTATCTTGATTTTAAAAAATGGATGGAAGCCGACGCCTGACTTTTCTGTTAAACAGGCATAATTCTTCAAGAATTTGTATTAGTCTCTGCGATGTTTATATGCTTGCATTTTTCTTCTGAAAAATATTTTGTCAAACTGCAGGAAAATTAATTTACTATCTTTTCCAGTGAAAGAGAATATCTGATGCCATTTTTTGATAATAAGAATTTGAATGGCTGAAAAATCATAAATATCTTTTTTCACTTAATTTGCATGTTTAATGAGATAAAATTCTAAAGAGATAGCAACTCAACTAATCAAAATCATTAAATAATTTTACAAAAATTAATGTCAATCCTTATATTTTCTCTTATTGTTTTTTTTGGTTCTTTTATAGCAGGATTGTTAGGTTCGCTGACAGGATTGGGAGGTGGAGTTGTTATTATTCCTATGCTTACACTTCTGTTTAAGGTGGATATTCATTATGCCATTGGCGCTTCCCTGGTTTCTGTTATTGCCACTTCCTCGGGCGCAGCCGCTGCTTATGTAAAAGAAGGAATTTCAAATATCAGGATAGGTATGTTCCTGGAAATAGCAACTACCTTAGGGGCAGTCGTGGGAGCCATGATCGCTATTTATTCTCCCACAAATATCATAGCAGTCATCTTTGGTTTTGTTTTGATTTTTTCTGCGGCTATTTCGATGAAGAAAAAAAATGAGGTAATCCTCCAGAATGGAGGTGGGAGATTTTCAAAATTATTAAAAATGAATAGCTCTTATCCCACGCCTGAAGGTGATATAAAATATAATGTTCAACATGTTCCCACCGGTTTTTTTATGATGGCAATAGCTGGAATTATTTCAGGTTTGCTGGGAATTGGTTCCGGAGCTTTAAAAGTTATTGCCATGGATCATTTTATGAAATTACCTTTTAAAGTTTCTACAACTACGAGCAATTTTATGATTGGAGTTACGGCCGCGGCAAGCGCCGGTATTTATTTGGATAGAGGTTATATCAACCCCGGACTTTCAATGCCTGTGGTGTTAGGTGTTATATGTGGGGCATTTACAGGCTCAAAAATTCTTGTGAAAGCACAAACAAAATGGCTCAGAATCGTCTTTGCAATTGTTATCACTTTTCTGGCGGTACAAATGATTTATAATGGCATTACCGGAAAAATATGAACAGAAAAAATAAAATATCGGATTATGATATTGAATCTGTGATGGGGACTTTACTTATCACAGGTGTTATTATTTCGGGAGCTTTAATCCTGTTTGGCGGCGTGTATTACCTGACTCAGTCCGGGTTTTTAAAGCCAGAATTCCATACATTTAGCGGCGAGCCTTCCGGTCTGCGTTCCATTAGACAGATATTTAATGGATTTATTCATTTTGATAGTTTATCCATTATTCAAATGGGGCTTCTATTATTAATTGCCACTCCCGTTTCGAGAGTTGCATCTGCGGTAATTGCGTTCCTTTTTGAAAAGGATTATTTATATGTTATAATATCTTTAATAGTACTGGCCATACTTATTTACAGCATTTTACACTTGCAATAGTTTTTCCGAACAACTTGGTGGTAACTCGATTGGTACTCCATAGTAAACAAACCCACCTACCGCGCAGGCTAGCTTTTAATGAGTTTCTTTTATACCAAATCTTTTTCCTTTTGATTTTTTAAATCCACAATTTTATACCTTCATTGTACACACGTTTTATTTCGAATTTTTTAAAAACTTGATTTATGAGAAAAAATATTTTCCTTGGCATTTTTATGCTTTTTTGTGTTACGGCGTTTAGTCAGAAAAATAATGTTGCAGAATTATTAGTTCCGGCACCCGTTTCTGTAACATCAGGCACAGGTGATTTCTTGATAAATGCAAAGACAAGTATTTATGTGTCCTCCTCTGACCCGAACGTTAAACGGGTAGCGGGATTTCTTTCAAAAAAATTATCATTTGTAACAGGTCATGCAGTTTCCTTTTCTGAAAAGAAAGCAGAAAATAGCATTCGTCTTTCAATAATAAAAGATGTTTCTATTGGCGATGAAGGCTACAAGCTTAGTGTTACACCACAGGAGATTTCGATTTCGGCTAATAAACCTGCAGGACTTTTTTACGGGATGCAAACATTGTTTCAACTGATGCCAAAAGAGGTTGAAGAAGTACAATTTACAAAAGGCATTAAATGGGAAGTTCCCGCTTGCGCCGTAACGGATTATCCACGGTTTGCATGGAGAGGATTGATGTTTGATGTGAGCCGTCATTTTTTTACAAAAGCTGACGTGAAGGATTTTATAGACCAAATGGTGAAATATAAATACAACATATTACATTGGCACCTTACCGATGATGAAGGCTGGCGTATCGAAATAAAAGGTCTGCCTAAGCTTACAGAAGTGGGTGCATGGAATGTAAAAAAAGCCGGTTATTTTGGAACGTTCTCTCCGCCGACACCTGACGAACCGCGCAATTATGGCGGATTTTATACACAGGAAGATATCCGGGAAATCGTAAGATATGCGCAGGATCGCTTCGTAAATATCCTGCCGGAAATAGATGTGCCGGGACACAGTCTTGCCGCCGTTGCTTCTTATCCTGAACTATCCTGCACGCCTGGCGCCGACCAATATCACGTGCGTTCCGGCGAGCCTATCATGGATTGGTCTCATGGCCAGCCGCCGATAGCAATGATTGACAATACGCTTTGTCCTGCAAATGAAAAAGTGTATGAATTTTTAGATAAAGTAATGACGCAGGTAGCGCAGTTATTCCCGTTTGAATATATTCATGTTGGCGGCGATGAGTGTCCTAAAAACTTTTGGGAAAAAAGTGATGCTGTTAAAGCGTTAATGAAAAAAGAAGGATTGAAAAACATGGATGAAGTACAGAGTTACTTTGAGAAAAGGCTGGAAAAAATTGTAGAATCAAAAGGGAAAAAATTTATGGGATGGGACGAAATATTACAAGGCGGACTGGCGCCAAATGCGGCCGTTATGAGCTGGCGCGGAATAGAAGGAGGTATTGCCGCTGCAAAGATGAAACATGACGTCGTGATGAGTCCAACTACGTTTGCCTACCTGGATTACATGCAGGGCGACTCAGTGATTGAGCCTCGTGTTTATGCAACGCTGCTACTTCATAAAGCGTATGATTTTGAGCCGGTTCCTGATGGGGTGGATCCTAAATATATTCTAGGAGGCCAGGCAAATTTATGGACAGAACAGGTATATAATATGCGCCACCTGGGATATATGGTTTGGCCGAGAGCAATGGCTATTGCGGAAGCAGTATGGACTCCAAAAGATAAAAGGAACCAGTGGGACGACTTTGCGGCCAGGGTAGAAAAACAGTTTCCAAGATTTGATGAAGCACAGGTGAAATACGCCCCAAGCATGTACGATCCTATTTTTGCTGCAAGCAAAATAGATAGTAACAAAATAAAAATTGAATTAAGCACTCAGATTGAGGGATTGGATATTTATTACAGTTTCGATAATTCTTTTCCGGATAATTTTTATCCAAAATATACTGAGCCATTAACTCCGCCTGAAGATGCAGTGATGCTGAAAGTAATTACCTACAGGAGTAATAAACCGATTGGCCGCATGATCTCTATGCCCATTGCGGAATTAAAGAAGAGGGCTGATAAAGGCAAATAGAAGAAATTTTCTATATCAAAATAGGACTGGCAAAAAAATCAAACAGCAGGCATTTACACCTGCTGTTTTTTAAAAAATTTTACCCGGTATCGGAGTTTAAAAAATAAAAATTTATCTTAAAAGTTTGTTTACTGAATAAAGAAATGGTAAAAAAACTTTAGCTGGGTTTGAAATCGCATAATTCTGATTCTATTGCAACAGTTCCTGTATGTCTGGATCTGTCTGCAGGTTATTCATTTGTCGCATAATCCATGGGTACCTGTTAGCTACTCTCGAAGATATGGGTTGTATAGTAAATAAGACAGGATTAGGAAGGCAAGAGGCAATCATAGCGGCTTCTTTTCTTGATAATTTTTTAGAGGGCTTTTTAAAATAATATTGAGCAGCGGCATCTGCTCCAAATATTCCTTTACCCATTTGTGCAACATTCAGATACATCTGTAAAATTCTTTTCTTGCCCCAGATGTGCTCGATCATAAACGTAAAATACACTTCCAGACCTTTTCTGAAAAAACCTCCATGCTGCCACAGAAAAACATTTTTGGCCACTTGCTGACTGATGGTGCTGGCCCCTCGCAACGATTTGCTTTTTTGATTATGCTTCATGGCTTTTTGAATACTTTTGAAATCAAATCCGTTATGATCCGGAAACAATTGATCTTCTCCGCTCATTACGGCCAGTTTAATATTGTCGCCCATATCGTCATATTTTATATAATTCCTTTTAAGTCCATTGCCCGAGAGTATGCTGCTGATTTGTGTGATGGTAATAGGCGGATTGACCCATTTGCATAAAAAAATATAAAACAAAGAAAATAAAAAGCCATAAAGCACTATTTTAAAAAGGACACGAACCAGCCTTTTAAAAAATCCCCGCTCTGTTAAAGATGAATTATTCGCCAAGAGAAGATCATTTACTATTTTAGTTTGATATAGCGGAGGGTGTATTTTTTGCCGATTTTTATATCTTTAGTGGCCAATTTCGCAATGAAATAGCCCGCTACAGCGATGGCCGCGGCACCTATGACAAATCCGGTGCTTACATAGTATTCAGAATTAGGTTTTGTGAAAACCCAGGTCAGCAAGCCAGCGGCAGTTAGTAACAAGCCACCTCCCATCAATACGGCACCGGAAGTACCCCAGTCAAAATTTTTTCGTTCTTTTTTTAAAGCGGTTATGGTCCGATAATCCACGGCGAAAGGGTAGGTAGCTACGGTATCGAGCATATAAAAACCCATTGTGGTCATCATTTGTTTCACATCGTAATAAATTAAATAAACGGAATCCTTTTCGACAGCAGTTACGGAACCTTCGTGATAGTGAGTGCCTGTAAAAAAGTGCATTTGGGTACCTGCATAAAATGATTGAACGGTCTTGTCATTTTTTTTCAAAATAAGTAAATCAGACTGGGCGTTGCATTTTGTAACCAGAAAAAATGCAACAAAAAAAATAAGCAGTGTTCGCATAGGTTTACAGTTTTCTTAAAAATATTAAGACGCCAAAGAATAGTACGGTTCCAAAAATCAATAATATAGATCCTGAAATTTTATTAACCAGCCTGATATTCTTTATGGTTAATTTTTTTCGAAGTTTGCCTGCCAGTTTAACTTTCATTATGTCCGCTGTAATATTAAAAACAAGCGCTGTCGCAAAGATAATGATGCGGTCTCGAATTGTATGAGAAACTGCAATAGCCGTCGCCGTGGTAAGCCAGAAAGCAATTACAGCCGGATTAAGTGTATTTAACAGAAAGCCCTGCAGGGCTATCCTTGCATGGTCGCTACTTTTTAATTGGATGGACATTTCTTCGGGGTGGATATGCACCTTTTTAAAAAAAATATAATAAAGGCCCATGCCAATGAGAAATGCACTTCCGGTGATTCCTATTTGCATCTTGAAATCCAGAATCATGGTTACTAATTCTGAAAAAAGATTGCTGAGAACAACTAATAGAAAATCACTAATCCAAACACCGGCTACGAAACTAAAACCACCAGCTTTACCATTATTTATACTTTGTTTGATAACCGTAAAAACCACCGGTCCTACCGATATTACCAGCAATAGTCCCATTGCCAAGCCTTTGAGTAAAGCTTCGATAACATCTATCATTTAATGAATAATAATTTTATTTAAATAATTAGAAAAAGAAAGGGCTTAAAATTATTAAAGATAGTAAAAGAACAAGTGTTAAAATAAATAAATCACACGCTGATGCCCTCGAGATAGTTTTGCCATTCTTCCAGAATTTTACCTTTTAATACTCGCGGAAATTTATGCTGGCCGCCCACTTTTCCCTTTACTCTCATAAAGTTCATAAATGTATCTTCGCTAAGTACTTCAACAAAAATTTCTTTTAACGCGTGTTTTCTTTCTACTTCGTAATCATCGTTTAATTCTTTTAATTTTTCATCGATTAATTCTTTTAGTGTATCAGGATCTACAGAATCATCTGTACCGATATACCATTGATGAGCAAAAAAATCTCCATAAGGAACGCCTGCAACAGTAAATTCACCAATAGAAATATTGAGCTCATCATTTACGAGGTTTACTGCCTTATTCATGTTATCGACACTTAAATGCTCTCCGACCATACTTAGGAAATGCTTTGTTCGCCCGGTAATAATAATCTCAGATCTCCCTAGATCTGTAAATTGTACTGTGTCGCCAATTAGATATCGCCAGGTACCAGCATTGGTGCTTATCAATATCGCGTAATTTTTATTTTCTTCCACCTCATGTATCATTAGTGTTTCAGGATTGGATACAATATTTCCTTCGCTGTCGAAATTATATTGATCGAACGGAACAAACTCAAAAAAAATATTATTATTAAGTGCAAGGCGCATTCCCTTCGCGTTTTGCCGATTTTGATATGCAAGAAACCCTTCACTAGCCAGGTAGGTTTCTATATAGGTAATTGGTTTGCCTAATAATTTATTTAACCCTTTTTTGTATGGCTCCAGTGCCACACCACCATGAACATAAAAAGCAAGGTTGGGCCATATTTCATGAATATTTTTGAGATTATACCGCTCTATAACTTTCTCCAAACATAATTGAACCCAGGCGGGCACGCCCACTAAAAACGCAATATCCCATTCGGGAGCTTTCTCTACTATCTCATCAAGTTTTTTCGACCAATCAAGTTCCCTTGCTATTTTTTTCCCGGGTTTGTACATAGACTGAAACCAGAAGGGAATATTTTTGGCCTGGATGCCGCTTAGATCGCCAGCATAATAAGTTGCATTTTTCTGTAAATGAGTGCTTCCGCCAAGCATAAGCCATCCTTTGCCAACATATTTTTTGGGAACGTCACTGTAGGTAGCCAGGCTTATTAATTGCCTGAAACTAGTAAGCGTATTGGCCCGAATTAGTTCTTTTGTGATAGGGATGTATTTGCTGGAGGACTCACTTGTGCCACTACTGAGTGCAAAAAATTTAATGGCGCCGGGCCAGCAAATGTCTCGTTTGCCATCAAGCGCCCTGAACCACCATTCTTTAAAAATCGTTTCATATGTAAAAGTCGGCACTACCAATTGGAAATTTTTTCCGGGATGCCTGCTCAAGAGAATTTGATCGAAAAGATATTTTTGTCCAAATTCGGTAAAGCGGGCTGTCTTCAAGAGTTTCTCTAAAACCTTGATTTGCTGTCGTTTTGGGGAGCTCTCAGGAATATTTAACGCTCGCGATAATGAACTCGGAAGTTTGAAATCGATTATTGCCATTCCTTTAATAAGTTGTTGACTACTACAAATTTAAGGAATTGTTAATGTAGATATCTCATTAATTTACAAATAATACGTTAAGGCCATTGTCAACTAACACTTCATTTCACCAGTTAATAAGTTTATAATGCCATTTACTAAGTGCGTGGAAAAGCTATCAAAGAATAGCTGACTTTTGTTTTTTAGGAAAGAAAATTGAATTTGATTTCATCTAAAAATAAAACAGGGGTTTTCAAAAAGGTTAGTGGTAGTTTTTTAATCAGGACAATCCTCCGCTTCAGTTTGAAGTGGAGGATTTTTTTTAAGATGCCACAATAAACAGGCAATCAACTTCGCACCTCGTTCCTCAATTGTTGCTTACATATTGCAACCTTTTTAGGTAATACCTGTTTCTTTTTTTACCTTCATGAAAAATTATCTTAGTTTTATAATAATTTCTTTAAAATTATCCATTTTACAATGTCTGATTCTCAGGATGTTGATGAGTTAGCTAATAAAAAATTAAAAATTAATCTACTAAATGTATAGTCACATCTGGAAAAAGTATTTACCTATCATCAGAATCTTACTCAAGAAATCAATTATCGAAGATCAGGCGTTGGACCTGAACCGAATTGATTTTGAAAGAGCCGGCACCGGAAGGAAAGCAGGCTATAAATTCAAAATTGAATTTACTGATGGTAAAGTGGGAAATGTAATCAGCGGCTCTGTATTGGCTATGCACCTGGCGCAGGTGTTACTTGAAGACGATAATGCACGGCAGATACTGAGCGAAAATAATTTTGAATTAAGCCTGAATACAAAATTTCAATTGGCTATTAAGCATGTTGAGAAATAAAGTTGCAAATAGCAAGTAGTAAGCCAATGGCATTTCGATGGTGTCAGTAAAAGGACAAATAATTCATATTATTAATTAGCTAACCAACTAATTAAAGCGTCATATAACTTTGTAACGCTTTCACGTAATTCTCGAAAACCTCGATACCTTGCTGGGTAATTCTGCAAATAGTCTGCGGATAGTTATTATTAAACTGTTTTATGATTTCTATGTAGCCCGCTTCTTTTAGCTTGCTTATTTGCACACTCAAATTCCCAGAAGTAGCATTTGTTTTTTCTTTCAAAAAAGTAAACTCTGCTTCCTTTACGCTTATCAAAAGTGACATAACTGCCAGCCGCAATTGTGAATGTAATATGGGATCAAGTTCTTTAAACTCCATTTTTTCAGGTTTGCAATATCTTAATAAAATGTTTGTTGCGGATTAATTTTTTCCGTGAATTCTCTTTTTGATCAGGTTATAAACTTTCAGTTCTGTAATCGATTCTTTTAGCTCTACTTGAAAGAATTGACGCTCCAGCTATATTTATTTTTTCGTCAAACGATTTGCGGCCTGTTGAAGCCCTGCTAAAATTTGCGCTCCATTTCGTTTGCAATCAATGAATAATTTCCCAACAAATCGGTGCTGGCACCATCATGTGAATCTTTTATACTTATCCTGAATCCGGCAAGAAGATTTTTCTTAATATCTATAGCCTTGCCACTTATTCTTATTTGCGCTGTTGCGTAAGCACTTATGAACAAAAAAGTGCAAAAAACGAATCAGAATATTTTTATAAATTTATCATAAAAATAAAGTAATTTATAATATAAAGTAAATATTTTTTTGTTATCATTTTAAGACATTGCACGGGTGTCTTTTTTTAATCAAATATTTGATAATCAGATTATAATGAATTATCCATTCTAAATAATAGAGTGTGTATTACACAATAAAATTTATCAACATCGCAGAAATTTAATTTGTTTATCTGCCTGCAATTTGTAATTTAGCAATAGAATTTAATGGGTTAGTAAGTACAAAGAGCTGGTAGTAATACCGGCTCTTTTACTTTTTAATGATAACTTGTTTTTGCTGTGCACAAAAAATCAGATCAACCCTTTTTGATTTTACACATAAACAGTAATCACGCGTATCGCCTGGATTTTTTATTATTCGGATGCCAATCATTGTTTAATTTCATCCGATTGTAATTCAACTTTTATTACGGTTAAATTTTTTTGATCAATGAGTAAAACGAAGACTGCTTTTTTCTGCAGCAATTGCGGACACGAAAGCGCCAAGTGGGTAGGGAAATGTCCTTCATGCAATGAGTGGAATACGTTTGTAGAAGAAGTAATCGTAAAAGGAGATGAGAAGCAACCAAATGACTGGAAACAATTTTCGGGAATCGGCGTAGGCCTGAAAACAATTTCATTGCAGGATGTAGCAAGCGGAGAAGAAAAAAGAATTATTACCGCTGATGCAGAATTGAATCGCGTACTTGGTGGCGGCATTGTTTTAGGAAGTATTGTGTTAGTAGCTGGCGAGCCCGGCATTGGAAAGTCTACCCTTTTTTTGCAGGCATCGTTACATTTAAAGAATATTGTTACCTTATACATAAGCGGTGAGGAAAGTGAGCAGCAAATAAAAATGCGAGCTGACAGGCTCAAGATTACCAACGAAAATTTTTTCCTTCTTACAGAAACTAACACTCAATCTATTTTTAAGGAGATAAAAAAACTGAAGCCGCAATTGGTAATAGTTGATTCTGTACAAACGCTACAATCGCCTTACATAGAATCTGCTCCGGGTAGTATATCCCAGATCAGAGAAAGCGCGTCAGAATTTCAACGCTTTGCGAAGGAAACCAACATTCCTGTTTTTCTTATTGGCCATATTACCAAAGACGGCGGCATAGCGGGGCCTAAAATTCTTGAGCACATGGTAGACACCGTTTTACAATTTGAAGGCGACCGCAATTACGCATATCGTATTTTGCGGACGTTGAAAAACCGATTTGGTTCCACGTCTGAATTGGGAATTTATGAAATGACAGGTGAAGGGATGAGAGAGGTTTCCAATCCTTCGGAGATTTTAATCACGCAAAGAGAAGAGCAATTAAGTGGTGTTGCTATCGCAGCGACAATGGAAGGAATACGTCCATTGTTAATCGAAGTGCAGGCGTTGGTTACACAAAGTGTGTATGGCACTCCCCAGAGAACCAATACCGGATTTGATCTGAGAAGATTACAATTGTTACTTGCTGTTTTAGAAAAAAGGGGAGGATTTAATTTTGGGGTGAAGGATGTCTTTATAAACATAGCCGGCGGTTTGAAAGTAGAGGACCCTTCAATTGACCTTGCCGTTCTAAGTGCCTTGCTTTCATCTTATGAAGATGTGTCGCTGCCAATGCACATTTGCTTTGCGGGTGAAGTTGGGCTGAGTGGAGAAATAAGAGCTGTAAATCGGATTGAGCAAAGAATAGCCGAAGCACAAAAACTAGGCTTTGAAAAAATAATTGTGAGTAAATATAACACAAAGGGGTTAGGGAAAAATAAATTCAGCATCGAGGTAGTCCCTTTGGGGAAGGTGGAAGAACTGTATCAGTATTTATTCTGATAAAAAATCAACGTTAGTTTCTCTGTTATGCTGGTTTTTGATAAATTTCTTTATAAATTGTTTGAATATGAAAAAAGTATTTCTATCCTTTTTGCTTCTTCTATTGATAGCAACCGGGTATGCACAGAATTATCCGGACAGCTATACTGATGGGAAATATGTAGAAGTAACGGTGCAAAATTATATGTGGTATTGGTCGGACACGGCGACCCGTTAATAATCATTCCGGGTGGTCCGGGTGGTGCTCATCCCGGTTACCGGGTATTTGACACGTTGGCGAAAAATAATGAGATCATTTATTATGATGCATTCGGCAGAGGTAAAAGTGATACTGCCAAAGATGTAAAAGAATATACATTGGTACGAGATATTGAAGACGTAGAAGGTTTAAGGAAAGCGCTCCATTTTGAGAAATTAAATGTTCTTGGTCACTCCTATGGTGGTTTGGTAGCACAGGGTTATGCACTAAAATATCCGGAACATGTGAGTCATTTGATTCTGGCCAATACTTTTCATAGTTATCGTTATGTGGCAGGCAAATGATGATAACAGCAATCATGAAATAAAAACTAATTATCCCGAAGTATGGGATTCATTGATGATCATTCGTGAAGCGGGAGCAGTCTCAAGTGACCCCGAACACCAGAGATTATACAGTAAAGTTCCTTACGGATTTTTATATGCTTATAATCCCAATAATTTTTTAACCCGCGGACGCAAGCCTTATCCAAATTCTTTCAATTCAAAATTATATTACCAGATGGTGGGCCGGGATGGAGATTTTATTGTAGGGAGTGATATTGGAAGTTTTGATTACCGAAAAGAATTGAAAAATTTGAAAATGCCTGTGCTGATTTATGGAGGAAGGTATGATCGCGTAGCGGTTCCTGTAATGATGGAAAAATTTAAGGAATACTGCCCACAGGCTAAATTTGTAATGTTCGAAAGATCAGGACACAATCCGCAGATAGAACAGCGTGGCGAACTTTTTCCTTTAATAGAAAACTTTCTTCATCCTTAGAAGTAAATGGGGTTTACATACATGAAGATGATCCGTTGTAACTCATAACTGGTAACCCATAACTGGTACCTCGTACTTAAAACCTGCGACCAAAAAGATGGCACTCATATTGTGTTAGCTAATGACATATCATTCATTAATTAAAAACAAAATATACGTTATGGCAAAAGCTTCAAGAACAAAAGACAATCTGAACACAGGAATATCAAACGCCAATAGTAAAAAAGTGGCCGACGCGTTGAACCAGGTGTTGGCAGATGAATTTGTACTTTACACAAAAACATTAAAATTCCATTGGAATATTGAGGGGCGCGATTTTCACGCGTTGCATTTATTCCTCGATGATCAATATAATCAGCTTCAAACGATAATAGATTCCGTAGCGGAACGCGTAAGAAAAGTTGGACATTTTGCCATTGGCAGCATGAAAGAATTTCTTTCAGAAACCACTTTGAAAGAACACGCATCTACAGCGTCAGTTGCAGAAACCATGTTGGCCGAATTGGTTGCTGATCATGATTCAATTATTCGGAAGACACGCACTTTGATAGATGATTTCGATAAGAAATATGATGACAAAGGAAGTTCAGACTTTATCACCGGAATTATGAAAGAGCACGAAAAGATGGCGTGGATGCTTAGAGCCAGCGTGCCTAATGCGAGATAGGTTCGAAGTGTTTTTTGTTTTTAAATGATTTAAAACCTTCCTGACAATAAAAGTCTGGAAGGTTTTTTTATAGTGAACCAACAAATAATTCAAGTTAACGTTTATTATCGTGCGCTACCGATATTGATTTCATTTTCGAAAATAACTCCCGGATTATGTTTTTTTTGTGATACTTTCCCGAAATTAGCTTGCCTGAGGTTCTCTCAGGTGTCCTTTATTTATTTACACGAATTATTTTTTAAAACATGGCTGTTACTATCACCATTATTATTTTCATTTTAGGATACCTTGCAATTGCCTTTGAACATCCGCTTCATCTAAATAAAGCTGCTTCCGCATTAATCACGGGTGTTTTGTGCTGGACGATTTATATGGTACAGACAGATGCGCCCCACGCGGTCAGTGAAGAATTGGTAGATCATCTGGGCGACATATCATCTATTCTCTTTTTCCTGATGGGGGCCATGACGATCGTTGAATTGATCGATTCGCATGGAGGCTTCAAAATTTTAACTTCAAAAATAACTACTACAAGCAAGCCAAAGCTTTTATTGATAATTACATTTCTCACATTTTTTCTTTCGGCGCTACTGGATAATTTAACTACAGCCATCGTAATGACTTCTTTATGCTCAAAGTTAGTAAGAGGCAAAGAAGAGCGTTTGTGGTTTGCCGGAATGGTAATTATTGCCGCTAATGCCGGAGGAGCCTGGTCGCCATTGGGAGATGTAACTACTACCATGCTTTGGATTGGCGGCCAGATATCGGCGCTTAATATCATGAAGACATTAATTCTGCCAAGCCTGGCTGTCGTTATTATCCCGGCATTAATTCTGATTATCCGTTTCAGAGGCCAAACATTTAGCAGGGTGCAGCAAGACGACACAAGCACGGTTAAAGAAAGAAAAGATGGAAAAATTATTTTGTACCTGGGTATTGGTCTTTTGATTTTTGTTCCTGTTTTTAAAACAATAACGCATCTGCCGCCTTTTATGGGCATGTTACTGGCATTGGGCATGATATGGGTTGTAATTGCAATTCTACATAAAAAGAAACCCGAGGAAATTGTAAGACAATACAGTGTAGCACATGCTTTACAAAGAATAGATACACAAAGCATCTTGTTTTTCCTGGGAATACTACTGGCGGTTACCGCCTTGCAATCTTTTGGAATACTCACTTCATTGGCTTCATTCCTCAGCAGCACACTCAAAAACAATTACCTGATAGGAACCGCATTGGGTTTGCTTTCTGCCCTAGTGGACAATGTGCCGTTAGTTGCGGCGTCGCAGGGCATGTACAGTTTATCAGCTTTTCCAATGGATCATCCTTTCTGGGAATTTTTGGCATTGGCCACGGGAACCGGAGGTAGTGCAATCATTATAGGATCTGCCGCAGGCGTCGCGGTAATGGGTATTGAACATGTAGACTTTATGTGGTATTTAAAGAAAATAAGCTGGCTTGCATTGATTGGTTTTGCCGCGGGAATTTTAGTATTTCTTTTGCAGTTGCAATTTTGATTCGGGTTGTAGTTGATACGATCGCTTTTTCAAGGTAGAACGCAGCAAATAAGAATCATTATTATTTGTTTGTTTACTGTGTTTCTGCCAAAACCCGGTATTTCTGGATTCCCAGCCTCTCTACAGATTTTGTTTTCTTGCGCGGTTCATCTAATTTTGCACGTCAATCGGGCGGATTTGTTTATTGTTCGGCCTGGTAAATTGATAAAAAGTTGTCTTAACTTTTAACTGAACTAATAAACGAAACCATTCTGCATTATTCTACAGGATCAAAAAATTTCGTTTAATATCTTTTATTTGTCTCAGCTTTTTTGAAAGAATTTTTATTAAAAAATATTAGATCTTAAATGAGCATTTATGCTTGAAAGGAAATTAACAAAGGCATTTAGCGAATTCTTCGAAGGTGAAAAAGGAGGCATACTGCTTATTGTATGTACTCTTGCCTCACTGCTGATTGCCAACTCTTCCTTCAGCGAAAACTATTTCAGTTTTTGGCATTATTATTTGGGTGGCTTAAGTATTGAGCATTGGGTGAACGATGGGTTAATGGCTATCTTTTTTTTCGTGATCGGGTTAGAATTAAAAAGAGAAATTTTAGTGGGAGAACTTGCTGATAAGAAAAGCGCGATGCTTCCTGTATTTGCCGCTATTGGTGGAATGCTGCTCCCTGCTGCTATTTATATTTTTTTGAATTATGGAGCTGCTACGCAAAGCGGCTTTGGTATTCCTATGGCCACTGATATCGCTTTTGCAATCGGCATTCTTTCTTTACTAGGCAATCGGGTTTCTCCTTCTTTAAAAATTTTATTAACAGCTATTGCAGTGATAGATGATCTGGGTGCTATTTTGATAATTGCAATATTTTATACCGCTTCGTTATCCTTGATTAATTTATTATTCGTGCTAATAATTTTTGGAATTCTTTTTTTACTAAACCGTTTTAAAATTAATTATCTCATTATTTATATTATTGGTGGAATAGCGATGTGGTATTTCATGCTCCAGTCCGGCGTTCATTCTACCCTGGCTGGAATCTTATTGGCCTTCGTAATTCCGTTTGGCAATGGAGAAAAGGAATCGCTGGCTGTTCGGATAGAGCATTGGCTTCATAAGCCTGTATCATTGATTATTCTTCCGATTTTTGCTTTGGCCAATACGGCCATTGTGTTTTCCGAAGGTTGGGAAACCGGTCTAACCACACATGGAAGCCTTGGTATTCTGGCCGGATTGATAATTGGAAAACCGCTGGGTGTTTTATTATTTAGTTTTATTGCAGTTTCAATAGGTGTAGCCACTTTGCCATCTGATTTAAAATGGAAACATGTGTTAGGAGTTGGTTCCTTAGCAGGTATCGGCTTTACGATGTCTATTTTTATAACATTATTGGCATACCAGGACGTAGCCTTAATAACGGAAACAAAAATAGCAGTGTTACTTGCTTCACTGACTTCGGGGATTTTAGGTTTTGTATGGCTTCGATATACATTAAAGAATAATAACAATTCAACTATTAAAATTTAGAATACTTGATTAAAACAATTTTAAGATAAATGGAAAAAACAATTCAACAATGCCTCGATGAACGCATTTTAATTATTGATGGCGCCATGGGCACAATGATACAGCAATACAAGCTGGAAGAAGAAGATTATCGTGGTGAAAAATTTAAAGATTGGCACAAAGATGTAAAAGGAAACAATGATTTGCTGAGTATTACTCAACCAAAAATTATACAGGCTATTCATAAAGCCTACCTGGAAGCAGGAGCAGATATTATCGAAACCAATACGTTCAGCAGCACTTCTATAGCACAGGCAGATTATGATATGCAAGCGCTGGCTTATGAATTGAATGTAGCCGCAGCGCAATGTGCTAGAAAAGCAATTGATGAGTTTAACGGTAACAGCAAAGCAACAAATAACTGTAAATTCATCGCAGGCGCTATAGGTCCATTGAATAAAACGTTGAGTCTTTCGCCTGACGTAAATAATCCCGGTTTTCGAACTGTAACTTTTGATGAAGTAGCAGATGCTTATTATGAACAAATAAAAGGACTTGTCGATGGCGGCGTTGATCTTCTTTTGATAGAAACCATTTTTGATACACTCAATGCCAAAGCCGCGATTTATGCTATCAAGAAATATTTTAGAGATGCAAAAAAAGCAGAGCTTCCTATTATGATTAGTGGAACAATCACAGATGCAAGCGGTCGCACATTGAGTGGACAAACATTGGAAGCATTTTATATTTCTGTATCTCATGCCAATCCATTAAGTGTAGGTTTAAATTGTGCACTCGGTGCGAGAGAGATGCGTCCGCACATTGAAGAATTAAGTGGGATGGCGAGTTGTTACACATCTGCCTATCCAAACGCGGGATTGCCTAATGCCTTCGGAGAGTATGATGAACAGCCTGAAGAAACAGCGCATATATTGGAAGATTGGGCTAAGGAAGGATTTGTAAATATTGTTGGCGGATGTTGCGGCACCACGCCTGACCATATACGTCATATTGCGGAAAAGGTGAAAAAATTCGATGCCAGGAAATTACCGGTCATGGAGGAAGCGTAGGGAAAGATCGCGATCTGTCCAATATCTTTAAGTCACAATTTGCGACTTAAAGATTGATTTCCAAAACAAAATGTGAGGGCAGGTCGCGACCTGTCCCACTGAAAAAAGGTAAAATAAAATGTCAGAAACAAAAACAATAAAACCCTATTTACGGCTTTCAGGTTTGGAACCTTTAGTAGTGAGGCCTGAAACGTTATTTATTAATGTGGGAGAAAGAACCAATGTTACCGGCTCTAAAAAATTTGCACGCTTAATTCGCAGCGACAATTATGAAGAAGCTTTATCAGTCGCGCGTCAGCAAGTGGAGGGCGGTGCGCAGGTGTTAGATGTGAATATGGACGATGCATTGCTCGATAGCGAAAAAGCAATGGTTACTTTTTTAAATCTATTACAAGCCGAACCGGACATTGCTAAAATTCCGGTGATGATAGACTCTTCCAAATTCGATATTATAGAAGCCGGATTAAAATGTGTGCAGGGAAAATGTATTGTGAATTCAATTTCCATGAAAGAAGGAGAAGAGAAATTCCTGGAGCAGGCTTCTATTTGCAAAAGTTTTGGTGCAGCTGTGGTGGTGATGGCTTTTGACGAAAAGGGACAGGCGGATACTATAGAACGCAAAGTAGAAATTTGTAAACGCGCGTATAAAATATTAACCGAACAGGCCGGTTACAAACCTGAAGATATTATTTTCGATCCCAACATATTCGCGATTGCCACAGGAATTGAAGAACATAATAATTATGGTGTTGATTTTATTGAGGCGACACGTGAAATAAAAAGATTGATGCCGCTTACCAAAATTAGTGGCGGGGTAAGTAATGTATCTTTTTCTTTTCGTGGAAATGATACGGTACGAGAAGCCATGCATGCGGTTTTTCTGTATCATGCTATCAGGGCGGGAATGGATATGGGTATTGTGAACGCGGGAGCATTACAGATTTACGAAAACATAGATGCCGAATTAAAAGAGCTTTGCGAAGATGTGATTTTAAACAGGAAGGAGGATTCGACGGATAAATTATTAGCCTTTGCAGAAACCGTAAAAGCAAAAGGAAAGGAAGTGGTAAAAGATGAAGCATGGCGAAAAGAAGATGTAATGAAACGCCTGACCCATTCCCTCGTAAACGGAATTACCGATTATATAGAACAGGACACGGAAGAAGCGCGATTATTATTTCCAAAACCATTAGATGTAATTGAAGGTCCGTTGATGGACGGAATGAATGTGGTGGGCGATCTTTTCGGAAGTGGTAAAATGTTTTTACCACAAGTGGTAAAAAGCGCAAGGGTAATGAAGAAAAGCGTGAATTATTTATTCCCTTTTATTGAGGCAGAAAAAGAAAAAACAAAACAGGCAAATATTGATGCAGGAATTTTAAATGTGGAAGGCGAGGGGCCAGCAAAAATTTTAATGGCTACCGTAAAAGGCGATGTCCATGATATTGGGAAAAATATTGTAGGCGTAGTGCTTGGTTGTAACGGATATGAAGTGATTGATTTGGGTGTAATGGTGCCTGCTGATAAAATTTTGCAAGTGGCAAAAGAAAAAGATGTTGCCATGATTGGTCTAAGCGGGTTAATCACACCTTCTCTTGATGAAATGGTGCACGTGGCGAGAGAAATGAAAAGAAATAATTTCCAGATTCCTTTGCTTATTGGCGGGGCTACAACATCGAGACTACATACGGCAGTGCGCATTGCACCTGAGTTTGACAATGGCGTAGTGCATGTTTTAGATGCATCGCGTAGCGTAACTGTTGCAGGAAATTTATTGAACAAAGAAAATAAGGCTGAGTTCTTACGATCAATAAAAGACGAATACGAAAAATTAAAGAAGGATTTTGGGAATAAAAAATCAGCCAAAGTTTTATTGCCTTTTGAACAAGTACAAAAAAATAAATTTCTGATTGATTGGAAAATTTTTACACCCGTAAAACCAACTTTTACCGGTATAAAAGTTTTTGAAGATTATGATCTTAATGAGATTTATGAATACTTAGACTGGCAACCATTTTTCATTGCGTGGGAAATGCACGGAAAATTTCCCCAGATCTTGTCGGATAAAATAATCGGTGCTGCAGCTACAAAATTATATGAAGAAGCACAGGTATTTATCAAAAAATTAATAAAAGAAAAATGGCTAACTGCGAAAGGTGTAGTTGGTTTTTGGGAAGCAGATGCTATTGGTGATGACACACTGCAGGTTAAGAACACGGATGGAAAGACTTATAATCTTGAATTTTTGCGTCAGCAAATAAAGAAAGCGCCGGGGCAGCCTAACATGTCATTAGCAGATTTTATAAAACCCGGTGACCAGGATTACATTGGCGCATTTGCCGTTTCAATTCATGGCCTTGAACCGCATATAGAAAGATTTAATAAAGAGTTTGATGATTACAGCAAGATCATGTTGCAAGCGCTTGCAGATAGACTTGCAGAGGCATTCGCGGAACTACTACATGAAAAAACACGTAAGGAATTTTGGGGTTATGCGAATGATGAACATTTATCTGCAAAAGAATTGATCGAAGAAAAATACGCAGGCATCCGTCCGGCACCGGGTTACCCGGCTTGTCCTGATCACACAGAAAAATACAAACTTTTTGAATTACTTGACGCAACTAAAAATGCAGGAATTACTTTGACAGAATCGTTAGCTATGTATCCTGCACCGTCAGTTTGCGGCTGGTATTTTGCAAATCCCGAAAGTAAATATTTTGGAATTGGGAAAATTGCGAAAGATCAGGTAGAAGATTATGCGAAAAGAAAGAATATGCCTATTGAGGAAGTGGAAAGATGGCTCAGGCCACAACTGGATTATGAAGCGTAATTTTAAGTGGAAAGCCAATTGATTCTTAGTTAAATCTTTTCAAATTTAATTGGTCTATTACATTTAGAATCATTTGTACTTTGACATAATATTCTTTTGCCAATTCTATATTGTCGGTGTTTGAAAGGGAAGGTTTTAATGGTTCTTCGTTTATTGAAATTGACAGATAGCCGATTCCTCTTATAAAAGACATGCTGATTTCTTTCCCAGTTTGCTCTTTCAAATTTATTAAACACTCCTTCAATTCCTGATCTATAAAGGAAGAGGTGTCCGAAGGGTAAGTGCTATATACTGAAAAAATACTTTCAAAAGTGTTATCGTTCAGATTCATTGGGTATACTTCAGGCAATGGGAATAGCTTGTAATATTCATCCAAAAAATTTATGGTGAATTGTTCTTCACCTTTAGGCCAAATGTAAATTGCTCCTGGTAAGTAAATTTTTAATGGAATTGCAAAAAATAAACCTCTAAAAATAGTAGTGATTGTATTTCCCCCGGGAGACTTGTCATAGCCGGTTTCTAATTCTGAACAGTAAAACTTTATATCACAATAGTTTCCCGAAATAAGATCGCTTCCTTCATAGTAATCGTATATTCTTCTATAAAGACTGCTTTTTTCATAATCAACCGCCGATATACTTTCACCAGGTTTGTAAATTAACTCTGGTTCTAAATATTTTATTATCTCTCTGAGAGCAGTTTCTTTAAAATTTCTAATAAATAATTTTTTCTTTTTTTTGTATTTATAAATACTTATGAGCGTAAAACTCAACAACGATATCCCGACAAGTATTTGCGATAGCAGAAAACACATAATTGCAAACATCAAAAAAAGTAAACCAGCTATTTTCCAGCCGGTGGCCTCGCTACTTTGCAATTTCAGATAAGAAAGAGTAGGTTTCAGTTTGGCATCATAGAAACTCTCAAATTTTTTTTTCTCGTTCATTTATTTAATAAATGTATTTCTTTTTTTGTAACTCTGCATGGCACAAAATATTCATTTATGCGCATCATCTCGTACAATGTAAACGGCATAAGGGCGGCTGTGAAAAAAGGGTTTATTGATTGGCTCAATACTTCTCCGGCGGATATTGTTTGCATCCAGGAAGTAAAAGCGCATGAAGCAGATATCGACCTGGTTGCAATTGAATCTGCCGGGTATCGCCCTTTCTTTTTTACTGCACAAAAAAAGGGATATAGCGGCGTAGGAATTTTGAGTAAGATCGAGCCAAATAATGTTGAATATGGACATGGCGTTGAGCAAAGTGATTTTGAAGGGCGCGTATTACGAGCAGATTTTGGAGATGTTACCATAATCAATGCGTACTTCCCTTCTGGCACTACCGGAGAAGTACGACAATCTTATAAATATATTTGGCTTGATGAATTTTTAGATTACCTCAATGAATTAAAAAAGACAAGAAAGAAATTAATTGTTTGTGGCGATTATAATATTGCTCATAAAGAAATCGATATTCACAATCCTGTTTCTAATAAAAAGAGTTCAGGATTTTTGCCTGAAGAACGAGCATGGTTTGATAAATTTTTATCGAATGGGTTTACCGATAGTTTTCGCTTTTTGAATAAAGAGCCTGATCAATATAGTTGGTGGAGCGTAATGCGCCCAAGTGTTCGCTTAGAAAATAAGGGATGGCGTATTGATTACATCAGTGTAACTAACAACCTGGCTGAGCAGATAAAGGCTGTAAAGATTTTTCCGGATGTAAAACATAGCGATCATTGCCCCGTTTTTTTGGATCTGAAATTATAGTTTATGATTGTTTATAACGATACTACAAAAGTAGACCACGAAATCGTGGAAGAATGGGTCAGTTGGCAAAAAGAAAACTACATCCCGGAAGTGATGGCTACTGGATTTTGCACCGGATTTCGCTTTTACAAACTACTAGACCATGACGATGATGAAGGCAGAATTTTTATAACCCAGTTCCTGATAAATAACCGTCAAGATTATGATACTCTTATAACTCGTTTTTTGGCAAGTCTGAAAAAAAAGACTTCGGAGAAATGGGGCGATAAAGCCTTATCTTTTTATACACTTCTTCAAAATATGGAATAATCGGCTGTTTCGTTTAAAAACATATTTTATAGCCACGCTAACTTCAAAACCTTTCCAAGTAAGGGTTTTTAACTAAGAAATGTCTGTAATGCAATGCTGGACTACGTTATACGCCATCTTCATTGGATTTATTTTTTATCTTGCCCGCTTTGCTGAAGCTATAAACCGTACCAATTGCGGATTTCATCACAATTGGTGCAAAAAAAATTTTTATAAAAATTTCATTTCAATGAAAAACCTTCTATATTTGTCGCTGTAAAAAAATCAAATAAAATTATTATGAACAAAGCTGAACTAATCGCCAAAATGGCTGATGATGCAGAAATTACAAAGACACAGGCAAATGCTGCTTTAGATTCTTTTACCTCAGCAGTTACTAAAACTTTAAAGGGCAATGGAAAAGTTACCCTGGTTGGTTTTGGTACTTTCTCGGTAAGCAAGAGAGCAGCGCGTAATGGCCGTAATCCTCAAACCGGAGCTGTTATTAAAATTAAAGCTAAAAAAGTAGCTAAGTTTAAAGCAGGTAAAGAGTTGTCTTCGAAAATCTGATTTTCGTAAAAATTTCCAAAAGCAAGATGCATTATTGTATCTTGCTTTTTTTTTAATAATTAATCGTTTTATAAAACAAGATACAAATGGGACGTGGAGATAAAAAAACAAAAAAAGGAAAAATAGCAATGGGTTCTTTCGGTAAATCAAGACCTGTAACCAAAAAGGTAGAAGCTGCTAAGACCGCGAAAGCGAAAGCTGCCAAGGCAGAGTAAGAAGTCAGCTGCTTTGACTGCAGTGGCAAAATAAAAAACATCAATTTTTTCCTGCCCTTGCCGGTAGGCATTTTTGCTTTACTGAAACCTGTATTTACGGAGCAAGTCTTTTTATAATCCACTCGTTATTTTCGGTTAAAGCATATTGCAAACGGTCGTGCAGTCTTCCCGGCCTTCCTTGCCAAAACTCAATACGGCAGGGCATTACAATATATCCGCCCCAAAATTCCGGTCGTGGTATATTTTCCGTGCCGAATCGGGTTGTATATTTTTCAACGTTCTTTTGAAGAATCTCACGGCTATTTATAACGGTACTTTGAGGCGAACTCCAGGCGCCAATACGGCTTTCGGATGGACGACTATTGAAATATTCGTCACTTTCTGTGTTCGGTATCTTTTTTATTTCCCCTTCGATTCTTACCTGGCGTTCCAACTCTTTCCAAAAAAACAGAAGAGAAACAAATGGATTTACTTCTATTTCTTTTCCTTTCCTGCTTTGATAATTTGTAAAGAACACAAATCCATTATCCTTTATTTCCTTTAGCAATACGATGCGTGCGGAGGGCTTTCCTGACACATCGCAGGTAGCAAGCACCATGGCGTTTGGTTCTTCGATTTTGCTTTCTACAGCTTGCTGCCACCAATTTTTAAATTGCGTGATTGGGTTTGCATCTAGATCTTTCCTATGCAGCGATTGCAACTGATATACTTTTCGCATGTCGGAGATGCGTTTTTCTTCGTTCATTATTTGCTTTTATAAGAAAACAAATTTAAGAAAGGATCGTTGATATATCCATTAAATATACATCCAATGCTTCCTGCATAAAAAAAGCATTCTAAAATGAATGCTTGATAAATTAAATCTTTCTTTTTATTATTCAGTGTTAGAAGAAGAAGTCATTGGTGACGGTATGGAAAAATAAAGTAATTCTATCAAATTTTATTGAAAAGTTCTCGGAGTTGCTAAGGCTTTATTCTGATAAACCATTTGCTCAAGTGTTGCAATCATTCTTGAGTTTTCTTGTTCATAAAGTGATAGTTTACTCTCCAACTCAGTGAGGCGTAGCCTGTTTTTTTCAAAATCTTTTTCCCTCCTGTCGGCGTCCACTATTTGCTTTCTAAGATCATCGTTTTCCATTTGTAACCGGGTAAAATCACGTTTTAACTGCTCGTGCTGATTTTTGATATGATTCTCAGCGACAAGCAACACTTCTAATTCTTTTTCCCGCTCGTTAACCGCTTCCAGCTTTCTTTGAAGGGTGCCGATATGTTCCTGCATGGATTGTATGTCGTTCAATCTTGCATCGTATTCACTTTGCAAAGCTATAGTGGCTTTTTTATTTCCTTCGAGTGAATTTAATTTATTCTCCGCTTCTTCAAGTTTTTGCAAAGCGCTGTCCAAATCGTTCTCTAATTTTTCTTTAAGCTCATTTTCTTCATAATACATGCCTTTCCAATTCTCTTCATCATTCATCTTTGAACTCTTTTGTTGTTGATTGACTTGTTGTACTTCTAACGTCTTCAGACGCTGTTGTAGTTTAGAAAACTGTATTTCATAAAAGGAAGCATTTTCTTCCATTTCCTGTAATTTACCTTTTAAGTCCCGGATCATTTCTCCTTTTACTGAACCACTTTCGATAACATTATTTTTTCTGAAAACAAGAAGGTGCTTCTTGCCTTCCGGCAAATAATCATAAGTACTTACTATCATCCGATAGGCAAAAATGAATGACGCAATTAAAACTACGAGTGATATAACCCACCAAATCCACATAAAGATTTAATTTAAACATTTGAAATAAAAAATATTTTATTCCGTGGGGAGGATTTTCAGAGGATTTATTTCGGATCTTTCGTCGGGGGATGGGTTATAAGCCTGTTAGTAAAATGCAAGTATAATAAAAATTATCCAGTAACCAAAGTGCCGACTTTTTCTCCGGTTATTACACGCAATAAAGTGCCTTGTGTGTCCATGTCAAAAACTATGATGGGAAGTTTATTTTCCATGCATAAAGTGAAGGCTGTCATGTCCATTACTCTTAAATTACGCGAAATACATTCACTGAAAGTAATGGTTTCATATTTTTTAGCTGTTTTATCTTTCTCCGGATCTGCTGTATAAATTCCATCTACCCTGGTACCTTTTAAAATAACATCAGCACCTATTTCAATAGCCCGCAACGAACCTGCGGTATCTGTCGTAAAATAAGGATTGCCGGTACCAGCGCCAAAAATCACAACCCTACCTTTTTCAAGATGCCTGATAGCCCTGCGACGAATGTAAGGTTCTGCTATTTGTTCCATTTTAATCGCACTTTGCAGCCTTGTATAAACGCCCACTCTTTCCAGCGCACTTTGCAGCGCCATACCATTGATAACAGTCGCAAGCATACCCATATAATCTCCCTGCGCTCTTTCGATTCCTGTTTCAGCTTCGTTCATACCTCGGTAAATATTACCGCCGCCTATTACCACCGCCACTTGCACACCAAGTTCTGTTATCAATTTTATATCCTGTGCGTATTTGGACAAGACATCTGAGTCAAGTCCAAAATTTTTATCGCCCATTAAAGATTCGCCGGAAAGCTTGAGAAGAATTCGTTTAAACTTAGGAAGCATAAGTTGATGTTGCAGATTGTAGATTGAAAAATCGGTGCAAGATAACGGATAAATTTTTTACCACCTCCCATAACACAAATTGGAAACGATTGAAAACTAGTAAAGCAACAAATAAAATTGATTCTTAGCTTTTCGAATAAGGGTCACATAGATATTATAAAAGTAAATGATGACTGCTTTTTTGTCTGTTCCGATGTATCTAATACCAAAATGAAATAATAAATAGTCCAAAATATATTATTTCATTTTTTTTAATTATATTTGGACTATAAAATAAATCATTAATCATGGCATTGCCTAAACAACTTATAATTAAAGAATCTCTTCAG
>Ga0207933_1000130_pt1 | contig 75842 bp, 74 predicted proteins | sample NGESurdeep092012_4_FD_184488 | JGI IMG/M metagenome (GOLD analysis project Ga0207933, IMG submission 184488) | Arctic peat soil microbial communities from Barrow, Alaska - NGEE Surface sample F53-3 deep-092012 (SPAdes) | ecosystem: Environmental > Terrestrial > Soil > Wetlands > Peat ...
TCGACGGCGTGACCGGTATCGACATCGCGGCATTCAACCGCATGAGCGGCGGTTTCACTTTCCTCGAGGGCCACACTTTCGAGAAACCGGACGACATTCTGATCGATCAATACTATGCCGCGCAAAGCCACGTCCACGCGGGCAGCCGGCTCAACGTTCTGAACAGGAACTGGAACGTGGCAGGCGTGGTGGAACCGGGCAAGTTGTCGCACTTGTTCGTGCAGCTCCCGGTCCTGCAGGATATGGTCGGGGCCGCGGGCAAAGTCAGTCAGATCTACCTGAAGCTGGATCGTGCGGACAATACCGGCCGGGTGGTTGAAGATCTGAAGCGGAAATACGCGGGCTATCCCATCTATTCGATGAAGGAACTGGTATCCCTTCTTTCGGTGAACAATATTCCAGTGCTGCGGACATTCATTAACGTCGTGATCGGTGTCGGCGTGGCGATCGGATTCCTGACGGTTGCGTCTTCCATGTACATGGCCGTGCTGCAACGAACGCGTGAGATCGGAATACTCAAATCGCTCGGAGCCACGAAAGGCTTCGTCGTGATTCTGATCCTCACGGAGGCCTGCCTGCTGGGTCTTGGAGGAACGATTCTCGGGATTGCGTTCAGCTTCGGCACGAAGTGGATCATGGGTATCTTCGTGCCTGCTTCACTCCCGCAGGCGATCGTTCCGTCGCGATGGCCTCTCGCCGGCATGGTTGCCCTGGTTGCGGCCGTGCTCGGCGCGCTCTATCCGGCGTTGCTGGCGGTTCGCCAGGACCCCATTGAGGCTCTTGCGTATGAGTAGTGTCATACCGGAGCCTGTCATACGCGTCAGGGGACTTCGCAAAACGTACAAGACCGGCAAGGTATCGGTGGAAGCGCTGCGCGGTGTCGATCTGGACGTCGCCTCGAGCGAGTTTCTGTCGATCGTGGGGCCTTCCGGTTCGGGAAAATCGACTCTTTTCCATATCATCGGCGGCTTGACGCCGCCAACCGCGGGCGAAGTGGTCGTCGCGGGCAAGAACGTGTCAACGGTGGGCGATGCGGGCCGGACCGAGCTCCGCCGGAAGCAGGTCAGCTTTGTATTTCAGAAATTCAACCTGCTGCCCAATCTCACCGCGCGGGACAACATCCGGACCGCGCTTTATATTTCAGGGCTGCCCACGGACAATTTCGACCCCGCGTTCCGGAATATTCTCGATTTGCTGGGGATTTCAGAACGCCTGGATCACAGGCCATCCGAGATGTCGGGCGGCGAGCAGCAACGGGTGGCGATCGCACGCGCACTGGCGACGAAACCGGGCATCCTGCTGGCCGACGAGCCCACGGGGAACCTGGATTCGCGCAATTCGCTCGCCGTCCTCAACCTGTTGCGGGATCTGAATGCGCGGCTGAATCAGACCATCCTCATGATCACGCACAACGTGGAGGCTGCCGCGTTCGGGCACCGAACGGTGCACATGGGCGATGGAAGGATCGTCGAAACGACGGTTTCGAAGTTAAACGCCGGGTGAATTCGTGGCCCGCGCCTTACGGCGCAGGAACATTCCGGCCACGAGCAAACCGCTGCCAAACAATCCGAAGGTGGCTGGTTCCGGAGTAGCGGAAGGCTGCGAGTGCCCGCCGGAGCCGGTGGTGTTGTAGTAAGCGAGAAATTCCTGCTTACCGACGTCTCCCCCTCCGGGCTTGTTTACAGCCGCAGGGTCAGTCAGAATCATCCAGTTAGTCCAGCTGGGGTCAAGAACCGCAATGCTGGTGGAGTCCACGGAGACCTTCGCAATCCCTGAAGTCAGGTTGTAATCGGCTTTTGCGGCTGTCAGCCAGATCGCCGCATCGGTATTGGCTGGCCCGCCGGTCGAAGTGAGATCCCATGCCGCATCCTGGATGCCCTGTGCGACGGTTGCATTGCTCTGGGCCGCCAACTGCGTGAAAAGCCATGCCAGCTCTTCATACAACGCGACACCGGTTGGCAGGTTTGAGCCGGCCGTGTTCGTCGTCTGCTCGCCGAAGCGCGTATTGCTGGTCGCGTTGGCAATGGTAGTCGTGTCCACCGCCCAGCTCCCGCCAATCGGAGCCGTATCGATCGCATCGTCGCAGAACAGCTCAACGCTCACCCCGCCGAGGGTGCCATTATAGGGGCCGGGAACGAAACCTGTCGGGCTCGAACTGGATAGATACAGCGTACTGGTAGTGGCTTGAAGCGATGAGCCCGCCACCAGCAATCCCGCGATTGCGATCATTCCCAGTCTGATTTTCATGAATTTTATGACACTCCTCCGGTCCGTACGCGATCCGACCCCAAATCAAAGTTTACGGATAGTGCCAGGCGGGAACAAGCATCAGTACTCTTCAGCACGGGCTTCGAGTACCGGTACCGGCGGATGATTAAAGAAGATATAAGTTTATGGGCGTTTCGGCCGTGCAATGAGTCCTTGCGTGAGCGCTGCCCTGGTTTACCGAGATCTCCAGATAACCGGTGCTCCCCGGGATGACAAACAACTCCTCCGGCTCCGCGGCGGCATAGCTCGATGCCATACGGGAGATAGACAGCGCCCCCAGCCTGATCTCGAAAGGCTCCGCCGCAAGCCGCCGCCAGGCGTTTGAATCGAAATTAGTGATCAGGTTACCGAATTTGTCGATCTTCAGGATAGAGCCGGTCCACTTATTGCGCCCTGTCAGGACAGGCTTTGCGAAATCGAGGCGCACGGGATCTTCGATCCGCCGTCCGAGTTTGCCCGGTGGCAGGCCGCTGGCAAGGTGCGCCGCCACCGGGGCGAAGATGTCGCGGCCATGAAAAGTATGGCTCACGGGTTCGCGAAAGTAGCGGGATGCCGTAATCTCGCGAACTTTGTAATTCAAAACCGTGTCGAACAGCATCGTCAGGACTCCGTTGTCCGGCGCCACGAAGAGATGGCCCGCGGCTTCGACGAGGATCGGCCGACGCGCACTCCCGACGCCGGGATCGACCACGACCAGGTGGACCGTCCCCCGCGGGAAGCACGGCTAGGCCTGGGCGAGCGTAAACGCGCCTTCCCGGATCGCGTAAGACGGAATGTCATGCGAAATATCGACCAGTTGCGCGGACGGGCAGATGCCGAGCATCACGCCTTTCATTGCCCCGGCGTAATGGCAGGAGACGCCAAAATCGGTGAGCAGACTGATTACGGGCGGTTTCATCGGTTTCATCGGTACACTGAATATTGAATGCAGCACTTTTACTTCGATCACAACGCGACGACGCCGGTCGCGCCCGAGGTGCTGCGCGATCTGACAAAAACTCTGGCCGAAGTCAGCGGTAACGCGTCCAGTATCCATCATTTCGGTCAGGCCGCCAAACAGCGGCTGGAGAGCGCCCGCCGGGACCTCGCCGCGCGTCTTGGCGCGGAGGCGCGGGAGATCGTGTTTACCAGCGGCGGAACGGAATCGGATAACCTGGCTGTCTTCGGCATCGCGCGCCGCGCCCTCGCGGTGAGAAGCGCCCTGGGGCGGGCGCATGTCATTACCTGCGCCATCGAACATCCCGCGGTTCTGAATGCCTGCGCGCAACTGGAACGCGAAGGCGCCGAGGTTACTTATCTGCGGCCACGCGCGAATGGGATCGTGCCCGCGGACGACGTCAAACGCGCGCTTCGGCCGTCGACGGCGATGATCAGCATCATGCACGCGAATAACGAAACGGGCGTGCTCCAGCCCGTGCGGGAGATCGGGACGCTGGCGCGGTCCGCAGGCGTCATTTTTCACTCGGACGGTGTCCAGGTTGGCGGGCGCTTTCCGGTGAATGTGCGTGAAATCGGCGTGGATCTGTACTCCATCAGCGGACACAAGTTCGGCGCGCCGAAGGGCGTGGGTGCGCTTTACGTGCGCAAGGGCGTTGTGCTTGACGCACTGTTGTTCGGCGGCCATCACGAGCGGGACCGCCGGGCCGGTACCGAAAATGTCCCTGGCGCTTCGGCGCTGGCGCGGGCGTGCGAACTGGCGGCGGGCTGGGCTGACATTGCCCCGCTGCGCGACCGGCTGGAACAGGGCATCCTGGAGCGTGTGCGGGGCGCGAAAGTAAACGGTTCCATCGAACAACGCATGCCCAATACGTCCAATATCCGTTTCGACGGGATTGAAGGCGAAGCGATGGTCATCGCACTCGACCTGCGCGGATACGCCGTGTCGAGCGGTTCGGCCTGTTCGAGCGGAGCGGTGGAGCCGTCGCACGTTCTTCTGGCCATGGGATTGAGGCCGGAAGAAGCGCGGTCCAGCGTGCGGTTTTCGCTCGGGCCGGAGAATACGGAAAGCGAAGTGGACGGCTTGATTGCGGCGGTAGAGGCCAGCGTGGCGCACCTCCGGCGCATTTCACCCGCGGTGGCGATTCATGTCTGATTTAATTGCGGTCGCGATGTCCGGCGGAGTGGACAGTTCCGCCGTTGCCGCGCTGCTCAAGCGCGATGGCTACAATATCGCCGGGCTGACCATGCAGCTGTGGAACCAGCGGCGTTTGCCGGAGATCGCGACGGAGGCCGCAACCGGGCGCTGCTGTTCGCTCGACGATGTCTACGATGCACGGCGGGTGGCGGAGCACGTCGGCATCCCCTACTACGTGGTCAATCTGGAGCGCCAGTTCGAACAGAGCGTGGTCGAACCTTTTGTCGAAGAATATCTTGCCGGCCGCACGCCCGTCCCCTGCACTCTTTGCAACACGTTCATCAAATTCGACCGGTTTCTGGAACTGGCGGATTCGGTGGGCGCGCGCTCGATCGCGACCGGGCACTACGCCAGGATCACGCGCCATCCCGAAACGGGCCGGTACGAAATGCGCACCGCCGTGGACGCTTCGAAAGACCAGACATATTTCCTCTGGGGTCTGACACAGGAACAGCTTTCCCGCACGATGTTTCCTCTGGGAGAGATGACAAAGCCCGAGGTGCGTGCACTGGCCGTTGCCTTCAATCTGCCAGTCGCAGGGAAACACGAAAGCTATGAAATTTGCTTCGTGCCGAACGGGGACTATGCCGCGTTCATGGATGCCTACTTGCGCGATAAGGGAATAACGCCCGGGGAGACAGAAGGCAGGATTGTGGATGCGGGGGGCCGCGAACTGGGCCGACATGCCGGCGCGCATCATTTCACGGTGGGCCAGCGGAAAGGCCTGGGAATCGCGGCAAAAGAGCCGCTCTATGTGATTGCCACCGATTCGAAGGCGCAGACGGTGACGGTGGGCTCGAACGACGATTTGCTGCGTCCGGGATTGATTGCGCGCGAGATCCGCTGGCTCTCATGGCCGGGACTTTCCGAGCCGGCGCGCGTCCGTGTACGCATTCGGAACCGGCACGTGCCCGCATGGGCGACGCTCGTTCCTCTGTCCGAAACCCGCGCCGAGGCATATTTCGATGAGCCGCAAAGAGCCGTGACTCCAGGGCAGGCTGCCGTGTTCTATTCAGATGATCTCGTCGTCGCCGGCGGTTGGATCGAATAGATTGGGCAAGCGGTCGGCAATCCGCAACGTTGTGGAAGCGGGAATCGCGCGCATTTTGATTGCCGGGCTGATGTATTCCCCCAGACCGGCCGCCGACTGGCTGGGGCGAGGGTGCGCGACGTTGCTCGACACCGCGATTCCGCGGTTGCGCCGCATCGCGAATCGGAACCTGTCGCTGGCTTACCCGGATCGCGACGCCGCATGGCGCAAGCAAACCGCGGACGGGGTCTTCGTGTCGATGGGAAGGCTGCTGGTCGCCTTCGCGTGTTTGCCACGGATTACGAAGGCCAACGTGGGCGAGTGGATCGGCTACGAAGGCTTTGAGCATTACCTGCACGCCAAAGAGCGGGGCAAGGGCGTATTGTTTGCGACCGCCCATCTGGGCAACTGGGAACTGAGCGCCTATGCCCATGCCCTGCTGACCGAGCCCATGAACGTGGTGGTGCGGCCGCTCGACAATCCTTCAATTGACGACATTGTGGAGCGGCGCCGCGCGTTGTCGGGAAATATCCTGCTTTCCAAGCGGGACTTTGCCCGGTCGATATTACACGCATTACGCAAAAACGAACCCGTGGGCATCCTGGTGGATCAGAACAGCGCGATCGACAATGGCGCGTTCGTGCCTTTTTTCGGCACGCCCGCATGCACGAACCTCACGTTTGCGAAACTGGCGGCTCGCAGCGGCGCGGCCGTGATTCCGGGTTTTGCGACCTGGAACGAGCGGGCGGGGCGGTATGTTTTGAAGTTTTACCCGGAGGTTGAAATTACAGGCGATGCGGTGGAAGACACGCGCCGGATTCAGGGCGCGATCGAGGCGGCAGTGCGGGAAACGCCGGATCAGTGGTTATGGATCCATCGCCGGTGGAAGACGCGGCCGGAGGGTGAACGGAGTTTGTATTAGCTTGCGGTTTCCGCGATGGCCGTGATCGGCCGATTTCACTTCGCTCGCATGATGGCGGCGAGCGTCTCAATCCCGTCCCACAAGTTGCCGAGCCGCAAATTCTCGTCATCGGTGTGCTGATTGTCGTCGAAGTTGGCCAGCGCGACCCCGACCACGGGCACGTGCAGCAGATCGATGAACTGATTTGCGGGAACGGTCCCGCCGAGCGTCCGCAGCTGGACGATGCGATCGCCCCATGCCGCGCGCAGCGCATCCGCGATGAAAATCGCCTGGGGGTTCTTCGGGTCCGTGCGCCAGGCGCCTCCCGCGCCCGCGGTGCGGCGGGCGATCATGGCGATCCTCGGATGGCTCGCGAGCATGGCCACGTCCGGTTCTTTGTCCGTGATGAAATAACCCTGTTTCCGGATGTGCGCGATCACCCGGTCCTGCATGACCCGGGGAGAATTTTCCCTCACCAGGCGCATGGCGATCCCGGCAGTCGCGCTGGCGGGAATGACGGCGCCCAACTCGCCTCCCTGCATGGCGTGGACGCTGAAGCTGGGCAGGTTGAGGCCTTCCTGCAGAGAGCGCGCAGCGCCGTCGGTAGAGCCGACGCCGTAGAGTTTCTGCATGGCAAGACTGTCGTCCGGTACGGCGTCGATCATCTTCACCGCGTCCGGTGGCAACGGCACTACGTCCGAATAGAAGCCTTCGATCAGGACCTTTCCGGTGGGGTCGACCATGGAGGAGATCAACTGGGCGAGCCGTACATTGGCGTCCGGCATCCAGTTGCCGTAGTTGCCGCTGTGCATGCCCGCTTTGGCCGTGTAGACCGTGACTTCGAGGCCCGTTCCCCCGCGACCGCCATAGTAAACGGTGGGACGGCCGGATGGATGCTGCGGTCCGTCGAGAAATACAAGCAGATCCGGGCGCAGGCGCTCGCGATGAGCGCGGAGCGCGGCGGGGAGCCTGGCGCCGCCTCCTTCTTCTTCGCCATCGAGAATGACTTCGATATTGCCGGCGGGCGCGCCGCCGAGGGCGTCGAGGGCTGAGACGAATGCCTCAATGGGGCCTTTGTCATCGCCGGCGGCGCGGGCATAGATCCTCCAGTCCGGCGGGAATTCGGTGAGCGAGGCAGGGTGTGGCACGATCTTTCCGCCGTTTTCGAGGCTGTTGTCGCGCAGGACGGGGGTGAACGGGTCGGGTTGTTTCCAGCGGGTGCGATCGACGGGCTGGCCATCGTAATGGATGTAGAAGAGGATGGTCCGGTTCGCGCCTGGAACGAGTTTTTCGGCGAAGACGGTGGAGGCTGCGCCCGGCGTTTCCCAGATTTCGGGATTCATGCCGCGGCGCGCCAGCATGTCCCGCAGATGCTCGGCGTTTTTGCGGAGATTGGGGATGTCGCCGTGAAGATCCGGGATGGAGAGCAGGCCGGTGAACTCGCGGAAGACCGCGGCTTCGTTGGCACGGACCCAGGCTTTTACGGCGGCGGCGCCGTTGTCCTGGGCGAGGAGCGATGACGCCGCGGCGAACACAGTTGTTGCGATTCGCAGGGAGTGGCCGCGCATTGCGCCGAAGGATAGCACCTGTTTGGGCCGGGCTGTCACTTCCTGACAACCAGAGGCAGCGCGGCTTCAGGGGAAAGTGCCTGGACGGAGGAACCGCGGAAGCCTTTGGGATCGCGGGTCACGATCAGGTCGCAACCGGCGAGGCGGGCGGCAGCGGCGGTTACGGCGTCTTCGAAATCGGCTGAGGGCGATGTGAGGGCGTCATGAAGCACGGTGCCGTCAACGGGCGCGACTCCGAATACGCGGAGGAGCGCAGCGACGGTTCGTTTCGCACCCGCGTTGCCCTGCTCTCTTGAAAGCAGATAGTGGATTGTTGTCATGGCATGCGCGGCGAGCAACCCTTCCGCTTTTCCGGTTTCGATTGCCGCCCAGAGCGCCTGGCTGGCTTTGACGTGAGGTTGCCAGTCGAGAAGGACATCGAGAACCACGTTAATGTCGATCAGAATTTTCACAGATATTTTTCTGCCAGGTGCTTGCGATACTCCTGCGGATCGGCCTTTTTGAGACTGCCGCGAAGAGAACGCAGGATGGGAGGTGCTTTTTCAGTTTCGATGGCGCCCGCGACCGACGAAAGGTACACTTCCACCATCCGCGACAGGGAAATACCCTGCTGCTTCGCATAGCTTTTCGCGCGGGAAACCACAGCGGGGTTGACGCTGAGGGTGAGCTTCGTCTGCATGATACGTATTGTATCAATGCACTGGATACGTATTATCTGGCGGCGCGAAGTTCCATGAGAAGGCCGTCGAGCGCGATCGACTTCTGAATGTTCCGGCGCAGCAGGACAGCGATTTCATCCACGCTCTTCACCGCGTGAATGATCCACGTGCGCGACACCTTTTGCGCCAGCGCGCCCAAATCGGTGCGCAGGTCAAAGTTGCGGATGGCGGTTCCGCCTTCGCGCAGGACCGTGAGATCGCGCAGCAGATCGTAAAGCAGCTTCAGATGCGACTCCAGCTTCTCGCTTTTGCCGCGGCCGAGGGATTCCGAAATCGGCAGCCAGGCGGCCCAGGACGAGACTCCTGCTCCCGTTTTCAGCAGTGCGAGCATGGCGGCGCGGCGCTTCCGGTACAACTCGATATCGAGCGACGCCGCGACCCCCGGACTGCCTCCCGAAAGCGCGATCCGGTCTTCGGCGTTGTCGAGTTTTCGCGTCCGCGCGAACTCCCGCATCTCATCCTGGGGGAGAGGCGAGAAGTTAATTACGACCGAGCGCGAACGGATAGTCGGCAGAAGGTCGTAGAGATTCTCGGCCGTGAGGATCAGGATGAGATGATCGGGCGGCTCTTCGAGCGTTTTCAGCAGCGAGTTGGCGGCATGTTCGCCGGCGCGGTCGGCCTGATCGATGAGGAATACGCGCCGGTCCCCGTGCAGAGGCTTATATTGCGCGCGCTCTTTGAGCAGACGCATCTGAGGGATGCCGATCTGGCGTAGAGGTCCATCGGGCGCGAAGGTCAGGAAATCGGGATGCGTGCCGAAGAACAGCGGATCGTCATTGCGCTTGTCGGAGGGCAGCTTTTCCCTTGCGAGGATCAGGCTGGAGTTGTCGGGCAGGCTGAGGTCGTCCTGCTCGACCTTCTCGGGAGAGCCGAGCAGCCGCGCGGCGAAGCGCCGGGCGAGGGTTGCCTTGCCGAGCCCCGCTAGACCCGCGAAAAGCATGGTCTGCGGGATGCGCTCGCGCGCAATCATGCCTTCGAGCGTGGTCTGGACGTGCAGGTTGCCCTGGAAGTTTTCAAACACGTGCGTTTAGCGCCTCTCTGATCCGTTGACCGACTTCGCCGATCCCCGCGGAGCCATCGATTACCGCGATGCGATCCGGCTCGCTCCGCGCCAGCGTCAGATAACCCTGGCGGACACGCTCGTGAAACGCGGCGCTCTCGTCATCGATCCGCGATTCCGCCTGGCCCAGGCGTTCGTTGCGCCGACGGGCTCGCATGAGACTGGTCTCGATGTCGATATCGATCAGGATGGTGACGTCGGGTTTCAGGCCGCGGCAGGCAATGCGATCGAGATCGAGCACCACGCCGGGGTCAAGTCCGCGGCCGCATCCCTGATAGACCAGAGTTGAATCCGTGAAGCGGTCGCACAGGACAATTTGCCCGGCTTCGAGCGCCGGCCGAATCACCTCATCGACATTCTGGGCGCGGCTCGCGAAGTAGAGCAGCAATTCGGTGCGGGGCTGGATTTCGGCACTCGCGGGATCGAGCAGGATTTTGCGAATCTGGCGGCCAATGGCGGTGCCGCCGGGTTCGGCGGTTTCCGTTACCTCGCGGCCCCGCTCGCGAAGCCAGCCGGCCAGCATATGAAACTGCGTGGTCTTGCCGCAACCGTCGATGCCTTCGAAGGTAATGAACTGTCCGCGTGGCGTTGGCGTCTGCATCGGGGAGAATTCCGATTTTCGCAGACGGTCTTTTAGATCGGGACCCCCGGTGGATTCACCCTTGCCGGGTGGCCCGGATCAGCGCTTCCATGTGCGTCAGATAATTTTCGAGCGCCGTGCGGCCGGCTGCAGTGAGCTTGTACTCGGTTCGGGGCAGGCGCCCCTCGAACTTTTTCTCGCAGGTAATGTAGCCGGCTTCCTCGAGTTTGCGTGCGTGCACGCTCAGATTGCCATCGGTGGTATCGAGAATCTTCTTCAGTTCGCGAAACGTCAGGGTTTGATTCACGGATAGAGCGCTCACGATCCCGAGGCGAAGACGCTCGTGAATGATCCGGTCGAGCGCGCGTGTTCCGGCACCTGCGACGGCAGCGGGCCCGGGACTGTGTGCCTTTGCCACGCCTTGTTTAGCCACCGTAGCGCCTCCCGATTATCCAGCCGAAGACGATGTGGAACCCACCGAAGCCGAGAGCCAGCAGCAGGTCTGAAAAAGTCGCCGGCGACAGCGCCGCGACAGCACCGAGCGCGAGGAACGACATACCCATGACTGGAACTACACGCACGGAAAACGCCCCGCCGGAAGTAGTTCCCGCACCGTAAAGCAGCAGCCACATCGCAGGGAGAAGCCTGCCCTCGCCCTGCCGGTAGAGAAGAAACGTCAGCACCGCGCCGGCAAATACCGACGGCGCAACCGCCACCACGAACCGGCGAAACGGTTTCGACAGCAGAGACGTGCTGTTGCGGGCAGCTTTGCGATGAGAGGAGACGAGCCCGATGACAAGCGCCACTGCCGCTTCCGCCATCCAGACCGCGAGCCACGCGCGGGAAGTGCCGCTGCGATGTGCCGCGAGCGCAGCCAGCAGCGCCGTGACACCCATCCACATCACTCCCCGGCCCGGGACGGCAGTGAACGGCCCCGCGCTTTCCATTGTGTTGCGGATGAAGCGGAGGTTGTCCATCGCCTGCGCGTGCAGACCGACAGGTTCGGGACGTATGGGGCGAATGGGCCGGACAACAGCCATAGCCGGAGTATACGGCTTTGACGGAGGGCTTTGCAATATAAAGACCAGATACATAGTGATACGATTCGACTGCGGTGGATGCGAAACGTTTCCTGATCCTCCTGGCTCTCGGTATCCCGGCGTACGGGCACGACATCATCACGACCAAAGTCACGTTCGACCGGGAAATCGTGCGGTTGTTCAACGCGCATTGCATGTCGTGCCATACGGATGGCGGGATGGCGTTCTCACTCGCGACATGGAAGGAAGCCCGCCCGTGGGCCAAGGCGATCGGGGAGGAAGTGCTCCAGCGCCGCATGCCCCCATGGGGCGGGGTGAAAGGCTTCGGAGATTTCCGGAACGATCGCGGACTCACCGAGGAGCAACTGGAACTGGTCGTCGATTGGGAAGAAGGCGGTGCGCCCGAGGGCGATCCGAAAGATCTTCCGGTGCCGGCGAAGCTGGCGAAGGCGCCTGTGGCTGAGTATTCGATCCATTCGGCGAGGCAGGTCGCTGTCAGCGGAGATCTGAAGCTGCGCCGGCCGCTGAAACTCGACGGACTGTGGCCGCGGACCGTGGGCGATGGCGCATCCTTTAAAATCACCGCGGAATTGCCCGATGGCAGCGTTGAGCCCCTGCTCTGGCTGCACAATTACAAAAAGCAGTACGGCCATGCGTTTCTATTAAGACGGCCGCTGACATTACCGGCGGGAACGGTGGTGCGCGGAGTTCCGCGCGATGCCACGGTGGTTCTGTTCCCGGTTAGTCCAAAGCCTTGACTGGAACGTCGAACCGCGCTGTATTGACCACGCCCTTCCGTTGAAACTGCACCCAGATGCGATAGGTGCGTTCACGGGGGAAATAGAGATTGAACTGCATATCGGGGCCGCCATCCGCGATAAACGGATGTGTGTGGATGAGGTCGATGAGATCGTCGCTCGCGGCCAGCATGTGGCCCCAGGCGCCGATATATTTCTCGATTCCATCGGCCGGTTCGAGTTTGAAAAACATCATGGTCTTCATCCCCGCGATGGGCTGCGGCGGATCGGTGGTGAGAGAGACGTGCATGTTTGCGGTCTGTTTCGCCGCGTAATCGCGCGCCAGCACGGGCGTCTGTTGCGCCTCGCCGGGTACGATCACGGTTTTTGCGATCAACTGCGGGGTGGCGCCTTCGGGATAGAAATCGGCCAGGATGCGATACATGCCGGGCTTTGGAAATTCGATGTCGTAGCGGAAGCGGGCATCTTCACCGAAAACCGGGTGGTCGTGAACGAAGAATTGCAGATCCTGGCTGATGGCGAACAGGTGAAACAGCTTTTCGTGCACAAATTCGAAGTGCCGGATCTGGCGGTCGTTCTGCGGGTCGCGGACGGTGAATTCGAGTTCGGTTTTTGCGCCTGGTTTGACGGCTCGCGGCGTGACCTTCAGATCGACGGGAAACTCGACGGGCTCCGGAATACCGGCTCGCAGTTTCATGCCGCAGCGGGAACAGAAGCCCTCTTTATTTGACCGGACGTCGGGATCCATGGGGCATTGGTAAACCAGGCTCTGCGCGGCCAGCGTGAGACCCAGCAATCCCGTCGCAAGAACAAAGCCCAGCGAAACCAGGGTTTTCATTTTTCCCATTCCTATAATATGCGATTATTCTGAAAGAGAGGTTCTTCATGCGTTCGCGCGCGCTCGTTGTTTTCGCGCTGGCTTGTCCGTTCATTGTGCACATTTCGGGACAATCCGTAATTTCCGCCCGTTCAGGACTGGTCAATTATTTCGAGGGGAATGTTTTTCTCGATGGCCGGCCGCTGGTGCGGAAATTCGGGACTTTCGCCCGGCTCGCACCGGGTTCCACGCTGCTTACGCAGTCCGGCCGCGCGGAAGTGCTTCTCACCCCGAACGTATACTTTCGCATGGGTGAAAACAGCACGATCCGGATGATTTCGGATAGCCTTGCGGATACGCAAGTGGAGTTACTGGCGGGTTCCGCTTCGGTGGATTCGGCGAACGCTCCGGCGGGGGATTTCGTGAAGATGATTTTCAGGGATTCGACCATTCGGATCCTCAAACCTGGGCGCTACCGGATCGATGCGGAGCCTGCACAGTTGCGCGTTTACGAAGGCGAAGCCGATGTCACGCGCGGCGGGAGCGATACGAAGCTTGAGTCGTCCCAAATCCTGCCGCTCGATGGCGCGCCGGTGGTGAAGCGGTTCACGGAAGGGTCGGACGGGCTGCTCGATGTGTGGTCGGAGGAACGCAGTTCGCTGATCGCGAGCAATATGGTGAACTCGCAGGCGATCACCGATCCCCTGCTCGATAACGGGCCGGGCCTTTCGACCGATGCGTTTGGCCTGGGTGGAGCGCCTGGCTTGAGTGGTGTGTATGGCGGGTATATACCGCTCGCGGCCGTCCCGCCGGTTATTGGCAATATTTACGGGTATTCGCCTTATGGGTATAGCGCGGATGTATACGGTCTCGCGGGGCCGTATCCCGGGCTGGCGGTTTACGGGGTTTTCCCCAGGGCGCCCAGGTTGTATGTTCCGCGATATGGGAATGTTCCGGTTTTTTCGAGCCGCCCGTTTCCCTCTGGCGGCGTCAGGATTCCGCCGAGGCCGGTGTTTGTGCCGCGCCCGGCGCCGGCAAGGCATGGTGGATTCCATCCGGCCGCGCGGCGGTAAGCCCTAATCGCTGCAGGCGGAATCGCTCAATCGCAGAATGCCGGAGCCTGCTTCATCGCCATCCGGGAATCAGTCAGCAGATAATTACTTACTGCAACCTTTTTTGGCTTCCTCAAATCCGTCGAACAAGCGTCCGGCATTGGCCCCTGCCAGCGTTTCCAGCCGGTGCGGCTGGCCCTTCTCGACGGCATAGCGGGCGACCGTCCCTTTGGAGCGCAGCACCTCGGCTTCTCTTTTCATCTCCGCGTGCCACATGTATGGGTCATTCTCGCCGACGTACATGAAGACGCACATTTTCGAAATAGCGTCGAGTTTGGCCGGGGTGGGCTGCCACATATAGCCAGGGAAGGCCGTAACGGACAAAAAGTACTGAGGATTAGCCGCGGCGACCTGGAAGGCGGCGATCCCGCCGTTGGATGGTCCGGCGATATGGAACTTGTTGTCTTGTATCTTGTAATCCGCCAGGATCATCTTCAGAAACGCGGGGAAAATGCGCGCGCCATCCTCGAAGAACAGCTGATCGTCAGGCGCGGCTGGAGCGATCACGATGTAGCCCCGCTTTTCAGCCTCCGCCCGTAAATTGCGGTTGAGAACACTGTCCACCGTGTTCATTGTTTGCGGTCCTCCGCCGAAAGCCAGGATCGCCGGATAAGCCTTCGCCGGATCGTATCCGTCGGGAAGAACGACTTTATACCGGACCGTGGTGCCAGCTACCTTCCCGGTCTTTTCCAGCAGTTTCGCCTGCATGGGACAGGCTGCGAACATTACGGCGACGAATGCCGCGGAAAACAACGACACCCATTTCGACCCTGATTGTTTCATATGGAAAGCCTCATGTCCGGACGATAATTTCTATCTTGAGTACATGTATATCAGGAGTCAACCCGCTCCGGCTCCCACTCATCCGCGTTGTGGCGGTCAAGCCGGTCCTCGCGATCCTCCTGCTTTTCCTGCTCAATGCGCTTCTCGCGTGCTTCGCGCTCCTCGCGGCCGTCGCTCATGAGTCCTCCTTTTTTCAGTGTAAGGGACCGTCTCCACCTCTGTTGCGCGGCGGCGAGCTTGATGCATATGATGCTAATCTGGATGCGTCATGAGCATCCGAACCACTGTCACGCTGGATGACGATGTGGCCATTCGCCTGAAGCGCGAAAGCCAGTCCCGGGGAGCATCGTTCCGAGACACGCTCAACGATCTGCTGCGAGCGGCACTGTTGGGAGTGGACAACAAGCCTCGCGGCCGCACGCTCAGAATCGAACCCATGCACATGGGTTACAAGGCAGGGTTGAACTACGACAACATCGAGTCGCTCCTCGAATATGGCGAAGGTGACCTGCACCGGTGATAATAATCGACGCCAATCTGCTCCTCTACGCTTATAATGCCGACGCGCCGCAGCAGCGGATGGCAGGGGAGTGGCTGGCGAAACTGCTTCAGAGTGGCGAGACGATCGCCCTGCCGTGGGTGACTGTCTGGGCATTTATTCGCATCAGCACCAATTCAAGAGTGTGGGCCAATCCGCGGCCCGTGAAGGAAGCATTTGCCGTTGTGGGCGAATGGCTGCGGCAGCCGGGCGTCGTCCCGCTGCAACCCGGACCGCGTCATGCGGAGATTCTGGAGAGGCTCGTCAGCGACTACGGCGCAAGCGGTCCGCTGGTAACGGATGCGGTGCTTGCCGCACTCGCGATGGAACACGGAGCGTTGCTGGCGTCGACGGATCAGGACTTCCGGCGTTTTCCGGATCTGCGATGGCTGAATCCGCTCGGCACGTAGTTCTTCGCACGCCGCTACTGGCCCGGGGCGTAATATCCCAGCCGCCATCGCGCCTTGAGCGCCGGTAATCCGGCGGGTTGGCGAAGCTTCACTTCCACATGCCGATAATTGCCGTCGTGCTCTTTATTCGCCGGCGAATACGCGAGCACGTACTGGTTGCGTAACTCAATGGCTATTTTCTCGGCAATCCCGGGAAGCTGATCGAACTGCGACGCTCCAAACGCGCGGCCTCCCGTCTGGTCCGCAATTTGCGCGAGGAGACGCGGGCCGCTGACCTCCTCGGACGACAACTGCGGGAACAATACCGGCTCGAATACGCCGAACGCGTAGATCTGGGTATCGGCTTCGCGCACCACATCCTTGATATCGGCCGAAGTATAACGGCTGTGGTTGTCTCCCCCGTCGGACACCACCACCAGCGCCTTGCGCGGATTCTTCGCCTTCTTCATCTCGCGCACTCCGAGCGCCACCGCATCGAGGAGCGCCGTCAGGCCTCCGGGCTGCAGGGGCGTCATGCGGTTGCGGATCGCGCTCATGTCGCCGGTGAATCCCTGTGCGACCTCCGCCCGATCGCTGAACGAAACCAGAAACGCTTCATCTCCGGCATTCATCGTCTTGAGGAATTCGGTTACCGCGCGCCGGGAAGTGTCGAGCTTCAGGCCCATGCTCCCGCTGGTATCGATGAGGAGCCCAACCGAAAGCGGCGCGTCTTCCGCGGAAAAGTGCGTGATTTTCTGTGGAACGCCATCTTCGAAAATGCTGAAGTCCTCCCGATCGAGTCCGAGAACGAAGCGATTCGAGGGATCGGTGACCGTGACGGGAATCACCACCAGGGTGGTGTCGACCACGATCTTCGGCTCGGTCTGGGCACAGGCCGCGAGCGCCATCCCAAACAGCGCCAGTGCGGCTTTCATGCGACGTCCGAAATCAGAGTGACAGACGCTCCCGCGGAAATCAACCCCGGCCGGATCACGCGCGCGTAGAACCCGCCATGCGCCCAGTGCGTCGAAGCGATGTCACCCGCCTGGCATTGCGCATCGTAGATCTCTTGTTTGATCGGCGTGCCGTAAACGTCCAGGTTCACGCATGGAGTACGGAGGCGCGTGAGTTCGATCTCGGCGGTCTCCCCGACGCGATAGCGCTGGCCCGCGCGCCACAGGTGCGGGTCGAAGCCGGAGACGGTCAGGTTTTCGCCCAATGCGCCGTAGAAAATCGGGAAGCCCCGGGCGATCAGAGAGTCGACCAGGTCGGACGAGATCATCAGCACGGCCTTGTCCGGGCCGCCGTGGTTCACATGGCGATGCCGGTCGGACTCAACTCCATCGGGCCGCAGCATGACGGGGCCCGCGATCGGGTATTTCGGAAGCCCCCCGTTCGAACGATTGATCTGTATTAATACTTGAGTCATCGGCTAAAATTCAGCGTAGCGCGATAAGCTCTCAGATTGGACAACCTCACGCATTCTCTGGTCGGCCTGTTTCTCGCAAGAGCGGGACTCGGGAAGTTCACTCCGCGCGGGACTGCCATCATGATCGTCGCGGCGAACGCTCCGGATTTCGACGTCGTATCCCTGTTGGGAGGGGCGGAGAGTTATATCCGCTGGCACCGCAATATTACACACTCTCTGATCGCGCTTCCGCTGATGGCGCTGTTATCGGTCGCGATTGTGCGGGTTCTGGGACGGAAACAGGTCCGCTGGTTACCGGCGTTTCTGATGGCGATGGTGGCTGTGGCTTCGCATTTGATTCTGGATCTTACGAACGTCTATGGCGTGCGGTTGTTGCTGCCCTTCTCGGGACACTGGTTTCATTGGGACGTGACGGGGGTGATTGACGTATGGATCTGGGCGATGCTGCTGCTGTGCGTGGCCGCGCCCGCGTTCGGCAGGCTGGTGGGTTCGGAGATCGGGGAGCGTCGCCGCAGTCCCGGCGCGGGATGGGCTGTTACCGCACTCCTCCTCCTGAGCGCCTACGATTACGGCAGGAGCGTCCTGCATGGCCATGCCATCGCCCTGATGGATTCGCGCATCTTCAACGGCGAGGCGTCCCTGCGCACGGGCGCTTTTCCGCTGGCAAATCCGCTGCTCTGGAATGGCATCGCGGAAGTTCCCAACGCCTGGGTCGAAGTGCCCATCGATTTACGCGGCGGATTCCACCCTGAATCGGGAGAAACCTTCTATAAAGCCGATCGCACCCCGGCGGTAGACGCGGCAATGCGGACCGAGGCGTTTCAGCGGTTCCTCGAATTCGTGCAGTATCCGATCTGGGTGTTATCGCCCGCGCCGGAGCTTGAACACGGTACGAGCGTCCGTCTGGTGGACCTGCGTTTCGGCACGCCCTCCGCGCCCGGGTTCGAGGCGGCGGCCATCGTCACCGACAGGGATCAGGTGGTGAATTCGATCTTTACTTTGGGCAGTCCCAGAGTCCGGTGACAAGATCCGTACCACACCCGGCGAGAAATAAGGACGGCGGCTGGGTCGCACCTTCCACTCTGGAACGAGGGCCATCGGGTCGTGCTCTCTGCCGCTGGTGCGGGACCGAAGTGCCGAAAGGGCGCCGCACATTCTGTTCAGAAGCCTGCGTTCACGCCTGGAAACTGCGGACCGATCCGGGTTATCTTCGGGAGCGGGTTTTCGAGCGCGACCGCGGCGTTTGCGCGCAGTGCGGAATCGACACCGTAGCCGTGCGGCGCGATTTGCGCAAGCTCGACTATGCGGCTAGACGCCAGTTTCTGAAAACGTGGAAACTGCGCGAAGGGAGCCGGAAATCGCTTTGGGATGCGGACCACATCGTGCCGGTTGCCGAAGGCGGAGGGCAGTGCGACCTCTCGAATATGCGGACGCTTTGCCTGAAGTGCCACTCCTCGGCTACCGCCGCATTGCGGGTCAGGCTGGTTTCAGCTCGACGCTGATGAGATGAATCTCGGAATCGCCCACGTTCTCGACGGAATGGGGCGGCAGCGATTCGATCCAGGCCCCGCCGGCGGGCGGGCGGGAATGGATGCGGGTGTCGAACAAGACGTTACCTTCTCCATCGCGGCGGACAAAGTCGCCCGGGGAAATCGTGTAATAGACCGCAGCCCACCGATGGGTGTGTACGGGGACGACATCGCCCGCTGGAATGCGGGTATCGAGCACGCGGACACGGTCGTTCTCGAGCACCAGCCGGTGGTGCGCGGGAGCGGCGGCCAGAGCGTCAAGCGAATCCGGCCATGGCCAGGGTGATCCGTTGTTTACCTCAGGTAATTTCCCGGTATTCATGCGAAGTCCTTGTATTTTATCAATCTTTCAACGATTGTCAGTAGCGTGAGAACGGGGCCGTAAATTGATATACTGTGTTCGCAACATCACAAGGTAGGAGGTTTCGATATGAAAATCAAGCTTGCGGCTCTCGCAGGTTGCGTCGGCCTGATACTGGCCGCGCTGCCCCTGTCGGCCCATCATTCGTTCGCGGCGGAGTATGACAATACAAAGCCGGTCAGCATAAAAGGGAAAGCCGTCAAGATGGACTGGGTCAATCCGCACTCCCATCTTATCTTCGACGTCACCACTCCCGAAGGCAAGACGGAACAGTGGTCTGCCGAAACTCCTCCTCCGAACGGACTCTATCGTGCCGGCTGGCGACAAAATATGATCAAGGGCGGCGAGGATATCACGGTCAACGGATTTCTCTCGAAAGACGGCGCCAACCTCATGTGGGCGCAGAGCGTGGATTTTGCCGACGGGCGCCGGATCACGCTGAACTCATCGCCGCTGCCGCAACCGCAGGGTGAAGGGCGGGGCGGAAGAGGCCCCAGGTAATGCCGGCACTGAACTCGCGGTCCGCGGGTCGCTGCTTTCCATCTTTCGCGAAGATTAAGGAGCAAAGTCCAAGATGACAGATCGATTCTCCAGCCCCAGGTGCCTGGTTGCCACGGTTGCCGGCCTTGCCGCGCTATGCCTTATTGCCGCTCCGGTCTACGGCCAGAAAAAGGGCGGCACGGCTTTCACGGTTGCGAAAACCTGGAATAATCAGCCGGACCTGCAGGGCATATGGCAGCCGGTCAAGCCCGTGAACGACCTTGAAAAGGGCGGTTATATAAAGGACCCGGCCAACGGCAGGATCCCTTATGTGGCGGGCGGAGCAGCCAAACGCAAACAGAATGAGAAGAACGCCAAAACCGAGGACCTGGTCAACCGATGCTACATGCCGGGAGTACCGCGGTTGATGTACATGGGTTACCCGTTCCAGATCTTCCAGTCGGAGAAGTACGTCGCGATCGTTTCCCAATATGCGCACGTCTTCCGGGAGATCTATATGGATGGCTCCGCGCACCTGGATTTCCCCGACACCTGGGACGGCGATTCCCGCGGACACTGGGACGGCGACACCCTGGTGAGCGACGTGACGAATTTTAATAACCTGACATGGCTGGATAAAGCGGGCGATTACCACAGCAACCAGTTGCACGTCGTGGAACGGTTCACGCGCACCGGACCGGACTCATTGCTATACGAAGCCACGATCAGCGATCCCATGACGTATACACAGGATTGGAAGATTGCCGTGCCCATGGTTCGGAAGACAGGTCCCACGGTCCGGATCATGGAGTATGAATGCCAGGATCTGGCTTTCGGGAAGTGAGAAGCAGGAGATCTCTTATGGATTACACCCGAATGAAGAATTTCGCGTTAGGATTTGCTCTCGTGGCGGGAACGGCCATCGCCTTCGCTCCTTCGCTCCCGGCGCAGTTCGGCGGCGGCGGAAGGGGCGCACCGGCGGAGCCGGCAGGCCCCATGCCAAGACTACCGGACGGTCATCCGGACATGCAGGGATTCTGGAATCCGCCTGCGATTACCAACATTGAACCTGCCGCGCCACGCGGCGGAGCCAGAGGCGGCGCCCGAGGCGGTGCTCCAGCGGGGCGCGGTGGTCCTCCCGGCGGTGCCGCTGCCGGGCGCGGCGGTGGCCGCGGCCGCGGATTTGGATTTGGCCCTCCCGTCCTCCGCATCATCGATCCGAAGGATGGGAAGATTCCGTATAAGCCTGAAGCCCGGGCGAAGCAGGAGGATATCCTAGAACACCATATGGCGGACGAACCGGAGTTGCACTGTTACCAGTCCGGGGTGCCGCACAGCGAGTCGAACCAGTTCGGAATGCAGATTATCCAGACTCCTGGCTATTTTGTACAGCTCTCCGAGTTCATGCACACCGTGCGCATCATTCCGACTGACAACCGCGCCCACATCGACTCCAAAATCAGGCTTTACCAGGGCGATCCAGTGGGTCACTGGGAAGGCGACACACTGGTGGTGGATACCACTAATCAGAACACCAAGACGTGGTTCGACACTTCCGGTAACTTCAAGACCGAGGCGCTGCACGTAACCGAGAAGTTCATTCCCAAAGACGCGAACACGATCGTATACGAAGCCACCATTACCGATCCCACTATCTACACGCAGCCCTGGACGGTGCAGTGGAACATCGGCCGCAGCCGGCAAACAAAGATGTCCGACGGCCATCCCTACGAGCAAATGGAGTTCGGGTGCATCGAGGGCAACGAGGATCTGCAGCACTACACCCAGGACAAGGGCGGCAAAGCTCCAAAGAAACGTTAACCGGGCAACTCCGCCGGCTGTAGTTGAAGCGGGTCCATGGGGAGATTCCCCTATGGGCCCGTTTTGCTTTTAACAAGGCTGGTTACTTGCCCACCAGATGCGATAAATCCCGATTGTTTTCCGGGCAAATAAACTCGAAGACCTGTTCCGTGGGAGCGAGATCGGAAACCCTTTTCATGGTCCAGGGTTTCGCCAGTACTCCGGGATCTTCGACCGTGATCTCCGTTTCCAGATGGCCCAGATCGGGACGCGTATAGCGTTCCACTACATGCAGCTTGTCCGAGTGTGGATGTGCTTCCTGATCCAGCCAGACGCTATCGTTGAAAGCGATTCTGTCCACTACCAGGGTATCGCCCTCCCAGCGTCCGACGGAATCGCCATACCAGGTCGGGTCGGGATCTTTTCTATGCGGGCGTCCATCCACATAGATCTGGTGAAAACCGGGGCTGTCGTCGTCGGAAATCACGACGAGAACCTCCGGACTCTGAACCGTTTCATAGACCGGACCCAATCTTACGACGGGCGCCGGAAGGCAGCGAACCTGCGGGCTGTCCCTGCGGTTATTGTCGGCCCTTTGTTTCGCCACTGCCACGGCCTGCGGAAGAAATTCCGGCTTGCCAGGATCGACGGTCCGGGGAGACCACCAGATGCCGGAGAGATCCGGTTTACCGCTCAGCATTCGTGGCGCAGGTCCGGTTGGCGGCGCGTGCTTTTTCCGATCCGCCACGATGGCAAGTGTGTCTTCGCCGAGAGTGCTCAACTGCGAACCCTCCTGGAGCCGGATATCGAGCGGCGCTGTCCGGGAGCCTTCGATATCGACACCCTTCTTCGCATAGGTCCTGAGGCCCGGTATAGCAACCGAAACATCGTACGAGCCATCCGGCAAATCCGTCAATGTATAGCCGCCCGTGGCCGAACTGGAAGTCTTGTAGACGCTTCCGGTACCGGTGTTTCTGGCTTGAACCGGAGCGTCGGCATAGGGCATGCCGAATGGATCCGATACGGAACCGGCGATCGTTCCCCTGTCTTGCTGACCCGTGTCTTTCTGCCCCGTGTCTTTCTGGCCGGAAGCGGCTGCGGCAAACAAGGCGAAATACATTGCTAATGTCAGGAAGCGCATCGATTTTCTCCGAAGACATTGCCGGGTTTCCACTCTCGTTCCCGGTTTCGGTCAGTATAACAAGACCTTCGGCCGCTTTCCGGTCATCGACGGTTCCCTGGCCAGCCACCCATGGAAGTCAGCGGCCGGTTACAACGGCATCGCTGCACCTTTGCGATGGCCGTTCACGGGTGATTTTGGCGCGGTACATGTCTTCGTCGGCCAGCCGGAGCAACGTATCGGCCTGATTCCCTTCTTCGGGGAAGACGCTGATCCCGAAGCTCGCGCCGACGCTCAGGTGTTTGCCGTCGATCAAACCGTTCTCGCCGATGGCGTCGACAATCAGAGCGCCTACACGCCTGGCCTCTCTGCGATCTCCCACTCCCGGTAAAACTACCACGAACTCGTCGCCGCCGATACGCGCCGCGATGTCAGTACGACGGACGATCTGAAGGATTCGCCGCGACACGTTCTGAAGTACTTCATCGCCGGTTCCGTGGCCATGTCGATCGTTGATTTCCTTGAAACCGTCCAGATCGAGATAGACGACAGCCATCGAAGTGTTCTCACGGGCGCTTCGCGCAATCTGCGCGTCCAGGGACTCATAAAGCGAGGCGCGATTCAGCAGCGAGGTCAGAGAATCGTACTGGGCCCGATAGGATAACTGCTCATATAATCCACGGCGTTCGATCGCGAGGCTGGCAAACTGACCCCAGGATTCCAGCACACTATTTTCCGTGCCGTCATTCGCCGCCGGCACATCGTCCGTCGCTCCCTCCGAAGGCACGCTCTCCCGTCCGGAAAACAAAACGATCAGACCCGAGACGCGTGCGTTTCGCAAAATTGGAGCCGTGCGGTACTGATGAAGGGCAAGAGCCGGGCGGCTTTCAAGACAATGCCTCCACCGGGGATCGCTCGAAAGTTGCGCGACGGGCTCCCACGCCGGCGTTTCGTTCATGGACCCGACGGGAACGCTGTTCAGCGCTTCCGCCAGATACGCGGGCAGGCGCGGCGATACCGAGATATGGGTGGCGTCCCGCAACTCAATCTGGATGGAGCATGAAGAGTCCGGGAAATGGCGGTCGATCGCGCCTGCAATCAAGGCCGCAATCTGACTGACGGGCCGATCCTTCGCGACCAGCTCGAGTACGCTGTTTCTGTCCTGTTCCAGCCTGCCGGCCTCGCCTGCGGCGTGCGCGGAAGCCTCGGCGGCGGCGCGCGCCTGCTGCAAACGAACCAGCATGTCCTTTTCTTCCGTAATATCGATGAGCGCGCCCGTGCCCCGCTTCAACAGACCCCCGGAGAATTCAAAACGCAGCCTGCTCCGGTGCCAGCGAACGGAGCCGCTCGGCAGTACGAGCCGGAATTCGTTCTGGACGGTTTCCCCGTCCGCGGCCCCGGGATTCGCGGATACCCGCAGAGCATTCAGATCGTCCGGATGGACGAGAGCGTCGAACTCTTCCACGGCCAGCCGCAAGGGGCCACCGCTTCGCTCCATCATTGCGGCCATGCCGGCTGAAACCGTGATGGAACCGTCCGTGAAGTCCGCTTCGAGAATTCCGAACCGGGCCACCCTTTCGGCCAGATTCAGGCGTCTGGTCGTTTCACGCAAGGCCTGCTCCGCGCGAACGCGTTCAATAGCGTTCCCAGCCAGCTGGGCCGCCGCGCGCGTCATGCGCAACTCCTCCGGCCGCGGCTTCGCGGGGATGCGGTGATACATCGCGAAGGTTCCGAGAACGCTGGCCCTGGAATCGCGGATCGGCACGCTCCAGCATGAGCGCAGACCGTAGCTCATCACGAAGTCGCGACCCGTCGCAAAACGGTAGTCGGTGGCAATATCCTCCACGACGATCGTCTGATTACGGAATGCAGCCGAACCGCAGGCGCCGACATCGGATCCAATCTCGAGCCTGCCCAGCGCCTGAAAGTAATCGTCGGGGAGGCTGGGGCCGGAGCCCTTCAACAGGAATCGCCGTTCCTCCCGGTCGAGCAGCATGACCGTGCAGAGAGATCCCGGGGAGATACGCTCGATTGCCCGGGTGAGGCTGTCGAGGACCTCATTCAGCGACGCGCCGCTGGCCATCAGCTCCAGCAGACGGCGCTCTTCTTCAATCACAAGCGCCGAGTTGGCTAGGTCTTCACTCTCGCGCAGGCTTGCCTGGAGCCGCCGCCGGGTCCTGAGCCATCCTGCACTGGTTACCCCGGCTATCGCGATACATGCCACGAGTTGGAATTCAGGCCACATTCTACGCTCGAAGTTGACTTCGGCAGAATCGTCCGAAATCTGTAGGGCAAGCAGCTTGCCGATTCCAGGCGCAGCACAAACTCAGAGCGGCAACATCTGAGCCGCCGCACCGGGTTCCGCGAGAGCCGATTCGAACGCAAGCGGCTTCCTGGCCGCACGGGAATAGGTCAGGGTATATTCTTTCTGAAGCCGGAAATAGGGTTCAAGGCGTCTCAGCGCGTTCCCCAGGCTGGAGCGGATGTGTGCCCGCATGGCATCCGCCGCTTCGGACGGAACGTCGCCTCCAAGAATCTTCATCAGATCTTCGTGGTGAGTTGGCGGGTTGGGGGTAGCCGGGCGAGTTGCGCACAACCAGGTTGAGGCGAGCGCGGACGTCCGGCTGATGGCGTCGGAGAGCGCCGCGCAGCGCGCGCATTCGGCGATGCGGCGGTGGAGTTTCTCGTGCAGCCCCAGATAGATGAAGCGGTTGCCGTCCGGTTGCGCGGAAAGCGCATCGACGCGAATGGCCAGCTTCAGAAGCTCGGAGCGCTCGTCGCGGGTCGCCTGCGCCGAAAACAACATGGCAGCCTGGGCTTCCAGCGCCTCGCGGACCACGTAGTGACCCTCCACGTCCTGGCGAGTAGGCACGCGCACGCGGGTGCCCGCACGCGGCCGGCTTTCGAGAAGACCATCGTGTTCCAGACGCAGCAGGGCTTCCGAAACCGGCAGGAAACTCATTCCCAGTTCGGCGGCAATTTTACGGCGGGAGATCACCTGGCCAATAGCCAGCTCTCCGCGCAGGATACGCTCGCGAACCGTCACATACGCTTCTCCCGCCAAGCCGTCATTATCGGAAGAAGTACGAACACGATCGGCCTTCGAGCCCATGATTACCTCAGTGTATCGGGGCAAATGCCGTCCAACCGGCAAAATGGCGTCAAATCCTGACGCCACGCGGGCGAAAGTGTATCCGCCAGGCTGCTTCTGCCAATTTGGACCTCAAATCACGTGGATCAGTTTCCAGTAACCAACGGATATTACGAGCGTAATCAGAACCGCAATCGCGTAGGTGTTGGCGAGGCTCACGCTCTGACTCTCAGTGAACGCTTCCGAGTTCGTCAAACCGTCTCCCATGGCCAGCCAGAAATTCTGGTACAGCATCCAGAACGGCACGGAAGCAAGCAAAATAGCGGCCATCAGAATCAGCGGCGGTACGCCGGCCGCCATGGTCACGTCCACCACGGACAGGAAAAGCACGGAGATGGCGATGAAACTCGATGGGTCGAGAAAACGAAGGACGTACATTGCCAGTGCCATCACGATGGTCAGCACGGTGACACTCGCGGTGATCTGATGAATTACCGGCACAAAATACCCGGCCAGCCAGTCAGTTACCTTATATTCCTGAATCACGTTGGCCAGGCCGAAAACACCGCCGATAAAAAGGAGCAGGGGCCAGGAGACGCCGGTAGCTATTTCGTTGTCTTTCAGAATTCCGCTGAAGCCAAAGACGGCTACCGCGATCATGCCGATCAGAAATGCAGGCAAATGATGGTAGCGGTCGGTGGTCCAGAACACGATCGAAACAATCACGACGAGCGCGGTCACCAGTTCCGGTTGCTTGAAAGATCCGAGCGACCTGAGCTTCTCCCTGGCAAAACCCGGAGTGGCGTTGAGCGGGGCTTCCGGTTTCAGAACGAGCGGGTTCAATACAAGGATCAGGACGCAGAGCAGCAGAGTGGGGAACGTGAGGACCTGGGCGTAAGACAGCCAGCTCAGAGGCAGGTGTTTGGTCTCGAAGGCGGCTGCCACCACCGGGCCGGACAAGGCCCCGTAGAGAAATGCAATTCCGGGGATAACCGCCATTTCCACCGTTGTGAGAATGATCAGCGCGGCGCCTTTGCTGCGTTTTTCGAGTCCCAGCGACTGCACCAGCGCCCATGCGATCGGTACCATGATGGCGGTGCGCACGGTCATCGACGGAATGCCCAGCGCGAGAATAAAGCCGATCAGGAAGAAGGCGGTCAGAATTCCCCCATAGGTATCGGGAAACAGGGACAAAATGTAATAAGAGATGCGCTCCGCGAGCCCCGTCTTCTTCATTGCGAAGCCGTAAAAGAGCACGGTCAGCAGCGTCCAGAACGCGCCGCCGCTGAAGCCGCTCAGTGCCAGGGGGACCTTTACCCCGGCCACGATCATCAGACCCATCAGCAGGATGGACGATATGCCGCTGTTGACGACTTGCGACGCCCAGAGAACGGCGGTGAAAGCGGTAATGCCAAGGACGAGCTGAGCAATGCGCGTAAGGCCGTGAGGAGTCGGGAGGGTAATAATCGCAAGGCCCACGGCAATCGCGATGAGAGTAAGAATCAACTTCTTTTTCGCGGAGTTTCCGGCTGCCCGGCCGGACGGCGACACTGCGGGGCTGGTGATGCTGGAGATGCTCATATTATTTTCGTTGAAGCCGCAAGTTTATCGCATTCCTTTCGATCCCGTCCAGAATGCGGCCTTACCTAATGGGTCATCGCGTAGACGATGTAGTTGATGCCGTACCGGTACGCCAGCGCCGTCATGTGCTCCGGATATTCAGGGGCATCCGCATACTCCCAGGCATCGCCGATATCGGTGTTGTAATTGACGGCCACGATCATGCGGTTTTTGTCGTCGTACATCCCGCGCCAGGCTGGCGTGGTGCCGAACGGCTGCTGCACCACCACGGTACCGCCCGGACCTCTGCGCAGATGGCGCGTGCCGGGGATGAACGAGCGGTCCTTCTCCCCGATATCGTAAAGAACATGCATGACGGGGTCCGACGCGGCGGTATCCGGGATCGGCGTGTTCGGAAGCACCCGCGCCATGGTCTCTTTGAAGACTTCCCATTGGTCCGGATCGGGACCCCAGAAATCGTCCACCATGAGGAATCCGCCGCGTAACAGATATTCCCGCAGGCGCGCGATTTCGGCGTTGTTCAACCCCCACCATCCTGTCTGAGTGGCGTAGATCCAGGGATTATCGAAGAGCCGGTCATCCGTGAGGCTCATATGGAGCGGCGTGCCGGTTTCGATCCGGGTCAGCCGCTGAATGCCCGTGGAGAAATGCTCGTCCGCATCCGGCCAGTCGACAAGCCACCAGCCGGCGCCCTGGCCGTTGCGGGAGCCGAATCCAAAGCCGCGATGGAATTCGGGCAAGTCGGTGTATTCCACGCGAATGAAATGGAATTCGGCCTTGTCGGGAAAGACAGCCGCGGGGCCTTCATCGTGCCCCTGAAACCTTACTCCGCCGAAACGTTGCGCGAGCGCCGTGCCCACCAGCGCCGTGGCCGCCAGAACGATCAACGCACCGAGGATCAGGCGAGGGCGGCGATTTTCAGGATTCACGTCCACCAGTTTATCCCTCCCGTTATTCATCGCACTTTGCGAAGCCGCGCTTCTATCTCGATAAGACCGCCTGGTTAGCCGGTTCCTCGACAATGGTATAGTCCGGCGGAACCTGAAAGAGAAGCGGGTCCGGCTCCGCGCGGTTGATGTTTTCAAGGCGCGTGGTGCCGGTTCCCAGGGAATTGGACTCCTTCATCAATAAAATGACCCGCAATTCCGCGGAATACCAACTCTCGACAACGGCCGTCCATCCACCGCCTCCTGGGGCTCCGGCTGGAGAAACTGTCGTGGAGCGCTGGCCGTCGGTCGCGAGCCCTTCAATGACTTTCGTCCCCAACGATTCCGCCCGGGTTACGGGGCAGGGTGGGCCGAATTTGCAGTAAAGCGATGAGACGAGTGTGACAGTCGAAGGTGTTTGCCCCGGCGCGGCTGCTGGAAACAAAAAACGCCGCGCAATTTTGTTCTTCGTGTCGAGAGAGTAATGCACTCCCGCGCCTGGGTCGTCGATGCTTATAAAGGAACCATCGATCAGGCTGGCCGGCGTCCAGGTATCGGTTCTGGTTCTTCCCGCGAAATCCCTGTATATACGGGTTGTTTGACGAGGCAAAACGTTGCGAACGTTGGCGGCCGGCACGCGGACGGTCGTTTCCTCCGCTGAAAAAGGTTGTCCAGCGATCGATATTACCGGCACGCCCTGCGCGAAGATCCCGGTGATCGACACCAAACTCAGCAACGCCAAAACCGGGAATCGCATAGGGCCATTACACTACGATTGGACTCGCAACTCAACCCAGCCAGGCAGCGCCGCCGGTTTATTCTTCAGGAACACGATGCGGCGCGTCTTCGGGAAGGGCAGTCCGGATTTGATCGCGCGCTCATAGTAGGGCAGCGTCGCGAGGATCTGCCGGTGCTCTTCTTCCCCGGCGCCGATCACCGCCGACTTGCTGAGAAAACCCGCGCCCCAGCCGATGGCGAGCAAGCATCCGCCATCCTGTTGCGCCTCCCCGAGCTTCCTCTGCAATTCCGCGATGGAGGCGCCAAGAGTGTCGAGACCGGTCCACGCCGCATATTGCGCGTGCAGTTCGAGTTGTTTCGCCGCGTAAAGGTTGGCTGCTTCGAACAGCCGTTCATGCGTCACGGGGGCGCTCCAGCGCAAGACCTGACGCACGGCTTCGCCATTCAGAAAGGAATTCTCGCGCCAGATTCCTTCGAACGCAGTCCCCGGTGAAGCCATTTCCGCGAACGCCGGCGTGCCTTCTTCCGGGCGCTTGCCGTCGACCGCCCCGCGGCCGGTCTGTTTCCACCCGAGCGAATATTGTTGCGGCCCGCGCGCAATCAATGTCGCGAGCCGCAGCATATAAATGCGATAAGCTTCGCGCGAGGCATGACCGGAATCCGTGACCGAGAACACACGCATGCGGTCCGATCCACCGGAACCCGAAGTGTGCTGTTCCATATGCTCCGCGGGATGCCGCGGCGCGCGTTCCCCCGTCATCCGCGCGGCAAGCTCGCGCACCGCGGCCGGCTTGACGTGCGAAAAAACGTATGCTGTCCGCAACGCGCCCTTGATGGCGGCGCCGGGAAGAAAAGGTCCCTCCTGCGTGGCGGCAAAGACCGGTATGCTCAGGCTCTCGGCCTGGGCGCGCTCCCAATAAGGCGTGTACGCGGCATCTTCGAACGGAATCCGGCGGCCCGCATAGTTCTGCGCGAATCCGCCCCACGACGCGAAGTCGAGTTTCGTTGCTTTATGTAATTGCGCGAGATAGCCTTCGAGCCGCGGACCTTTTGACAGCAGTTTGAAAATGCGTGTCTGGTCGAGCACGTTGACCTGGTCGCGCCAGACCATATAGTCGATGGGCGAGAGCTTTTCTCCATTGCCGACCAGCGTCGGGGTTAGCACGGTCACCCGGTACTTCATGCTTCCACCTCGAGCGGTACGGGCACGGCCAGCGCGAAGCCGGCGCGCCATGCGGGATGCGGAAAGCCTTCGGGCGCCACATCCACGGCGCGTCCGCGCAGCTTCGGCGCGGCGGAAGCCATCAGCACCGAACCTTCCTCGATCATGCGCACCTGTTTCTTCTTCGCGGAGCCCGCAGTGCTGTCGGTCCATCCGCCGCGCGTGGTGGAGACATAATCGCCACGCAGCCAGTCGACTGCATCGTCCGCGTGTGGCGAATAGAGAGACAGCATCCACCATGCTCCGGCGTGGCCATCGCCCGGGAACAAGGGCGTGGCATCGGAGAACTCGGGCTCGGCGGCGCGGCCCCAACCGCGGGAGCGCTCGCCCCCGAAGCCGGAATCGGCCAGCAAGCGGAGCGCGGATTTAACGCGCGCCTCCCAGTTGTCGTCCGTTAGTTCGATAAGGCCCCACCAGCCCGCATTGGGCGCAAATTCGAGGCACGCGGTCCGATGCGGTTCGGCACTGCCGGTGATACGATCGACCGCCGCGCCCGATCGCATCGCCACCTCAAATGGCGCGGCCATGCCGGATGGCAGCAGGCATTCGCTCGCCCCATCCACGGCCCAGCGCGATTCGTTGGCGACGCCGTGCCGAGCGACTTCAAGGGGCACGAGTTTCGCCGCGTTCACGTATAACTTCCCGGCGCCGGACGGCGGCCAGGAGGTTCGTGGCGGAGCAATCAGCCGGGTGTCCCCGACGAAAGGAAAAAACGAACTGAAGCGAACCGCCGGGCCTTCGGCGGCGCGTGCGGTGGCATCGAGCCAGGCGTCCAGATGCCCGAGCGAACTCATCGCATGCGTGACGGCGGAGTACAGCGCGTCGCTGTGATAAAGCGCATCGACTCTTTCGCGGTCGCCCGTGCGCTGCCCCGCGCGCCACGGACCGCTGGGCCGCAGCCTGATCTCAAGAAACGCCATCTGCTAGGCCGCAACCAGGGAGTCGCCGATCTCCTGCACCTTCGCCTGCAGCGCCGCGAGGTCCGCACCCGCCGCGATTTCCCGCTCCGGCGCGCCGGAGGCATAGTAATCCTTGCCGCGCCATGTGAGCTTGAGCCCGTCGAAGCTTACGCGGCCGCTGCCGCGGGAGCCGCCGCCACCGAGCGCGTCGTCTTCCAGCAGACGCAATCCCTGCACCACCAGACCGGGCAGCGACGCATCTTCGGGGCAAAGCAAATCGAGCACCAGACGCACGCGAAAACGCGCGCCGGCGGGGACCCGTTCAAGGGTTCGCGGATTGGCCTGAGAGGTGATGCGGTCGATTGCGTTCTCGCTCTTGACCTCGGTCAGTTCGTCGTCCAGCGTCTCTCGCATCTGCGAGGTGATGCTCTCCAGTACGAGCGGCGCGTCGAACACGCTCAGGCGAGCGGGCGTGGCGAAGTTGCTTTCGATATCCCCGCCGCCAACTTTCTCCATGCGGCCCGGGCTGCGTCCGAAGAGAATGCAGATTTCGTCGTCCGGCCGGTCGCTCTGGTGGATACGCACTTCCTGGCCTTTGCGCTTCGAGATGAAGACGAGCTCAGAGGGGACCGCCATGCCGGTCGACTGCTCGAGCAGCGCGCGAATGCGTCCGCGCAACGTGCTGCCTGGCACGTAAGGGCGGCCATGCGCGTCTTTCACGACGGGATTGTCCGCGCCTCCGATTTCGAGCGAGCCCTTGCCCGCGCCGACGTGCAGACCGGTTTCGCAATGCATCTCGCCTTCGAGGATCAGCTTTCCGATCAGCTTCAGTTCCGTTTGTGCAGTATGAGCGCTCATTGCTTCCTTATTCGTTGTAAGCTTACTCGTTATATGCAACGATGGCCTCGAACAGATCGCGGAATCGTTCGTATCCGCGCGCTTCGTTCTTGCGTGTGACCTGCAGCAGCAGCCGCTCGATCTGGTCGAGACTGCGCAATCCATGCCGCGCGATGGTGTAGGCGAGGCGCGCGCGCAACATCACGAAGGCATGCTGGCGCTCGTTCTCCGGCGTGCGCGTGGCGCGCCGCACGGCATTATAGAGCCGGCGCAACGTGCTGCGGGTCCCGGAATCGAGATCGCGCATGCGGCTGACGACCACGTGCGCCTGGTTATCGAGATAGAGGCTGTCGCCGATCAGTTTATCGAGATCGATTTCGGGCGGGCCGTCCATGCGCCGGTCGCCACCTCTGTCGCCGCCTGGACGGCGATCCCCTCCACCGCGTTCTCCACCGGGGCGGTCGCCCGGGCCACGGCCGCCGGGTCTGTCACCACCCGGGCGCGGCGGACGATTTTCCCGAGTGCGATTGCCTTGTTGTGTCTCTTCTGCCATGTTCCCCGATCCTCGATCAGCTACGATCTTATCCGGTCTATTAGTCCCGCATGAATTTCCGGCGGCGATTCCTTACAGTCACGGCGCGGAAAACGCTAGTCTTCGGCAAGACGCGCCCATTCGAGCGCGATCAGACCTTCGGGACGCAGTTTCAGGCGCCCGCGCAGGTTCCGGCCCGCCATTTCCTTCATCAAATGCGTGCGGAGCTTCTGAAATTCCCGTTCGCGGCGGGTCGCGACACGGGCGAAACGGCGCTGAAACCGCAGCGCCCGGGCGAGAAGACGCTGCTCGTCGCTTTCGGGACCTTCCACCTTTTTATACAAGTTGCGCAGCTGCCCCAGAAACTGGCGCGCGCCACGGAACTCTTCGTTCAAGTGGACGATCGCGTCTTTCAGTTCCGCCGCATCGTTCAGTTGCTTCCATTCGAGCACGCGCCCGAGGATGTGGAGACAGTCCTTATCCGAAGCGCGCGCGATTTCGAGGTCACGTCCGCAATCCTCATACGTGCGCGCGAGCGAAGCGCCCGTCTCCGCTATGGTCAGCGCCATGGTGACGGTCTTGGCTTCGGCGCCGGGCAGGTCTTTCAGGTTTTCCTGTGCGAAGCGGGAGAACACACGCTCCAGTTCGCGCGCAAAGCCGGCCAGCGCGTCCCAGGACCCATAGACCGCAAAATCCGCGCCGCCCGCGTAAAGCACCGTGACTCGCTGAAAATATTCACCCTGCGAACAAAGCAGTTCAATCTCGCCGGTGAGGAACTGCTTGTAGAGCATGGAGACGTGGACGTGTTCTTCCACGCTCTGCAACCGTCTCATGCGGGTCCCAAAATCGTCGATTCCGCCGCGCAGAACGCCCCACAGGCGCTCTCCGCGGGCACGCCGCGCAAGCTCCCGGGTGGAGGCGAAGGCCTCACCGTTGCGTGCACCGTGGCGGGTGACGGGAATATCCGCCTGACTGCCCACCTCCCAACGGGGTTCGCCGCCTTCGGCCGCTATCAGGGCCGGGAAGTCGAAACTCCAGCCGATGGACGGGGTCTCCCGCAGATCGCGGGGAATCCTGTCGGGTCCGGCGCCGGGATCGGGGAAGGGCTCGAAATAGCCGGGTTCCATGGCGCGGGGCCTGGTTGCCTGTCCCATGCCCTCCTGAAGGCGTTTGCGGACGATGGTCCAATCGCCCAGATTTTCCGTTGCGCTCCAGGCGATGCCGAGTTTGCCCGAACTGGCGTCACTCAATGCCTGAGCGGCGCGGGTGAGAAAGCGGCCTGCTTCGTCCGCTTTGGCCTGATCGGGAAGAATCACGACAAAGCTGCCGCCGCCCGAAGAACCGAGCATCAACGCGGGCAACTGCAGTTCGGCGAGCAGGGCGCGGGGCACGGCTTCGCCAATGAGGACAAGCCACATCGAGCGCGCTTCAAACGCGCGATTGTCCCGGTCGGCAGGAACCGCAAGGAGAAACTCTTCAGTACCCTGCAGCCTGCCCTGTAAAAGGATCTGCGCTGACATTCGGAATCTTGAGTTTAGCCTGGCACGTGCCTGGCCTGGATAGCGGACCGGTTAACCCGCTATTGCGGAGGTATTTTTCGCGGAAATGGATTAGCATAAATACTTCCATGCGATTCTTCTGCATCGGTACGCTGCTGTTCTGTCTGGCGAGTTTTGCGCGGGCTCAAACGCCGGTTCCAGCCGGAGAACTGGATGCCGTTGTTACGACCGACCTCGGAGTATTCCGGTTCGAATTTGCGCCTGACAAGGCGCCGAAGCATGTGGAGCAGTTTATCCGTCTGGCGCGGCAGGGCTACTACGATGGCGGCGCATTCTTCCGCGTGGTATTGAACGGCATTATCCAGGGCGGCGACCCTCTGCTGAAGAATCCTGCCACGCCGAAGAACCTCTGGGGTACGGGCGGTCTGAATCTGCTTCCGGCTGAATTCAGCGACATGAAGCATGAGCGCGGGGTGGTTTCAACCGTGCACATTCCGAACAAACCGGACAGCGATGGCAGCCAGTTTTTCGTTTGCGTGACGCCGCAACCTTCTCTCGATGGCCAGTACAGCACGTTCGGCCGCGTGACGGAGGGGATGGATGTGGTGGAGCGCATTTCGCAGGTTCCCGTAGACGCGAACGGCATGACGGAGAAACCGGTGCGCATTCTGAAGGTTACGATCGAGAACAAGAAAGTGGAACCGTTTCTGAATGCGTCCGTGAATGAGATGCGCAGGACGGTGACGCTGAAGACCACGCTTGGGGCTATCAGGATCGCAATGGAGCCGGACTGGGCGCCGGAGACCGTGCGCAATTTCCTGGGGCTCACGGCGGCCGGCTGGTACAACGGCACCATCTTTCATCGCATCGTGAAAGGTTTTGTGGTTCAGGGCGGCACGGCGGAAAAACGCGCCGGCGGCCCCACGCGCCCGGCCGACCGGTGGGTTCATCCGATCAGGGGTGAGTTCCGAAGCGACGTGAAACATGTGCGCGGCATTGTCTCCATGGCACGCGCGGACGACCCGAACTCGGCGACGACGTCCTTCTTTATGGTGCTTGGCCCGGCCAGCAATCTGGACGGCCAGTATTCGGCGTTTGGCAGGATCGTGGACGGCATGGACGTGCTCGATGCCTTCGAGAAAGAAGAACTGGACGGGGAGACGCCAAAGCACCGGCTTGAGATTATTGAGGCGACCGTCGACCCGAATTGAATGCAGACGGTTGAGCGAATCGGAGATCGTGACAGTCCGCATGGGATAGGCTGGTATCAGGCACCCTGGAGAAGGAGTCAGCCATGATTCACCAAGTCAAAGATTTATCGCCCAATCAACGCGCCGCGATCGAAAACCTGCTTGGCAGGACCCTGCGTGATGAGGAAAGTCTGACGATTCGGCCCGCGCGTATTCTGAAGGACGCACCGACCGGCAAGGAACGCGCGCGCGCGTTTCGCGGGTATCGGGAGAATCTCGATTTGCTGGCCAATCGCGTCAAGGATATTCAGGAAGATGCTATCGACGCAGTGATTGACGAGGCGCTGCACGCCGTTCGGCACAAGGCCGAATGATTGTCACGTTGGACTCGTCAATTCTGGTTCGCGCCACAAAACGATCCAACGGCCCTGCACGCCGGTTGGTTGACACCCTCGCCAGGAACCCTGACCACATCATTGCGTTATCGCCATTCATTCTCGGGGAGGTCGGCAAGGTCCTGAGCTATCCGCGCATGCAGGAATTGTTCGGTCTCAGCGGTGAGGAGATCCACGAACACGTGAATTTCCTGCGCTCGATTTCCCGCATTGTCGAGCCCCAAACCGGGATGCCGGTGGTGTTGCTTGACCCGAATGACGATGCGGTCCTTTACACGGCGGTTGCCGCCGGTGCCGACGTGTTGTGCGTCAAGGATCGGCATTTCCATGACTCGCACGTCGTCGCGTATTGCGCGCGCGAAGACATCCGCGTCATGGACGAATTGACGCTGCTCGAGTTTCTCGGCTGAGTTCAAGAGCATGATCTCCAGCTTGAGGTTTACGCCACTCCATTAGGCGCAGACATCATTGAAGGGAATATCCTGTCACGGTGCCGAAGCTTCTTACTTGTCATAGTGCCCATTCAGATCGGCGAGACCGTTCCTGATGTGCACGGCATCGCGTTCACCCTCAAAACAACCCGATTCCAGCATTTCGTAATCGGCTTTGGCCCTTTTCAGGGGGAACTTCATTTTCCAGGCCCGAGTGAAAACCTTCGAGTCGTCGATGGTTGCTTCCCAGTTCATGGTGTCACGATCGACCGGCGTGAAGCGTTCCACCACATGCAGGGCGTCGCTGTGAAAGTGGCCGGACATATCGAACACGCTCTTATCGTTGTTGTCGGCCACGTCCACCACGAGCGTGTTTCCTTCCCAATGGCCACGAGAGTCTTCCATCCGTGCCAGATAGTTCTTTGGATGCGGGCTGCCGTCGGTATAGATGATACGGCGCGCGTGCATGTTTTCGTAAAGAACCGCGATGAATGCCGGTGTCTGGAAAAACTGAAAAGTGAAGTAATTGGCGTGCGGGATACCTTCGTAATGGCAGTGGCCGGTTGGATCCAGTTCCATGTGCCGGGTAAGTTCCCTGACCTTCGCTGCCGCCCAGGGCTGGTAGGGGAGTTCGCCCCCTTCCACAATCCCGGTCTTCGATTCGGTGCCCAGGAAAACCCCTCCCTTCCCGAGGTCCGCGGTTGCCAGATCCGGATGGCCGTCAGCCATCAACGGTGGATTATAAGCGGTCTGGCCAAAAGCCGCGAGCGGCAGCGACAGTGCCGGCAGAGTAAAGAAGCAAACTTTCATCCGGGATCTCCTGCCACTTGTTTATGACCTCGGCGCCGGACGATACGGCGGGTGTATGGCGCGGCCGTTGTCGCCTTCGGTGCACTCCTGCTCTCTCAGTTCGAAGCCAGGCTCCGTAATGCGGTGGAGCGGCATCGTGATTTTCCAGGGCCGCGAATAGGTCTTCGGGTCCTCTATCGTCGCCGCGTAGCGAATCGTGTCGGGACCGGTGCGCGTATAGCGTTCGACTACGTGCAACTCGTCGCTGTGCGTGTGCCTCGCCGAATCGAGCCAGGTCTTGTCGCCCAGATCCGTCACGTCGACAACGAGCGTGTCGCCGTCCCAATGGCCCACCGAATCTCCCAGCCAGAGGTCGATGCCGTCGAGATGCGGGCGCGGGGTTGTGGACACAATGCGCTGATCGTGCAGGTACTCATACATGAAGACAACTGTCCCGAGCCGCTGGAGAATCTGAATGGGAAACGGCATGTAGGTGATGCGCGGTACGCCAGGCATGGAGCAGTGAGCGATGGGATCGACGCGGTCGCCTTTGTCCTCCCTTTCGAGCGCTTGCGGCAGATAGGGAATCTCGTGGCCCTCGGCCACCTCGCTTACATCGAAAGCCGCGGCATTACTGGTCTGCCAGATTCCCTGGAGATCCGGCTTGCCATACGGGGTATGCGGCACGGTATAAGTTGTCTGCCCTGCCGCGAGAAAGAGGCCGCCCATCGCGGTCAGCGACGCAATCGTGAAGCTTGCTCTACGATGGCTCATTGGAGAACTTCCTGGCCGGGATTCTCTTCCGTTCCCGGCACGACGACAGAACCGTTGGACAGACTCATCCCGTCAGCGGGATTTTATCGCAAAGGTTCAGGGGTATTCGTCATCTATGAGGGTAACCGCGCCATGCTCCAGCGGGCCGACCAGTCTTTGTGCAATGCGCGCGGCGAGCCTTGCCGGCGGTAGAGCGCCACGCCGCCCCATGGGGGTATTGGTCATCGCCGTAAGCATTTTTCCTGGCCGCGCGACGAGGACCCCTACATGCGGATATTGAAGAGCAGCCACAGCGGCCATCCCTTCGATGGCACGCTTGGCGGCGACGAAATGAGGCCATTCCCGGACCGGTTTTTCCACCACCGCGGATGAAATCACCACGAGTCTGCCGTTGTTGGCTTCCAGGAGGTCGAGAAATGCGCACAATGGGCCCAAAACCAGCGCCAGCGACTCGTTCATATATCGCTCGATTCGTTCGAGCGCATTCCATTCCAGCCGCAGTGGCAGAGGCACGGGGAAAGCGTTGCACACCAGGATATCGAGACGCCCATGCCCGGCCACGATGCGCTCGCGCAAGTGCTGGAGCGCAACCGGGTCGCGTGCGTCCCACTCACCGATCGATCCCCGGCTCCGAATCGCGCCAGCGAATAGACCGTGGCGCCCCGCGACTCCAACGCCTTCTTCGTCGCCGCTCCCAACCCGCGGCTGCCGCCCACGATCAAAGCTACCTGGCCCGTGAGTTCGCTGGTTCCGGCGACCGCGGTTTCAGGATCTCCGGCTGGATCGTTCGCGCGAATGAACGGCCGCAAGACTCCGGATGCGACTTCAGCTCCATCGGCCGTGAGCGTAAATTCGTTCGTCATCTGGCCGGTTCGACGGTCGACCGCGCGCACCGATGCTTTGTAGTCGAGCAACGCTCCCGTGAGCGGTTGTCGAGGCAGGCTCAGTTCCACTTTTGCGCTCAAACCGGAGTCGCCTGGCATGTCCATCCCGGTGAAATAGCTGCTCCAGCACAAAACACAGTGCAGCCAGCCCCGGTCCGGCGAGTTCCAGCGCCCTTCGAGGGTTTCGAGCGCGGCCCGGTCGCAGTTGTATCTGCCCGAGACTTCGAGACCCGGAACCAGATCGGCTTCACGCCTTCGAAACGCCGTGGCATGCGCGAAATGAGGGAGATCGCAACCGGTGGCCGGCGGTTCGGAATCGCCCTCCGTTTCGATCCCGATTCTCATCACCTCGGAGGTGCCGTCGAACAACGCGCAGTTCAGCCTGGCGCCGTCATCCGCGACAGAGATCCTGTAGTCGACGTCAAGAAACATGGGCCGGAGAAACTCAATGCGCAAACTCGCGATACGGCAACCGGCAGGCAGGGACACGCGGCCAAGGCAGGCGATGACTCCCAGTTGCCCGAACACGAGGATTTCTCCATACGGAGTAGCCCTGGCATAGGATTCCGAGACATGCAAAGGGCTCCGGTCGCCGGATGCGGCACTGAACAATTCCATGTCCCGCCAGGAAAAGCGGATGAAGGGGCTTTCCTCTAACGGCGGCGTCATACCCGCATGGTGGTTTTCACGTAATCGAGCACCCGTTCGAACGAAGTGAGATCGGGAAGAATTTCAAAATCCATCACGATGCCGAATTCTTCTTCGATTACATTTACCAGACTGATTGCCCCCACCGAATCCCACTCGGGCATTGTTTTCTGATCGGCTGTATAGACCGCGCCGGGCGCAAGAGCCGGAAAGACAACCCGGAAGCAACCTGCCAGTTTGTCTCTTGTTTCATCTTTCGGATACATGCGCTTCCTCCGGCGTCGATTTCCTGACTGCTTGATATAAAGGGGGGCACTTTTCTTCAAAGAGGCCGCGAGCGAGCACAAATTCCCCTTCGGGTGCACCGCCCAGCAGGCCTGCGAAAAACGTCTGGAGCGGGGTGTTCTTCGGCGTAGCGGCGTACGCGAACCGAATCCCGGTCGTAGGGAAACGATCGAAGATGGCTTGCAGGCACCGGTGCTCGATACGCCGGGCAAAGGCCCGGCAACTCAGGACCCAGGATAACACGTGAACTTCCCGGCTATTCCACTGCCCCCGAATCACGCCGATCTTGCCCAGCGGTCCAAACTTGTCTTCGTAAGAGACCGAAATCAGGAACGCCCCCGGCCTGTTCAACTCTGCCTGCCAGTCCGCCTGAGAATAGCGTGCTCCATTCAAATTGAACTGATTGGTTTTGTTCACTAGTTCGAGCGCGCGCGGATCGGTTGCGCCAGCCGCGAAATCCAGCGTGACAACGGATTCCAGGCCGCGAAGAAATTCCTCGGATGCTCCACCCCCCGCTTCGGCAGCCTGACGGAATCCGGCCCCCTGGCGGATGCTTTCGAGCCTCAGCAGATCCTCCTCCGAGATTCGCTGTTTACCGAAAAGGTCGCGAAGGTTCTGTAAAAAGCCGTATGCCGCTGCATGGTCGTTGCCTGGAAACAACAGGCAGGTCATTTCGGGATGAGCCTGCCGCACCTCCGCAATTTCCATCGGGCTGTCGTCCACAAATACGACGCTGTCCATGCCGATATTCCATGTGGACAAAATCCGCTCGACGGAGCCCGACTTGGCCGACCAGTGGATTTCCATGGGAAAGATCCGTGTTGCGGGCAACACCAAACGGTTCTGTTCGAAGACCTGTTCAACCGCGGCGCGGTCGTTTTTGCTCGCGACGGCAAGCAGCACGCCCTCGTCGGCGAGAGCACGGAGCAGTTGCTGGTAAAGTCCATGGATCGGCCGATGGCCAGTGAGATCCCACGAGATCCCATCGGGGCCGAGATCCCCGAGGACGCCATGCCACAACGTGCCGTCGAGATCGGTGATCAGGCCTTTCTTCGGCTGCGGCGGCTGGATCAGGCGCGCCAGGGCCGAGGCGACGGCGTCGGCATGAGGCAGAGTGTAAGGCAAACCGCCAAAGAGTTCCGAACGGAGATCGAACCGTCCGGCGGGATTCGAATCGAATGCCAGTCTGTTCGGATTCACAAAAAATGTGTTGGCCCGGCCAGCCAGCGATTCCGCGAACGCCAGGACGTCGTGCATCATCCCCAGTTCAAACCCGCCGGCCTGCCACCCGGGCGTGTGAAACACGGGGGCCAGAGGCAGCGTGGGGAGCGAAATTGCGGCAATACGGTGCGCCGGTAAGGCCAGAACCGCGTGAGCGATACGGTCGAGGGAAAGCCGGACCGTTTTGACGATGTCCACGGTCTGGCCGGGTCCCCATCCGCCCAGTTGACGATATCCCAGACGGGAATCGAGATCGGACCACTCAATCGCGATCGCTATCGCGTGCGAATCCGTTTCGGTCACCGCCACCGTGCCCACCAGATCGCCATACATGCCTGGCCGGACATCCACCCGGCGGGTGGGGAGCGCTCTTTGAAGGTATGCGCCCAGATACGTGGCAAGATGCAGCGGGGTGAAACCGCACGCCAGGGTCACCGCGAACGGGGTACCCGCTTCAGGCGCGCTTTTGACGATGGTCAGTGCCTCACTGAACTTCACTTCATCTAATGTACCGAAGCAGGCCCTCCCGTCGCTCTCCAAACACGAGAGACGGGTCAGGCCCAGAAGGAACTACTACCGTCGTGAAGGTAAGCCGCATCGCCGTCCACCATCTGGTAGCGGGCGATCTCCGGCACGCTCTTGTCCCGTAACCGGAAGCGCAATGCAATCTCTCCCCGAGGTTGAAATCCGGCTTGCTTCAGCGCTTCGCTCTCGTGAGGCGTACTGCCGACCGTCACGATTTCCGCAATTTCCCGTCGTGCGGATGCCTCCCGGATGGCCAGCAGGTAGAGCGCGCGCCAGTCGCCGATCTCTCGGGAATCCACCCATGTTTCGGCGATTCTGCTCTGCCGGATGGCGACGGTCAGGACGAAATACCCGCGCGCCACGCCGTTCTTTTCGACGACATAACACTCAACCGGAGCCACGGGGCAATCCATCAGGTATGCAATATCCTCCGCAGTCCGCTCAAATACCGCTTCGGCGCCCCGGGGATGCGGGGTGGGGAACTCCGCGGTGGCGAGTTGCTCCCGCGGGACTCTTCGGACGTTCCATCCCGGAGGCATGATCGAGCGCGCGCGCATCTTCCAGAGCAGATTCCGTCCAAAACGCGCCACCGACTTCGCGGAACGGGAATCGTCACGCAGTCTCACGAACGGGCGCACCGGGAGCGCGAACATGGTGGCGCTCACGCTTTGCCGACAGCCCAGGGCTGGAAGAATCTTCTGGGTCATATCGCTGCCTCCAGCGACGAAAAAGCCATCGCAAAGCTTCCCTGCATTCCTCAGCAATACCCTGCCCGCCCCGGGTGAATCCGGTTTCGCCGCCCAGTCGATCATGTGAAATAACCTGTAGCGCCGGTCTTGCCATGCAAGGGACAGAGGGACAACGGAGCCATGGGCAACCAGCTCTCCGTCACGCTCCATGACGAAGCTGCGGGAACCCTCCCACTTTGGATGCCTCTGCCAGTATTTCCAGTCCATCTGTGCGGCACGGAGCCCGGGATGGCCGGACGGTATGCCAAAGATCTGCTGCATGAGCCGTGAAATCGCATCCGCATCGGACGGATCGGTCGGGCGGAACTTCAAGCTCAATGTATTCCCGCGACCGCTTCCTCAAAATACTCCTGGGGAAACGAGGAATCGACGACGATTCTTTGCAGCCGGAACGGATCGCCGCAAGGACTATTCAGGCCGCTTAGGGTGGTGACGCCTGTCTTGAATTCCGCAGCCTTCACAGCAGCTACAACGGCATCGCTGAAATCTTCCGCCTCTCCGTTCGGGTAGGCGAAATGCAGCGGCGTCTCTCCGAGTTCCTGCTCCATCCGCTGTTTGCAGGAAACAATTTCCTCGGTAAGTTCCGCCTGGGTTTCCAATTGCGACAGGATCGGATGCGTACGCGTGTGTCCTCCGAATTCGATGCCATGTTTCCGCAGTAACCGCGCCTCATCCCAATTCATCGGCTCGCACCCTGCAGGGATTCCCCGCGGCATCGGAACGTCAAGGCTCTCGATAGTTTCCGCGAGCATGCTGAGCCGCTGGTGGTTCGGGACGCCTTTCAGCTTCCTGACAACGAACTCGAACGCCGCCTCGCGCTCGGATACGGTGGATGTCCGGACGATTCCGAAGTCTCCAAACTGAATCCGCGAAAGGGCGGTCCGGTTCATTGCAAACAGCAGGGGATCCCACCAGAGCGCGTCCACCCGATCGAGGAATGAACTCACGAGAAAGACCGTTGCGGGTAGCCCGTGAGCTTTGAGGACAGGCGCGGCGCATTCGCTGAAATCTTTGTAGCCATCATCGACGGTTATAGCCACCGCATTGGCGGGAAGCGGCTTACCCGTCTGCAGGCTGGCTGCGATATCTCCCATCGAAACCGGCTCGTAAGCCTTCCGCAGATGGCGGCACTGCCGGTCGAATCGATCCATGTCGCCAGCCGGAAAGCGATGATACGTCAGGATCCGAACGCCTTTCCTGAACCGCCGGGGGAGATGCATGCCGCCGGCACGATGAAGCCCGATTCTGGCGATAACTTTCAAAGCGCTCATCGATTCCGCGATTCTATCATTGGCTCCGGGAGCCAGTCTGCCGATTGATAGACTGAGGGGCGCATCTGCCTGGACGTGGCTGGCGAAGACGCCGTGGAGCACTGTACGGTCGAGCCGGGAAGCCCGAATCTGCTCCGCGCCGTTTATATCCGGCTGTCCGACGGTAAGAAACTGCCCGCTCTTCAACCCCCGGAGAACTAATCGGCGTGCAGAACGATTCCAGAGTCGCGCCCCGCCGCAGTCCACGCCGGGACCCATGCCGCGGCGATTGAAACCCCCAGAAGAAAGATAACGACGGAAACGGAAGTCGATTTCGATGCCGTCTGCCCCGACCAGACCATCGCGAGCAAGCCGATCGATTCTCCGGTAATGACGAAGCGCAGGGTCGACTGCATGAGCATGCGGATCAGGGCCGCACGATCCGCGCCCAGAACGGTCCGAATGGCAATCTCGCGCCTTCTGACCGACACACTCTCCGCGACTACACTGTAGATCCCCGCGGCCGCGAGCAGCAGCGCGCCTGCCCCGAAAGTCACCAGCAGCATCATGTGGAATCTTTGCGTGGCCATGTCCCGATCGAGAAGTTGGGCGATGGTCGCGACTCTGGCCACGGCCTGCCCCGGATCGATTCGGGCCGCTTCTCCGCGAACCAGCGCGGCGAGTTCCCCCGACGTTCCCCGTCCCCGGATAACGACGTAATTTACAGGAATTCCGGTCTGAAGGTAGCTGACGTAAATGTCCTCGCGCGGCTGCAAAACGCCGCGGGAACGAGTGTCCGCGACTATTCCGGTGACCTTCCACCAGTCGCGGGAACCACGGCCCAGGTGGAGCCGGGCACCCATGGCACCGTGGCCCATGCGCTGGAGCCGGTCTGCCAGGGAGCGGCCGATAATCGCGACCCGCTCGCTGTTTTCCGAGTCGTGAAGCGTGAAATCGCGCCCTTCGAGCAACGGCGTTCCCACGGTTTGAAAATACCCCGGAGTTACGACTTCGAAATTGGAGACGGGCAGTTTGAGCGTATCCTCCGCCCGGTCGAATTCGGACTGAAACGGCACGTCCCACCCGATTGCGCCTTCGAGCGGACGCAGCAGAACCGCAGCCGCGCCGGTTACCGAAGGCGACCTTCGCAACCCGTCGAGCAGCCTGGTATAGAAGAGGTCCGGATCCGATTGCGGGCCTCTGAGCGCCAGGTTCATCGTCACCGCGTCCCGGTTCGCGAAGCCGGTATCGGTCGTGAGAAGGGCGCGTACGTTACTGACGACCAGCAGAGCAGTCGTCAGCAGGACTACGGTGATCGCGGTCTGGCTCATCGTGAATGCGCCCTGCAGGCGCCGTCCTCTTCTCCTGCCGGTAAGCGGACCGCGAATTCCGACGAGCGCGGGGGCGATCAGAATCGGAGCGAGAGAACAGGCGAGCGCCGTGAGCAGCGACAACGCGCCGCAAACCAGAAGTACCTCGCCATCGATCCCGGCGTCCCCGATGCGCGGCAGATCGGCGGGCGCCCACATAATGAGAAACCGGATCAGGCCCCACGTCAGCCCCAGGCCGGCGAGTCCGGCGATGGATGCCGCCGCAAGGCCTTCGACCAGGAACTGGATCAGGATGCGGGAGGATGTCGCGCCCAGCGCGGTCCGCATCACGATCTCATCCCTGCGGGCCACGGTTCGCGACAGGAACAGGTTGCTCGCCGTCAGGCAGGCAGTGGCCAGAAGCAGAAATGCGGCGGCCAGCGAAATGGGCAATTGACGTCGCGCGGGGCCGCTCCAGTAGTCCGGAAGCGTGGTGATTACGGCTTGTTGCCCGGGCGTATAAAACTGCGGGTAAGCGCGCGCGAGGCGCTGGAAAAGGCTGTTCACCTGCGCCGCAACCTGCGCCTTCGAGTAGCCACGACGCACGCGCGCAATCGCCTGGAGGTAGACCGAGCCGCGTTTTTGCGTGTCCGGCCTGACTCCGACAGGCACCCATAAACCCACCCCTCGGGGAAAATCCACTTCCGGCGCCATGACTCCAATGACGGTGAATCCGGTTCCGTTGAGCCGGATTTGCCGGCCAACGATGGCTTTGTCGGCGCCGAACTGCTCACGCCAGACAGCGTTGCTCAGGATCGCGGCCGGCGCGGCGCCCACGTGCTCGTCGGCGCTCGAAAAATCGCGCCCCAGCATGGGCGAAACGCCCAGTGTGCGGAAGAAATCCCGCGACACGGGCGCGCTCTCCACCTGCACCGGATCGTGACCGCCATCCTGAATCGCGACGCCGTATCCATACAGTGTCGTGGGCATGACCGCGACGGATTCAAAGGCTTTGACATTTTGCTGCAGGTCGAGTAGTTCGGGATAAGCCAGTTCGACGAACGGCGCGCCTGCTTTCACATCGGCTTTCCAGATCACCGCCAGCGAATTCTGGTCCGGAAAAGGCAACGGCCGCAGCAGCACGGCCTCGACGAGAGAGAATATCGCGGTGGTCATGCCGATCCCGGCGGCGAGGACGGCCATCGCCAGCAGGTATGACCCTCCACGCCGTGTAAACGTCCGGAAAGTAAATCGCACCGTACGCACGGCGGTATCGAGGAGCCGGAGCGGGCCCATTTCGCGCACCGTTTCCCGGACGAGCGTTCTGTTTCCGAGCTTTCGGCGGGCCATGCCTGCGGCGTCGGCGGGAGAGCGCCCTTCGTCGATGAGATCCTGCCGCAGCTGCGCGAAGTGGTGGTCCAGTTCGTCGTCGAGATCGTCCGGCCGCATCACATTCCCTTCGCCGCCGGGCGCATCGCACGCGCAATCGCCCGAACCAGTTTCTTCCACTGGGCCTCTTCGAGGACGATCTGTTTCCGTCCCGCTGCCGTTAGCGTGTAATAGCGGGCGCGCCGGTTGGTCGGAGAGACTTCCCACTTTGCCGCGATCAGAGCCTGCTTTTCCAGACGCCGCAGCGCCGGGTAGAGGGAGCCGTGATCCACCTGAAGCACTTCATCCGACAGCCGTTCGATGGTCTTTGCGATCTCATACCCGTTCGCCCTGCCGCGCAGGAGAGTGCGCAGCACAAGCATGTTCAGAGTGCCCTGGACCAGACCCGGCTGTTACGTTGCTTCTTGAGGAGTAGTCCTACCGGTAGACAAACTACTGTCAGTATATCCCCGCGCCCGCCGTTGTATCATTTCCATTCGCAACGTGACTGAAAATATTTCCATTTCCGCGGACCGCCCTCATCGGTTCCTGCCTCTTCTGCTGGTGCTTTTCGCCGGCAGCGGCTGTTCGGCCCTGATCTACGAAGTCGTGTGGCTGCAACTGCTGCAGCTGGTGATCGGTTCGTCCGCTGCTTCGATTGCGGTGCTGCTCGGAACCTTCATGGGCGGCATGTGCCTCGGCAGCATTGCCGTGCCGCGCCTGATCTCGGGACGGAAGCACCCTCTGCGCCTTTATGCGCTTCTGGAACTGGGCACCGGCCTGTTCGGCCTGGCCGTGCTCTTCGGCCTGCCGTATGTGCAGTATCTCTATACGGCCACGATTGGCCACGGCTTCCCCGGAATCCTGCTGCGCAGCGCCGCTTCCGCGATTTGCCTGCTGCCCCCCACCGTGATGATGGGCGCGACGCTGCCTGCCATCGCGCGCTGGATCGAAAGCACCCCCCAGGCCGCCTCGTGGTGGGGCTTCTTCTATGGCGGGAACATCGCCGGTGGCGTCTTCGGTTGCCTGCTGGCCGGGTTCTATCTGCTGCGAATTCACGATATGGCGACCGCAAGCTACGTGGCGGTGCTCATCAACGGGGCCGTGGCGGCGGCCAGCCTGGCCCTCGCCCGGTTCGTGCCCTGGGAACAGCCGGCGGCCGTGCTGGAATCCGCCCCGCGCGCCCCCGGCTCCTGGCCGGTCTATTTCGCGATCGCGCTTTCCGGCATGTGCGCGCTTGGCGCGGAAGTGGTATGGACCCGGACCCTCTCGCTCATGCTCGGGCCCACCGTCTACACCTTCTCGATCATCCTCGGCGTGTTCCTCGCGGGGCTCGGGCTCGGCAGCAGTGCCGGCTCCGTGCTGGCCCGCAAACACGGCAATCCGCGCATGCTGCTGGCGCTCTGCCAGCTTCTGCAGATCATAACCGTTGCCTTCGCCGCGTATATGCTTGCCGATTTCCTCCCTTACTGGGCCGGCCACGTGGACACGCTCGCAAGCCCGTGGATCGGTTTCCTCAGCGACCTGGGCCGCAGTTCCATTGCGATTCTTCCGGCCGCGATCCTGTGGGGCGCCAGTTTCCCTCTGGCGCTGGCGAGCGTGGCTTCGCCGGACAGGGACGCGGGCAGGCTGGTAGGGGAAGTCTACGGCGCGAACACCGTCGGCGCGATTCTGGGATCGATCGGGTTCAGTCTGATTTTCATCCCGCGCATCGGTACGCAGCATTCCGAACAACTCGTGATCGCGCTTTCCTTCCTCGCCGCCATCGTGCTGCAAAAACTCTCGGCGAAGACCGCGGGAGCGATACTAGCCGCCGGTCTGGTGGCGTGGAGCGTGCCCGCGATCCCGTGGAAGCTGATCGCCTTCGGCCGCCGTCTCGCCACCACCCCCGGGAACTGGACTCCGCTCTATGTGGCCGAAGGCATGAACTCGTCGATCGCCTACACGAAATATGAAGGCGTAACTACTTACTTCCACGTCAGCGGCAAGACGGAAGCCTCGGCGGAGCCTCAGGACATGCGGTTGCAGCGTCTGCTGGGGCACTTGCCCGCGCTTCTCTCGACGAAACCGAAATCCATCCTCGTGGTCGGCTGTGGCGCGGGCGTGACTGCGGGAACGTTCGTGGTTCACCCCGAAGTGGAGCACATCACCATCTGCGAAATCGAGCCTCTGATCCCCCCCGCGTCAGCCATCTATTTCAGCCGCGAGAACCACAACGTGATGCACGATCCCCGCACACGGATCGTTTATGACGACGCCCGGCATTACATCCTGACAACCACCGAGAAGTTCGACATCATTACGTCCGACCCGATTCATCCGTGGGTCAAGGGGATTGCTCCGCTCTATTCCACCGAGTACTTCGAACTGGTGAAGAAGCACTTGAACCCGGGAGGCTTCGTCACCCAGTGGGTGCCTCTTTACGAGAGCAACGTTGAAACCGTGCAAAGCGAGATCGCCACGTTCTTCGACGCTTTCCCCAACGGCACCGTCTGGGGCAATCTGAACACGGATGGCCAGGGTTATGACGTTGTGCTGGTGGGCCAGGAAGGGCCGCTGAAAATCGATTTGGACGCGATACAGCAGCGTCTGGACCGTCCCGAATATAAGCCCGTCGCGGAGTCGATGCGCGAAGTGGGCTACACCTCGGCGGTGGATCTGCTTTCCACGTATGCCGTGCAGGCGTCGGACCTTCGCGGATGGTTGCGGCACGCGCAGATTAACCGTGACCGGAACCTCCGCCTGCAGTACCTCGCGGGCATGGGACTCGATCAATATCTTGCCCCGGCGATCTACGATCAGATACTGCGGCTCAGTTCGCCGCCTTCGAACATCTTCACCGGTTCTCCGGAAAGCCTGCGGGCGCTGCATACGGCGATGGCGGCTCCGCGGTATTAGCGGGGCTGGCGCGTACTGCATCGCTGTTACTCCGGAAACGGTTGCTTCAGAAGCGCGCACACGCATCCGGGTGCAAGACGCGCGGGCCGTTCAGCTTTTTCCTGTGATACCGTTGAGGCGTGAACGCCGCTACGGGACTGGACGGTCTTCTGGAGCCTTTAAGCCTCTGTCTCGATGCGGAATCGGCTCGGCGTTTAGTGGCGTTCCGAATCGACCCACATGTGCTGGCGCGGATCGAAATGCTTGGTGAACGCGCAAACGAGGGCCACCTCACCGCTGACGAACGATCTGAATACGAAGCACTGATCAACGCTGCGGACTTTATCGCAATCCTCCGGCTCAAAGCTCAGCGGCATCTCGCCCGGATTGCTAATTAACGGGCGCGTATCCGTGAGACGTTCGTCCGTTCCAGAGGGGCTGTACGACGCGCCGTCGCTTATTGCACAAAGTAAACGACCGACTTGGGGAGACGACCGTCACGCCGTGTTGCGCACGGGGAAAACACTTCCTTGACCGCCTTAGCCCAACGAGTCCAATCGCGCAGGCGGGCCAGAATGTATTCCGGTTCGCAACACGCTACAGCGATCGCAGAAAATTCATAACATCCTGCTTCGTCCTCGCCGGCAGTGCGTTGAAACCCGCGACCACCCCATTCGCCTCCGACCCCTGGCTCGCATGATCCTGAATCGCCTGCGCCAGATCGGACGTTCTGCCGTCATGCAGGAAGAAAATCCTCTGCCCGAGGCCCCATAGCGGCGCGGTCCGGAAATCGCCGCCCTGCGCCAGTCCCTGCTCGATCCCGTCCGCCAGGCCCGCACCCATGTTGTGCAGCGCGAGATCCGACCACAGATGCGCCTGCTGGTTGCGCAGCGCGGGCGACGCGGCGTTGCCTGTCGTCAGCACCGGTGTGTGGCAGAGCGCGCAACCGATCTGCGTAAATGCCCCGCGCCCGTTCGCGACGGATGGGTTGTCCGGCGTGGGAACGGGCGGCGCCAGAAAGCGCAGGAACGCCGTGAACCCGGTCACGTCGCTGATGCCCTGCAGCAGCGACGTGGCCGAGGGGTCGGTGCGATCCTCCGGTGTCGTGTTGAAGCCGCAGCCGGGTGTCTCGTCGCGCTCGGTGGGGAAGACTTCGTTCGTGACGCCCTGTTCCACGTTGTAGGCCTCGCCCCCGAAGATCTCAAGCGACTTGTTCTGCGCCTTCCATCCGAAGCGCGTTATGGTGCCGTCGTTGCCGCTGCGGTTCACATGGCCCGCGATGCCCAGCTGCTGCTTCAGCGGCGCGTTCCCGGCAAGATTGGCCAGGATGGTCGAATCCGCGACGGCCTCCACCATCCCGGCCCCATAGAGAGGCGTCGGAATGCGGAAAGCGGCGTTGTTCTGCGCCACCGCCGTGGCAAAGTCCGGTTGCGCGATCCTGCAGCCGGCGGCATCCGAGCGCCCCGCGATCGTGAAGAGATTGTGGACGCCCCCATCGGGCGAGCCATCCGCATTGCGCACGAAACGCACCACCCGCACCGGTCCGTTCTGCTGAATAAACGCAGGCACGCTGTTGGTCGCGCCAAAATTCGTCGCCATCGCGATCTGCGGGTTGATCCGGGGGCTGCTGCCGCCGCCAGTCGGCTGCGCGTGGCATCCCGCGCAGCTGTTGAGGTTGAAGCGCGGTCCCAGGCCCGATCCGGTGGCGCCTGGCTGCGTGCCGGAGACCGAGTCAACCTCGCGAAACCGGGTTTGTCCTTCATTGAAAAAGTTCATCTCGGCCTGGCTCAGGCCGCGCAGCGGATTGCCTCCCGAAGGCGGCCCCTGGCGCGGACCGGGATCGACCTGCGCGAACGCGATGCCGGCCGCAAGGGCCGCAATAGCAACAATTTTCTCGAACATATATTCCAGTAGACTGGCTCAATGTAAAAGGATTGTTCGCCCCTGCGGGCAGAAGTGTAAAGCTACGGTAAATCTCCGAAAATGCGCGGAAAAGTGGGATATTACTGGTTACAGCGATGACCTATACGACGCCCGCCGCGGCGCTGAACACTCACCTGCTTCTGGTGGATGACGACGTGAAGCTGTGCCGCCTGGTGCGCGATTACCTCGAACCGCTCGGCTATCAGGTTTCGAGCGCGCATACAGGTCCGGACGGCCTCGAACAGGCCCTGGCGGTGGAGTACGACGCCATCATTCTCGACGTCATGCTGCCCGGGCTCGACGGTTTCGAAGTGCTCAAGCGGCTGCGCGCGCACTCCAGCGTGCCGGTGCTGATGCTGACCGGGCTCGGCGATGAAGCGGACCGCATCGTGGGTCTCGAAATCGGCGCGGACGATTATCTGCCGAAGACCTTCTCCACCCGCGAACTGCTCGCCCGCCTGCGTGCCGTGATCCGGCGTTCCCGCATCACGGCCGTGCAAAAGGGCGACACCAAACAGCCCGCCGTGGTTGTGGGCGAACTCCGCGTGGACCCCGAAACACGCGTCGCATCCATGGGTGACCAGCCGCTTCCGCTCACTGCCGTCGAGTTCGATTTGCTGCTGTCTCTCGCGCGCGCCGGCGGACGTGTCAAGACCCGCGAACGTCTGCTGCTCGAAGTGGCCGAACGCGATTTCGAGGCCTTCGACCGTTCGATCGACGTGCACATCTCTTCCATCCGCAGGAAACTGGGCGACGACCCCAGGGCTCCCCTCTATATTCAAACCATTCGCGGCGTCGGCTACATGATGCGGAAGCCATGAAACGTTTCCCGCTTTCGACGAAGATCTTTCTCCTGGCCTCCGGCAATCTCCTGCTGCTGGCCGCGGTGTTTCTGCTCTTCGCCCGAGTCCAGCTCCACATGCAATTCAACTCGTTCCTCTTCGGCGCGGAGGATCGCGTGGTCTCTCTGGCGCGCCAGCTCACGCTCGATCTGGAAGATACGCCCGCCGCCTCGCGCGATGCTTTGATGCGGCGCTACAAACAGGCGTATGGCGTGGCGTTTTATCTGTTCCTGAACCCATCGGCGCAGATCGGCGGGCCGCGTGTCGAACTGCCCCCGGAGGTGCTGGATGAAATGCGCAAACCACCGCCACGGCGCCGCGACGCTCCTCGACCGCGCCGCGATGAAGATCCGGATGGCCCGCCTCCGCCTCCGCCACCCGCTCCCCGTTCCGAAGAGCCTCCGCCGGTGTTCTCCGTCTCGGCCGGCGCTCCTTCGCTCTATTGGGTTGGCGTACGCATTCCCATCCGCGAGCCTGGCGTTGAAGGTCAGCGCCCCGGAACCCTGCTGATGGCTTCTCCGTCATTCCTGACCACGCCGCTGTTCTTCGACTTCAAGCCCTGGCTCGCGGTCTCGGGCGCGGTCGTGCTCGTCTTCGTGGCGTGCTGGCTGCCGTTCATCCGCGGGCTCACCCGGTCGGTCACGCAGATGAGCAGAGTCACCGAACAGATCGCGGAAGGCCGGTTCGATCATCATCTGCCCGAAGCCCGCCGCGACGAACTTGGCGCGCTCGCGGCGGGCATCAACCGCATGGCGTCGCGGCTCTCCGGCTTCGTCTACGGGCAGAAACGTTTCCTCGGCGATATCGCGCACGAACTCTGCGCGCCCATCGCCCGCATTCAGTTTGCGCTCGGAATCCTGGAGCACCGTACGGAACCCGGCACGGTGGACGATCTGCAGGATGAGGTGCGGCAAATGTCGAGCCTGGTGGCCGAGCTGATGTCCTTTTCGAAGGCCGGGATGCAGCAGGACGCGCGGCGGCTGGTTCCGGTCAATGTGGCGGAGATTGCCAGGCAGGCGGTTGCCCAGGAGGTTGCCCAGGGGGATGCTCCGATTGAAGTATCGGTCGATGGCGATCTGCGGGCGTTGGCCGATCCCGAGTATCTGCTGCGCGCGATCGCCAATCTGTTGCGAAACGCCCTGCGCTACGCCGGCGAAGGCGGAGGGGTGGCCATCACGGCCCGGCGGGAGAACAAAGAGATTTCAATCTTGGTGACGGACTGCGGGCCGGGGCTTCCGGAGGACGAAGTCGATCGCGTCTTCACGCCGTTCTATCGCGTGGAAACGTCGCGCAACAGAGCGTCGGGAGGGGTGGGGCTGGGGCTTGCAATCGTGCGGAACTGCGTGGAGGCTTGTAAGGGCACGGTGCGCTGCCGCAATCGCGTGCCCTCGGGGCTGGAAGTGGAAATCCGGTTATCCGCCGGCTGATTTTAAACTACCTAACGGCCAGATGACGCGAAACGGCCGCCGCGCCGCGGCCGGAACGACTGGGTTTTGCCGGCGAAGGCCCTGGGCGTGGGCATCTCGATAACGGCAGCGCCTTTTTCCTCGCGGCCGAGACCATCGGGTGTTTCCTTGAGAACGAGCTTCACTTTCAGCGTGCGCTCGATGTTCTGGATATCGCGCCGTTCGCCGCGAGTTCCAAACGTGGAAGCAAGGCCCCTGGCTCCCGCGCGTCCGGTACGTCCTACCCGGTGAATAAAGTCCTCCGGTTGCTGCGGCAGATCGTAATTCACGACGTGCGCGATGTTATCGACGTGAATGCCGCGCGCGGCCACGTCGGTCGCAACCAGCACGCGATACTGGCCGTCCTGAAATCCGCGCAACGCCATGTTGCGTTGATTCTGCGAACGGTCGCCATGGATGGCGGTCGATTTCACGCCCGCTCCGTACAGCTTTTTCGCCAGCCGTTCGGCGCCGCGCTTGGTCCGCGCGAAGACCAGGAACGAACCTTCGCCGGTCACAAGGAGATGATGCAGCAGCGCGAGCTTGCGATCCTGCTCCACTTCGTAAACGTGCATGTCAATCTTGTCGGCGGGCTTACTAATGGAGCCGACCGTAATCCGGACAGGATCTTTGAGGTGCTTGCCGATCAGGCGCGCCACCGAAGCTTCGAGCGTGGCGGAGAAGAATAAAGTCTGCCGGGTGGCCAGAGTTTTGCGCAGAATGCTTTCGACGGCGGGCAGAAAGCCCATATCGAGCATGCGATCGGATTCGTCGAGGACGGCGATGCGGATGGCCGCCAGTCCGACCAGTTTACGGTCGAGGAAATCGCACAGCCGGCCCGGCGTGGCGATGATCACCTGCGCGCCCTGGCGAATCGATTTCAACTGGCCTGCTTCGCTCATGCCACCGACGACAACAGCCGAGCGGACTCCCGTGCCCGGCGAAAGGAGCATAAATGTTTCGTGAATTTGCAACGCGAGCTCGCGCGTTGGGCTCAGAATAAGAGCCTGAGGGCCCGGGGTCAACGGCTTGCTGCTCAACGATTCAAGAATCGGAAGAGCGAACGCGAGCGTCTTGCCGGTACCGGTTTGGGCGGTAGCGACGACGTCAAGGCCGAGGAGGGCGGGCGGGATCGCCTGCGCCTGAATAGGCGTCGGCGTAACGAATCCCTGTGCTGCGAGGTTCTTGCGGAGGACAGGGGAAGTGACTAAGTCGGAAAAGTTATTCATTCAGAAGGTTTTTTTGTTGGTAAGGAACAATCAGCGAGGCCGTGATGCACGGTGGGCGTAGCGGATTAACTTCGATTACTTTCACAGTATAGCGCAAGGAGGTTGCCTATCGATTACATTTGAGCCAAATCGCGGCTCACGCGAACGCGTCCACTCGGCGGCGGCAGATGGCGAGCACGTCATTGATCGCTTTTTCTGACTCTTTACTCTGTCTGATCGTCCGGGGTATACCGATGCGATCGATGGAGCCGCCGATTCGCCCCAACATGTCTTCCATCGCCGCATCGGCGTCGCTGGCCCTCAGCCCGGCAGTGGCCGCCAGCGCACGGAAATCCGCGCGCCGCAAACGATCGTCCCTGCCGTTGAGCTTGAGCGCCATGCGATCGTGCTTGAGATTGGGAAAGACCCGTGTCGTCACCGCGTCATAGAGAGGTGCCATCCGCACACTACGGAACTGCTTGTCTCCGGGTTCGGCGATCTTGAGCAGCGCCATATTCTTGAGGTGCATGTCGCCGTCCGCGATCAACCATGCGAACAGCGCGCGTTTGACGATAGTGACAAGGTCTTCGTCAGGCGCCGTCGATAACGGGCGCACGGCGCGCGCGACGCGTTCCATAGTGCTGCTGTATTTGGCGCCGGTTGGCAGATCGAGGATGGAGCACAGATCTTCGAGCGCCAGCATCCTCGTGTCCCCGGAACCCTCCCGAATGTCGAAGCGCTCAACGAGCAGTGCCGGGGGCATTCCATCGGGCATTTCAACCAGGGCGACTTCCGGGGTCTCCAGACCCGCGGCGCGGCCGAGTGCCATTGCGGTCCATTCGACAAGCGGCAATGCGTCGTGCCCGCTACTCCCCGCCGGCTTCAGAATATGAGTGAAAGGCTTGTCTGTGCTGGGCGAGAGGACGCCTTCGGAATCCAGATACATCGGTGCCTTGATCTGAACGCCTGACAGGCGCGGCGTGTCTGCACGCTGGTAAATCTGCGCCAGATTGTGCTCGAAGTTTGCCTCGATTTCGTTGCGGCCCGGTCCGGCATACTGGCCGGTAAACGCACCGTCCTTCATGTATTTCCTGAGCCGGGTGCGCAGAATATCCTGCGGCAATTCCGCCAGTTCAGCTTCATGCTCGACGATGGCGATATTCGACATGTAGCGTTTGCCCGATCGTAGCCGCGTACGCTCGTCTTTGTCCCTGAGAACTTTTTCGAGCCACCCCTCGGGAAGCAGGGCGACGATGAAGGGCGGCAGCTTTCCGGGCGTTGTCTGCCGAACGAGGGCGGGCCCGTCTCTGTCCGCCGGCTGCCAGCGCCATTCAAAGCCGTCGTGAATCAGATGCCCCAGCGGCGCGCCATGCCAAGCCACAATAAGGTTGAACGCCGCCTCATTCCTAATCGCGGCGGCGCTCGGCCGATGCCGGAGATAGCGTTCGGCAAGTTCGCCTTCCCGAATCCATTCGTTCTCCCGCGCGAGCTTCCAAAGCGCATCCGCCGCCTCTCCCTCGCTGCCATATTCTTCGATCAGGCGCCTGGCGATGTTTGCCCGCATGTCGTCGCCGATTGACGCTGCGTGTTCGCTGCGCTGGCGAAAAGCCTCAAGGAAACGCTGACGGATTGAGGAAACGCGGACGTGGAATTCGCCCATTCCGTCATCGACGATGGCATCTCCGACGGAAGGATGTTCGGGTGCTTCGTTCTGGATAATTTCCAGTGTGCGGAGGCGTGTACGCTGTTTCCGCCGTGCGCTCAGAAATAGCCGCCCGTCCCGGCTCGGCCCGAGCAAAGTGGCACTTGCCGCTGACAGATAAGCTTGAGGGTAAAGATATTGGGCGATCCTGACCGCGTGCTTGAGAACGGTGGCGTCGATGTCGTCGGCCGCATCGACATAGATCCCACGCATAAGCTGGACCAGCCGGCCTGTCTCAGCCAGATAGTGGCTGCGGGTTTTGTTCAGGGTTTCGCCGACGAGATGGAGCGCCATTCTAACTTTCCCGTACTTCAGGTACGACCAAGTTAGTATTTTTGGGCTTCGTGCGTCAAGACAAACTCGCTTTCAGACAAGTGCGGGTTCCGGGGAAACGTCCTTCGTAACTATAAGATTGAGAAACTCCCGGCACGCCCTGGCCAGTTTCTTTTTCTTGCGGTGAATGATCCCCGTCGGACGTACCAGTTCGGGGGCGCGAAGCGGGATTGAGACCAGCCGGCCCTGTTCCACCTCGGCCTGCAACGTTCTTTCCGGGAGAATGCTGATGCCTGAGCCGAGCACCACCGCTTCCTTGATCGATTGAATATTGTCGAACTGCATCACGATGCGGATATCGACTTCGTGTTCCCGGAAGAACCGGTCCAGCTCCCGCCGGATGATGACCTCGTCGTCGAACGAGATGAAGTCCTGGCCGTCCAGATCGTTCGGCCGGAGAATTTCACGGCCAGCCAGAGGATGAGATGGATAAACCGCCACCGTCATCTGCTCCTGGCGCCACGGAATGACAGTCAGGTCCCGCCGATGCTCGGGATAGCTGATGAAACCCAGATCCGCCTGATCTTCGAGCACCGCGTCGTAAACCTTATCCGGCCGCAGATACTCCACGTGAAGCCGGGCGCCGGGACAGGCACGGCTGAACTCCTCCCGCAGGCGGGACATCTCGGAAAGACCGATGGAATAGATCGACGCCACGCGCACCGTACCTTCCGCCTCGGCCTTGATCTCGTCCAGAGCCGCCGCAAACTCCTCTTCGCGGCGCAGGATGTCCCGGCACAGCTCCGCATAAAGTTTGCCCCCTGGCGTCAATCCCAGAGGACGAGTGGAGCGATCGAGCAGTTGCACGCCCAGCCGCTTCTCCAGTTCCTGAATATGTTGAGTAGCCGCCGACTGACTGATTCCGTTAATCGCCGCCGCGCGGCTCAGACTCCGCGCATGCGCCACATCGCGGAAAAGTTTGCATTCCCCGAAGATCACCAATGGCAACTATAGCATAAGAAATCATGATATTAACAGCGCATCAACATTCGCTTGCGTGATAATCGCACCAAGCGGCCAATGGCCGTCACTGACTTCCTACTTCACCCGGTGGAACACAATCGGTTGCTGTGGCCCCCGGCCAAAACCGCGTCCGCCGCCTCGCGGAGCGCCATTGCCGCCAGCCGCCGCGCCCGGAGCCGGGCCTCGCGCACCGCCTCGCCCGGCGAACACACGCCCAGTCAGCGTAAGCGTATCGTCATCCGTCATTTCGAGGTTCCAGGTGACGCCCCGCGGCTGCGTGACCCACGATATTGTCTTCCCCTCGATCGTGCCAGTCTCAATATTCAGCACCGGCGAATTTCCAATCTCGTTCACGGTCCCGCTTATCTTGCCGGATGCATCCACTTGCAGATCCAGCATGATCGCCTGCTGCCTCCCGCCCCCGCGGCCACCGCGCCCGCCCGCTTCGGTAGCCGCCGGAGCATTTTTCTGTGCCTCAAGCGCCGCCGGGGCATTGTCCGTTTGCCACTTTCCCGCGAGGCTTGCCTGTGCGTAAACGCTCGCGGATGCGAACAACAGGCCCGCGGCGATCGGTAGAATCCTGTATCTCATTTGGATGCTCCTTCTGTTTCAGAATTGTCGTTCAGTAACGTCATCGATTGCAAGCCGATTCCGCTGCCAACCGATCGCCTCATGTCCATACCATCAGGCGCAGGCTGTCCAGAGAGGGTTTATATCATAAGGATTCATGATATTGTCGACTCACTAAGATTGGTCTGCGTGATAATGACGGTTCCTGCTAATATTGAGAAACTACCCACGGTGCGGTTATGAGCGAATCGGAAAATACCATCACCAGCCAGGAGTTCCCGAATACGCAGGGCCTGCCGGAGCCTCAGGGCCTGTACGACCCTCGTCACGAGCACGATGCCTGCGGCATGGGTTTTGTAGCCAGCATTAAAGGCCATAAATCTCACGACATTATCGAGAAGGGGATTCAGATCCTCATCAATCTGACTCACCGGGGCGCCTGCGGCTGCGATCCCGAAACCGGCGACGGCGCCGGCCTGCTCATTCAAATCCCGCACACGTTTTTCGCGCGCGAGGCAGCAACGCTCGGCTTCACTCTGCCGGCCCCCGGCGAGTATGGAATTGGCATGGTCTTCCTGCCGGTTGAGCCATCCCAGCGGCTCAGGACCGAAGGGATCGTCGAGCGCATCATTCAGGAAGAGGGTCTGCGCGTTCTCGGCTGGAGGGACACACCGATCGAGGGCAGCGCCATTGGCCGCGTGGCTCGCGCATCGCAGCCTTATATCGAACAGGTTTTCGTGGGGCAGGGTCCGCGCGCCGATACCGAAGCCGGTACGCAATCGGAAGCCGGTCCCGAGATGGATACTGACCGGCTGGAGCGCAAACTCTACGTTGTCCGCAAGCGCGTGGAAGCCGAGGTTGCCGCGATCGATCCCCGCGATTTGTCCGAACGCGGGATGTTCTCCATCCCGTCTCTCTCCGCCCGCACCATCGTCTATAAAGGATTGCTGCTGGCGCCGCAGATTGCGAACTTCTACAAGGAACTTTCCGACCCCGACGTGACGAGCGCGCTATGCCTCGTCCACCAGCGTTTCTCCACCAACACATTCCCCACCTGGCAACTCGCCCATCCGTTCCATTACGTGGCGCACAACGGCGAAATCAATACGCTCAGGGGTAACGTGAACTGGATGCACGCGCGGCAATCCGTGCTCGAGTCGGATCTGTTCGGCAGCGACCTGACGAAGCTCTTCCCGATCGTTCAACCCGGTGGCAGCGATTCTTCCTCGTTCGACAATGCGCTCGAACTTCTGGTACAGGCCGGCCGGTCGTTGCCCCATGCGATGGCGATGCTCATTCCCGAAGCGTGGGACGGCAATCCGAACATGGATCCGGCCAAGAAAGCGTTCTACGAATACCACTGTTCGCTGATGGAACCGTGGGACGGTCCGGCGGCTATTGCATTCACTGACGGGCGGGTAATCGGCGCCACGCTGGACCGGAACGGTCTGCGTCCGGCGCGCTATCTGATCACGAAAGACGACATGGTGGTGTTGTCGTCCGAAACCGGCGTGCTGCCGGTCGAGCCCCGGGATGTCCGGATGAAAGGCCGTCTGCAGCCGGGCAAGATGTTCCTGGTGGATCTGGAACAGGGCCGCATTGTTGCCGATCGTGAGATTAAAGATGGGCTGGCGAAGCGCAATCCGTATGCCGAGTGGCTGGCCGGGAATCAGATTACGCTCGAAAACCTCGGTGAGCCCGCGCATGTCCATGGCTCCGATCACGCCACGATCACCATGCGCCAGCGCGCCTTCGGCTACACGGACGAAGACGTGCGGTTCCTGATGATGCCGATGGCGGCCAATGGGGAAGAGCCGATCGGCTCCATGGGGCCCGATACGCCGCTTGCCTGCCTGTCGGACAAGCCACAGCCGCTTTTCAATTACTTCAAACAGCTCTTTGCACAGGTGACGAATCCGCCGATCGATCCTATCCGCGAGGAAATGGTGATGTCGCTTGTCAGCTATATCGGCAAAGAGCGGAACATTCTGGCGGAGACGCCGCGGCATTGTCACACGCTCAAGTTGCCGCATCCGATCGTCAGAAACAAGGATCTCGAAAAGCTGCGCCGCGTGTCGCAGGGCGACTTCCTCGCGACCACCTTATCGACGCTGTTTCCGGTTGCCGAGGGCGAAAAAGGGCTGGAGCGGTCTCTCGCCGGGTTGTGCCGGCGCGCGTCGCTTGCCATTAAGAACGGATATACGATCCTCATTCTTTCCGACCGCGGCATCGATCCCGATTACGCGCCGATTCCGAGCCTGCTGGCAATGACGGCGGTGCACAATCATCTGGTGCGCGAGGGCTCGCGCACGCAGGCCGCGCTGATCATCGAATCGGGCGAGCCGCGCGAAGTCATGCATTTCGCGCTGCTGATCGGGTATGGCGCCAGCGCCGTCAATCCCTATCTCGCGATCGAGACCCTGGGCGATCTTTCGCGGCGGGGGTATCTGCCGGATGGCGTCGATTACGAAAAGGCGCTCTACCAGTACATCAAGGCCATCAACAAAGGCTTGCTGAAGATCTTCTCGAAGATGGGCATCTCGACGTTGCAGAGTTATCGCGGCGCGCAGGTGTTCGAGGCAATCGGATTGAACCGGGACGTCATCGACCGGTACTTCACCGGAACGGCTTCGCGGATTGAGGGCGTCGGGCTTGAGGTGCTGGCGCGAGAGGCTGCGATGAAACATGCGCTCGCCTTCCAGCCGATGACGGACAGCGATACGGAACTGCCTGTCGGCGGCGCCTATGCCTTCCGGCTGCGCGGCGAATATCATTCGCTGAATCCAGCCACCGTCAGCAAAATACAACATGCGGTCAGGCAGAAGAGCTTCGAGACTTTTCAGGAATACACGGACCTGATCGACAACCAGAACGAGCATTTCTGTACATTGCGGGGTCTGTTCCGGTTCAAGGCGGCCATTCCCGTGCCGCTCGAAGAGGTCGAGCCGGCGAGCGAGCTCGTGAAGCGGTTTTGCACGGGCGCCATGTCGTTCGGGTCGATTTCGAAAGAAGCGCATGAGACGCTCGCCATTGCGATGAACCGCATCGGCGGCCGTTCGAACACGGGCGAAGGCGGAGAAGACGAAGCCCGCTTCAAGGCGGACCCGAATGGCGATTCGCGCCGCAGCTCGATCAAACAGGTGGCCTCCGGGCGCTTCGGCGTGACCGCTCACTACCTGGTCAATGCCGACGAGTTGCAGATCAAGATGGCGCAGGGGGCGAAGCCGGGTGAAGGCGGCCAGCTTCCCGGCCACAAGGTGGATGACGTCATCGCGAAGGTGCGCCATTCCGTTCCGGGCGTAGGCCTGGTTTCGCCGCCCCCGCATCACGATATTTATTCCATCGAAGATCTGGCGCAGTTGATTTACGATCTCAAGAACGTCAACCCGCAGGCGCGCATTGCCGTCAAACTCGTCGCTGAAGTCGGCGTGGGGACGGTGGCGGCGGGCGTTTCGAAGGCGCACGCGGACGTGGTCCTGATCAGCGGACACGATGGCGGCACGGGAGCGTCGCCGCTCACCTCGCTCAAGCACGCGGGCGCGCCCTGGGAACTGGGCCTGGCGGAAACGCAGCAGGTGCTGGTGATGAACGACCTGCGCAGCCGCATCCGCGTGCAGACGGATGGCAAACTCCAAACCGGGCGCGACGTAGCCATCGCAACGCTGCTGGGCGCGGAAGAGTTCGGGTTTTCCACCATGCCTCTCGTGGCACTCGGTTGCATCATGATGCGCAAATGCCATCTGAATACCTGCCCGGTGGGCATCGCCACCCAGGATCCCGTTTTGCGCAAAAAGTTCACGGGTCAGCCCGAGGACGTCATCAATTTCTTCTTCTTTATCGCGGAGCAGGTGCGGCGGATCATGGCCCGGCTCGGCTTCCGGAAAATGGAGGACATGGTGGGGCGCGTAGACATGCTCGAAACGCGTGAAGCGGTAGAGCACTGGAAGGCGCGCGGACTCGATTTTTCGTCGATTCTGTACAATCCCCCGGTTCCCTCGCGGGTCAGCCGGCACTGCACCACGCAGCAGGATCACGGTCTCACGGAGGCGCTCGATTACCAGTTGATCGAACACGCGCGGCAGGCGATCGATCACCGCACGCCCGTGTTTTTCAAACTGCCGATCAGGAACGTCCACCGCACGGTGGGCGCGATGCTTTCGGGGCGCATTGCGCGCAAATACGGGTCGGCGGGGTTGCCCGACGATACCATCCGATTCGAATTTACGGGCTCGGCCGGGCAGAGTTTCGGGGCCTTTCTGGCAAAAGGCGTCACGCTCGAACTGGAAGGCGATGCGAACGATTACGTGGGCAAAGGCCTCTCCGGCGGACGCCTGATTGTTTATCCGCCGGAGGATTCGACGTTCGTGCCGGAGGAGAACATTCTGATCGGCAACGTAGTGCTCTACGGGGCAACCAGCGGTGAGGCCTTTTTCAACGGCATGGCGGGCGAGCGGTTCGCGGTGCGCAATTCAGGCGCCACGGCCGTGGTGGAAGGGCTCGGCGATCATGGCTGCGAGTACATGACCAACGGTCTGGTAGTCGTGCTCGGAAAGACGGGACGAAATTTTGCCGCGGGCATGTCGGGCGGCTACGCGTATGTGCTGGACGAGTCCGGCGAGTTCGCGAAATTTCGCTGCAACAGGGCGTCGGTCGATCTGGAACCGGTGTTCGATCCGCTGGATCGGCAGACTCTGGAGGCCACTATCCGCCGTCATTTCGATGCGACCGGCAGTCCCCGCGCCAAACGGATACTCGAAAACTGGAATGCGATGCTGCCGAAATTCGTGAAGGTTTTTCCGCACGAATTCAAGCGCGTAATGAAGAAGAGCGTACAGCACGAGACTGTCACGCGCCACGCCGCGGACGGGGAATTGCTGCATATCGGGGCCGGTGTTGCTAATGGGTAAGATATCGGGCTTTCTGGAATATACGCGCGAACTGCCGGAACGGCGCCCCATCTCCGAGCGGGTCAACGACTGGTTCGAAATCTACAATCCGTTTCCGGAGGATAAGATCCGGTTGCAGGGCGCGCGCTGCATGGATTGCGGCATTCCGTTCTGTCACACCGGTTGCCCTGTATCGAACATCATTCCGGACTGGAACGATCTGGTCTGGCACGGGCGCTGGCGGGAAGCCAGCCGTGTCCTCCATTCCACCAACAATTTTCCGGAATTCACGGGCCGCATCTGTCCCGCGCCCTGCGAAGCCGCGTGCGTTCTGGGCATCAGTGAGCCGCCGGTGACGATCAAGAACATCGAGAAAACCATCGTCGACCGTGCCTGGGAAGAAGGCTGGATCGTTCCGGAGTTGCCTGCGTACAGGACTGGTAAGCGAGTGGCGGTGGTCGGGTCGGGTCCGGCGGGCCTCGCGGCGGCCCAGCAGCTGGCGCGCGCGGGGCATTGGGTGACCGTGTTTGAGAAATCCGACCGTATCGGCGGATTGCTGCGATATGGGATTCCCAACTTCAAGATGGAGAAGCATCTGATCGATCGCCGGGTTGAGCAGATAAGCGCGGAAGGCGTGGAATTCGTGGTGAACGCGCATGTGGGGAAGAGCATACCCGCCGGCGACCTGCGTCGCGATTTTGACGCGGTCGTGCTGGCCGGCGGATCCGAAAACCCACGCGATCTAAGCGTTCCGGGCCGCGAGCTCAACGGCATCCACTTCGCCATGGATTTTCTGCCGCAGTCGAATAAAGCCTGCGAAGGGGATGCGGTGCCCGGGCAGATTCTGGCGACCGGGAAGCGTGTCGTCATTATCGGTGGCGGCGATACGGGAGCCGATTGTCTCGGCACCTCCCATCGCCAGAGCGCCGCCCATATCTCGCAATTCGAGTTGTTGCCGAAGCCTCCCGGGGAGCGCTCACCGAAGACGCCGTGGCCTCTCTGGCCCATGCAGTTGCGCGTGGAAAGCTCGCACGAAGAAGGCGGTCTGCGCGACTGGAGCGTTTCCACTGCCCGTTTCAGCGGCGATGAGCACGGGAACGTGCGGAAATTGCACGCGGTCCGGGTTGGCGCGCCGCCGAAGTTCGACGCGCTGCCTGGCTCCGAGTTCGAAATGGATGTCGATCTGGTGCTGCTGGCCATGGGCTTCACGGGTCCCGTGCGCGGCGGGCTGCTGGACGATCTTGGAGTTGTGCTCGACGGGCGCGGCAACGTCGCAACGAACGATCGTTATATGTCGTCGGTGCCCGGAGTCTTCGCGGCAGGCGACACAAGGCGCGGGCAGTCTTTGGTGGTCTGGGCCATCGCGGAAGGCCGCAAGGCCGCGCGCGGCGTCGACGAGTTCCTCATGGGAACCTCGAACCTGCCCGCTTAGACCGATCCGAAAGCGCGGGCCAGTTGAATCGTGCCTTCCCGGATCTCGCGGTCGGTGAAAGCCGCGAAGCCGAGGAGCAGTCCGTTCAGGTCGCGTCGGCGGATGGCGTAGCGATCGAGTGGAATGGAAACGATTCCCGCCGCCGCGGCGAGTGCGTGGGCCTGTTTCGAGCTCATGCCGTTTAACAGGTGAGCGGGCGCGTTCATGCCGGCTTCGATGCGGGGAAGGTCAAGGATCCCCGCGAGATAGCGGCTCCCATAAGTGTGGAGCGCCTCCAGACGGGTCGCATAGAGTTCGCGCATACGGCGAACGTGTCTGCCGAAATGGCCTTCGGCGATGAAGTCGCAAAGCACGGCTTGAGCGAGCCCGGGCGGATAGTGGTCGGCCCGCCAGCGAAGCCTCAGGATGGGCTCAACCAGGTCCGGAGGCGCCGCCAGATAGCCGATTCGCAAAGATGGAAACAGCACTTTATTGAAGCTGCCCATATAGATGACCGAATCGGCCCGGTCGAGGCTCTGCAGGGCTGGGATGGGTTGTCCGGCAAACCGGAACTCGCTGTCGTAATCGTCTTCAATCACATAGGCGTGGCGTTGGCGTGCCATCGAAAGAAGCGCAAGCCGCCGCTCGATGGGCATGGTCGCGCCCAGCACGAATTGATGAGCCGGGGTGACATAAGCGAGGCGCGCCTTTGGGCTCAAGCGGGCGGCGAGGAGAGGATCGAAGCCGCCGGCGTCAACCCTGACGGGAACGATTTCGGCGCCGGCGCCCCGGAATGCATCGGCAGCACCGCTATAGCCCGGGTCTTCGAGCCAGACGTGATCGCCCGGCGTAATGAGCAGGCGGGCAACGAGATCGAGCGCCTGCTGGATACCGGAGACGATGACGATCTCGTCCGGTGACCGGGTCACGCCGCGCGAGGAACCGAGATGTGCGGCCACGGCTTCCCGCAGCGGCCGGTAACCGGCGAGGTCGCCGCGGGCAAGGATTGAGACGGGAATTCGCCGAAGTCTTCTCGACGATATCCGCGCCCAGATATCCATGGGAAATTCGGACAATTCGCTGGCCATGGGATGGAAAGGTTTTGCGGGGCGAACCGCCCTCACTTCCTCAAATTCAGTGCGCGGCGGCTGCGATCCTCCTTTGAGCGGCGCCTTCTTTGCGGGCGCCACCGGCCCTGGCGCGAATATCCCCTGCCAGTCCTCGGGTATCTTGCCGTTCACGACGGTGCCTGAACCGGCCGCGCTCGTGAAATAGCCCTCGGCCTGCAGTTGCTCGTAGACCGTCACGGCGGTTCTGCGGGCAATCCTGTATTGGGCCGCGAAGGTTCTTGTCCCGGGCATGCGCGTTCCGCGCGGCAGACGCCCTTCGAGAATGGCGCGCCGGAGCTCGTCGCACAGCCATCGTGCGAGCGTGACGCCGCCGCTTCGGACTCCCAGAGCAATCTCCACGGGCGAAAGCGGCCCCGTCGGTTTGCGCATAGTGGACCTTTTGAACGATACCACTCCACCGCTACAGTGGGGGAATGAAGACTCGAAGGAATCTCCTGGGCCTCGCGGCCGCATTTTTCCTGGGGCTCGCCGCGAAAGCGCAGAAAGCGGGGCGCGCCCCCGTCAAAGAACTGGCCAGGCATCGATTGACAGGTCCACAGGCTGGAATGGAAGCGGTCCTGGTGGAGGTGACCGTGTTGCCGGGAGCTCCTTCGACAGCGCACCGGCACCCGGGCTTTGTGCTGGGGTATGTGCTGGACGGAGAGATGCGATTCGCCATCGACGGGGCGACCCCGCGGGTGCTGAAAGCGGGCAGTACATTCTTTGAACCGGTTGGTGCGCTGCATACCACGGGTGACAGCGCGAAACCGGACGCGCCCGTAAAATTTCTGGTATTTATGGTGGTGCCGGACGGAAGCCCTTTGACGTTGCCCGCATAGAGGAGAGAGCCTCGTATGCAGGACGAGAGCGTGCAAACGGTATTTCTGAGATTGGGTCTTGCCGCGGAAGGCCGCGCGCGGAGTGGATGAGTTCCTCATGGGAACCTCGAATCTGCCTGTTTAGGCTTCCGCCAGTTCAACCTGTCTGGTTTCCGGAAGCGTGAAGATCAGCGCCAGTGCCATATCGACCGGCAAGATAGCCCGCAGTCCGTGGCCCGAGCGAACTCAATCCGCGTCCGCTGGTCGCGTGACGCCCCATAGAGCGGCGTAGCGGCAGTTCTAAGGTTCAACGGCAAACATCCGAACGTCTCTCCATACGACGGAAGTTCCGAGACGCGGCGCAAAGTCCTTCAGACTGGACCGAACGTCTGTCGCGTCGACGTCAGCCTGAAACTCAATCAAATAGTATCCTGGGCTATCGACCGGAACCCAATACGGCAAGTGAGTGGTAGCACCAGACAACAACAATAATCCAGGTTGCTTCGGGTCTTCGTATCTGATTTCTTCCTTCCCACCCGTTCCATCCCATCTCAGCTGTCGGCGGACCGTCAACGGCACCGCGTTCTCCCACGAAATATAGGTATTTCGCAGCCCAATGTTGTGGAGCGTGACAGTCACATCAAGGAAGTAACCCTTTCCTTCCGGGTGAATTCTAAGTGCCGATATATCGATATCGATGACGGGCTGCCTGTCCCGTTCCGCCTTCTGGGGGGTGGTGTAGGCGGTGAGAGCAGTCCAGGCCGCGACCAGACACGCAAGAGGAGTTATTATCCCATAGTTTGCTATCTTCGAAACCCGGAGAAATCGTTTATGTTTCTTCCGCAGTTGCTCCTCGTCGTGACTCATTGACGTGCCGCTCCCTTCGGCCCCATCACGGCTCCGCCTTCGCCGGCAGAGTACTCTTTCGTAGCCATCTTGACGACGGTCAGCCCGAAGACTGCCGCACGATCGATCTCAAGCTCCGCTTCGTCAACGGCGGAACGCCCTTCGAGAAACGCGGTATATTGGATGGCGCGGTAAACTAACCGCGCATAGACATCGCCCGGAAACCAAAAGACAATATCGGAATCCTGCCGGGCATTCACCCTTCTCCTGGCATCTTCAACGAAGCGCCCGGGGCCTGGCCGGACCTTGTAGCGGCTTAAGTAGGATTCCGCGAACTCTTTGTTGGACACAGCTGCCCAATCTGGCGCTCGAAACGCCGCTGAACCATGGAACACGATCCAACCGCTGTGTTCTGCCAGGAAGGCGCTCATTTCTTCCGGCCGGCCCGATATGGAATGAGCCAGGCGATCTGAGATCCTCACATTTCGAGCCGCGCCGTCGAGTAGTGATATCAGTTGCTTTTCTGCGCTCCCGCAGCTTGAAAAGGCGGTCTTGCGAACTTTCACGTTGCGCATCCGTCGAACGAAGATACGACCGGGTCCCACGCCCTCATAAACTCCCTGGAGGTCAGCCCATCCGTTGGCATAGCCTGCGAGGCTTTCCCCTTCAAGATCCACTATCTCGGAATTGCTCGCCACGAGAAGATAAAATCGGCTTATTTTAAAAATGCAGCCGGACGCTCTTCCTGAATGGATCGCGCCCAGCTGGAGAGCAACTCCCGCTGCCCCTGATGGTCTCCGGTTTGATTTAGAGTCGGCCGCGGCTGGCTGAGGAAGCAGCGCATTCCCGCCGACGGCGATGACGGCGCCAAGGACAAGCCATCTGCAAATATGGGTACCCATTCCCGGAAACGTGGCTGTCTACTTTGGCGGTGACGAGGCTGGCGCCTCGACGTGAGTGGCAACGATGCCGTTGGCCGTGCATTCGACAGTAGCGTGGCCGACATCCATTATCCCCAATTCGTTACCCATGGCGCGTGCAGCCCCGGATAGTAAATCGAAGTCAATCATCAAAGCAATAGGATCCGGTGGACTCAAACTCAAACCAAGCTCTTTCCGAGCAACATCGGCCATGGATCCCATGTCAAGCTTCCAATAGGAATCGGCCTCTTTGTTGGCTTCCGGTTTTTTCTTGTCCTTGAGAGGGAACTGGTATGAGGACCTTCCAGCCTTGACAAATGCCCTGTTTCGCAGATGCGTCAAGCATGTCTCGGCGACCTGCGGGTTGGCTGCATAGAAGTCAACAGAAAAGTTTTTATCAAGCCTGATTGGCTTGGGGGGACACGAAAGACATATGACAACACATTTAGGTGGACCGCATGATGGAGGAGGCGGTGGAGGAGGTGGCTTACATCTGCGACATACGATGGGGCATCCAGGCAGTGATCTTAACGGATCGCACGAAGGTGTCGGCGGTGGAGAAGGCGGTGGCGGCGAGCCTGCTGTCCAATGTAACTCGCCACCCTGCAACATCAGTAGTGCGACGATAGCAAGCGATACCGACCAGCGTTGGCAAACCGTATCTCGTCGCCAGTGCCGGGATAGTTCCCAGTCGGCAAAAATGTCACTGCCAGCGCTAAATTTTTCCGTCATCCGACTTACTCAATCGATAAACGCAGGCAGATCACTTGACCCGTCTCATTGGAATCACGTTCGAATTCCAAAAGCCGAATTTACGATGGGAAGCACTTCCTTCTTTGTTGGATATAATGATGAAGAGTTCATCCCGGTTGGAGGGCACCATCCTTACTGCCAGCGTCAGATCTACTGCTTTCTCCTCACCCTCCTGAGTAATCTTAAACGCGAAGGTGTGCGTGTATCCCTCAAACGCACTATATGAGTTCAGCTTCGTCCATTCATGCGCCTTTGAGCTTTGCCCGGGGAGCGGAGCGAACGACTCGGAGAACTTATGGACTTTCGGCTCGGTTTTCCTGTTTGTCTCGTCCTTGCTGCCTTTCACCTCGACGATTTCAGCTTTCACCGAACAAACCAGATCGCCGTTCTTGTTATCGAACCGTACCGTGGCGCTCGCTGGCCTGAAGGGAGCAACGTTCTTGAAGGGAGTATTATCGGTCCACAAGTCCGGATCGAATGTCCAGTTCCCCATCAGCCATAGTGCATGCGCTTCAGTCAGGACATTCGGATGCAGAAGCTTTGGCAATTGCCGAAGTTCGGAATCGAAGGCCGCAACTTCCAGGGGTCCGGCGTCCGCTTCCGCCCGGATCTGATCCCTGTATGCGCTGACCAGCGCCTCGGTTCGCTTTGCACTGCGTTTTTGAAACTCGACAAAGGCCTCGTCCGATTTGTCAATGCTGCCAAGGTCGTCGATTGTTTTTCTGGAAGTGTCCAGTCTCTCCTTCGTAAATTTCAACTCACCACGCAACCCGGGCAACGCAGCCTTATCCTCCGGCTTCGACGACGTCTCAGCCCTGAGAATCGCCTGATTTAACTTATCGACAGTCGCGGGCAATGTTTCCGCGTCTTGTTTGTAGAACTGGAGCAGACCCTCCACTCTGCCGGCAGCAGGGAGTGTATTTCCTTTGGGCGGAACTTCTCCTTCCACCTGCGACAGGTTAGCTTTCAAAAGATCAAGAGTCGCACCGGATAAATCCTTCTGGTCCTGCATCATGCGTTTTAGCCGCCTCTCGGCTTCCGCCTGCGGCATCGTCATTAGCTCGGAGAAGGGTACGTATCCACTGGCTTTGTTCCCCACCGCCACCTGGTACTTATGCGTAGCTGCCTCCGCCGGTGTCAGCGGGAGTGCCTTAAATACGACTTTCTGCTGAATGCCTGAGTCTGGCGGTCGCGCGGGGGGGGCCTGCGCGGTCGCCAAGCCCATGGCGCCCTGTGCCAGGAGCAATCCCGGAATACTCATCATTATGCGCATCATAGGCTTCAACGGTACTCTCTCACTGCGGTTGCGGGCGGTTGAATGCATCACATTGGTCGCCGAATGTTTTTTTGCTGTTTGTGTATTGACGTCTCTGCTTGCTCGCCTCGGTTTGGCTATTTCGCTGGGCCGTTTTGGCCTCCTCCAGCTTCTGTAGGCGCGACAAGAGTTCCTGTCTCTGGTCGTCGTCCTGGTCGTGCAGAATTTTCAGGGAGCTCTCGTCGGCCGCGATGTTGGCTTGATCGCTGAGGATCACTACCTCTATTGCCGCCGTATCGCCATCCCGTCTCTTAATTTCGTCTCGGATATCCTGATGGTTCTTCAGGTCCTTCCGATGATCTTCCAGGACTTTCGCGGTCTGCGCTATCTTGGCCTCAAGCGGCAATTGGTCGTCATTTGGCGGGGCCTCAATATCCGCCTTAAAGGCATCGTACTGTTGCTGCCGGGCATCTATCCATTTCTGGTAGTATCTCGATAGCGCATTCCCATAAACTGCATGGGCGCTCATTTCCCGGTCAATTGCCTCTCCGATGCCTGGACTACAGACCCCGGCACGACCCAACTGCAGAATCCGGGTTATTTCATGATCGGATCCCGCCACCTGGTCCCCCCAGTCGCGTTTTTTTTCGACAGCCGTCTTCCATTCCTCGCCAAAGGCATTCGGCGAGTCGCTTTCCTGGACAGGAGGAGCCGTGACTAATGCCGGAGACGGTTGAGGACTCTGCGCCTGGGTCTGAAACACGGCAACAGCCGCAAACAAAAAAAACAAACCCGATCTCATTTCCCACTCCGCGAGTATGTTGGATAGGAGAACTTGAAAGCCGCAGTGGCACTCCCGGAGCAGCCGGGAACATGGCCATCGTCACCACTCGTCTTCTGGCATTCCAGGGTGAAGACGATCGTCTGATCGCCAGCCGTCGGTGCGCTCAGGAACGGTTGCGGTCCCTTGCCTACCAGGCTAATAATCTTGTCGTGCCGGTCGCCAATGGGGTCGCTCCTGACAGAACCAGGAGGTTGATCGGAGCCAGTCGGCTTGTCAACGGTCCATGTAAGGTGGACCTGCGCCACGGCTTGGGCGTCCGCACCCAGGTCAGGAATTGTATCGAGGCTCCAGGTGAGTTCGTTGGTACCCAGTTCCCGGCCAACATAAGGCTTGCCGGCGTCCAATTGCTTGCCGGGTGCGAATACCTTCAATGACAACTTATAAGAAGATAAGTTCAGGGTCTTCGGACCTGGAATTTTCACACACTTGCCGCCCTCGAAAACCGTACCCGGCGCACACGGAATGCATTCGCCGGCCTGATGGACCTTAGGTGGCGAGCAAATCGGACCGCATTCCGGGCCAATACACGGTGGACGGCATTTGGCACCCCGCGGGACCTCAATGCGAGCGACTCGCTCATGAAACCGCATTGCGATCTCGTCGGGTGTCATCGTTCGCTCTGCCGCCTTGTCCACAGTGCTGTCCATTGAACGGCTGACGTTCGCAAATACCGCTTTCCGGTCCTCATTTTCCTCATCGATGATCCTGCGGTCGGCAGAACCAACGTTGGGATCCGGGGTCAGCATCCCGTTGGGACCTTCAACCAGGCACCCCTTTTCCCGGAGTTGCGCGATTTTGGGCAGCCGCTTTGCAATATGGTCTCTCAGCTGGGTCGAATAATCGCTGTCCGGTGTTTGGCCAGACACTGCACGGCAGCATCCAAAGGCCAGGATGCAGACGATTAAAGCGCGCAAGACTGTCATTGTTGTGGAAGCTCCGGTAGGTCGGGATAATATTGCTGAAGGCCTTCATCTGCTTTCCCTATTGCCGGGGGTAAGGGCTCGGGGGGAGGACACACACCGGAAGGGCAAGGCAGAGAAACACACTTGCCGTTCTCGGAAACCGTGCCAGCCGGGCACGCATGGTATCGACTCGGAATCCGAAATACGGTCACCGCGAGTGCTCCCAGCGCCAGGAGTGAAAACAGCACGACCTTCAGCTGCGGCGACCACCGCCTCTTCTGATCGTCCTCGGAACCCGGCTGCGTTGGCTGCTTCCCGCAAATCGGGCAGATCGCATCGGCGTTGCCTTCAATGTCGAACGGCTTGCCTAGCGCCTCACAGTCCAGGTTAGTGCAATTGTAGGTTCTTGTCGGCACTAATCCCTCACACCGAGTATTTCCCTTACCTGGCCGATCGCCCCCCGATACGCCTGGAACTGTGGATCGTTCGGTTGAAGCGTCTTGCCCATCTCCCTGACCCGGGTAAGAAGTCCCTCAATGATCTCACGCTTTTTGCTGATATGCCCGTAGTTTTTGAGCAGAACAGGCTCGATCTCGGCCTGTAGCGCTTCAAAGGTTTCTGGTTTGGCTTTTTCGACGACTTCGTCGATCGTCGCGCCAAGATCCTGAGTGACCGGTATTCCATCGGCATCCGACGTTATCAGATAGATGCGCTCCAGTCCGGTTGTTCTGTCGGGGAGTTTCGTGAGCAAGCCGATTGCTTCACCCAGTAACACCCACGGATACAGATCTGCGGCCTTGTAGGAATCCGCAAACAGGCTAAAGAACTGCTGGCCATCTTCCAGTTTGTAATCGGTGCCTTCAGAATGCACTTCCAGGAAAGCACGTGTTCCCGCCTCCTTGCGCATGCGGCTTTCATACTCGCTGCGGAGAAACTGAACGGATGCCACGAATCGGGCCGGGAACACACTGGTGATATTGATTATGGTCAATTCCTGCTGACGGACAGCGTTGGTAACGATCTTCGCGGTAGCGCCCTGGTCAGCCTCCACCAGAAACCGGCAAAACTTGTCGCGGAATTCAAGAGCGGGGTCCCCGGGCGCGATGATCGTCAAATAGGATACGCAAACCGCACTGGCATCGTCGGCGGCGTTTGCGATACCGGTCGTACTAACCATCTTCTGCGAATTGTCGAGCTTGAGGTAGTCTTTCGACATATCCATGATCTTTTTGCAGTAGGAGCGTAACGTGTCGTCTCCGCCGCCCATCTCTCGTTTCAGCATGTCCATCAAACTAACCTGGAGAACTTTCGGACGAGCGCCCGGGTCAGCCGCCACGAATTGATCGTGCGACTGGCGCGCGCTGTCCTTGCAGGAAAGTGCAATAGTGTCAACAAGATCGTCCTCGCTGATACTATTACTGAACGCAGTAAACGTCTTCCGGTCTCCCAGCCTCGCGGTGAGTTGTTCCCGAACGGCGGCAGTCTGTTTGATCTGCTCGGTTTTATCGGCTTCCAGGCCCCGGACGAAAGTTCTCACCGCGTCCGGATGATAAAAGCGAACAACCTGCCTTGAGAAATCGTTGGAACCCTGGTCGTTCAAGCGGTTGGCGATGGCGTTGTCAAAACGCTTCTCTGCGTCTGCGATCAGCGTGGCACATCCGGACGCCTGGGCCGCTACCTCGCCGTTCATCTGCTGCTTGACACGGCCGAGTAATTCCTTGGCGTACCGCAAACCCTCTGCCCTGGTCTGCATCGTGTACCGAAACGTGAAGGCTTGAGCCTGGGCATTGAGCAGGTTCTTGTGTTTGCCCATGAATATGGCCAGAGGTCCCAGATTGGCCCACTGTTTGTCGTTGTGCGTAATCTTTGCTTCGTTCTCCCTGTAGCTTTCGGAGTTCTCTCCATGCTTGGTAATCTGGTCGTCAATTGACGCGAGCCTGTCAGTAAGGCCGTCCACAAGCGCCGCAAGAATGCGCGAGACATCCCGCATGGACCGCTGCCCCGTCTGCCATTCCGAGAACAGGTCGGCCTCTACTCGTGAGCATATCTCGCGCGTCTGATTGTCCTGGTCGCCCCGCTTTATACGATAGAACTGCTTAACTCCGAGTTCGCGAAACTTCTCATCGAACGCGGTTACGCATCGCGAAGCCAGCTCATTCATCATGCGCTTGGGCTCATTCGCATATGTCTGCTGAACTTCGCGGTTAAAATAGTTTATCGCGGCCGCCCAAAAATCCGGAATGGCTTTCCAGTTTGGATTGCCGATTTCATCCTTCAGGATGCCGGTCGAGAGCGTCACCCTTTCATCGGTCAGGCTCCACCGCTCCAGCGTCGCTTTCTGGCGGACGTAGTCCTGAAACGCCAGGTTGTTGGCTTCGCCAAGGTAGCCCCGGCCGTCAATCCAATTGTTGTACAGCAACTGCCGTACACTCTGCTGGGCGAAGCAATAGGCGATGTACTCATGAATTTCGACTTCGGGATAGGCCAGTTGCTTGATTCCAAAAGAAAAGAACGACCGGGCCCGGCGGGGTTGACCTTTGGATGTCTTCTCCGGTGTTTGCGCCTGTGGCCCCAGTTCGTAGGTCTCCTGGCGCAGCAGCGTATTGTTGTCTTCCCAGTCGACATTCTGGATCTCAACGATTTTCTGAATCAGGAAGGCGGCGGCTATTTCAGGAAGCTCAGTGTCGACATTCACGGGAACCTTCGCTTCGCTCTCGTCGTTCAAAAGGTAACAGCAGTTAAAGGGATCCTGGACCACCATCCGGCCTTCCCGAACGCCGCTGACGTCATGTGGACTCCACGACCCGATCGCCAGCGCGTTCAGTTCAACCAGCGCGGCATAGCCATTGGCGTGGTAATTGGGACCGCGCTTGTTCGGCGCGGGCTGACGTTCTGGCAGCATGGCATAGACGATGATCCGATGACCCTGGTCGGAGGGAAACAAGTCGCGAATGTGCGTAATGACGTCGGCCACGCAGCCGCTGCCAGTACCGCCCGCCAGACCGCAACAAACGTGGAAGGTCGTTTCAGTGCTGCTGGGGAATGTTGTACTCTTGTGATCCTGCATTTCTTTCACAAGCGTCACAACGCGCTTCCTGAAAACATCGATCTGGCAGGCAAAAAGAAAGCGGCCCAGCCGACGCTTCTGGCCGCCATTAATCGACGCGGCGCCCGCGGAGCTAATGATGTCCGACCAATCGGCCCGGCTCCCGAGCCAGGGGCGAAGCCCCGGAAAAGCGGGTAAATTGTCTACCATATTGCTGAGGTTCATCCCGCTGATGTGCATTTGGCTGCGCGGAGGCAACTGCACGCTGTTTCCCAGGATCTTCCAGCTGGCATCGTTGGCATCCATATATTCATTGCTGGAGTCAACATAAAGGTAGTTGAGGTTGACTCCCGGCACCAGATCGCCGTAGTTCTGATAGGAAGTCTTGCGCATGGCGCGGATGATCTTCCCCCCGGTACCTCCAAGCCCAATGACCAGATGGTTGCGGTGAACAGGTGTTGGCATCGAATTGTTCCTTTTCCGTCTTCGGCTTATGTGCGGATTTTGATACTCTCATACGCACTCCGGCCTATCAAGGCCAGCTGGATGATTTCAAGAAGAGCGATCAGCAGCAAAACACCGGCTTTAGCTGCCGCAACGACGCGAGGTGCCTGAGCATCCAGCCCTGCGCCAATTTGCGTCGCCGCTATCTCGACAGCGCGTTCGACAGGATAACTCCGATTAGTTTTGAACCACAGAGAAATATCGTTTAGCAAAACGCTTAAGGGCACCCCCGGATTCGCCCATACGACCTTACTGAGCAGGGGATGGCGGCTCTCAAAGTAATGGCAGGCGTCGTTAGCATAAACCTGGGCGGTCGCCAGCTGACTTTCGCGGGTTGTTGTTGGAATTTTTGTGCCTGGTGAGCCCGGAGGGGGCGCGCTTGAAAAATCTTCTTTACCCAGCGCCTTAACCTCCCAGTACGCCTTCGAATACGTACGGCCTTGCCACCCCCTGTCCGCGCGTACTGCGGATCTCCACTGCTGGATGATACTGTGTGCCGCGTCGTTCATGTAGTCGGTGCTTGCAAAGACCAGCAGGAGGCAAACAAGAAACGCGGAGGCAGCGCCCAGCAGAATGTGCGGTCCGGTGCGAAGGTGGTACGTCCTGTTCCATAAAGCCCCGAAGCGCGCGCAGGCCAGCCAGGAAATGGCTGCCAGTACAACAGCCGTCGCCAGTGCAACGTCGAAGTGAAAGGGATCATGAGCCCTGAGAAGAGACACGCATGCAAGGCATAGCCCCACGAGATCTGCAAGCGCTCCAACGAATTGTGCAATTACGGCCATTGGCAATCTGGGCAGAATCGTTGAAAAGGATTCTAGCATACAATTACTTGGAATTGATCGTAGGGTCGCGCCTATGCTTCCTAAAGTTGTGCTCTACGCTTCCGCCAGTTCAACCTGTCTGGTTTCCGGAAGCGTGAAGATCAGCGCCGCTCCCATCAGGAAGAAGGCGGAATTTAAAGCCAGCGCCGCCCCAATGCCATATCACTGCTGTCCGGGTAAACTTTTTCGAAGGCGAATAAGCTTCGTTTAGTCAGTGGGTTACGGACAATTTGCGATTTTTCGATTTGAACTTTTTTCAGTTTCGCCGGAGTGCGATTTAGTACTTTTTGTGTCGGTGCTGTGC